>JAABUM010000327.1_pt1 | contig 89640 bp, 90 predicted proteins | sample 5559161 | NCBI WGS metagenome assembly JAABUM01 (sample SAMN10711868, study PRJNA513369) | rock metagenome | isolation source: Antarctica rocks | place: Antarctica: Victoria Land, Siegfried Peak nord
CCCCAGCACAAGTACGACCACCTGCGCCGGGGCGAACGCCGCACCCCGGGCACCGTCGACCGAACCATGCAGATCGTTCCCAAGATCGGGGCCGGCGCCCGAAGCCCCTAATTCACCGGCATTGGGGTCTTGTCCAGGGGATCACGGGGTGCTGGAGCCGGCTGTTGACGGCGCTTGTATGGTCCGGGCTGACCCGACTGGCTCCCGACCCGCTGGCAACCACGAGCGTCAGCGCGCCCTTACAGCCCGACCCTCCAAGCTGAGGGCGCGGCACTCGTCCCCACGACTCCCAGGATCAGCCGCAGTCGCGAGAACCAGCCCGCTGCCAAACCGGGGTTCCTCTGTGTTCTGTCAAGCGGCCCTAGGCTCGTCGCCGGCGGGTCCCGGAAGTGACTTCTGGCGAAGAGTTGACCGGTGGGGTTGGGTCAGCCGCGCTGGAGTTGGTAGCCGCCCCCGAGTGTCCTCCCGGACCCGCCGCCCGTCGTTCGTCGGCGACCATGACCCGCCAGACGTGGTCGGCCAGGCGCCGTTTCAGGCAGCGCATCGCCTCGTTGCGGGTCTTCCCTTGGGCGATCTTGCTGTCGTAGTAGGCGCGCCCCCTGCTCGCGCGCATCCGTACTTGCGTCAACGCGACGACGTGCAGCGCGTAGTTCAGCTGCCGGTCGCCGCCGCGGGGCAGACGGTGCCGTGACTTCTCGGCGCTGGCGACCTCGATGGGCGCCACCTGGGCATGCATGGCGAACGCTGCCGCCGAGCGGAAGCGGCTGGCGTTGCGGGTCCGCCCCAACAGCCGGGCAGCAACAACCGGGCCGATACCGTCGACCGCGACCAGCCCGCTTCCGGACTGCTCGACCGCCGCTGCAATCTGCTTGGTCAGCACGGCCAGCCGCGCGTCGCAGTCGGCGACCTCGGCAATCAGGTCGCGGGCGATCTGCTTGCGGACGCTTTCAACTGGACCCGCGGGCCGGACGCCAAGCAGCACGCGCCGGGCGGCGGCAAGGCTCAGATCAACCGGGGCGCCACCGGGCACCAGGTCCCGGAGCAGGGCGTGGAGCTGGTTGACCAGCCGGGTGCGCTGGCCGACCACGTTGCCGCGGCGCTCGTCGAGCATGACCAAGACGGTCGAAGCGTCCTCAGCGGCGACCGACACCCCATCACCGGCCAGGGCAGCAACACAGGCCGCAGCAGCCGCGTCGATGACATCATTCTTGCGCCAGCCGCCACCCGAGAGCTCCCGAACGCGAGCCGTGCGGTCGAGGGCACATCGCAGGCAGCCTCACGACGGGCGACCAGCCACTGAGCCAGGTGCCGGCCCAGCCCGTGCGCGTTCTCTACTGCCCACATCCAGGGCGATTCACACCACGAGGACGCCGGTGAGTGTGCCTGAGCAGGTGACGGTCGCGTTGGGCGAGCTGACCGGGCAGATGGCCGAGGGGCTGCTGTCCTTGGCGGTCGCGACCGGGTTGCAGGTGATGAGCCAGGTGATGGAGGCCGACGTCAAGGCGCTGGCCGGACCCCGGGGTCGCCACGACAAGGGTCGGACAGCTGTCCGGCACGGGTCCGGGCCAGGGTCGGGACCTTGGGCGGCCGCCGGGTCCCGGTCGTGCGCCCGCGGGTGCGGGCTGCTGACGGTTCCGGTGAGTTGCCGGTCCCGGCCTACGACCTGTTCTGCTCGACCGAGCTGCTGAGCCGCCTGGCGATGGAGAAGATGCTTGCCGGTCTGTCGACCCGGCGCTATCCGGTCGGCCTGGAACCGGTCGGCATCGAGGTGGAGCAGAGGTCGAGGTCGACGTCGAAGTCGGCGGTATCGGACCGGTTCGTCGCGGCGACCGAGACCGCGCTGGCGCAGCTGATGGCCGCGGACCTGTTGGGGTAGGAACTGGTCGCGCTGATGGTCGACGGGGTGCACTTCGCCGACCACCTGTGCGTCGTGGCGCTGGGCATCGACACCGACGGGGTCAAGCATCCGCTGGCACTGGTGGAGGGATCGACGGAGAACACCACCCTGGTCCGCGAGCTGCTCGTCGGGCTGCGCGAGCAGGGCTGGACACCACCCGCCCGGTGCTGGCGGTGCTGGACGGGTCCAAGGCACTCGCCGCAGGGGTGCGGGAGGTGTTCGACCGGCCGGTCATCGCCCGCTGCCAGCTCCACAAGAATCCGCAACGTGCGGGACAAGCTGCCCGACAAGCTGCGCCGGGTAGTCGAGAGCCGGATGCGCGCCGCCTACGGCGCCGGCTCCGAGCTCGAGGCCAAAGCAGCGCTGCTGGCGCTGGCCGGCGAGCTGGACAAGACCCGGCCCGGTGCCGCCACTAGCCTGCGCGAAGGGCTAAAGGAGACGCTGACCGTGCTGCGCCTCGGGGTGCCGCCGACGTTGGCGCGCAAGCTGCGCTCGACCAACGCGATCGAGTCGATGATCGAGATCTGCCGCAACCACGCCCGCCCACGTCAAGCACTGACGGGACGGGCAGATTGCGCTGCGGTGGTGCGCCGTCGGGCATGGTCGAGGCCGGCGGGCAGTTCCGCCGGGTCAACGGCCACCTGCACCTGGCCAAGCTCGCCGCCGAACACCAGCGAGCCACCGCTGAAACTGTCGGCGCCGACCAGGCCAATGAGACCGTCCAAGCCGCCTAGATGACCAACGGGCCGCTACCGAAGTTCCACCGACTTCGGGACAACCTCAGGCTCAGCTCCAAAAGCCACTTGACTGCCCAAGGCCAGCATTGCTGCCAAGTGGGGGTGTGCGCCGGCGCCGCGGCATCTGCCGCATGCCCATGTCCGTACCGGCGGAGTCCTTCTCGTCGGTCCTGACAAGCGGCCGCGGGCTATCAATTGAATGAGCGCCATGTGATTATCGCGCGGTGCCTCCTCGCTCGTCATCGAGGCTTCGCTCCCGGGCCAACGCGGTCGACACCATGTTTCGAGGGCCGGTTCGCCGCGCCCACACCTCGTTCGCCGCGATGTGGGCGGGCGAGAGCGCGTTCATGGTCGCGCTCGCCGTCGTGGCGTTCCGCGACGACGGGCTCGCTGCCGTCGGCGTGGTCACAGCGGTCCGCATGGCGGCTGCGGCGCTCCTGACGCCGTTCCTCGCGACAATGGCCGACCGGGTTCGCCGTGAGCGGGTACTGACCGGCGTCGGCGTCGTCCGCGCCGCGATGCTGGCCAGCGCCGCGGTGGTGACGGGGACCGGCGGCCCGCCGGCGGCGACGTACGGTTTCGCGGTCGTCGCGACGGTTGCCTTAACGCTGTACCGTCCGGCGCATTCGGCGCTCCTCCCTGCGTTGGCGAAGTCCCCAGCGGATCTGACGGCCGCGAACGCGGGGCGCGGGATGCTGGACTCGCTCACCACGCTCGGCGGACCGGTGGCCTCGGCCGCGCTCCTCGCGACGAGCGGACCCTCCCTTGTCTTCGCAGCGTGCTCCGCGGTGTCGCTGGTGGGAGGGCTGGTCGTCGTCGCGCTCCCGTATGACGCGCCGCCGCGGGCGCCCACGCACGGGTCCGTCGGCCGCGGCATCCTCGAGGGCTTCACCACCATCGTGGGCGACCGCCGGCTGTCGCTGATCACAACGCTCGGGGTCGTGCAGACTTTCACCCGCGGGTGCCTGACCGTGTTCGCCGTGGTCCTCGCGGTCGACCTGCTCGACACGGGCTATCCGGGCGTCGGGGTCCTGAACGCAGCCGTCGGGGCCGGCGGCGTGCTCGGCTCGATCTTCGCGTTCACGTTGGTCCGGCGCGGCGGACTCGCCACCTGGTTCGGGGTCGGGGTCGCGCTGTTCGGGGCGCCGCTGGCGCTGTTAGGCGTCGTTCCCGAGCAGGCGACGGCGATCGTCCTGCTCGGCCTCGTCGGTGTCGGTAACGCGCTGATCGACGTTGGCGGCTTCACGATGCTGGCCCGGCTGACGGACGAGACGGTGCTGGCCCGTATGTTCGCCGGCTTCGAGGCGGTCCTGACTCTTGGGGTGGCCTTCGGCGGCCTGGTTGCGCCGCTCCTCATCCAGGTACTCGGCCCCCGACCCGCGCTGTTCGCGGTCGGCCTGCTGGCGCCCGTCGCCGTGGCCGCCAGTCGCCCGGCGCTGCGCCAACTCGACGGCCAACTGCAGGTCCGCGACGCCCACATCGAGATCCTGCGGGCGGTCCCCATGCTCGCCGCGCTGCCGGCTGCGACGATCGAACAGCTCGGCGCCGGGCTGGAGCACGCCGAGTTCGCCCCCACGCAGGTGGTCTTCGAACAGGGTGAGCGCGGCGACCGGTTCTACGTGGTCGAGGCCGGGCGCGCGGAGGTGGTCCGGCACGGACGCCTCGTCAACACACTTGATCGAGGCCAGGGATTTGGCGAGGTCGCGCTGCTGGGCGACAAACCGCGCACGGCCACCATCCGCGCGTCGGCGGACGTACCCCTGCACGTGGTCATCCTGCAGCGTCCGGCCTTTCTGACTGCCGTGACGGGGTACCCGGTGAGCGCGACCGTGGGCCATGAGGCCGTCGCCCGGATCCAGGCGCGGGACGCAGCAGACTTTCCTGCAGCGACAGACGGTTGAGGCGAGCCCTCGCCGAGACCGCTGAGGACTTAGCTGGCTGAACTGAGTGCCCGTGTGCGTCGTCGCGGGATGACGTGCGGGATGCCCCGACCCACCATGGCGAAGGTGCCGCCGATGCGCCGGGGCCACGACAGATCCGGAAGCGGCCCAAGCGGCGCGGCCAGGTCCTCCACGTCCGCGAAGTGCGTCGGTACCCGTCCGATGCCCTCGAGGTCTTGCGCGATCTCCTGCATCGCCAGCTCGGAGGAGGCCGTGCCACCGTCGCGGAAGAGCTCGTCGGAGATGAGGAGGTACTCCTGCAACGGGACGGAGTTCTTGAGCAGGCGGTGGACGTGGATCACGTCCATGCCGACGAGCTTCTTCCGGCGCCTGATCGTCTGGGTGGCGACCTCCCCGACGTGCGCGACGAACTTGAGCTTCAGGCCATTCGTCTGCCGGCAGCTCCCGCAGGGACACATGTTGAGCTCGACGAACCGACGCTCCGTGTGGAAGGCGCGATGCAAGGCGACGGCTGTACGGGTGACAGCGGATACTGCCGCGGGTCCGTCCAGCCCGTCGGCGTCGCGCGAGAGGAAGGCCGCGTCGCCCTCGATCTCGATGAGGTCGAATCCTCGCGCGGCGTCAACGACCTTGTCGAGCATGCGAGTCGTTGCTGCCTCCGCGTGCCCGAGGACGCTGCGGTGGAACTGCATGTATTCCGTGTAGCCGCCGATGTCTGCGATCAGGAGTAGCGCTCGCCGAGTGGTCATGCGGGGACGCTAACAAGGTGCGCCGGACCTGGCAGACCTTCTCCGAGATCGACCATGGCGAGCCCGAACCGTGTGTGCGAGCAGGAGCACGTCGGTGATGACGCTCTTGACTGGCTTGCCAGCGCAAGTGCCCGCCTCAACCGACGACGAGGTTGTCGCCTTCGCGGGCCATCACCACGCTTATCGGAGCCTGCATCACCTCGGCCGATGCCGCGATCTCATCGAGCTGGTCGTCGGTACGGGTCGGGGAGTGGTGGAACAGCACCAAGCGCTTGACCTGGCCCTCCGCGGCGACGCTGATCGCCTCGCCGACCGTGGCGTGTCCGTACTCGTGGGCGGCCGCCCGCTCGGCCTCCAGAAACTGCGCGTCGTGCAGCAGAACGTCGGCTCCGGCGATCAGCGCCCGCGCTTCGTCGCTGCACCCCTGCACCGGGCTGTGGTCGGGGAAGTACGCCACCGCACCCGAAGAGTCCTCGATGCGGTACCCGAAGGTGCGACCGCCCTTGTGCGCTATGTCGGCCGCCCGCACGGCGAAGCCACCGACCTGGAAGCGACCGGCGTCCAGGGCGTGGAGGTTCCACGTTCCGTTCAGGCCGCTCGGCTCGAGGGGAAATGACGGCGGCGACATCATCCGCGTCAGCAGCTGGCGGGCCGACTCGCCGCGCTGCCCGGGTAAATACACGTCGACGACGCTGGCTTGCCGATCGCCAGCGGTGAAGAACGGCAGCCCCTGCGCGTGATCCCAATGCAGGTGACTGAGCAGGATCGCACCGGAGAAGGCTTGCGTGCTTAGCCGTGCGGTCAGCGAGCGCAGCCCTGTGCCGGCGTCGAGCACCAAGGCCGGGTCGGTCGCCCCGTCGGCATACACGGCGACACACGACGTGTGGCCGCCGTAACGGACGAACTCCGCACCAGGCGCCGGAGTGGAGCCGCGGACACCGAGCAGTACCAGTCTCACGGGATCTCCCTTACCCAGCTTCGACGCGGGGCTGTAGCGGTTGCCGGACGAAACACGTCGGTAACCGAGCGATAGTCGAATCGCGACTCATAATGGCCGAGTCCGGATGACCGCGTTGTTCGCCCGCCCACGCCCGGGCGAAGACGAGACCGCCCAGCCTGTCCCGCAGCTGGGCACAGCCGGCCTCATCGGCGAGCTGCTTGCCGAGATCACCGCCGAACTGCGCCAGATCGACGCCGGCGACGTGGCGAGATACATCCCCCAGCTGGCGAGCGGCTGTCCATCCGACTTGGCCTGCACGTGCTGCGCCCGAAGGGGTCACCGCCGGGCGCGGTGCGCCGCAGCTACCGGGCTGACGTGGTGCGCTGCAAGCGGTCGCGGACGCAGCACGAGTTCGGCAGGTTGACTCTGCCGGACGCGAGGTCATCGTCTTCGAGGTCAAGGGCGATCAAGGTTTCGCCCCGAGCGAGGAGCTGATCAGGAACGTTCGGTCCAACCTCGATGGGGTCGCGTCAGTCGAGCTCGGCCTGCGCCGAGTGAGCGCGATCGACAACGCCGCCGCCGTGCTGTTGGGCCGAGGGCGGGTCGCCGAGCAGCGTGCCCGCAGCGTCGACGTAGCGCTAGCGGATGCCAATGGGTTGGTCACGCCGCAATGGCTTGGCCGACGGAGCCCGGGGGGCGCGGCGCTTCGCCGACGTGGAAAGTGCAGTCGAGTGGTGTGAGAACGTTGTGCTGCAGCTGGCCGGTTTCGCTGCCGGCGATCTACCGGACCGTCTGGTTCAGATTGCCGAGCAGGAACTCACCGCCGGGATGACTCGCGTGGCGGTGGCGGTGCTGGAGACGTTGGTGACCACCCGGGTGGTGCCCGAAGGGGCAGACCTGTGCAGCGGAGACGCAGGCGACAGCATGTTCTTCGTCGCTGCCGCCAGGTCAGCATCGACAACTTGGTCGAGCCGAACCGGCGCTCACGGCTGACGTCGATCGGTCCCGGGCGCGCCTTCGGTGAGCTGTCCATGGTGGATGGCCGTCGCCGCTCGACCCGGGCAGTCGCCGACGCTGTGTTACGTGTTCGCCCGCGCGGGGATGGATCAGATCAAACGCGACCACCCGACGCCAGCGCGGCGTTGTATCGCGCTAATGCGCAGACGTTGTCGCACAGCCTGCGACGGGTGACCGGGGACATTCGTAGCCCCAAAGCGGCAATGGCTACTCCACGGCACGGCTGCGAAAACGCTCCAGCTCCGAAACCGGAAGGCGTGTCCCGGCAGCTCTGAGCAGCGAGACCACATCCTGCGTGCGCCGGTCGAGCCGTTCTGCGAGCACGAAAGCCATGTCGGCCACGATCGCTGTGGCGAGGCGTTCGTGGCGGCCGAGGCGGCCCTGGACATCGTCCGCCTGCCACTTGATCATTCGCACTCGAGAGTTCGCTCTGGCTGTCGCTGTGCGTGTGGCGACCGGCAAGAAGACCGAGAGCTCGCCGAGAACCGATCCGGCGCCGAGCGTCCCGAGGACGCGGCCCTGTTTCAGGATCTCGACGCTTCCTTCGAGGATGGCTGCGACGCCGTCTGCCGGATCGCCCTCAACGAAGAGCGTCGAGTCGGCTGCCGCCTCGCTCATCGTGGTCTCTCGGTCGAGCTGGTCCATGTCCTCGTCGACGACGAGTCGAAACGGGCACACGCTTCGAATTGCCGCAGGTCGCTCCGCATTCAAGCGCGTTCTCCGTAACTGTCGAGGGGACGACCATCCTAGGACGCACCGGCAGGATCGCCGAGCCCCTAGACCCGTGATGCCCACCGAGCACTCTGCTCGCAGTGCAGCTTGTGCTGCGCCATGGGCCGGTCGCCAATCACGGGCCGCCTGCACCCAGACCGTGCTGCTAGCCTCACGTCGCACATGCCTTGGCTCGGGGTTCCGACGGGCTCGGAACGTCTGAATCCCCTGCTTGGAGGTGCGCATCCGCGGATGTTCACCCCCGAGCGGCCTTTGTCCTCAAGGATCAAGGGAGGAGCGTGGGCCGACAGGAGGCGTCGATGGGTCGGGGTCAAACGAGGCTTGTCGAGCGTGCGTCATGGCTGTTGCGGCTCCCGCTCGAGACTCCAACCATCCCGTTCGAGGATGAGCGGAGCGGCTGCACCCTCTGGTTGAAGCTCGACTACCTGCTGCCCAGCGGATGTACCAAGGATCGAATGGCGACCAACATCGTCGCGTACGCGATCGCGTCGGGCGAAGTGTCTCCCTCCACCGTCGTGGTCGAGGCGTCGAGCGGGTCGACTTCGATCGCTCTGAGCATGGTCTGCGCCACTGTCGGCGTCCTGTTTCGCGCGTATATGCCCAAATCAGTCAGCGGAGAGCGGGTGTTGATGATCCGCCGGCTTGGTGGCGAGGTGGTTCTGACTTCTGCTGAGCAGGGCATGAACGGAGCGCTCGATGCGTTGCTCCACGACTCGGCCACTGGGGCGGACGTCTACGCGGCCCGGCAGTTCGAGAATCCGCGCAACGTCCTCGCGCATCGGCACTCGACCGGACCAGAGCTCATCCAGCAGATCGGCACTCGACTGCACGGGTTCGTCGTCGGTGTCGGCACCGGCGGCACGCTGATGGGAGTGGCGCACGCGCTGCGAGACCACGGATACGACACGGTCATCGCGCGAGCGATGCCGACTGCGTCGTTCACGGCGGAGGGCGACCCGGAGGTCGTCGGGGGGATACCGGGCATCGTCGACGGCATGAGTCGGCTCCTCGACCCTGGGGCCGTTGGACTCGAGGAATCGGTGCTGGTCCCGGAGTCAGAGGCAATGGCTACCGCGCGCGAGTTCGGTCGTCGCGGCTTGAGTATCGGCCCGTCGAGCGGGCTCAACATCGCCGCGGCGCGCAGGCTTGCCGCCCGCCTTGGCCCCGGGCACCACGTGGGCACTATTCTGCCGGACCGTATGGAGCGGTACTTCTCGACCGCCTTGTTCGACGACGTGGCAGCGGAGCTCTAGTGCGCTCGTGCACGCGACGTCGTGCTGTGCTCTTGCCTAATTGTCGAGCAGCGACGTGCGGAGCTCCCGCTCGGGCAGGACCTGGATGAAGTACTCGACGCCGAACATCTCTCGGAGGATGGAATCCGGGAACATTGTCGGGTCGATCGGATACTGAGAACGATGCGCAGCCGTGGCTCTGATCTTGTGGCCGATGAAGGCGGAGACGTCGATGCACGTGCTGACTCTGGCGTCGAGCTGATCCCCTGAGGGCAGCGATCTGGTAGGTACAAGCGCTGCCTGCTCCCCACGTCCATCCATAGGAAGGGGTTGAGATGCCAGGAATGTCAAGCTTGTTACGTCCTCTACGGCCACCACATGCGCGTTGCGGGGCTGGCCTGTGGCGATGCCCGCTTCCCCGAGGAACTCCCCGGGCCCGGACCGGTCGACGACTCGCACGAGGCCGTCCTCGCCTTCTCGCCGGATCTCCACCTGACCGGACAGCAGGAAGTGCATCATCGTCGCAGCTTCGCCCTGCTCGATGAGGTAGGAGCCGGACGGGAACCATTCCACGTTGACGAAATCAGCCGCATATCCGAGCGACGTCGCCTCCCGGGAGAACACCGACAGTGCGCGGACGAACTCTTTCGTGCCTTTAAAGCGGGTTGTCAGCTCGATGACCCATGCAGCCAGGCGGTCGCGCAGCAGCATCCTGCTTTGGGCCCGGTGGCAATGGAAGAGTCGGATCGAGGTGGTGGATCGCATCTCGTAGCAGGCCGCGGTCACCGCTGCACCGACGGCCATGTGGTCCGTATGACCGGAGAATCCGTCCGGCCCGAACGTGATCACCACATCGGGATCGATCTCGGTGATGAGCTCCGACGCGAGCTCGAGCAGGACCTGGCTGTCGATTGAGGAGAGCCCGCCGTCTGGATAGTCCAGACATCTCGTCTCGATGAGCCCGAGCGCATCGCCCGCCGCTTGTAGTTCCGTCTCCCGAACCCCTCTCAAGGTCGCCCGGGTGGCCGCGCTGGCGTCCCTGATCTGGCCGGCTTCGCCCTTGGTGAGCGAGACCACTCGGACCTCGGCGCCGGAACTCGCGTACTTGGCGAGGGTGCCGCCAGCGCAGACGGTCTCGTCATCGGGATGGGCGAACACCCCCAAGATGCGCAGAGGTCGCCCGCTGGCGGTGTTCGCAGAGGTGCTGTGCGCCACGATTCCATCGAATCTGCTCGTAGGTATGAACTGACTCTGTGGGTCGGCCACCGGGTTCATGCGGACTCGCACGTACTCCCTGGCCGCTCGGCGGTACCCCATCATCTCAGGTCGGCAGCTGCACCGGGTTGGAGACAATGATGAGGTCAACGTCGTGGGATCGGGTCCCGTTGCGCGGCGCGGGCGAGGCTCCCCCTGACAGTTCTTCAGACGATGAACGCCTCTTCGCCGCGTTGTCGGATGATCAGGCAGCGTTCCGTAGGCGAACCATCGTCGGTCCGGCTTGACATCGGTTCGCTCAAGGTCGTCCCGTCATCGAGACGTCGCGGACGGGTCGGCCCGCGGGACTGCCGCCTCTTGCCGATCCGCGGAACGGTCCTGGAGTGCCACGTTCGATGCCGTGCGTCGCGCCCCTCCTCCGCGGGCCGCCGCATTTTCAAGATCTACTGGGGGCATTTGGGGGCAGCGCAATGATCGAGCCTGACGAGAGCTATTCGAACCCACGCTAGACGGTATGGAGGTGGCCCGGGCGTAGGGCCGGGACCTCACTCGCAAGTTGTCGTGGGTTGCCGGCCGGGGCGAACCTGGGCCGGTAGAGCCAACAATTGCGGGAGGTCCCGGTGGAACGAGAGCGTACGAGTGTCGGGTTGGATGTGCACGCCCGGTCGGTAGTTGCCTGCGGCATCGACGACGACACGGGGGAGATGTTCCGGGCGCGGCTCGTCCCGCAGCCCGAGGCGATCTTCGGCTGGTTGCGGGAGCTGCCCGGGCCCGTCGCGGTGGTCTACGAAGCCGGACCGACCGGATTCGGGCTGGCCCGGTATCTGGCCGGCAGAGGGTGCGGTGTGTGGTGGCGGCACCGTCAAAGCTGCAGCGCCCGTCCGGGGACCGGGTCAAGACCGACGCCAAAGACGCACTGCTGCTGGCCCGGCTGCTGCGCCTCGGTGAGGTGACACCGGTCGCGGTCCCGACTGTGGTGCAGGAAGCGGCGCGGGATCTGGTCCGGGTCCGCGACGACGTCCGCGGCGATTTGATGCGGGCCCGGCACCGAACCTCAAAACTGCTGCTGCGCCAGGGGATCGTCTACACGGGTGGGACCGCGTGGACCGCCGCCCATCACGACTGGCTACGCCGGCAGAGCTTCGAGCAGCCGGCGCTGGCCGCGGCCTACGACAGCGCCCTGGAAACGGTGGTGCTAACGGCCGACCGGCGGGACCGGCTGGACAAGGCGATCGCCACGATGGCCGAAGACCCGGCCTGGTCGCCGGTCGTCAGCCGGCTGTCCTGCCTTCGGGGGGTATCGACGCTGACCGCATTCGGTCTCGCCGTCGAGGTCGGCGACTGGTCCCGGTTCACCGGCTCGAGCATCGGCGCATTCTTGGGACTGGTCCCGACCGAGCACTCCAGCGGCGCCAGCCGCAGCCAGGGATCGATCACCAAGACCGGCAACACCCACGCCAGGCGGCTGCTGGTCGAAGCCGCCTGGCACCACAAGCGGCCCTACCGGCCGTCGAAGACACTGCGGACCCGCTGGGAGCAGGCGCCGGCCACAGCCCGAGTCCGCGGACACGCCGGCAACCAGCGGCTGCACCAACGCTGGCAGGCTTTCGACGGCCGGAAGAAGCGGCCGGTGATCGCGAACGTCGCCGTCGCCCGCGAAGTCGCCGGCTGGTGCTGGTCTCTTGCCACACTGGACAACACCACGGCGGCCTGACCGCCCCCCCAACCGGGGCCGGCCGGTAGCACGGCGACGGCAGCGCGTGGAGCGAACCCGCGATCTGACTATGAGTAGCCAGGGAGAAATCCAAGGTCACGCTCGACTTCTAGACAGCGGAGCGCTCCAGCCGAACAGCCCGTCCTGCGGTAACCAACCCGCGAATATCAGTCTGACCGCGCGTCGCCCTGACACGCACGCCGCCACTACCAGCCGGCCCCACCCCCCGGCACCACGGGCCTATCGGGGAACAGCCAGAAGAATGCTCAGGACGCTCAGCCCACGACAAGGACCAGGCGTCAGTTTCCGCACGCCCCCTTGACAGACTGACCTCCATATCAGATAGACGCCATTTCGCGGCTGCGGTGCGGTGGAGCCAGGACCGCAAGCGCTAGCACATCGCAACGGTGAGCGACCCTGGACGGGGCGTGCCCGAGACGAGGCTCGTGGCCGACTTCGAAGGCGCTTGGCGCCGGCGGGTGCAGCCGTTCAACCTGCGGGTCACCGAGATCCCTGTCGCCGGCCGCGAGCTTCTGGCAGCTCGACCCTGGCCATGTCCTGGTGACCACCGGGCTGCTGGGTGACCCGGGCGAGTACTGCCGGCGGCTCACCCCCGTCCTGCAGGCGCTGCTGTAGCCGTCGCCACTGACGACGGCGCCAGTGGCGGGCCTGCGCACCACCCGTCCTCAGCGAGGTGGTGTTCGACTGAGAAACGCACGCGGTGACAGGTTGGCAGTTCGGTGGAGCTACCGGATGCATCGGCGGGCTGACTGAGGCGCGGCACTGGGACAGGACGCGCAGGCGGACGGGATGCGCTACGCGTTAATCGGACGCCCCCAGGTTTCGTCCAGTCGGCGGCGACGACGACGCCGAGTTCGGCGTCGATCTCCAGCTCTCCGCGGAGTCCGTGCCGAGGGGTGGGCAGCACGAGCGGCCGGAGGTCTGCGGGCAGCGGTTCGGCGTGCACCTTCCAGGTCGCTCGTCCATCTCGGGTCTGGGTGCCGGTGATCGAGAGCTGGTGGCAGACGGCAAGGTCTCGTGGCATCAGCAGCCACTCGGCGGCCCGCACATGGCGGTTGTGAGGCCGGCGGTGGCGTGCGCGGTTGACCCGCAGCGCTACCTGCTCCCAGAGCACTTGGCCATCGTCAACTGCTGATTCGGGAGGGACGCCTTGGGGGTCGTTGCCGGCGTAGTCCAGCCGGGTCATCCGCAGTCGAAGCGGGTCGACGGCAGCCGTCAGCTCGTAGCGGGCCTCGAGCCAGCGACGGTCGACCGGTCGGAGGTCGACCGGTGTCCCGCCTGAGCGCCCTTGCTCGATGTTGCGCGGCGGCGCCTCGCGGGCGGCTGGGTCAACGCGGTGCACTACAACAGCTCGCAGGTTCTGCCAGCGCGGGGTGTTGCCGTGCAGCAGCTCCAGCAGTTCCACCACGTCGGGCACCGCGGCAGTCTACGAGGGGTCCCTGCGGCGGGGAGCCGGCGCGTCTCCGGGCGCCACCGGGTTACCGCACTTCCGAGCGCCGCGGCAGGGCTGGTGGAGGTTGGCACCCGGGTCCGAGCGGAAGCCGGCAAGCAGGAGCTGCCGGGGCCGGTGCCGGTGCCGGTGCCGGTGCCGGTGCATATGGGCACAGCTCCCTGCCGGGGCTGCTGGCCGCCTGGTGGATTGCGCTGCTTATCCTGCCCATCGTCGGAGGTCCGGCGGCTGTCATGTCGAAGTGGGGTGGTCGCTCGGCCTTCCGATCGGCTTGGTGTACTTCGGCGATCGCCGACCGGCAGGAGGTTGCATCGGGGATGAGCGGGATGCGGGTCGGGCTGGTCTGCGGCTACCTGGACCCGGTGCGGGACGGGGTGGCTGACTACACGCGCCGGCTCGCCGTGCAGCTGGCCCGCAGCGGGCTCGACCCGATCGTCATCACCACCCGCGAGCTGGCTCGGGCTGCTGGGCAGGGTGCCGCCGGTGTTACCGACCGCTGGGATGCGCCGGGGGTGGCGGCGGCGGCCCGAGTACTGCGCCGGCTGGATCTGGACGTGGTGCACGTGCAGTTCGCGCCGTCGGTCTTTGGCTCCTGTCGTGCGGTGGGTCTGCTGCCGCTGTTGCTGCCCCGTGCCATCCCCTGGGTGGTGACGCTGCACGAATACGGCGTGTGGTCCGGAGACACACGCGGCGCACGGGTTCGCTCGGCGTTGTGGTCAGCGCTCGAACGACGTGGTTACGCCGACCGCGAGACACTGCTACTGGCCACGAGGGCGGCTTGGCTGCTGGTTCCGTCGACCGAGCAGCTGGACGTGCTGCGCACCCGTTTCCCCCGCGGGACACCTGCTGTTCGGCAGGTGCCGATCGGGGTGAACGTCGAGGTCGTGGCCAAGGAGAAGGCTCGGGCCGAGGTGCGGCGCAAGCTGGGCGCCGCGCCCGACGCTGCCCTGGTCGTGTTCTTCGGTTTCCTGCACCCCGAGAAGGCGCTGGACCGGCTCATCGCGGCGGTAGCGGCCCTGCGAGCGCAGCGGCCCGGGGTCCGGCTGCTGCTGATCGGCGGCGCCCAGAGCCACTCGGTCCCCAGTTCTGCCGCCCGTGTGCTACGCGCCGAGCTTGAGCAGGCCGCGGCAGCGGCCGGCGTGCAGGACCGGGTCCACTTCACCGGCTACCTGCCTGAGGCCGATGTCGCCCGGCTGCTGCAGGCCGCCGATGTGGCGGCGTTCCCGTTCAACGCCGGCGTCACCGGAAAGTCCGGTTCGCTGCTTACGGCGTTCGCCGCTGGTGTGCCGGTGGTCGCTACCGCCGCTCCGGGCCTGGTGCGCGGGCCCACGGAGACTGGTGGTGTGCTGCGGATACCACCCGGTGACACGGCGATGTTGATCGACGCCCTGGAGCGGGTGCTGTCCGATCGGTGCCTTGCCGACCGGCTGTCGGCTGCCGGTCGGGTATCGGTGGCCAGCCACAGCTGGGAGGCCATCGCCGCCGTGCACGCCGAGGTCTACACCCAGGCGTTGGCCGGTCGCCGTCACCCCGTGGAGTAGACACCAGGCAGCACGACGAACCGACCGTCCCCCGGGGGCGCTGGAAGGGGACACGAGTGTCACTGCCTGAGCGGGTGCCGACGGCGCCAGGAGGCGTCGTCAACCACGTCGTCACCCCCGTCATCGAGCATGGCGTCGAGCACGGCGTCGGGGGGTCCAGCGGCGCCGCATCGTCGCTGGCTGGCGGATCCGCCTGTCCCTGCGAGGGCCAGATGACCGCATCGGCGCGCCGTTACCGGGAGGCGGTGGGGGCTCGATGAGCCTGGCAGCCCCCGGCGGCCCGGGGTTGACGCCGGCCGAGCGCACGGATGCGCTCGAGACGGCCTTGGGTGAGCTGGCAGCCGAGCTGGCGAAGGCCTGCCGGCAGATCGCGGGGCTGGAGGCGGAGCTTGGCGAGTTGCGCGCCACGGTCGCCGGCGGCGGCCCGAGGTTCGCGGCGCTCTACGCCGACTTCACCGACCGTTTCCGGGGATCCACCGCCGAGGTCACCGCCAAGCTGGCGTGCTACCTGCCGGATGTGCGCCGGCTCGTCGACGTCGCTGCCAGACCAACCGGGACCGGCGGCGGGGTTGTGGACGTGGGCTCCGGGCGGGGGGAGTGGCTGGCGTTGCTGCAGGACGCCGGGGTGTCCGCTTCGGGGGTAGACGCCAACCCCGTGTTCGTCGAGGCAGGCCGGGCTCGTGGTCTGGACCTGGCTGTGGGCGACGCCGTCGCGCACCTGCAGGGCCTACCGGCAGGCTCGGTGGACCTGGTCACCGCGTTCCACCTCATTGAGCACCTTGACGTTGAGAAGCTGCTCGCGCTGCTCGCCGCCGCGTCGCACGCGCTTCGACCCGGGGGATGTGTGCTGCTCGAGACGCCCAACCCGCGCAACCTGCAGATGGCGGCGTGCGACTTCTACAACGACCCGACGCACCGCTCGCCGCTGCCACCGGCCCTGACCGAGTACCTCGTGTCGGCAGCCGGTTTCGCCGAGCTTGAGGTGCGGCACCTGCACCCCAACCGGTCCCCGCTACCAGCCGCCGGCTCCGGCGGCGGGCGGCAGGTCGAACAGCTGGTCTCGCTCGCCCTTTTCGGGCCTCAGGACTACGCCGTCCTGGGGTACAAGCCCGCGGACCGGCCTTGACCTCCCCGTGCGAGCCGAGCCTGCCGAGTGGGCCGGCGAGCGGGCGGCGGGTGCTGTACCTCGACGGATACACCGTCCCGGCAGGACGCGAGCGGCAGGCAGGCGGCGCACCGTCCAGCGACGCGATCGGCTACGGGGTCACGGCCTCGGCGGCGATCAGGACGGGCCTGGCAGCAGCCGGCTTCGACCTCGCCCGACCCGAGATCGCCGTCCCCGTCGCCGTCCCCGCCGCCGGCGATGTGCGAGTCGGGAGGCTGCGGTGGTTGCTGTCGTCTTATGACGGGGTGCTGGACGTGCTGAGCACGTCGCCGCCCGACGTCGTCTTCTCCTTCCACGCGTTCTCCACGTTTCCGACGGAGATCCGCCGGATGCTGCTCGATCTTGGGCTTGACGTGCCGCTCGTCGGCTACACCCACGGCAGCCACTGGGACCCCAGCGACACCTTCCGATTCCAGGCCTATCCCGGGATGGAGCTGCTCGACCTGGCCAACCTGCACGTCCTGGACCGGGTTCTGCTGGTCTCGGAGTACCTGCGCGCAACCCTGTGGGACACCATCTCCGCCTTCAACGCCCCGCTCGCCAAATCCCTCGACGCCAAAAGCGAAGTTGTCGGCCTGCCGCTGGACGTCGAACGCATCGACGCCTACCGAACCCAGGAGCGCTGGGCCCGCCCGACCATCGTGTTCAACCATGCACCGGTGGCCGGCAAGAACCCGGACCTGTTCGCCCGGGTGATGTGCCGGCTCCTGCCGCGCTACGACGTGCAGGTGCTGTTCACCCGCCGGTTCGGGCCCAAGCAGGCGGGCGGGGCCGCCGTAGCGGCCTTGGCGGAGCGCTTCCCCGAGCAGGTGCTGCTGGGCAACGACCTGCCGCTGCCGCAGTACTACCGAGCCCTGTGGATGGCCGACCTTCAGGTCTCCACCGCAACGCACGAGAGCTTGGGCGTCTCAACACTCGAGGCGATGCACACCGGCACCTGCTGCATCCTGCCGCGCCTCGGCAGCTACCCGGAGATCACCGGCGGGCATCCCGACGTGCTCTACGACCTGGGGGAGGGCCAGCTGGAGGAACGGCTGGACTACTTCTTGGAACACCCCGACCGGCGCCAGGCAGTGGCCGCCGACCTGCAACGGGCCGCCGCCCGGTATGCGCCCGCCGTCGTCGTGCCGCGGATCGCCAGCGTGTTGGACGGCATCTGACCACCATCTAGTCGGCCCCGGCCCCGGCAATAGCCTTGGCATCCCAGAAACCCTCCGCGCGTGCAGGCTAGCCGGCGGCTGCAGCCTTGAGCTTGCTTCCGGCGGTGACCTTCATGGTCTTGGCCGCGGCGATCTGGATCGTCTCGCCGGTGGCGGGGTTACGACCCTCGCGGGGCGGCGCGGGCACCTTGTTCGAAGGTGAGGAAGCCTTGCAGGCTCAGTTTGTCCTGGCCGTCGGCTACCGCGTCGAACACGACGTCCTGGAAGGCTGCGAGCACCTTGTCGGTGTCGGCCTCGGCGACCCGGGCTTTGCCAGCCACAGCGGCGATGAGGTGAACAGGTCAAGCAGCTCGGGGCTCTGGTAGTCCTGCATCACGCGGCCTGCTCGACCGCGAGGCGGTACACGACGGTCTCGGCGGCGAACCGCACGTCTGGCGACAACGAGTTGGACACGACCAGCTGCAGGTCCGGGCCGTCGCGGACGACAGCGACGTCGGTCCCGCCGGTGGTCGGGAACTCGGCGACCACCTGCAGCGCGTTGGGTACCCACTCGTAGACCTGCGAGATCAGCGAGGTCGTCGGGTCCTCCCGCGGACCGGTCACGAAGTTGATCCGGGCCACGAACAAGCGGCCGCAGTGCTCGAAGGCGGCCAGTTCGCGGGCACCGGGCTGCTCGAGCACCTGGATGGTCAGGAACCGCTCGCCGTCCCAGCGCATGACGCTCGACGGCCCCTGCAGGCAGGCGACCACCAGGTAGCTCTCGCCGTCACGCTGGAATGTCGCGAAAGAACGCCCGCCGCTCGGCGCGAGCTCCTGGTGCGCCTGCAGCCGGCGGCCGTCCCACCGGTAGAGCACGCTCGCGTCGAGGTGTTCGGCATGAGCGACGTACGTCGAACCGTCCAGCACGAACGGGTGCCAGTTGTACGCCCATCGCGACGGGATCTGCTGGAACTCGGCGAACCTGCTCCCGTCCCACTCGAACACGACCGACGGTCGGTTGTCGCCCCCGATCCCGGGAAGCGCGACGCCCTGAGCCAGTCCGAGGAAGTGACGCTGTCCAATGCTCCAGTGTCGCCACTGCTTGGCCGCGAATGAGGGCACCTCCTGAAACGGCACGAACGCGCTGCCGTCCCAGGTGAGAGTCTGTGACCGGGTCGCATAGTCATACGGCCCTCGACCCGAGCGGATGCTGGCCACCGCGAGAAACGCTCGGTCACCGATGCAGAAGAACTCCGCGTCCTCCCCGCCTGGTGCGCTGATCGTCGACCATGGCTCGTACCGGCCGTCGACCCGTTGGAAGACCAGGAGCTCGGTGTCGCTGTCTCCACCGTTCATCCCCGCCGGCGCATCCGGGACGTCGACGGCGAGTTGCGGCACCGCCAGTAGGTCCAGGCCGCCGACGTGGATCGGCTCGACTGCCCGCGCTCCCGAGGTGGGAATGCGCTGCAGTTCTTCCAGACCGATGCTCATGTGTCCGATGTGACCGCACGTAGAAGTAACAGGCAAGCAAATTGAGTTGACGATTTGTGACGCTGAGCGTTAGGAAAGGTGACGCATGCTCGAGATCCGCAAGTTGGTGATGTTGCGGGAGGTGGCTGCGGCAGGCTCGATCGCTGCTGCCGCCCGAACCCTGGGCTTCACCCGCTCCACAGTGTCGCAACAGCTCACGGCCCTGCAGAGCGACGCCGGCCTAGCCCTGCTGCAACGGGCCGGCAAGCGCGTAACGCTGACCAGTGCGGGCGGCTCCCTCGTTGAACACATCGAACGGATTCTCGTCGAGCTGCGCGCGGCCGAGGCGTCCCTGCAGTCGGCTGCGTCCCAAGACGGCGGCCTGCTGCGCGTCGGCGTCCCCTTCCATGAAGGGCCGCGGATTATGAGCGCTGGCCTTACACAGGCCCGTCGCGAGCACCCGCGCCTAGAGATCCGCCTCGAGGCGACAACCGATGAGTCCGCAGCCGAAAAAATACGGCGCAACCAACTGGACCTCGCGGTCCTGTCCAGGAACGGACCAGCTGTCACGCGCCAGCAGCCTGGGCTCCGGGAATACCCCCTCGGCAGCGACCCCCTGCTGGTCTGCGTGCAGGCCGGACACAAGCTGTCCGCACGCACGGGCTGCACACTTCCCGACCTGTTCAAGGAGAGCTGGGTGCTCATCCGGGGGACCAATCTGGGTCAACTCGTCCGCACCCTGTGCGCCGCCGCCGGCTTCGAACCGGTCGCGGCGGCAACGGTCGACGACGTCGGCACCGCCCTCGGACTCGTCGCCATGGGCTGGGGCATCACCATCGCACCCGAACTCACACCAGCCAACCCCGAGTCCGCGATCGCGCGGATCCCGATCGCCGGCATCCAGATCGAGCGGCACAACGTGCTCCTCGTCCGGGACGGGGAAGAGCTATCCCCACGAGTGGCACCCGTCATCGAGGCGGTTCGGAGCGTGAGCCGACAGCGAATCGCCGAATTAAAGGACACCAGCAGCGCGCCGTCGACGGTAGGCGCGGAACGGGGGGCATTCCTGAACTGCTGAACGTGGTATTGGAGGGTAGCGCTCGACCTGACGGGGGCACCACGCACCGCTGATTCCGCGCATCTGAAGTGGTCGTCCATCCACACTCGTGGCACTGTGCTTGATAGTGAGACGGCTCGACGTGAGACACGCATCGACTCGTTCTCCCAAGACTCGCCGCAGACACCGGTCTCAGGTTCCTCTGAGACTGGTGAGGCATCGTCAGGACGTGGCTACCGGTTGCATGATCCACTCAGGGTGGTGGACTGGTTGGGTGTCTGCCGGCAGCCGATCGCGGGTGCTGCGGCCGGTCCTCGGGCGTCGACGTTTGCTGGCCCTTTGCCAGCCGGCGGCTCGGGGTGGCTGAGAGTGTTGCCGGGTCGCCGCCGGGGTTGTTGCTGGTGGAGGACGACCAGGACCTGGCCTGGCGGTGATGCTGAACGGGCTGCTGACCGGTGAGGGCGACCGCGCAGCCAATAGCGCCCTGCACCTGATTGTGCTGACCCGGAAGCGCTACTGCACCCGCACCCGCACCCGCACCTACGTCGCCCGCGAGATCTACGGCCTCCCCCCCCGGCCAGCGAGGTCGCAACAGCCCGCTTGACATCCATAGGAGCGTCCCTCGGGGGCTGCGTGGCCTCTCAGCCCGCTACGACACACCCAGCAAGAAGATCAATCACTCTTCACCCGCGAAGAGCCGGAAATCGCGGGAGACCTGAGCACGGAAGGCGGAGGAGGACAGAGTTCGGTGAACGGGTGCAGGTTGCGCTCAAGGCCATCGCCCTCAGCGTGGAGCCGGGGGGTGTGGTCGGCTCCATCAACATTGGCGGATGGGTCAGTACCACGGGGGACAACGTGATCACCATCGAGCTCGACGGTGAGGTCGACAAGCTGCAGGTGCGCGGCCGTGTCGTGGCCGACGGTCAGAACTCGAATGCGATCTACATTAGCGGTGACAGCCCGGACCTCACCACATTGCAGGTCATGGCATCGCACGGGCGGACGGACGGACGTCCATACCGGTTGAGCGCAACTTGGTTCCGACCTAGTTGATCATTGTCCGGCCGGGATGCGCCCGCGGGTACTTGCTGATGTAGCGCACGCCCCACAGCAGGAACTTGTCGGATGCGGTCATGCAGTCGACGCGAAAGCGAATGGTGTCGAAGATCGGCGCATCTTCGTGCACCAGCCGCAGGGAGTACTCGCGGGTTTGCTCCAGCATCTTCGCTATCGCGTCGTCGTCCTCGGATGGGCCTTTGGGGGTGGCCGTCACCAGAAAGCCCTGAGTGGCGGCCTGCGCAATGGGACACAGTGCGTGCAGCAGGTAGAGCCGGCGTCCGTTCGACTCGCTTTCGACCGTGACCGTGTTGACGCCCCACAACTTGCGTTCCTGGACCATCTCGCCGAATTCCGGGGCCGTGGTCTTCACCTGCAGAGTCAGCGTCTGGTTGTCCTCCCGGATGCCGCTCTCGTCGACGTCGATGGGCATGCCGTGGACGACGCGGAAGTGCTGGAGGTCGAAGGTGTTCATGAAGACCACCGAGCTGTCGACCTGCATCGTCAGCGGGTTGCGGAAGGCGTTGATGACCAGGTCGTCGTCGCCCAAGTCGAAGTGCGGAGCGGGGTGTGGCGGGGTGTCGCCGTTGAAGGCCCAGATGATGCCTAGCGACTCGGCCACCGTGTAGTTGAACAGCTTCGCGTTCCGCGGCGGCTTGTCGCCCGCGGGGACCTTGACGCAGGCACCGCCGGAGTCGTAACTCCACAGGTGGAAGGGGCATTGCAACTGGTCGTCGACGACCTGTCCGACGGCTAGATCGGCACCCATGTGGCGGCAGTACGCGCTCTGCACGTGCACGGCACTGTCGGACGTCCGGTAGACGACCACCCGGCCGTCGAGGAAGGGAGCGCCGATCACGCTCCCCGCAGTAACCTCCGCCGACAACGCCACCGGGTACCAGCACTGGTGGAACTCGTCCTCGCCTCGGAAGTTCACCACACGGCCGCGAGAGCGTTGGCTGGCTTCGGGGGATGGTGCCTCAGGTGCTGCCGAGGCCGGAACCCTGACTAGCTGCTCGGTCATCTGGTCGCCGCCTTCGACTTGGGGCTTGGCCGCCCACTCTCCTGGTAACTTGGTCGCGCTCGAGTGCAGACTACTCCTGCCGTCGCAGAGCACAAGATGAACTTCGCGACTCCTGCGGCGCTTCTGGCGCCATGCAGCTGCTACCCATCTTCGAGCACGATGCTCGCCAAGTCGAAAGAGCCGACGACCATGGTTGCGTCTATTGACGAGGACACCAGCCACCGCACCAGCAGCTATACCGTAGCCAAGCCCTGGGTCGACCTGGCCGACCTCGAGGCGGCCGTGGTGGCCGACTGGGACCCGGGCGTCCGAGCTTTCATCCAAGAGGGTGCCGGCACGGGCCGTGCCGTGGCCGCTAATCGGGCTGCCCACGCCAAGTGGGCCCTACGCTCGCGGGTTCTTGTCGACGTCAGCAAGATCGATACCTCCACCGGCGTGCTGGGGCAGCGCGTCAGCCTCCCGGTGCTCGTGGCTCCGTCGGGCCTGCACACCCTCGTCCACCCGGAGGGCGAGGTCGCAACGGCGACGGGGTGCAGCGAGGCCGGCACCATCCTGATCCTCAGCTCGGGCACCGGCCGGACGATGGACGATGTCCGCGCGACCGGCGCGCATACCTGGTTCCAGCTGTACTGGCACGATCGCGACCGGACCCGTGAGCTCGTCAATCAGGCGGCCGACGTGGGATTCACCGCGGTCTGTTTCACGGTCGACATGCCGGTGCGACCCCTGCTGGGGGCGAGCATGCGGACCGGGGTGGCTCGGGTGGCCGGGCAGGACGCCGCTGTACCTCCTGCCTCGCGACGCTCACCTGACCGGCGGCGACTGGGACCACGACGCCCGCCTGACCTGGAAGGACCTTGAGTGGCTGCGCGAGATATGTCCGCTGCCCATCGTGCTGAAGGGGATCATGGCCGCGGACGACGCTCGGCTCGCGCAGGAGTCCGGGGTTGACGCGGTTGTGGTGTCCAACCACGGCGGGCGATCGCTCGATGCGCCCTGGGGGACGCTCGACGCGCTGCCGGAGATCGTTGACGCGATCTCCGATTCGGGTAGTTCCGGCATACAGGTCTATGTTGACGGCGGTTTTCGCCACGGCAGCGAGGTGCTGGTGGCTCTGGCCCTGGGCGCTGACGCAGTCCTCGTCGGCCGTCCGGCCCTGTGGGGGCTCAGCGTCGGTGGCGCCCAGGGCGTGCGCGACGTGCTGCAGGTGCTAGGCCGGCAGCTGACGTCGTGCATGGGGATGGTCGGCGCCCGCAGCGTCGCCGAGATCGACAGCAGCCGGGTCCGCCGGGTATCGGAATGACGAAGGAGACGTCGACGATGTCAGGAACAGTGGCGACAGCAGCCCCAGATGTCGTGGTCATCGGCTCCGGGGTTGCCGGCCTGTGCGCAGCGATTGAGGCCGCGACCAGGGGCGCGCGTGTGCTGGTGTGTGAAGGCGCGCCGGCTGTCGGGGGCGCATCGGTCATGAGCGGCGCGGGCTGCTGCCTCGTGGGCACGCCCCTGCAGGAATCTCTCGGCGTGCAAGACTCCGTCGAGCTGGCGCTCAGCGACCTCGTCAGCTTCGGTGGACCGACGGCGGACGAACAGTGGGCCCGGGCGTATCTGGCTGCCAGCCGGTCCGAGGTCCACGACTGGTGCGAGTCGCTCGGCATCCGGTGGACGTCCCTTGTCTTGCAGGAGGGCAACTCGGTGGCCCGGTGGCACGGACCGCAGGGGTGGGGGCGGGCCATCGTCGCCGCACTGCTATCACGGTGCGACGAGCTGGGTGTCGAGATCGCCGTCGACAGCCCGGTGACCGACATCGAGGTCGAATCGGGAGCCGTGCGTACGGTGACCGTCGATACGGGGGGAAGCGTACGGGTCCTGCGGGTGAATGCCGTCGTCGTCTGCTCCGGCGGCTTCGTCGCCAACCATGAGATGGTGCTCGGCACCGCGACCGGGCTCCGCTCGGTTGATCGGTTGCTGTGCGGCGGGTCCCCGCTGGCCGTCGGCGCGGGACATGCGCTCCTGCAGCGCGTCGGCGCCGAGTTCGTCAACCTCGACCACATCTGGGTCTACCCGAATGGCACCCCCGACCCCCAGGACCCTCTGGGGCTTCGCGGGCTCGGGGTCCGCGGCGTCACGGGAGACATCTGGCTCAACCAGGAGGGGCGGCGCTTCCACGATGAGACGCGGCGGGGTGGCCACTCGGGCACGTCGGCGTTGCTCAAGCAGCCGGGGCAGACGGCGTGGTGCGTCTTCACGGCGGCCGAGTTCGATGACGTCCTGCTCATCGACAACGAGTACTACGCCACTCCCGCCGGCTCGAACCCTGTTGCGATGCAGGAGTTCTGGCGCGAGTCGCCCTTCGCCTGGCGCGCCGATACGCCTGGGGCGCTGGCTGCGGCCATCGGCCTGCCCGCCGAGGCCGTGCAGCAGAGCATCGAGCAGGTCGACGCCTGCATCGCCAAGGGTCTGGCCGTCGAGGGTGCATTCGGGCGCGACCTGCGGGACGTCAGACCTTTTATGGGGCCGGGCTTGGTTGCTCTCCAGTTCTTCCCTATGGCGCAGAAGAACTTCGGCGGAGTGCACACCGACATCGCCTGCCGCGTGCTCCGCGCGGAGGGCGACCCCATCCACGGGCTGTACGCAGCGGGCGAGGTGGCTGGCATGGCGGGTGGAGCGCTGAACGGGCGGGCCGCGCTTGAGGGCACCATGTTCGGTCCTTGCCTCTACTCCGGTCGGGTCGCGGGTGCCACGGCGGGCGCGGGACTCAGTGCTCCCGGTCAGCCTGCGCCGGGTCTCCAAGCTTCTGCCGCTCGTCACTGATACCGCTGCAGGTCACCTAGAGACCTTTACAATTCGCCTGCGAGGAATAGGGTGGCGTCAACCCTGAACCGCCTGAGGAGAGACATGAGACTTGTCCGATTCCAGGCCGCAGACCGCACGGGCGTCGGCGCTGTCGTCGACGACGACGGCACCGTGGTCGCCACGCCGTGGACGAGCTTCGACGAACTCTTCGCCGAGACCGACCCCCTGGCTGCTGTCGGTGCTCTCGAGCTCTCGGGGGCGCAGCGAGTCGCCTTGGAACGGCTCCTGGCCCCGGTGGTCCACCGGGCACAGATCATCGGAACCGGAGGCAACTACGCCGACCACGCCGCTGAGGCAAGCGGCAGCATCCAGGTGGTCGAGCCGGTGTTCATGCCCTTCCTGTGGGGGGCTGTGATCGGTCCGGACGAGCCCATCGTGGTGCCCACGGCTGACACGCAGACTGACTACGAGGTCGAGTTCTCGGTGGTGATAGGTAAGACCGCCCGAGGCCTCACCGAGCAGAACGCCATGGACTTCGTCTTCGGGTACACGGTCGTCAACGACGTCAGCGCTCGCGAGATCATGGCCCGCGAGAAGTTCCAGGTGATGCTGAGCAAGTCGGTCGACACCTTCGTGCCCGTGGGTCCGCACATCGTGACGCGCGACGAGATCGCGGACCCGTATGAGCTGGGCATCGCGACCTACCTCAATGGCGAGGTTCGGCAGAAGTCGAACACCGGCGCAATGACCGTGCGCATCCCGACGCTGCTGAGCATGATCACGCGCACCGTCACCCTGCACCCGGGTGACATCGTCACGACAGGCACACCGGGCGGCGTCGGCTTCTTCCGCACCCCTCAGGAGTTCATGCACCCGGGCGACACCGTGACCGCGGAGGTCGAGCGGGTCGGCCGGCTCACCAACCCGCTCACCCAAGGCTGGTAGCCGGCCGGGCCTCACGCGGCGGGCATCTGCCCGCCGCGCTCAGAAGGGCGAGATCGGGACGTTGCCACGGAACAGGCAGTCCGGGTCGACGCGCCGTTTCACCTGCTGGAGCTTGTCGTAGGTCTTGCCCGGGTAGACGCTGTGGACCCGGTCCGGCTCGGCGTCGATGAAGTTGACGTAGCCGGCGTCGGACCCGACGCAGTCGAGTGCTGCGTACGTCCGGCGCGCCCACTCCACGTGAGCGGCCGTCTCATGCTCCTCGACCCAGGTGGCCACCACGTTGACGAGGAACGGGGTCTGCCGGTTGGCGAAGGCGGTCGCGTCCTCGTCCACCCGCTCGACCGCTCCACCGAGGCGCAGCACCTCGATCTGGGAGTGGTCACCGGCTGGCTTCGCCGTTGCGTCCAGCAGGGCGCGCGCGGCGGTCTCGTCGATGCGGTCGAGGTATCGCGATTTCATGTAGTTGCGCAGGCCGTGCGGGTGCAACAGGTCCTGCATCGTCTGCAGCTGCAGGTAGGGCATCGGCGCGATGCGGAACGCGGCAGGCTGTGCTGCCTCGATCAGTGCGCGTACGGGCTTGTCGCCGGCGCTGAGCTCGCCTGACCAGACGGCGTTGATGACCGCGACCGGCTGCCCGACGAGCTCGGGAGGAACCGCCGGGAGCTCTGGGGCCACCCGCAGGACCAGGACGCTGGTCAGCTCGTCGGGCGCCTGCAGCATGGCGTCGCGGTAGTGCAGGACGGCGCGGGCCAAGTCCTCCACCGGGAAGACCGCCTGGCCGAACAGCACGTCAGTCACCGGCTGCACTGCCATCTCGAACGCGGTGACGACCCCGAAGTTGCCGCCCCCTCCGCGCAGTGCCCACAGCAGATCCGGGTCGGCTTCCTCCGTCGCGTGCATGAACGTTCCGTCGGCCTTCACCACGTCTGCCGCAACGATGTTGTCGCAGGTGAGCCCGAAGTGACGGCAGGTCCAACCGACGCCTCCGCCCAGGGCGAGGCCCCCGAGCCCGGTGTGCGAGATGACGCCGGCCGGGACGATGAGTCCCTCGCGCTGCGTCCCGGTGTCGACGTCGCCGAGCAGGCTGCCGCCCCCGGCTTTGGCGGTCTTGCGGTCCGGGGCGACGGTGACGGACCGCATGAGCGACAGGTCGATGGTGAGCCCGTCGTCACAAACGGCCAGACCGGCTACCTGATGCCCCCCGCCCCGTACCGACAGTGGCACGCCGACCTCACGAGCAGCGCGGATGGCCGCAGCGACGTCGTTCGGCGACTCGCAGAGTGCCAGCAGCGCCGGGTACTTGTCGGCTGTTGCGTTCCACACTCGGCGGCATGCGTCATAGCCCTCCTCGCGCGGCGCGAGGGTTGATCCGCCGAACCCGTTCCGCATGGCGGCACGCAGCTTCCGGGCGGTCACGTGAGCATCCATGACGAGCATTACAGCACGGGCATGTATGAAGGTCACTAGGTAACTATCGCGTAGCTTCTGCCGTCGCCGTTCTGGTCCGAGATCACCTCCACGGATCGTTGACAGCCGTCTCGTTTCGGCATAGACAACGAGTCACCTAGTGACCTGACCGGCCAGGTGACGACGACCAGCTGCTCCGCACATGCCCTGCCGCCGTACAGCACCCGGCCGACTCGTGCTGAGTATCACCTGGAAGGAACGTGTGCCATGCGCAACGGAAACGTCATCTTCGACAACGTCGTCCATATCCACAACCTGCGTGACGACAACGTGATCGAGCCGGAAGGGCGGATCACGCAAAACTTCTTCTTCCGGATGCTGCAGGAACTCAAAGGCCAGGACTACCAGTACGAGGAGTTCGCCTCGGCCTGGAGCCCCAAGGTCGTCGGGGACCTGCTGTTCCGGGAGGGCTCCCAGATCGACTACGCCATGGTGCAGACGGTGCCGATGTTCGACATGTACAAAGACGGGCTCGATGCCGTCGAGCGCCAGTACGAGCTCGCGCGGCTGCGCCCCGAGCAGGTCATTTTCTGCGGCGGCACCGATCCCGTCCTGCGCGGGCTGAACACGGCCATCCACGATGTCGACCACCAGATCCAGGACCTCGGAGCCCGGTCGATCAAGTTTTACACCGGCCACACCCGCGGTCGTTCGTGGCGGATGGACGACCCGCACCTCGCGTACCCCATATACGAGCGGATGCTGGAGAACGGCGTCGATATCGCACAGGTGCACAAGGGCAACCCGCTCGGCCCTGAACCACTGACGGGGTTGCAGGCCCACGACGTGGGTGAGGCGGCGTTGAACTTCCCGCAGATGCGCTTCATCATCCACCACCTCGGAGTGCCCTACGAGGACGAGACCATCACGATCGCAGGGCGCCACGAGAACGTGTACCTGTCGATGTCGACGTGGATCAACTTCATCAAGATCGCGCCCCGGCTCACCGCCGAACGGTTGGGCAAGGCGCTGTTCTGGGTCGGGTCCGACCGCATCCTCTGGGGGAGCGAGGCCCCGTTGGGCCCGGACCCCCAGTCATTGCTGGAGACGTGCTGGGACTTCCAGATCCCCGAGGATCTGCGGGCCGGGTACGGCTATCCAAAGATCACAGACGAGGACCGGCACAAGATGTTCGGCGGCAACATGCTCAAGCTGCTCGGCATGCCGGAGGCGCCCCCGGTAGTGGCGGAGAAGGTGACGCTTCGTGCTGCCAGCTGACCTCGAGCTGGGCCTCGACGTGCAGCGGCTGCTCAACAGCACCATCCGGCCGCTGCTCAACATCGATGCCGGGGACGCCGAGGTGACCTCGGTGGTCGACGGCCACGTCACCATCACCTTGCTCGGCTCCTGCTCGCGCTGCCTGTTCCGCGGGTCGTGCGCCACCTACACGGTCCTGGACCGGCTAGAGCAGCAGCTCGGCGACCGGGGCGCGACCTTCGCTGTCGCCGGCAACTCGATTCCGCGGGAGTCGACTCGCATGCGGGCCAAGCTTCCTCTCGAGCTCGGCCAGCCGTGACGGACAGTCTGACGCGCCGGCCGCTCGAGGACGTCTTCGTGCTCGACTCGACCGTGCACGGTTACAACACCCGGCCCGACAACTACGTCCCCGGTCCGTTCAAGGACCGGGTCGCGGCGCAGCTGTCCAACACCCTGTTCCTCGGCCACAGCGGCATCCTGCCGGGCGGCGACCAGCGCTACGTGCTCAGCCGAGAACGGTTCCAGAACGGGGCCGACCCCGAGCTGCTGGGCCGCGCCCTGTTCGCCGAGAGCGACACCGATGTGTGCATCTACCACGGTGTCCCGCTGTACGGGATCTACAAGGACGGCGGATCGCCCCTCTGGGTCGGCAAGCAGATGCGCGAGCAATGGCCGGACCGCGTCGCCCTGTACGGACCGGTGAGCCCGTGGCAACCGGACGCGCTCGAGGTCGTCGAGCAGATGATCACTGAGGAGAAGGTCGTCGGGATCAAGATGTACCCGATGGACATCGTCGACGGCGAGGTCCGCAGCTACCGGCTGGACGACCCGGAGATCGCCTATCCCATTCTGGAGCGCATTCAGCAACTCGGCGGCACGGTCGTCGCCACCCACAAGGCCCTGCCGCAGGGGCAGGTGCCGAGCGAGCCCTTCGCGCCGTGGGACGTGTCCGGCGCCGCCTCGGCATTCCCGGGCATCACCTTCGAGATCGTGCACGGGGGCCTGGCCTACCTCGAGGAGACGGCCTGGCAGATCCAGCGGTTCCCCAACGTGGCCGTCAACCTCGAGAACAGCAGCTCCTACCTGATGGCCCGTCAGCCCCGCAAATTCGCTCACCTGCTGGGCCAGCTGTTGTTCTGGGGAGGCGCCGACCGGATCTTCTGGTCGACCGGCGCGACCGGTCGGCATCCCCAGCCCTTCCTCGAGATGTTCTGGGACTTCGAGATCCCCGAGCAGCTCCAGGAGGACTACGGGTATCCCGCGCTCACCCGCGAGATCAAGGAGGCAATCCTCGGGCGGAACCACGCCCGGGTCCTCGGTTGGGACGTCGACGCCATCCAGGCCACGCTCGCCGGTGACGAGTTCGGGCTGCGCAAGGACCTGGCGCCCCCGTGGGGCGCGGCATGAGCAGCGGCAGGCTCAGTGAAGCCGATGTCCCCACCGAGGCCGACGTCCGAGCAGTGCTGAACGCCATCGTCGATCCCTGCAGCCGCGCCGCCGGAGCCACCGCCGGCCTCGTCGACATGGGGCTGATCCGCCGGTTGAGCGTGACTGCCGCCGCGACCGGCGAGGATCATGGAGTCGACGTTCTCGTGGTCATCGGCGTGACCGAGTACGCGTGCCTGATGGGTCCCTCCTTTGCCATGGAGGCATACAAGAAGCTGACTCCCATGCCGGGCGTGCGGTCGGTCGAGGTCGAGCTCGACGGCGAGTTCGACTGGGACCCGGGCGACATGAGCCCGGACTACCGACGGCTCCTCGCCGAGCGTCGGGCCGAAGGCCGACGGGTACTGCTGCCCCTGCGTGGGCGCAGCGCCCCCGGTGCGCCAGGCGCCCGCGAGCAACATGTAGCACCGGAGCCGGTAGTCTCCTAGTCACCAAAGCGTCCCGCGAGGCGGCTCTCATGCAGAACCGCTCGATGATCGGAGGCGCACGTGGCTGCTGGAAGGGTAGGCGCTTTGTCGGCCAACGGGACGGTCGTGCGGGCCAGGGTGGCCGACCAGATCATCGACTCTCTGCGTGACCGCATCCTCGTCGGCACCTATGCGCGCGGCTCTCGACTCCCCACCGAGCGGGAGCTCGCGGACGAGTTCGGCGTCAGCGCCCCGACCATCCGCGAGTCCCTTCGCGCGCTGACCTCGCTCGGGCTCGTCGAGGTCCGGCACGGGAGCGGCGCCTACGTACGGACGAGCTCGGACGGCATTCTCGACGGCCCCCTCACCATGCTGATGCAGCTCGAGGGCGTCGGCATCGAGGAGATCATGGGGCTGATCCAGGCGTTGAGCCTGCACGCGGCCGACCTAGCTATTGACGCCGCAACGGCCGACGACATCGCCCGGGTGTGCGACGCGGCCGAACGCACGTCGCAGTGTCAGACGCTCGAGGACGTGCAGGATGCGGTGCCCACGTTCCTGATCGCGCTGAGTGAAGCGAGCCACCAGCCCCTCCTTGCGGCGCTCTGCCACTTCTTGACCACCATGCTCGTCGGCCTCGAAACCTCCAGCTACAAGCGCCGCAGCGCGGCATTCTGGAGAGGGTGGGCAAAGGACACGGCTCCCCTGCGCGTCACCATCGGAGCCGCCCTTGAGCGCCGTGACCGCCCGGCCCTGAAGGCCGCGGTCACCCAGCTGCACGACGTGGTGCGCGAGCGCGTGCGAGCGGTCCCGGCACTTCGGACCGCGAGGCTCTCCGACCCGGCGCTCAGCCCATTCGTTCGCCAACTTGTGTTCGGCGGACTGACCCCGTAACTCGACGGCTCACCCTACCGACGGCATCCCTTAACGATGTGGAAGGTGCCAGTTGATCCGCTGCGTGACGCGCATAGCAGTCAAACGTCCAGGCTGAGTAGGTGAGGCCTTACAGGTGGCTTGACAACCCTGACCGGGGCGAAGATTGTCTTGGTTACTTGCTATCTCCGCCGCCCGCAGCCGGTGACCCGGAAGTGAGCCCGCTACCACCTAAAGGGGGGCCGGCGCCATCGCAACAAATACCGTTCACGCGGAGCCCGACATCGCGCCACCAAGAGTCCACGCCGCGATCAGCACTCCATCGCGCACGCGCTCAAAGCGCCCCCGCGGCTCCCGCCGTTCTACCCGCATCGCCTACCGGCTACTGGCCACGGCGCTGGTGCTCGGCCTCTGGCAGTTGTCCGTGTCCGCCGGGTGGCTGTCACCCGACGCGGTGGCATCTCCGGTGGACATCGCCAATGTCGCCGGCACCCTGGTTCCGACCTCCGCCTTCGGCTCGGATGTCCTCGACACGCTGACCAGCTGGGCCGAGGGCCTCGCCGTCTCGCTTGCCATCGCTATCCCCATCGGAATGCTGCTGGGAACCAACGACTTGGCGTACCGGATGTCGCGGTTCAGCATCGACTTCCTCCGGACGATTCCGCCGGTGGCCTTGATCCCGCTGGCTCTGCTGCTCTACGGAGCGACACCCCACATGGCCTTCGTGCTCATCGTCTTCGGCTCCGTGTGGCCGATCCTGTTGCAGAGCATGTACGGCGTGCACCAGGTCGACCCCGCCGCCCGCGATGTTGCCCGCGCCTACCGGCTGCGCCGGCGTGACCGAGTGCGCTCGCTGATCCTTCCCAGCGCCGCGCCGTTCGTCGCGACCGGGATCCGACTGGCAGCCACGATCAGCCTCCTGCTCGCGATCGGCGCCGAGTTGATCGGCGGGGCCCCGGGTATCGGCTCGGCGATCACCGTGCAACAGCAGGCCGGCGAGATCCCGAGCATGTGGGTCTACGTCGTGACCAGCGCCGTGCTGGGTGTCGTGGTGAACCTGGCGATGATCGCAGCAGAGAGGAGGGTCCTGAAGTGGCACACAGCCCAGCGCTCCGCAGTCGCGCCCTGAACGGACAGGCGCTCGTCGTCCTGGCCGAGGTCGCCGTCCCCGTCGCCGCGCTTGCCCTGTGGTGGGCGCTCAGCGAGGGAAGCACGTCGCAGTTCTTCCCGCCGCTGTCGCAGATCCTGTCCTCGCTGCAGTCGATCTGGCTGTTCGACCACTTCCGGTCAGACGCGCTACCGAGTCTGGAGAACCTCGCGGGCGGCTTCCTGATCGCCACAGTGGTCGGCATTGCTATCGGCCTTGTGCTGGGTCTTCTGCCGGTGCTGTCCGACGCGTTTGCTCCCGCCGTCGAGTTCTTCCGGGCCGTCCCCGGCGTCGCGCTGCTTCCGGCGGCGCTGCTGCTGCTCGGCATCGGGCCGGAGATGAAGATCCTGCTGATCGCGTACGGCACGGTGTGGCCGATCCTGCTCAACACCGCGGACGGCGTCCGGTCGGTGGACCCGGTGGTCACCGATGTCGCGTCGAGCTACCGCGTCAAGCGGCGCGACCGGCTGGTGCACATCATCCTGCCGGCAGCGAGCCCGCAGATCATTGCCGGGATGCGCACGGCGTTGTCGATCGGCATCACCGTCATCATCTTCAGTGAGATGGTCGGCTCGACCAACGGGATCGGCTTTCAGATCCTCGCCGCGCAGCGCAACTTCGCCGTGCCGGACATGTGGGCGGGCATTGTCTTTCTCGGCATTCTGGGCTACCTGCTCAACCTGGCCTTCCGGGCCTTTGAGAACTACGTGCTCCGTTGGCACCGCGGCATGCGACAGCTGGCGAGGAGCTAGTGATGACGAAGTCAACTCTTCTGACCCCGACGAATGAGGCAGCCACGGCTGCATCCGTGCCCGTCCTCGCGGTCACGGACCTGTGCAAGAGCTACCGCGTCAGCACCGGGCTGCGGCCAGTGCTGGGCGGGGTGACACTGGCTGTGGAGCGGGGAGAGTTCGTCTGCATCGTGGGCCCCTCCGGCGCCGGAAAGTCGACCCTGCTGCGCTGCATGTCGGGGCTGCTCACTCCAACATCGGGCTCCGTGCTGCTGGACGGCGAGCCGGTGAAGGAGCCGCCGGAGAAGCTCGCCGTCGTCTTCCAGGACTACAGCCGCTCGCTCATGCCGTGGATGTCGGTTGCCAAGAACGTGATGCTGCCGCTGCGGGCGAAGGGCTACTCCCGGCGCGAGCAGACCAGTCGCGCCCACGACGCACTCGCTGCGGTGGGGCTCACCGCAGCTGGGGAGCAGTACCCCTGGCAGCTGTCCGGAGGCATGCAGCAGCGCGTCGCGATCGCGCGTGCGCTGGCGTACGAACCCGAGGCGCTGCTCATGGACGAGCCGTTCGCCTCCGTCGACGCGCAGACGAGATCAGACCTCGAGGACCTGATCCTCAGCGTTCGCGACAAGTTCGGCGTGACGGTCCTGCTGGTCACACACGACATCGACGAGTCGGTTTACCTGGCCGACCGCGTCATCGTGATGTCCGGGTCACCGACGACGGTCCGTGAGGTGATCCGGGTCGACCTGCCGGAGCCTCGCGACCAGGTCAGCACCAAGCTGCTGCCACGCTTCGCCGAGTTGCGCGCCCACGTCATGACTCTGATCCGCGAGGAGCGCACGGCCTGAGCGAGCGTCCTTCGGCCGACGCTTAGGATCGGTGGGTGGCTGCGGAGGACTCGACGAGCTCGCGCGGTGCCGGCAGGGTGGCGCTCGACGCCACTGATCGGCGCATCATCGCCGCCTTACGGGCGGACGGCCGCGTGTCGATGCGCGCACTTGCCGAACAATTGCACGTCTCCCGAGCAGGGGTCTATTCCCGGGTCGAGCGGTTGCAGCGCGAAGGCGTGATCAAGGGCTTCACGGCGGTGATCGATCCTCAGCGGTGCGGCCTCGGCATCTCGGCGTACGTCTACTTGAAGATCAGCCAGCATTCGTGGAAGGACGTGCGAGAGCGCATCAGCCGCATCCCTGAGGTGGAGCACGGCGCGCTCGTGTCGGGCGAGAACGACCTGATGCTGCACGTGCGCACGGAGGATGCCGCGAGCCTGCGTGACCTGGTTCTCGATACCTTCCAGACGATGCCCGAGGTGTTGTCGACCCAGACCGTGCTCATCTTCGACGAGTTGCCGCACAACCGCCGGCCCTGACGGCACTAAGAGCGTCCGTTTCTGGCCAGGTCACTAGGTTACCTTGACACATACCTGCTAGGAGTGGGAGGTTCGACTGATCGGGGGCGCACCAGGTCCGGCCGCCAGTACGCCGGATCCGGGCCACTTAGAGGTGAGCCCCCGTCCTGATGGGCGGAGAAGACATGCGAGCGGTCCCGATCGACGTTTCCGTCGTGATCGTCGGTGGTGGCCCGGTCGGGATGAGCATGTCCTTGCTGCTGTCGCAGCGAGGCGTGCGCCACGTGGTGCTAGAGAAGCGAGCCGACACCAGCCCACTGCCGAGGGCCCGAGGCATGACGTGCCGCACCTCGGAGATCTGGCGCGGGCTCGGCATTGGGGCAGCCATGGACGAGATCAGTCTCCCTGAGGAGTGGACCAGGTCGATCCTGTATCTCACCCGCTTGGCCGGCGAGGAAATCGGGCGGATGGACTCGCAGTCGATGTGGCGGGAGGCGACCGCGGTCTACAGCCCCGCCCCGTTCCTGGCCAGCTCGCAGGATCGTATCGACGCGGTACTGCGCACGTCGGCCGAGTCGCAGGCCGCTGCCGACGTCCGCTTCGGCCACGAGGTCGTCGCCGTTCGGCAGGACGAGAACGGGGTCACGCTTGATGTTTCCCTCGTCGAGGACAGCGGTCTTCACCAGTTGCGGGCCGATTGGCTGATCGCAGCTGACGGCGCCAGCAGCTTCACGCGCCGGCAGGTCGGCATCGAGCTACACGGCGAGCAGTCGGACCGCTGGTACCTCAACGTCCACTTCCACGCCGACCTGTCTGCCTATCTCGGCCCGGACCGCCGGGCGGCGATGTTCTGGACGCTGGACGCCGAGCACGAGGGCGTGTTCCTGCCGCTCGACGGGGAGCTGGACTGGGTCTGCGGCCTGAATTTCGACATCAACCAGATCAAGCCGACCGACTTCGACAACGCGCGGGTGATCGCGCTGGTCAAGGACATGATCTCGGCCCCACCGCCCGACATCGAGATCGACCTGATCGCCTTCCGTCCCTGGTTCGTCTCGTCGACCGTCGCCGAGCGCTTCCGTGATGGTCGGATCTTCCTGGTCGGCGATGCCGCTCACCAGATCCCCCCGATGGGCGGCCAGGGCATGAACACCGGAATTCAGGACGCGCACAACCTCGCCTGGAAGATCGCGGCCGTCATCGACCAGCGGTCTCAGCCAGGGCTGCTAGACAGCTATGAGGTGGAGCGGCGTGAGACGGCCCTGCGAGCCTGCTCCTTCGGAAGCCGCAACGCTGGGCATGTGACCGACATCAGAAGCGGGCAGAGCGGCCGCCACGTCAACGTCGCCCGCGAGTACGGCAACTGGCCGGGTCTGGACGCTGGAGTGCACTACAACACTGGAGCCTTCCTCGCCGACGGAACACCGGTGCCGCCGCAGGACGGCGCTGTCGTCACCTACGAGCCGTGCGCCCGCCCCGGCTGGCGCCTTCCGCACCGCTGGCTGCACCTGGCCGACGGGAGTCGGTGCTCGACGGTCGACCTGTCGGTGACGACGTTCGTCCTGCTGGCCGGCCGCGAGGGCAGTGGGTGGCGGCCTGCTGCCCAGGGTCTTGGCGTGGAGACCGAACTGGTCTGCCTGATCGAGGGTACGGACTTCCTGGTGGAGTCCGGCCAGCCGCTCCAGGATTTCCTCGGCTACGAACCGAGCGGCGCGGTGCTGGTCAGGCCCGACGGGCATGTCGGCGCACGCTGGTTCGCGGCGCCGCCGGACGTGGCTGAATCGCTCGCGCGTGCCTGTTCGGTCGTCGGGCTTGCTGCCCGGCCCAGGACACCGGCGACGAGCCGTTGAGCGCCGCCGCTGCGGTGCCCCGCTCGTCCAACGACCTGCCCGTCGGCGACGCGGGCCCGGCGGCTGCTGGCGCCGGAAAAGCTGTAGGCGAGGCCCTGCTCGAGGTTCTCGTCGCCGCCGGTGTCCGCGAGTTCTTCGGCGTGCCGGGCGCGGGGATGACGCCGCTCCTAGGGGCCGTGGATGCCCAGCCCAGCGTCCGCTACGTCGGGGTCCGGCACGAGTTCGCGGCCGCGACCATGGCTGCCGCCATTTACCAGAGCACCGGCCGAGTCGCTGTCTGCCTCGGCGAGCAGGGACCGGGCGCCCTCAACCTCATCTCCGGTCTGGGCGTGGCCCGCAACAACAACCTGGCAGTCGTGGCGCTGACGGTGAGCGGCCCCTCGGCGAGTCCTTACGGCAGCGGCGCGCTGATGGAGCTCGACGCGCTGCTGGCGTCGCGTGCGGTCACCAAGTGGCAGCACGCCGTGCGGCGGCCCGACGACGCTGTCCCTGCTCTGCGCGAGGCGCTGCGCCAGGCGACGTCCGGGCGTCCTGGGCCGGTGCACCTCGACATCCCGCGTGAGGCGCTGCGAGGGCGGATCTTGAGCGCACCCGGCGGGACGGGGAGCGAGCCCGCACCCGAGGTCGCTCCCATCGACCGCGCGCAGCTGGCGGGGGTCGTGCGCCTGCTGCTCAGTGCCGAGCGTCCACTGGTGGTCGCGGGTGGCGGCGCTGCCCATGCACATGCCGAGGACGTGCTGGGCCAGATCGCCGACCATCTGGGAGCCGTGACCACCAGCACGCAGCTGGGGATCGGGGTCATGCCCTCCGACGGGCCCCTGTTCGCCGGTCACGGCGGCGTCATCGCCGGGCCGGCGCTGATCCGCGCCGCGCGGGAGGCGGACGTGGTCCTCGCGGTCGGTTGCCGCTTCTCGTCCTGGTGGTGGCAGGATGCGCAGCCCTTGGTGCGCGACGCCACGCTGGTGCACGTCGACACCGACCCCGAGCTCGTTGCTCGCTCGGGTGCCGGCGGCGGGTACGGCCTGCTCGGCGACGCGCGTGTGGTGCTCGAGCAGGTCTGGGAAGCGTTGCGGTTTCAGCCGAGGCAGCCACCGGGCGCGTGGGCCGAGCAGGTGCGGGCCGAGTTCGTCACGCACCGGGCCAGGCTCGATGTGCTGGCCGACGACCGGCCGGGGGGCGACAGTCCATCCGACGACACGGCGATGGCCGCGCATCCGGCCGCCCTCGCCCGGCAGCTAGGCGAACTGATCGCCGACGACGACCTGGTCGTCTTGGACGGCGGCCACACCGCGTTCTGGAGCAATGACTTCACACCGGCGGTGCAGCCCAGGACGGTGGTTCACGAGCCGGGCATGGGCCACCTCGGGTTTGCGATGCCCTGTGCCAACGCGCTCGCTCTCGCTCACCCTCATCGGAGGGTCCTCACGATCACCGGGGACGGTGCCTTCGGCTTCAGCGTGGCCGAGCTCGACACCGCACGCCGACTCGGCCTGCGCACGATCACCGTGATTCACAACAACGCGCTCTGGGGCATCATCAGCGTGGCGCAGCGCAGGGCGGGCTTCAGCATGGGTACCGATCTGTCCGGGACCGACTACGCCGCAGTCGCCGCCGGTTTCGGGTGTGTGGGTATCAGGGTCGAGAACCTCGACGACCTGGCGTCCGCCTTCGGGGAGGCGCGGTCCTCGCACCTGCCTGTCGTCCTGGACGTACGTGTCCGCTTCGAGCCGCACCCCATGCTTGCCGACTTCGGGCGCACCACCGAAGCTCCCTCATAAGCGCTTCGTGCGTGCAAGCCATCTGTCCATCTGAGACGACTGATTGTGACCCGCCGGTAGCCATCTCACCCGTTCTGCTGCACATTAGGAACCAAACGAGTGCACTTCTCGGTTCGGATGACGCGCCGGCCCCGCCTTCCTTGACACGGCCGTAACGAGACAGCAGTCTCTTGGTAACTTGCACAACTGCGAAAGGGATATGTATGGCCAGCATGAGAGTTTTAGGCGTCGCATTGTCGTGCGCGGTTGTGGTGACGGCCTGCTCCTCGGGCAGCAAGTCGACGTCGTCGACCTCGCCGAGCTCGAGCGGAGGGTCGTCGAGCGGAGGGTCATCCTCGGGCGGAGCGTCCGGGAAGGTCACCAGCATCAAGGTCGGGACCAGTCCCGCGGTGTCGAACGTCCCGCTGTACCTCGCGGGCTCGTCCGGTGGCGCATTCAGCAAGCACAACCTGAAATTCACGCCACAGGTCGTCACCGGCGGTGCGGTAGCCATCCCCCTGCTGCTCAACGGCCAGTTGCAGTTCACCGCCGGTGACGCGCTGGGCGCCATGGTGGCCATCAGCCACAAGACCCCGCTGGTCATGGTCGCTGTCGGCAACAGTGCCGGATCCCATGCGGCGCACGACAACACCGGACTCGTCGTCAAACCGAACATCGCGTCGCCCGCGGACCTGTCGGGAAAGACGATCGCCGTCAACGCCCTCAACGGCCTTGCCGAGATCACCTCGAAGGCGGCGATCGATGCTTCCGGTGGCGACTCCAAGAAGGTGAAGTTTGTCGAGACGCCCATCCCGCAGATGGCCGCGGCCGTCAAGGCTGGGACCGTCGACGGCGCTGTCACGACCGAACCCTTCCTTACCGCTGCCAAGCAACAGGGACTCAAGGACCTGCTGCCGATCTTCTCGCGCAGCCTTCCCGGGGTACCGCAGATCGCCTACATCACCTCGAAGAGCTACCTCGCGAGCCACCCTGACGTGGTCAAGGCATTTGCCGACTCGATCAAGGAGTCGAACGAGGAAGTGACGAAGGATCCCAGCAAAATCAAGACAGTGGCGTTGACGTCGACGAAGAGCACTCAGGCGCAGCTGGACGCCACGGTCCTTCCCGTCTTCACGCCCGCGACCCTGCAGGTCGACATCCTGAACAAGCTCCAGACGTTGGCGCAGAAGTACGGCGCGTTGCAGCGGACGTTCGACCCGACCCCGTACGTCTACACGGGGTAGTCGGCTCCTCTGCCCTGGCGTCCTCACGGGGGCGCCAGGGCATCGGCTTGAGTCCTGGACCACGGGAAGGTTGAGGCAGAGGGTTGTTGTCACTCGCGCAAGCCCGCCGCATCGTTGACGAAGCGCTGGCGTCCGCACGCGACCAGTCGTTCCCCCCGATGACGGTCGCGGTTCTCGACGCCGGCGGACACCTGCTGTCGTTCGCCCGGGAGGACCGCTCCAGCCTGCTTCGCGAGCGCATCGCCCGCGGCAAGGCGCTCGGAGCCCTGAACATGGGGGTGGGGAGCCGAGCCCTGAGTGCCAGGGCTGAGGCCCACCCGCACTTCGTGAATGCACTTGTCGCTCTAGCCGGCGGCGACCTCGTTCCGGTTCCGGGGGGCGTGCTCGTCCGCGATCCGTCCTCGCGCGAGATCCTCGGCGCTGTGGGGGTTACCGGACACTTGTCCGACGACGACGAGGCGTGTGCGGTGCACGCGATCGAGGTAGTCGGGCTGCTAGCCGACCCGGGCAGCTGACCGGGAGTCCCCTCCCCGTCAAAGGAGCAGAGCGATGGCATCGAGCCTGTCCGGTATGCATCACGTGACCTTCCCGGTGTCTGACCTGACGGCGAGCACCGCCTGGTTCGAGATGGCGCTGGGCGCCGCACGGCTGGTGCGGTTCGACCATCACGACGAGAACGGCACGCTGTTCGCTGTGATCGTTGACGTACCCGGCCTCGGCACGGTGCTCGAGCTGCGGCTCGACCCCATCCTGGCCGAACGGTTCGCGGGCTCGACCCCTGTGACGTTCGGGGTCGCCGACGACGATGCTCTACAGCGGTGGGTCGCCCATCTCGACGCCTGCGGTATCGAGCACTCACCCATCACGCCTCGACGGATCGGAGCGTCAGCTGATTTCTGCTCCCCCGATGGGCTGATACTGCGCTTCTACACCAATCCTCTCGGCGGCATCGACGCCGTCGAGTTCGTCGAGTAGCCGAGGCAGGGACAGTCATGGACGACCGGACTCCCGAGCAGGACACGCTCGACCCCATCGAGCGCGCCTCGACCGACGAGCTCCAGGCGCTGCAACTGAAGCGGCTGATCTGGGCTGTGCAGCACGCGTACGACAACGTCCAGCACTACCGCGCGGCCTTCGATGCGGTAGGCGCTCGGCCTGGTGACATCCACGAGCTCGGCGACCTGGCGAAGCTGCCGTTCACCACGAAAGCCGACCTGCGCGACAACTACCCCTTTGGCATGTTCGCCGTGCCCCGCGAGCAGGTCTCGCGGATCCACGCCTCCTCGGGAACGACCGGCCGAGCGACGGTCGTGGGCTACACCGCCGCTGACATACGCACCTGGGCTCGGGTGATGGCGCGCAGCCTGCGAGCGGGCGGGGTGCGCCCGACCGACCGGGTGCACGTGGCGTACGGGTACGGACTGTTCACCGGCGGCCTGGGCGCCCACTACGGCGCGGAGGAACTGGGCTGCACGGTCATCCCGATGTCGGGCGGCATGACCGAACGCCAGGTGACGCTCATCCGGGACTTCGAACCGGAAGTGATCATGGTGACACCGAGCTACATGCTTGCGATCATCGACGAGATGGAGCGGCAGGGCGTCGACCCGGCCTCCTCGTCGCTAAAGGTCGGTGTCTTCGGCGCGGAGCCGTGGACCAACGACATGCGGGCGGAGATGGAGCGGCGGCTCGACTTGCACGCTGTCGACATCTACGGCTTGTCGGAGATCATGGGCCCCGGCGTGGCGCAGGAGTGCGTCGACACAAAAGACGGGCTGCACGTGTGGGAGGACCACTTCTACCCGGAAATCATCGACCCGGTCACGATGCAGGTGCTCCCAGACGGCGAGCAGGGGGAACTGGTCTTCACCTCGTTGACCAAGGAGGCAATGCCCATCATCCGGTACCGGACCCGCGACTTGACCCGGCTCCTGCCGGGAACTGCACGGCCGATGCGCCGGATCGAAAAGATCACCGGCCGGACCGATGACATGATCATCCTGCGTGGCGTCAACCTGTTCCCCACGCAGATCGAGGAGCTGATTCTGCGCACCCCGGCGCTGTCCCCGCACTTTCAGTGCGTCCTGCGGCGAAGCGGAGCGCTCGACGACATGACCGTCCGGGTCGAGCGGCGCATTGACGCGAGTTCGGCAGACGCTGCCGCAGCGGGCCGGGACCTGCGCGGACTGATCAAGAGCATTGTCGGCGTGACAGTCGCCGTGGACATCGTCGACCCCGACGCCGTTGAGCGGTCCATGGGCAAGATGCGGCGGGTGATCGACGAGCGCGTCTCCCGTTGACAAGCCGGCCCGCTAGCCGGCGTGTCTGCCCGTCCGCTCGTCGCCCTGATGGAGCACCCGCAAACCTGAGAAGGCCATGCGGGAGATCGCGTCCGCGAGGTCGGCGGGATGGTGGGCGCGTCCGGGCTGGAGCCACTCGGTGAGTGAGTTGATCATGCCGAACAGCAGCCTGGCGGTGACGCCGGGGTCGGCATCCGGGCGTAGGTCGCCCTCGCCGGTCGCCTGCTTCACGAGGTCGGCGACGAGGGCGTCGATACGCCTGCGCCGGACGAGCGCCTGCCGCTCGACCGCGCTGTTGCCGCGAACCCGCAGGAGCAGGGTGACATAGGGCAAGCGTTCAACCAGCACGGCGACGCTGGCTCGCAGCAGGGCGTCCAGTCGATCGACCGCCGGGCCGTCGAGGCTGCGGATCTCCTCGGCCATCTGTTCGAGCCCCTCCAGGGCGTGGTCGAGGGCGAGGCCCAGCAGCGCGTCCTTGCTCTCGACGTGGTGGTAGATCGCCGACTTGGTGATCCCCAGGTGCCGCGCGAGGTCGTCCAGGCTGGTGCCGTCGAAGCCACGCTCGTTGAACACGGCGACCGCACCGGCGAGGACGGTCGAGCGGTCATGGCCGGGGCGGCCGCGCCGACGGCCCTGTGCGGTCGACTCCGACACGGCACCCTCTCATCTCACGAATGTTCGTTGACCGCTCTGCGTCGTGATCGACGTGACAGCGCGGGGGATGCCGGCTACGAGCCGGTGAAGGTGGGGCTGCGCTTGTCGAGGAAGGCCCGCACCGCGTCCTGGTGGTCGCGGGTGAGGCCAAGCGCGCTTTGTGCCTTCCCCTCGGCCTCCAGAACTTCGGGCAGGGGCGCGGCCCACGCCTGCCCGATGGCCTGCTTCGCCGCCGCGTACGCAGCGGTCGGGCCGGCAGCCAGCTTGCCGGCGATGGTGGCGACGATGTCGCTGAACTCATCGGGGGGGACGACGCGTCCGACTAGTCCCCAGTCCGCAGCCTGCTCTGCCGTGAACGGCTCGCTCAGCAAAATCAGCTCGCTGGCTCGGGCGGCGCCGATCGCGCGGCTCAACGAGGCCGACAGGCCCGAGTCGAACGTAAGCCCGATGGCGGTGAAGGCGGTGGTGAAGCGGGCTCCGGCCGCGGCGATGCGGACGTCGCACGCCAGCGCGAGTGACAGGCCGGCCCCGGCGCAGGTGCCGTTGATGGCGGCGACGACGGGCTTGGGCATCGTCGCCAACCCCGTGATCACCGGGTTGTAGTGCTCCGTGATGGTGGCGAATGACGTAGTGCTGTCGGTCTCCAGCGCCCCGGCATGCTCGCCGAGGTCCTGGCCCGCGCAGAACACCCGGCCGGTGCCGGTGAGGACGACCGCCCGCACCGCATCGTCGGCGGCCACCCTTGTGACCGCCTCGACGAGCGCCTTCTTGACAACAGCTGTCAGCGACGGTGTCTCGAGCGTGATCGTGGCCAGGCCCGCATCGACCTGGCAGCTGACACCTTTGGCTTGCTCATCAACCTTCGGCATCTATCAGTCCTTGTCCTTCATGAGTCGTAGTCGACCGTGACGGCGTCACTGACGGCGAGCGCCTGGCAGGTCAACACGTACCCCGCATCGAGCTCGGCCTGTTCCAAGGCGTAGTTGCGGCGCATGTGCACCTCGCCGTGCGTAACCAGGGCCCGGCACGTGCCGCAGACGCCACCCTTGCAGGCGAAGGGCAAGTCCGGCCGCACCTTCTGCACCCCGTCGAGCACGGGAACGTCGCGCGCGACAGTCGTCGTCGTGCTCCGCCCGTCGAGGACGGCGGTGACCTCGGCGCCACTGCCCACCGGGACATCGGCGTGCCGCATCTCCACCGGAGGGTCGTCGCCGACGTAGAACAGTTCGCGGTGGATCTGCTGGGGGTCGACGCCGTACTCCCCCAGCACCTGGATGGCGTCGGTGACCATCCCGAACGGGCCGCAAAGCCACCAGTGGTCGACCGAGGTGACATCCCCTAGCGCCGGCAGCAGCTGCCGCAGCTTCGCCGCGTCGAGGCGGCCGCTGAACAGGTCGACCTCCTGCGGCTCCCGGGACAGCACGTGGACGAGCCGCATGCGCGCCGGGTGCGCATCCTTGAGGTCGGCGACGTCGTCGACGAACATCACCGAGTCACTGCGCCGGTTGCCGTAGAGCAAGGTGACCGTGGCATCGGGATGCGCGTTGAGCACCGATCCGGCGATTGACATCATCGGCGTGACCCCAGAGCCGGCGGCGATCAGGACGTGATGGCCCGGCACGGTCAGGTCAGGGCTGAATGACCCGGCGGGCGCCTGCACCTCGAGGGTGTCACCAGGACGCGTTTCGTGAACCAGCCAGCCCGAGACGGCCCCCCCTGCCACCTCGCGCACGCCGATCCGTGGGGCGCGTCCGACGGGGGCGCAGATGGAGTACGAGCGCCGCTCCTGCCCGCGCTTGACGGTCAAGGACTGGCCTGGTGCGAACGAGAACATCTCCAGTAGGGCGGGCGGCACGTCGAAGGTGACGGCGGCGGAGTCGTCGGTGAGCGGGTCGACCTTGGCGACCCGCAAGGGGTAGAAGGCCGCGCGTCCCATCAGATCTCCTTCACGTACTCGAACGGCTCCTGGCAGTCGGCGCAGCGGTACAGCGCCTTGCAGGCGGTGCCGCTGAAGACCGACGTCTCGCGGGTCTGCCCGGAACCGCACCGCGGGCAGGCGACGAATCGCGACCGGGTGGTGAGCGTCAGGGGGACCGGGCCTGCTCCGCGGACGCCGGCCGGGTTGGGAGGCGCGATGCCCGCTGCGGCGAGCTTGCGCCGGCCGAGCGACGTGATCCAGTCGCTGCTCCACGGCGGCGACAGCTCGGTGCGCACCGTCACGTCCGGGTAGCCGGCCTGCTCGAGCCGGTGCCGCAGGTCGTGGCTCATCTCGCGCATCGCCGGGCAGCCCGAGTACGTCGGCGTGATGGTCACGGTCACGGCAGCGCCGGCGACCGTTACGTCACGCAGGATGCCGAGGTCGGCCAGGGTGACCATCGGCAGCTCCGGATCGGGTACCTGCGCGGCGATGTCACGAGCAGCAGCAGGCGCCATCACGGCGTCCGGCGCCGCCAGAACCGCGCTCACCATGTCGCACCCGGGTAGGCGCGGGCAACGCTCTGCAGCTCGGCGAGCACATAGCCCAGCGCCTCGGTGTGCACTCCGTCGCGGCCGGCTCGGCCGCGCAGCGTCGCCATCGGGGCCGCCGCCGGGCGCTGCAGCCCCGCTGTGGCCAGCACGGTGTCGAGCACGACCTCAACCTCGGAGCGCAGCTCTGCCACGTCGGGCGCGACACCGGCGAGGGTCACCTCGATCGGGTGGGGGGTGAACAGCTCGTCGACGAGCGGCCAGATGACCTCGAGGGCGGCCTGCATTCTTCGGTGCGAGAGCTCGGTGCCGTCGCCGAGGCGCACGACCCACTGGGCGGCGTAGTCGCGGTGGTAGGTCAGCTCGTTGACGCCTTTCGCGGCGATGGCCGCTAGCACCGGGTCGGACGAGGAGCGCAGCCGGTCGAACAGGGTCAGGCGGAAGCTGGAGAAGATGAGCAGCCGGCCGACGAGCTCGGCGAAGTCGGCATCGAGGCGCTCGACCAGGCGAACGTTGCGGAACTCGCTCTCGGTGCGCAGGAAGGCGAATGAGTCCTCGTCGCGGTCGCTGCCGTCAGCCCGCCCGGCACGCGCCAGCAGCATCCGTGACTGGCCCAGCAGGTCCAAAGCGATGTTGGCGAGCGCCGTCTCCTCCTCGAGCTCGGGAGCGCGGGTCATCCACTGCTGCAGCCGGTGGCTGTAGACGAGCGCGTCGTCACCGAGCATCAGGCAGTAGGCGGCCAGCGCGGCGGCGTCGATCCCGCGGGGAACCGTGGTGTCGATCCCCTCCAGCGGGTCGGTGAAGCCGGTACCGAAGGCCCAGCGGTGGTCGTCGTTGTCCTCCGACAGCGCGTGGTACGCGCCGAACTCGTCCTCGGTCATCTCGTCACCAGTCACATGTGGGGGACATCGGCGGGGATGTCGTAGAAGGTCGGGTGCCGGTACACCTTGTCGCCGGCCGGCGCGAAGAACGGGTCCTTCTCGTCCGGGCTCGAGGCCGTGATCTCGGCCGCCGGGATGACCCAGATGCTCACGCCCTCGTTGCGGCGGGTGAACAGGTCACGCGCGTGGTGCAGCGCCATCTGCGAATCGGCGGCGTGCAGCGAGCCGACGTGAACGTGGTTGAGGCCCCGCTTGCCGCGCAGGAACACCTCGTACAACGGCCAGTCGGTCCGCACCGCTGCCGCTGCCGGCGCGACGGGCACGCCCTCCATCGGCACCGCGCCGTGTCCACCCTCGGCCGTGTAGGCAGTCATCGGGCGGCCTTTGCCGCGTGGGCGGTGGCCGCCTCGCGGACCCAGGCTCCGTTGTCGTGCGCGGCTTTGCGGTGAGCGACGCGCTGGACGTTGCACGGTCCGTTGCCCTTGATGACGGCCGTCAGCTCGTCCCAGTCGATCGGGCCGAAGTCGTAGTGACCGCGCTCGGCGTTCCACTGCAGGTAGGTGTCGGGCAGCGTGACGCCCAACTTCTCGGCCTGCGGGACCGACATGTCGACGTAGCGCTGCCGCAGCTCGTCGTTGGTGTGCCGCTTGATGCCCCACGCCATCGACTGCTCGGTGTTGGGGGATGCGTCGTCGGGTGGCCCGAACATCATCAGCGACGGCCACCAGAACCTGTCGACTGCCGCTTGCACCATGGAGCGCTGGGCATCGGTACCGCGCATCATCGTCATGAGCAGCTCGTAGCCCTGCCGCTGGTGGAAGGACTCCTCCTTGCAAATTCGAATCATGGCGCGGGCGTAGGGCCCGTAGCTCGAGCGGCACAGCGGCACCTGGTTGCAGATCGCCGCACCGTCGACCAGCCAGCCGATCACGCCGACGTCGGCGAACGACAGCGTCGGATAGTTGAAGATCGAGGAGTACTTCTGGCGCCCGTGGACGAGCTTGTCGGTCATGTCGGCGCGGTCGGCGCCCAGGGTCTCGGCCGCCGAGTACAGGTACATCCCGTGCCCGGCCTCGTCCTGCACCTTCGCGAGCAGGATCGCCTTGCGCCGCAGCGACGGCGCCCTGGTGATCCAGTTGCCCTCGGGCTGCATCCCGATGATCTCCGAGTGCGCGTGCTGCGCAATCTGCCGGATCATCGTCTTGCGGTAGCCCTCGGGCATCCAATCGCGTGGCTCGATGCGGTGCTCGTGGGAGATGATCTCATCGAAGTGCTGCTCCAACGCGGACGCGGTGCCGCGTTCCTGCACCGTGGTCATGACCGCCACTCCTTTGCCACCATGGTGAGGACGTCGTACTTGGCCACCGAGTCGCCGCCCTGCTTGGTGACGTCGGAGTCCCACCGGACCTCGCCGTGCTCGCTGTCACCGCGGGGGGTGATGGTCTTGCAGGTGAGCGTCACGGTCAGCTCGTCGCCGGGGTACACCGGGGTGAGGAAGCGCAGGTTGTCGATCCCGTAGTTGGCGAGCACCGGCCCGGGCTCGGGGTCGACGAACAGGCCGGCCGCGAGGGAGACGATCAGGTACCCGTGCGCGACGATGCCGTCGAAGAACGGGTTAGCGGCAGCAGCGACGGGGTCGGTGTGGGCGTAGAACGTGTCACCGGTGAACTCGGCGAAGTGCGCAATGTCCGCCTCGGAGACCGTGCGGGGCCCGGCCGTCAGCGCGTCGCCGATGCGCAGCTCCTTGAGCGACTTACGGAAGGGGTGCACCTCGGTGATGGTCCGCTGCGCGCCCGGTGCCCAGCGGCCGGTAATGGCGGTCAGCACCCGCGGGGAGGCCTGCACGGCCGTGCGCTGCATGTGATGCTGAACGCCTCGCAGACCGCCCAACTCCTCGCCGCCACCGGCGCGGCCGGGGCCGCCGTGGACCAGGGTGGGCAACGGCGAGCCGTGGCCGGTGGACTCCTTCGCGTCGTCGCGGTCTAGCACCAGCAGCCGGCCGTGCCAGGGGGCGAGCCCGAGGACGACCTCACGCGCCACCTCGGCGTCGGCTGTGGCCAGCGACCCGACCAGGCTGCCCCGGCCGCGCGCCGCCAGTGCGATCGCGTCGGCGACCGTGTCGTAGCCGAGCAGGGTGCTGACCGGACCGAATGCCTCGACCTCGTGGGGCTCGGCCCGGTCGGCGTCTGCCTGCAGCAGAACGGGAGACATGAACGCGCCGCGATCGGCGTCGGCATCGACGACCTCGACGTGCTCGGGGTCGCCGAACAGCACGCGGCCGGCGTCGGTCAGCGCCTTGAGCGAGCGGCGGACCTCGTCCCGCTGCTCGATACCGGCGAGCGCGCCCATCCGCACATCGGGATTCGACGGGTTGCCGATGGTGACCCGCTTCAGCCGCTCGACCGCGGCCTGCGCCACGTCGTCGAGCAGCGCGTTCGGGACGATGGCACGACGGATGGCGGTGCACTTCTGGCCGGCCTTGACCGTCATCTCCGTGGTCAGGCCCTTGACGAACAGGTCGAACTCCGGCGTGCCGGAGGTCGCGTCGGGTCCGAGGATGGAGCAGTTCAGCGAGTCGGCCTCCGCGGTGAACCTGACGGCGTTGGCAACTACCGCCGGGTGCGTGCGGAGGCGCGCGGCGGTGCTGGCCGAGCCGGTGAAACCGACCGAGTCCTGCTCGGTCAGGTGGTCGAACAGGTCACCGGCGCTGCCGGCGATCAGCTGCACCGAGCCCGGAGGCAGCAAGCCGGACTCGATGATCAGCTCGACGAGACGGTGGGTCAAGTAGGCGGTCGGACTGGCGGGCTTGATCAGGCTGGGCACACCCGCCAAAAAGGCCGGTGCCAGCTTCTCGAGGGGACCCCAGACCGGGAAGTTGAAGGCGTTGACCTGGACCGCAACTCCCTGCAGCGGGGTCCAGATGTGCTGGCCGAGGAAGGTGCCGCCGCGCCCGAGCGGCTCCGTGTCTCCGTCGAGCAGGACCGTGGCGGCAGGAAGCTCCCGCCGGCCCTTGCTGGCGTACGTGAGCAGAACGCCCAGGCCGCCGTCGAGGTCGAACTTCGAGTCCCCGAGCGTCGCACCGCTGCGCGCGGACAGGGCGTACAGCTCCTCCCGGTGCTCTCGGAGGAAGGACGCGAGGGCCTTCAACAGGCTCGCGCGCTGGTGGAACGTGAGCTCCCGCAGGGCCGGCCCGCCCACTCGCCGGCCGGAGTCCAGCGCGGACGCCATGTCGACCCCGGACGTCGAGAGCCGGCCGATCTCGTCACCGGTGACGGCGTCGAACATCGGCGCGCCCTCTCCGGAGGGGCTGACCCACGAGCCTTCGACGTAGCTGGGCAGAGCAACCATCTGGGAACCTCCAGTAGCCGGACTAACCGTCCGTTCGTTCAGTTATTCTCACCGTACATGCATGGCAAAGTCAATAGGTGTCTTCGGCTGCTGTTCATTCGGTCGGATGAGCGAGCAGGACGTCGACATCGCAGCCATCTGGCGCCTGCAGCAGGCGATCTCCGGGCAGCTTGTCGTAGCCGGGCGGGGCCAGCTCGTTGCGAGCCCGGGCGATACTCCGGTGATGCCCCATGACGATTCCGTTCTGGCCATGCTCGCAACCGACCGCGCCTCCCGCGCGCTGGGGATCGAGCTGATCGAGCACGGCCCTGGGCGGGCGCACGCCCGGATGGTGGTCGGCGAGGACATGGTCAACGGCCACGGCAGCGCCCACGGCGGCTTCATCTTCACCTTGGCGGATACCGCCTTCGCCTGCGCCTGCAACAGCTGGGGACCCGTGGCGGTGGCTGCCGGCGCCGACATCGTCTTCGTTGCTGCTGCCAGGCTCGGGGACACGCTCGACGCGCATGCCCTGATGCGCAGCAGGTATGGGCGCAACGGCATCTACGACGTGACCGTTCTGCGCGCCGGCGACATCATCGCGGAGTTCCGTGGGCGCAGCCATCAGCTCGGCGACCGTCCTTGCGGGCGGCGGTGAGAGCACGGCACTCCTGCGGTTAGAGTCACGGTCACCAAGTGACTTGCAGCTGAGGAGAAACTGTGTCCGAGGTTCCCGTGGTCATCTGCGGCGCCGGCCCGGTGGGCCTCACCATGTCGATCCTGCTCTCCAGGATGGGCATCCCGACGCTCCTGGTCGAGCGGCGCGAGAGCGTCAGCACGCTGCCCCGGGCCCGCGGCATCATGTCGCGGACAGTCGAGATCTGGAGCCACTTCGGGCTCTATCCCGAGATGACCGAGTTCTCGCTGCCACCGAGCTGGTGTCAGGAGTTCCTCTATCTCGACACCCTCGCCGGTGAGTTGATCGGCGCCATGCCGAGCAACTGCATGGCACCCGATGCGCAGCAGGAGACGACGGCGTACGAGTTCCGGTGCGCGGCTCAGGACCAGATCGATTCCATGCTGTGGCGCTGCGCGGCCGCCTACCCCCTTGCCGAGATCCGCTTCTCCACCGAGCTGGTGGAGCACAGCCAGGACGACGACGGCGTGACCGTCACCCTGCAACAGGCCGACGGGTCCCAGGAACTGGTGCGGACCTCGTGGCTGGTCGGGGCGGACGGCGGCCGCAGCCCGCTGCGTGAGGCCAGCGGGATCACCTCGACCGGCCCGACCGCGCTGGGCTCGTTCGTCAACAAGACCTCAGCCGGTGGACAGCCGGCCGTGAGGCCACGCTGCTGTGGACCTTTGCCAACGGCAACGTCGGATGCTTCCAGCCGCTTGACGGCAAACAGCGGTGGATGTGTCAGATCATGTTCGACCCGCGGGTCGACACTCCGGAGAGCTGGACCCGCGAGCGCGTCATCCGCCGGCTGCGCGACATGATCGGCGATCCGGCAGCCGACGACGTCGTCTTCGACCTGCACTCGACCTATACGTACTCGGTGGCCGCTACGGTCACCGACCGCCTGCGCGACCGCCGCCTGCTGCTCGTCGGCGACGCCGCCCACCGCATCCCGCCCGCGGGTGGCATCGGCATGAACACGGGTGTCCAGACGGCGCACAACCTGGCCTGGAAGCTGGCGGCCGTCATCAGGGGAGAGGCGACGCCTGCCCTGCTCGACACCTTCGACCTCGAGCGGCGCGAGGTTGCCGAGCGAGCCTGCGCGTACGGCACGACCAATCTCGGCTACATCGGCGCCATCCGCCAGGCGCAGACCCGCGAGGCCCAGCAGGACGCGGTAGCCGGGTCGAGGCAGTACGGCAACTGGTCCGGACTCGACCTGGGCGTGCACTACGAGGGGCCAGGCGCATATGTGCCCGACGACCAACCGGCGCCTGACGTCGAGCATCCGATCGTCGACTACGTTCCCTGCGCCAAACCTGGCTACCGGGCCCCGCACATGTGGCTCCTCCGTCAGGGTGAGCGCCTGTCGTCCGTGGACCTGTTCGAGCGCGACTTCGTATTGCTGACTGGCAGCGCGGGCGGAAGCTGGCTTGAAGCGGCACGCGACTCGACGCTGCCGTGCCCGGTAACAGGCATCGGGGTCGGCGCGCACGGCGATGTGGAACCCGAAGTCGACTTCGCGAAGCTCTACGGCATCGGCGAAGCGGGTGCGGTGCTGGTCCGACCCGACGGGCACGTCGCGTGGCGGACCCACGAGCTGGCGCCAGACCCGGCAGGCGCGCTGCACGAGGCGCTCGACGCCGTGCTGTGCCGCGCGTGAGCGTGCTGGGCTAGAAAGCGCGTCCGGGGTTCAGGATGTTCGCCGGGTCGAGCGAGGTCTTGATCGCGTGATGGACGCGCAGGGCCACGGGGTCGAGCTGCTGGCGCAGCCAGTCCCGCTTCAGCACCCCGACGCCGTGCTCGCCGGTGATGGTCCCGCCGAGGGCCAGCGCGCGGTGGCAGAGCTGCTCTCCGGCGCGCAGCGTGCGGTCGATCGACTCCTGGGTCAGGTCGGGCAGCAGCAGGATCGGGTGCAGGTTGCCATCGCCTGCGTGACCCGTCGTAGCAATCCTCAGGCCACTGTCTCGCCCGACTTCCTCAATACCCTCGAGCATGCGGGCGAGCTGCCCCGGTGGGACACCGACATCCTCGATCACGGTCGGCCCGGTGGCCATGACCGCAGTGCCGGCGAGGCGCCGGGCCTCGAGCAGCATGTCCGACTCCTCGGCGTCTGTGGCGCGCAGCACGAAGTCGGCGCCCGACTGCTCGCAGCGCTTCGTCATCTCGGTGAGGTCGCGCTCGGCGGCGGCTCCGTCTGCCTGGCCGATCAGCAGCGCCGCGGACGACCGGTCGAGGTCCATCGCCCGGTAGTCCTCGATGGCGTTGATCGTTCTTTGGTCGATGAGCTCCAGCAGGCTGGGAACGACGCCGCTCGCCTGTATGCCGTCGACCGCATGGCCGATGTCGTTGAGCGACCGGAACGACGCCACAAAGGTCAGCGGCGGATGCAGGGGAGCGGGCCGCAGGCGCAGCGTGGCGGACGTGATCACCCCGAGCGTCCCCTCGGATCCCACGAACAGCGAGTTGAGGTCGTAGCCGGCGACGTTCTTCTTCGCTGCGCTGCCGGTGGTCAGCACCGTGCCGTCGGCGAGCACGATCTCCATCGCGAGCACCGAGTCGCGCGTCACGCCGTACTTGACGCACCGCATGCCCCCGGCGTTGGTGGCGAGGTTGCCGCCGATGGTGCAGATCTCGAAGCTTCCCGGGTCGGGCGGGTAGAACATGCGCTGGGCGGCGGCCGCCCGGCCGAGGTCGGCGTTGATGACCCCGGCCTCGACCACGGCAAATTGCCGCTGAGTGTCGATCTCGCGGATGGCGGTCAGCCGCTCAAGCGAGAGTACGACGCATCCGTCAATGGCGTTGGCGCCGCCGGACAGGCCCGTGCCGGCCCCACGCGGCACGACGGGCACGGCACGCTCGTTGGCCCACGCCAGGGTCGCGCTGACGTCGGCGACACCGCTCGCCCGGACCACCCCTCGTGGGGTGCCGGCCGCCACGAGGTCGGCCCAGTCCCGGCGGTACCCCTCGACGACGTCCGCGTCGATCACGAGAGCACCGGGCGAAAGTCGCTCCTGCAGCTGAGCGAGGTCAACCAGGTCAGTAGCGGTCTGGCCGGCCGGCGACGTCGTGGGTGTCACGGCTGCAAACCCCCTGCGGTCTGTGAAAGGCGTGGGCTTCTCGTCGCGCGACACGAGCATATAGTCGCGACAAGTCACCAGGGCAACAAGTGACTACCCTTGACACCCGGCCCTGCTGCGCAGTCGAATGGCAGCAAACCACCTTGGGCGCAATGGATGGGATGAGCGTGTGAGCGGCGTACCTCGGCCCTTCTGTTACCGGTTTTGATGCCACCTGCTCGGCGCGTGGCGACAGGGGGGCCGGCCACGCTCGACTGGCTGGGATGCGCGACCTTCCGGCTGCGGACGGCCGGTCTCACCATCTACCTCGACGCCTACCTCGACCGGGTGCCATCCGCTCCCTCCACCGGCTTCGGTACCGCCGACGTCGACGCGTGCGACTGGCTGCTGATCGGGCACTCGCACTTCGACCACCTGTGGGGCGCAGAGACGATCGCCGTGCGCACGGGCGCCATGGTGGTCGGGTCGTACGAAACCGCACGGGTCCTACTGTCACTGGGTGTTCCCGAGCGGCAGATCATCCGGGTCGCCGGCGGCGAGCGGCTCAGGCTGTCCGCCGACGTGACCGTGCGGGTCTTCCCCAGCCTGCACTCTTGCGTGTGGACCCACACGGTGGCGCCAGGTCTGGAGGAGGTCTGCATCGGCGACCTCGGTGTCGACTACGGGGAGCAGAGCGCCCGATCGGCCGCCTTCATCGAGTTCGTGCACACCTTGGGCCCGGAGGTCCTCAGCCATCTCAAGGGCGCTGACCAGGGTGCGCACGGGGACGGCGGCGCCCTGGTCTACCTGATCGAGTCGCCGGAAGGTTCCGTGCTGTTCCAGGACACGGCCGGTTCCTGGACCGGAGTCCTCGCCTCGATACCTCGGCCCGACGTGGCGATCCTCGCGGGTGGAGGGCGCGGCAACCTCGACGGCGAGCCGGTCCAGGGCAGCCTCGTCGACCTGCTGGTCCGCGAGACCGAGCTGCTCCAGCCGCAGTCGGTCATCCTCTGCCACCACGACGACTGGCTTCCGGGGCTGACCACCCCCATGGACGAGACGCCGCTGCGAGCGGCGCTGGAGTCGAGCGCGTCGAAGGCCGAGCTCGTCACCCTGCCCTACCAGTCGGCATACGCGCTGTTCGCCGGAGAAGGACATCTATGAAGATCAATGATCGGCTGACAGCGGGCAGCGGGACGTTCTACTACTCGGGCTTGTCGATGCTCGTCCGGCTACCGCTCGAGCAGGCTCAGCGCGACCACGACGCCGGGTTGCGCAGCGGGACGCTCATCACCGGGTACCCGGGCAGCCCGCTCGCCGGCTATGACCTGCAGCTCGCGAAATTGACGAAGCTGCTCGCCGAGCGCAACGCCCGGCTGCTGCCCGCTGGCAACGAGGAGCAGGCCGTCACCGCCCTCATGGGCACACAGATGCTGGACGAGCACCCGCACAGCACCTACCAGGGAGTGACCGGCTTCTGGTACGGGAAGGGGCCGGGGGTCGATCGGGCTGGCGACGCCCTCAAGCATGCGAACTTCGCGGGAACCAGCAAGCACGGGGCCGTCGTGGTGCTCTCCGGTGAGGACCACGAAGCCAAGTCCTCGACCATGCCGTTCCAGCAGGACTACGCCTTCGTCTCGGCCGGCATGCCCATCCTCTACCCGTCCTCGGTCGCCGAGTTCCGCACCCTCGGTCTGCACGCCGTTGCGCTGTCGCGCTACAGCGGGTGCTGGGTCGCGCTGAAGCTTGCCAGCGCCCTCTGCGACGGCGGCGAGACGGTCACGGTGCACGAGGACGACGTCAGCGTCACCACCCCCGACCTGACGATCGACGGCTCCACCTTCGCCAAGACTGCTGACTTCTCCTTCTACCCGGGCAAGAACATCGACCACGAGCGCCGGCTCTACCGCGAGCGCCACCGGGCGGCGCTCGAGTACGCCCGGCAGAACCAGCTGAACAGGGTCGACAGCCGGCGACCGGACGACACCGTGGGCATCATCACCGCGGGCAAGGCAGCGGCCGACGTCCGGCAGGCACTGTTGGACCTCGGCCTGGACCCCGCTGAACTCGGTGGCAGCGGGATCGCCCTGCTGACGCTCGGGATGATCTACCCGCTCGACGAGCAGCTGGTCCGCGAGTTCTGCGCCGGTCTCGACGAGGTCATCGTTGTCGAGGAGAAGCGCTCTTTCGTCGAGGACGCCGTCCGCGCGGCGATCCAGCCGCTGCCCGGCGAGATCCGGGTCATCGGCAAGGACGACGAGCGGGGCGAGCCCTTCCTCCCGATCGAGGGCGGCATGGACGCCGATCTCGTGGGGCGGCTGCTGGCCCGCCGGATCGCCCGGCGGCAGCTCGACCTGGTGAGCTCCGAGCGGCTGCACGAGCTGGCAGAGATCGAGGCGCGCGCGTACCACCTGTTCGAGCCCCGCACCCCGAACTTCTGCTCGGGCTGCCCGCACAGTGCGAGCACGGTGCTCGCGCCAGGCCAGATCGCCTTTGGCGCGCCTGGGTGCGCCTGCTTCAACACCGTGATCGAGCAGCCCGAACGGCACATCGACACGATGACCCAGTTCGGTGGTGAGGGTCTGCCGTGGATCGGGCTCGCTCCCTTCACCGACCGCGAGCACCTGGTGCAGCACATCGGCGACGGGTCGATGTACCACTCCTCCTACCTCAACGTGCGGTGGGCGGTGGCGACGAAGACCCACATGACGTTCAAGCTGCTGTGGAACGGCGTCGTCGCCAATACCGGTGCGCAGGAGGCGCCGGGTGAGCACGGGCTCGCCTCGCTCACCCGCGGGCTGGAGTCCGAAGGCGTGCAGCGCATCGTCATCTGCAGCAAGGACCCCGCGCAGTACCGGCACCAGCGCCTCGGAGCCGGTGTCGAGCTCAGGCGCGCCGACGAGCTCGTCGCCGTTTCACAGGAGCTGGCCGATGCCCCGGGCGTGACCGTGCTCGTCTACGACGAGTCGTGCGCAAACGAGCGCCGCCGGCGGATCAAGCGCGGCCTGCTGCCCGCCCCGACCGAGTACGCCCTCATCAACGAGGGGGTGTGCGAGAACTGCGGTGACTGCGGCGCCAAGAGCAACTGCATGAGCCTGCAGAAGACACCGACCGAGTTCGGTCCCAAGACCAGGATCCACGAGTCGTCGTGCAACCAGGACTTCTCCTGCCTGCAGGGTGACTGCCCGTCGTTCGCCACCATCACCTTGCGCGAGGGCGCGGGCTACCGCAAGCCGGTGCCGCCGCCGCTGGAGCTCAGCGAGCTGCGAGAACCGAGGCTGGTCGCCTCCATCGACGAACCCTTCCACCTCTACATGCCGGGGGTCGGCGGGACGGGCGTGCTGACGCTGAACGCAGTGCTCGCCTTCGCCGCGACCTTCGACGGGCATCAGGTCATCTCCTTCGACCAGACCGGCGCGGCGCAGAAGTGGGGTCCTGTGCTGTCCAGCCTCGTGCTGCTGCCCGAGAAGGCAGCCGTGTGGCCGGCGCTCGGTAGCGCAGCGCAGCCGGTATCAACTGGCCCGGCGCTGGCCCCGCCGGCCTACGCGAACAAGGTCGGCCAGGGACGCGCAGACCTCTACCTCGTCCTCGACGAGGTGGCCAGCGTGAACCCGGCGAACCTTGACCGCTGCTCGCCCGACACCACCGCCGCGATGGTCAACACCGACCTGTTCCCGACCGGGCCGATGATCCGCGATGTGCACCACGTCGTCGACGGCCAGGGGATGCTGGACGGGATCGCCCGCTACACCCGCACGGTCTCCTCGGTGCCCGCCCGCACGATCGCGGAGAAGTTGTTCGGCGACTACATGATGACCAACCTGGTCGTGGTCGGAGCCGCCTACCAAGCCGGGTTGCTGCCGCTGGCGAGTACCTCCATCGAGCGGGCGATCGCCCTGAACGGCGTCGGCGTCCCGGCCAACACCCTGGCGTTCCGCTACGGGCGGCTGTGGGTCCAGGACCCCGCCCGGATCCGCGAGATGCTGGCACCGGCACCGCTCGATGCCGATGCGGAGCGCCGTCGCCGCGCTGCGGGTCTGCAGGTGAACCACCGGTACGCGTACGAGGAAGCCAACGCGCGGATCGACGCTGCGCAGCTGCCGGAGGAGACACGTCGCCTGCTCGCCGTCCGAGTTGCCGACCTGATGGACTACCAGTCACCGCAGTGGGCGCGTCGCTACCTGGATCGCGTGCTCGCGGTCGTCGCCCAGGTGCAGCAGCGGACGCCGGGTGAGAGTGCCATCGGCGATGCCGTGGCGCGGGGCCTGTACAAGCTGATGGCCTACAAGGACGAGTACGAGGTGGCGCGGCTGTTCCTGCATCCGCAGTGGCGCGCAACGATCGACGCGACCTTCGAGGGGCCGGCGCGCGTCTCCTACAACCTGCATCCCCCGGCGGCCCGCCTTATCGGACGGGACCGCAAGGTCCGGCTCGGTCCCTGGTTCACGCCTGCGTTCCAGGTCCTGCGCGCCGGCCGTAGGCTGCGCGGGACGCGGCTCGACCCCTTCGCGATGCAGAGCTCACGGCGCGAGGAGCGTGGCCTGATCGGGTGGTACGAGGACCTGCTCGACCACGCACTGGCCGAGCTGCGCCCGGCTACCGTGTCGACTGTCCGTGCCATCGCAGAGCTGCCGGAGCAGATCCGCGGGTTCGAGCAGATCAAGTCGCGGAACGCCGCGGAAGCCCGCGACCGGGCAGTGCGGCTGACGGAGAGCTTGTCGCGCCCTCAGCTGCAGCTCCTGCTCTGAGCGGGAAGCACATAGGGCTGTTGAGCACAGCCGGGCACCTCGGTAGAGCGGGCTGCCCGGTTGCTCAGACCTCGCCGAGGGCCGTCGTCGGCCGCTCCACGCAGTCGGCGACGAAGCGCAGGAAGCCGCCGGCTGCGGCGCCATCGCACACCCGGTGATCGAAGGCCAGGGTGAGCTGCGTGATCTTCCGGATCGCGACCGCGTTGCCGACCACCCACGGCTTGTCGATGATCCGGCCGATGCCGAGGATGCCTACCTCCGGGTGGTTGATGATCGCGGCGGAGCCGTCGACCCCGAACACGCCGTAGTTGTTGACGGTGAACGTCCCACCCGTGAGGTCCGAGACGTGCAGGCCGCCGGCGCGAGCCGACGCGGTCTGAGCCGCGATCGCCGCAGAGAGCTCACGCGTGGTCAGGTGATGGGCGTTCTGCACGACCGGCACCACCAGCCCGCGGTCAGTCTGTGCGGCGAAGCCGAGGTTGATGGCCGCGGGCAGCACGATCTCGTCGTTCTCCACGCGACCGTTGAGCTCCGGGTGCCGGCGCAGGCCCACGACCGTGAAGCGAGCGACGAGGGCGAGGACGCTGACTGGTCGCTGGGGGTCGCGAGCGTTGAGTGCTGCCCTCGCGGCGAGCAGCTCGGTGGCGTCGACGTCGACCCATACCGTCGCCTCGGGGATCTCCCGGCGGGAGCGGCTCAGCTTGTCGGCGACGACCTTGCGCAGTCCCTTGATAGGGATGCGCTGGTCAGCCGCACGACCATTCGGCACGTAAGCAGGCACCGGCTGGCGGCCGATCGACTGCGGGGCCGGCTGCTTGGGGGCTGGCTGTTGATGTGCTAAGGGCTGCGCGGGCACCGGGACAGCGGCGGCACGCGAGATCTCCTGCTCGACGTCGCAGCGCATCACGACGCCACCGCGGCCGCTGCCCGTGATGGTGGCGACGTCCACCTTGGCGTCGCGGGCGAGCTTGCGGACCAGGGGCGAGATCACTGCGGGCGCCAGGCTGACCCTCGCGGCCGGGCCCCGTGCTGCCGCCACGGGCAGTGGTTCACCGGCGGGCATGGCGATGTGGGTGCGGCGGCCTCGACGGCGGCGCGGGGTGTGCGCCGGAGTCCCGTAGCCGATCAGGACGTTGCCACTCGTCTCATCGGCGGCTGCCTCGTCGCCGGGCTGCGCCGTGATCGTCCCGGGCTCGCGGAAGCCCTCGGGAGCTGCCGGTGCCGCTTGCTCGGCCGCAGTGACACCGATCAACGGCGCGCCCACGTCAACGGTCTCACCCGCGGCGGCGTGCAGCGTGGAGACGACCCCGGCGAAGGGAACCGGTACCTCGACGACGGCCTTTGCGGTCTCGACCTCGACCACGATCTGGTCGATCACCACCGTGTCGCCCACCTGTACGTGCCAGGAGACAACCTCCGCTTCGGTCAGCCCTTCTCCGAGGTCGGGCAACAGGAAGTCAGGCATCGTCATCCCTCACATGGTCATCCCCCGGCAGCCTGTCGTCCCACTGCAGCCGGGCGACCGCATCGAGCACGCGGTCGACGCTCGGTAAGTGGTGCTGCTCGAGCTTGGGCGGGGGATAGGGGATGTCGTAGCCCGTAACTCGAAGGATGGGCGCGGCCAGGTGGTGGAAGCACTGCTCGGTCAGCCGAGCGGCGACCTCGGCTCCGTAGCCGCAGAAGCCCGCCGCCTCGTGCATGACCACCGCCCGGCCGGTCCGGCGCACGGAGGCGGTGACGGTGGCGTCGTCGAACGGGGACAGGCTGCGCAGGTCGACGACCTCGATGTCCCAGCCCTCCTCGGTGCCGGCCTGCGCCGCCTCGAGCGCGGTGGCGACGAGACCGCCGTAGGTGATGAGGGTGACGTCCGCACCCGGGCGACGGATGACGGCTTGGTCCAGCGCTGGGCCGTCGGTGGTGGTGAGCACGGCCTTCTCCTTCGCCCAGTAGCGGCGTTTGGGCTCGAGGAAGATCACCGGGTCAGGGCTGTCAATCGACTGCCGCAGCAATCGGTAGGCATCCTCCGGCGTCCCCGGCGTGACCACCCGCAGCCCCGCGGTGGCGGTGTAGTAGACCTCGGAAGAGTCGCAGTGGTGCTCGACACCGCCGATCCCGCCCCCGTAAGGGATCCGCACGACGATCGGCAGCTCGATCCTGCCGCGGGTGCGGTTGTGCAGCTTGGCGAGGTGGCTGGTGATCTGCTCGAACGCCGGGTAGGCGAAGGCGTCGAACTGCATCTCGACGACCGGGCGCAGCCCGTTCATCGCCATGCCGATGGCCGAACCGACGATTCCAGCTTCGGCGAGCGGGGTGTCGAACACGCGCTGTTCACCGAAGCGGGCGGCGAGCTTGTCGGTGACCCGGAAGACGCCACCGAGGGCTCCGACGTCTTCCCCGAACACCAGAACCCGCTCGTCCGCCTCCAGCGCGTCGGCCAGCCCCTGGTTGAGAGCGCCGGCCATGGTGACCGTCGAGATGGGCGCGGCGTCGGCCGACATGGGCCGCTCGAGTGCCTGCGTCACGACTGCTCCTCGCTGCCACCGTCTGCTGTGTCGTCGAGCGCTGCTGCGAGCTCGGCTGAGAGTTCAGCCTGCTGGACGAGCAACGTGGCCGTGGGCTGGGCGTAGACGTACTCGAACAGCTCGCTGGGATCGTGCTCGACGTCGGCGTTCATGCGCTCACGCAGGCTGGCTGCTTGCGCCTCAGCCTCAGCCGCGATCCGCTCCGCCCTGGCGTCATCAAGAGTTTCGACGGCGCGCAGGTAGTGCTCGAGCCGGGCCAGGGGGTCGCGGGCCAGCCAGGTCTGCACCTCTGACCCGAGCCGGTATCGAGTCGCGTCATCAGCGTTGGTGTGCGCCTCCATCCGGTAGGTCACCGCCTCGATGAGGGTCGGACCGCTGCCGTGCGCCGCTGCTTCGATGGCCGAGCGGGTGGCCGCGTACACCGCCGCCGGGTCGTTGCCGTCGACGCGCATCGAGGCGACGCCGTAGCCGATTCCCTTGTGCGCCAACGACGGCGCGGCGCTCTGCTTGGACAGCGGGACGCTGATCGCGTAACCGTTGTTCTGCACCAGGAAGACGACGGGCGAGTTCCACACGGCAGCGAAGTTCAGCGCCTCGTGGGTGTCGCCCTCGCTCGTGGCACCGTCGCCGAGCATCGCTAGCGCGACGGTGTCCTCGCCCTTCAACTTCGCCGCGTGCGCCAGCCCGACGGCGTGCAACGTGTTGGTCGCCAGAGGCGTGCACTGCGGCGCGACACGGTGCAGGTAGGGGTCGTAGCCGCAGTGCCAGTCGCCCTTGAGCAGGGCCAAAACCTCGACGGGGTCGACCGAGCGGGCAACCACCGCCATGGAGTCGCGGTAGGTGGGGAAGAGCCAGTCCTGCTCCCGCATCGCAAGTGTCGCGCCAATCTGGCAGGCCTCCTGGCCGCGAGAGGACGGGTACACCGCGAGCCGGCCCTGCTTGGTGAGCGCGGTGGCCTGGGTGTCGAAGCGTCGCCCGAGCACGATCCCGCGGAACAGCGCCAGCAGGACCTCGGGGTCGGGCATCGTCAGCGTGCTCTCGGCCGTCGGCTCCCCGTCAGCCGTGATCAGGGCCATCGGGGTCTCGGTCGGAAGGAGTTGACGCGGCGCTGTCGTGGTCGGCGTCGTGGTTGACGTTGTTGTCGGCGTGGGGGAAACGAGCGAGGTCATAGCCTGCCTCTCATGCAGAGGAACTCTCCCGTATTGTGCTGCCTGACAGGACCAACTCTCTAGCGTCTGCGCGTGAAGCCAGACTCATGGTCCGCTAATAGGCGAGTGATTGGATGTTTGGCTGATAGCGCCCGCCTAGCGCCCGGTGCCGTAGACGTCGTGCACCTCCATCGACCCAGGAGCTTCGGATGCCAGCGATGCCACCGACGGAACGGCCCCCAGCCGGCCCCCGCCTGCGCGAGGCCCTGGTGGGCATCCCGACCTACGCAGCGGGCCGTGCCCCCGCTCGGGTCGCCGGTCGACCGGTGTTCAAGCTGTCTTCCAACGAGAATCCCTATCCACCCCTGCCGTCGGTGCTGCTGGCGTTGGCCGAGCCTTCGGCAGCTTTCAACCAGTACCCCGACACGTCAGCAGCGGCGCTGGTGGCTGCGCTCGCCGACCACCTTCACGTCCCGGCCGAGCACATCGCCACGGGAACGGGCTCGGTGGGCGTGCTCGGCCAGGTCCTGTCCGCGACGGCCGGACCGGGGGGTGAGGTCGTGTACGCCTGGCGCTCGTTCGAGTCCTACCCGATCGTGGCTCAGATCAGCGGCGCCGCGTCGGTGCGAGTTCCTTTGACCACCGATGAGCGGCACGACTTCGATGCGATGGCCGCCGCGGTCACCGACCGGACCCGCCTGGTCCTCGTCTGCACGCCCAACAACCCGACTGGGACGGCGGCGCGCCGGGACGAGCTCGAGCAGTTCCTGGACCGCCTGCCCCGCGACGTCCTCGTCGTCATCGACGAGGCGTACCACGAGTTCGTGCGCGACCCGCAGGTGCCCGACGCGCTCGAGCTGTACCGCGAGCGGCCGAACGTCGCCGTCCTGCGGACCTTTTCCAAGGCATACGGACTCGCCGGGCTACGCGTCGGCTTCGCCGTCGCCCACCCCGCCGTCGCCGACGCGCTCCGCAAGACCGCCGTCCCGTTCGGGGTCAGCACCATCGCGCAGGTCGCAGCGATCGCCTCATTGCAGGCGGAGGACGAGCTGTTCGCCCGGGTCGATGCCATCATCAGTGAGCGGACCCGGGTCACCCGGGAGCTGATCGGCCAGGGCTGGCGCGTGGAGCCGAGCGAGGCGAACTTCGTCTGGCTCCGACTCGGCGAGGACACGTCCGGGTTCGCCGCCGCGTGCGAGGCAGCGGGAGTCACGATCCGGCCCTTCCCCGATGAGGGGGTGCGCGTGACGATCGGCATGCCCGAGGCCAACGACATCGTCCTGCGGACAGCGAGGGACTGGTTGCAGCATCGCTCGGACTGAGGTCGCCCTGTCCTTTGCGCGGCGGCCAGCGATCAGTCTCGGAAGAACAGGGTGTCCGGGCCGTCGACCAGCATTTGGTGCAGGTCCTTGGTATCCGGTGCCCAGTCGGCCAGCAGGTTGAGCAGCCCGCCGGTGTCGCGCTGCCCGTCGGGCAGGTGCAGCCAGTCGGACCCCCAGATCGGCCGGTCGGGTCTGGTCTGCACGAGGGCGCGTCCGAGTGGCTCCACGTACGACACTGGCTTGCTCTTGGCGATGCGGTAGGGGCCGGAGAGCTTGATCAGCAGTTTCCCTGCCGGAGCACGTCGAGCAGCCGGTCGGCATCGGCCGCGGTGAGTCCGTCGGCCTCCAGCATGTAGCCCATGTGGTCGATCACGAACGTGTCCTTCAGGTCGGCGGTGTCGTCCTCGATCCTGACGACGGCACGGCAGTTGGAGCCGACCCGGCGCAGCACCTCGAGGGTCAGGCTGTTGTCAGTGCCGTAGTAGGTCGGCTGCACCAGGACCATGCGACCGATGGCGAGGACGTTGGTCAGGCTGAGGTACTGCTCCAGCGTGCCGTCCGGGAAGTGTAAAGCGAGTTCGGGACGTGGGCGAACCCTGGCTCGAACACGTGGAAGTGCGAGTCGCAGCTGTTCGGCGGAACCTCACAAAGCGGCCGCGTGTTGCTGGCGGCCGCCCGCATGGGGGTGGTCACCAAGATGTCGGGACTCATCGCGCTGCCTCTCGTGCAGGCCCGGCAGACGCGGCCAGGCTGTCGTGCCATTCGGCGAACGTCGTGGCACGGGCCTGAGCTCCGGAGAAGAGCAGGTCGGCGTCGGTCCCAGTCAGGTACAGGGGGCAGACGCCCAGCGGCATGAGGCCGGCGAGGATCGTCAGGTCGGCAACGGCCCCGACCATCAGCAGCTTGCCGTGCCGGCGGCAAGCGTCGCCCACGACGGTGACAGCCTCGCGCAGCCGGGAGTCGTCGTGCTGGCCGGGCACGCCGAGTTCTGCGCTGAGGTCGTTGGCGCCGATGGCGAGCATGTCCACGCCGTCGACCGCAGCGATCGCGTCTGCGTCCTCGATCGCCGCCGGCGTCTCGAGCAGGATCTGGACGATGGTCGTGTCATCCAGTGCCGGGTTCGAGCTGCGGGCCGGCGTGGGCCGCATGCCGAGCTGAGCAGTAGAGGCAGGCGCGGCGATGGAGGTCACGTACACCGCTTGGTCGAAACCACCGCGAGCTGGGGCGCTGCCCGAGCGGCGAAAACCGGCAGGCTTGGGCAATGACCCGCGCGTCAGCCACGGTGTCCACCCGGGGAGCGATGATGCCGTGTGCGCCGGTGTCGAGCAGCCGGCCGTTGGCGCCGTACTCGCGCTCCGGTACGCGCACGAAGGGCGTCATGCCGAGGTCGCCTGCGGTGGCGCAGAGCTGGCCGGCGACGTCCAGCGAGATGCTCGAATGCTCCAGTTCGACCATGATGCAGTGGTGACCGGTGGCGCGGGCGATGCACACGATGCGGCTGCTGCGGATGCTGCGGATGCTGCGGATGCTGCGGATGCCCAGCATCCGGGTGAGCTCATCAGGGCGGAGCCGGGCGAGCAGGCCGTTGCCACGCTGGGCAACGTCCGGTTCTGGCGCCAGGTTGGTCATGTAGAGCTGCTGTCTGCCGGCGGCGTGATTATATGCATGCGGCTGGCGCCAGTCCTCTTGTGACTTGCACAATCGAGTTGTAGGCGCTGAAGTAACCTCATGGCGGTCACCCTGTCCGAACTGCAGCGCATCCCCACCTCTGGGGCGCGCGCGGGCGAGCCGCTTACGGTCGACGGCGTCGAGCTCCTGGCCGTCCCGCAGCTGGCGCTTGACATTGCGGGCGAGCCGGCCGCGATGAACGGCGGGGACAGCAACACCGACCTGCTGCTACGCCTCGTCGACCGCCGGTACGAGCCGTGGTTCGCGCTGCCTGCGCCGGGCGGCGAGGACGCCGAGTTCTTCACCATCGGCGACCGAGCCTTCCTCGCTGTCGCCAGCATCCGCTCCGGCTCCGGCCCGTACGAGTTCGCCACCGACTCGCAGATCCTCGCCTGGGAGGGCAGCAGCTTCGTCACCGCGCAGCGCATCTCCTCGTTTGCCGCCAAGCAGTGGAAGCACTGGAGCATCGGCGAGCGCCACTTCCTCGGTCTGGGGCAGGGCGTGCTACTACCGGGCCCGGAGGACCAGAACCGGCCGTCGGTGGTCTACGAGTGGAACGGCAGCAGTCTGCGCCCGCGCGACGACGTCTGGTCAGACCCGGTGCGACCGCCGTCACCGGCATGCCGGTCATCACCTCCGCGGACGACTGGTTCGCGCTGACCACGCGCCTGCGGGTCGTGCTCGAAGACCCTCGACAGTTGCTCTCAGGGGCGGTCACCGACTACGTCAGCGCGCAGCTCGTCGAGCACGGCAACGACCAGTGAGCCATTATGGTGCCCGGCCTGCACGGCGAGTCGTACCCCGGTTTTTGAGGGCCCGAGAAGACCTGTCGAAAGCTCGCCCACGCTCCAGGAGAAGCCCATGAATGTGCCAGAACTCAAGGGAATTCATCACCTCAAGCTCGCGGTCAGTGACCTTGATACGTCACTGCAATGGTACGAGAGCGCGTTCTCCGCGAAGCGAATCCCGGAGGCAGACCACCGCCGAACAACTGATGGCTCGCTCTACGCCTACATTCTGATAGTTCCAGGCCTGGGCACCCTGCTGGAACTGCGATTGCACCCCGAACGAGCCCGTTCGCACCGACTCTTCGACCCGATCACCATCGCCGTTGAAGATCGCGCGGCGCTAGGTCAGTGGGACGAGTTCCTGACGCAGCGGAACATCGTGCATTCTCCGGTCATCACGGCGGTGCAGGCGTGGTTGATCGTCGTCGAGGACCCGGACGGCAACCGGCTGCGCCTGTACACGATCGAGAAGCACGGGCGGGAGTTGGCGCCCGACGAGGACAGCCCGTGGATCCAGAATTGAACCACGTGAAAGGTATTATCCCCGGGGGTACGCTTGATCGCGTAGCCGCCGTCGATGGGTAGCGCCACGCCCGTAACGCAGCATGCTTCGTCCAAGACCGCTATGCGGCTCACGCTCGACCAGCTTCGCCAAGTCCTGCGACGGGACGTCGAACTCGCATCGAGCCACCGAGCCGTAGAAGCTGACGAAGAGCTCGACCACGCCAGCGGGCAGCCCGGCGCTCTACATGGCAACCTGCGCCTGCTCCTCGCTGACTTCGATGTGAGTAACGTCCCGGCTGCTCGCTCTCGAGATCTCCGCGGCCCCGTCCGCATAGCCGTAGGTGGTCGGCGACCCGAGTTCGTAAATGGCGCCTTCGTGCCCCTTCGTGCGCCTTCGTGCCCCTTCGTGCCCCTTCGTGCCCCTTCGTGCCGAGAACGGCCGCTGCCGCTCGCGCGTAGTCGTCCCCGGGCCGCGGGTGCGAGGCGGCCGCCGCGGGTAGACGTCGCGATGGTCCCGGTCGCGAGCGCCATCATGAGCGTCCCCATGTCGTTCTCGAAGTAGGTGTTGTTGCGCAGGAACGTGTACGGCACCCCGGAGGCCGCAATGGCCAGCTCCGTCGGACGGTGTGCCCGCACCAAGACGACGCTGGTGGTGTCCGCAGCAGTCACCGAAGGTGTAGACGATGTGCGCACCCCGGCTTCCACGGCAGCCTCCACTGCGGCGATGTGCTGGAGCACCTTGTGGGGATTGTCGAAGCCATCGGTGGAGACGATCAGCAACTGGTCCGCGCTGGCGAAGGCCTGCGGGAGGGTAGCGGGCTCGTCGAAGTCGCCGTGGCGCACCTCGACGCCTCATCGGGTCGCCTTACTGGAGTCAACGGACGCCAGCGACGACTGACCCATCGGGTAAGCGGTCGCGCAAGTGCCGGACGACGGCCGAGCCGAACTGGCCCTTTGCGCCGGTCACCACGATCGTCACGGGGATCTCCGCGAGTGGGCAGCGCAACTTCGGCTGTTGGGCTGGTCGACTGCCCTTCGCCGCGTCAGCGAAAGTCCATCCAGTGCCCGTGCGGGGTCCACCCCAGGGCGAACGGCAGCTCGACCGTGGCGACCGGGCCTTTCGTGATGTCGTAGGTGTCGAAGATCTGGTATTCGCCCCGCTTCTCGGCCCACCACGACACCGGCACGATGACGTACCCGTCACCTTCGGGCGAGTCGGGGCTCCGTGGCGCGAATGTCGCCTCGAGCACGGCAGCCGGCTGCTCGGACTGGATCTGGTAAGTCTGGTCGGCCAGTGTGGCCATGTCAGTGACGACCAGGCTGTTCATCGACATGCCTTTGGGCGTGAGTACTCCGCCGGACTGAAAACCCCAGCGGTAGCCCTTTCCGTAAAAGCGCTCTTCGACTTTCGGCCGCTCCGAGATGCGGTCCGACAGCTGTTCACCGGTAGTCCTGCCCGTTGCGAGGTCGACGGTCCACCGCCCGAGGTGGCTGCTCGCGACCGGCAACGGCGAAGGGCCGTCATCGCCGCTCCTGAAGTCCTGCTCAAAAGGGAACGGGGGGCGGTTGTAGACCGGAGCGTCAAGTGCAAGCCTGCCGTCCTGCACGTTGGCCGACATGGTGTGCCAGACGTACTGAGCCGGGAGGTCGGTGCGAATCCACCGAACCTCAGCGCCCGAGTCGTACCGCGGGATCAGCGCGAGGACGATGGGTAGCTCGGGGTTCCATCCCCAGATACCCAGGCCCTTCGCGATCTGTTCCTTGTCTATGGTGAACGGTTGGAACGGCATCACGATCCACTCGGGCGTGAGCCAGATGTCATGGGCCACGGTGTTGTAAGGCGCGTCCCACAGCTCGCGGGAGTCCACCGTGCCGTCGGGATGGACGGTGTGCAGCGTCACATAGGGCGCAGTGTCGCGATATCCCCAGCCGTACAGGTCACCCGTCGCGTGATCCCACTTGGGGTGACCGCTAAAGGTGACGTCGCCGTACGCGGCCGGCTCATTCACGCCTGGAGAGAGCCGCGAAGACCAGTTCACGATTCCCTTGGTGGCCAGCGTCATCGGGTCGATGGCAATCGGCGCGCCGCCCTGTTCGCTGGACGCGACCAACTCGCCGGCGAACGGAAAGATGTTGATGTTGTTTCTTCCCTGCGGGACGCCTTGCGTGTATTTGTCGCGCTGCACGTCTCCGTAGGCGAAATCGCGCCAATCGCCGAAACCGCCGTCGGTCCACTCGAATAGACCTCGGCCGTGCTTCTCCTCGAGCAGGTACTTCGGGGTGCGGATCCACCGGTTGCGAAAGTCCGCGCGCCCGTTGTCCACGACGAGGCCCTGCACCATGCCGTCCATGCTCAGGATCGGGTTCATGCCCTGCTTCGTGGGCCGCTTCCAGGTAGGACCGGTGCGGTAGAAGCCACCGGAGAGCCCGCGAGGGATCTCGCCCTGGCTGACGATGCATTCGTCGACCGTCGCCTCGAACCGCATCGGCGTGAAGGGACCGACAAGCGAGTTGTCAGTGGGGATGGAGTACCCCATGGTGAACCTCCTGTGAAGTCGATGGGTCGTGAGAGCCTTGAATCCGGTTCCACCCGGTGGGCGTGGTCACGCGACCTGCTTGACGTGGCCAGCGATCGCGCCGCGCATGAGCGCGGGGTCGATGTACTGCTGCAGCCAGGTGAGCCGGCCGTCCTTCGCCCTCCAAAGGTGCGTGAAGGGGATGTCGAACGTGGCGTCCGTCACCGCGGTGCGCCCGACGTACCGGCCGCGGACGACGACGGTGTCCTCAGTGACGGAGAAGAACTCGTCGACTTCCGGGCCAATGGCGCCGTAAGCCGCCAACGACGACGGGAAGAAGTCATCGAATAGTGCAGCCAGGCCGATGTAGCGGCCGCCCGCTGGGAAATCGTCCGCGACAATGCACTCCATCTGTGGGTCCACCCGGGCCCGCAGGGTGTCGACGTCGTGCGCAGCCTTGGCGTCGTACCACTTCTTAACGGGATCGAGCGCTGCTCATGATGCTCGGCCTAGGTCGTCGGTCGTTGCGAGCGGGTTTTCCGGGCTGATGCAGTCGTCGACGGGGTGGAACATCTTCATGACTTCTCCTGAAGTGTTGCCGACGTGGTCGCGGACTCAGGCGGGGGCTGACTAATGGATGAGCCATCCGGCATCAACGGGCAAAGCGACCCCGGTGATGAAGCGGGCGTCATCCGAGGCCAGGAACAGACAGGCGTTGCTTATGTCGACGGGCTCGACCCACGGGATGGGCAGCGCATGCAGGGTTTTGAGTACGCCCGCCATGTCGTCGCGGTCAGTCGACTCCGCGTCGGGGTAGAACACGTTGTACAGGGCCGGGTTGTGCACCATCGCGGTGTCGACCGTGGTGGGCAGGACGGCGTTGACCCGGATGCGGCGAGCGCCCAGCTCGAGAGCCAGCGTGCGCATCAGCCCGATCACCCCGTGCTTGGCAGCTGTGTAGTGCGCCATCGTCGCGCCTGCTTTGATCGACGCTGTGCTGCCCGTCAGCACGATTGCGCCGCCGTCGCTCAGATGTGGTAGGGCCGCCTGCACCGCCTTGAACACCCCGGTCAGGTTGATGTCGATCATGTCCTGCCAGACGTCCTCCGGCATGTCGCTCACCGGCGCGAAACTGGCGACGCCGGCGTTGGCGATAACGATATCCAACCGACCGAGCTGCGCCACGCCCTCGGCAACGGCTTGCTTCATCGCTGGGCCGTCGCGGACGTCGACTTCGACGGCGACGATGCGACGGTCGTGCTCCTCGACCGCCCGCACCGTTTCTTTCAGGTCCTCAGGCGTGGAGAGGCTGTACGGCACCGAGGGCACATCTGCGCACCGGTCCAGTGCAATGATGTTCGCGCCTTCCTCCGCGAGGCGCAGCGCGTGGCTGCGCCCCTGCCCACGCGCCGCGCCCGTGATGACCGCGACCTTGCCGTCGAGCTTTCCCATGTTCTTACCCCCAAGACGGTCGAGCGCACGGAGAGTGAGCCCACCCTTGCCGCGGTGATTCCGCCAGCGGCGACGCGGCGATGTCGCCAACAGTGAACTACGAGCCGGCGCGGATGCGCCGAACTTCCTCCTACGCGGGTGCGTTCTCGAGTACGGGCTCGAGCAGGCGGCGCGCGTCTGCCGGAGTGATGACGTCCTCGGGGTCCGGCTTCATGATCTCGCGGCTGGTGCCGTCTTCGTAGACGTGCTCACCGATGAGCCGGCCGTCCTCGGCGTAGGGCCAGAACATGGCCAGCAGGTGCTTCACAAGGTAGGTGGCGTCGGGGTCGTCGATCTGCTCGCCGGCGGCAGCCAGCAGCTTGCCGGGAACGAAGTGCAGGAAGGTCGCCTCCGCGGCAAAGCCCCAGTCGGAGACGGCGACCTTCTGGTCGGTGGGCCACAGCACGCTCGCCCCGGAGTCGACCAGGTCGCGGTAGAAGCTCTCCACCATCTCGCGGCCGTCGAGCAGGATGCTGCTGGGTCCCTCGTTCATCCGGTACACCGGGTGCTCAACGGTCATGGCCGGGTCCAGCAGCTCGTCCCAACGCTGCGAAACCTCGAGCAGGCCATGGCGCCGGTAGTTCAGCAGGATCTGCTTGTGCCGCGGGTTGTCAGTGGTCCGAATCATCTCATCGACGCCGTCGAACATTCCGGTGAAACTGGCTTCGTACTTGCTGACCACTGCGACCTCCAGGTTGTACCCACCCGGTTCTCACGGTTCGCCTGCACACTCGTGCCGGCTGGGCGTGGTTGAACGTATGACCTGTATCGCACTGACGTCTATGCGGAAGTTGACACTTACATCCGCCTTCTACCGTTGCTCTCCGGACCGCTCCAGGCGGCCAGCAGTTGGCGTACTCGGGGTGATTCGTCATCCGCGCGGGCACACAGCAGGATTTCGCTCGGCTCAGCATCAGTGATGGTGACGAACGAGACGTCGGACCGTCGGTAGATGTGCGCGGCGGTCTCGGGCACGATGCTGATCGCCACACCGGCCGCTGCCAGCTCCAGCTGCTCATCGAATGAGTGCACGACAGGGCCGTACGGAGGCCGCGAGCCGTCGGGCGAGGGGTCCAGCGACCACCATCGGCGCCAGGCGTCCGGAACGCCATCGGTGTCGACGCGGACCTCGTCCTTGAGGTCGGCACACTGCACGAAGGGTCGACCGGCGAGCGGGTGCTCGCTCGACAGCATCACAGCGCGCGGCTCCGTGGCGATCACGACGATCCGCAGTTGCGGATGGTGAGCCGGCCCCCGCGCGATGCTGACGTCGACCTCGTGCGCCAACACGGCCTGCAGTTGTTGCGTGTAGTCGAGGTGCACGACGTCGACGGAGTGGCGCCCCGTCGCCTTCGCGCTCGCACTGAGCCACGATCTGTGGAGTCAGATCACCTGCTGCGAGCGTCACGAAGCCCAGCCGGATGGTGGCGGTACTGCGCCTGCGGTGCCGGTCGACGACATCGCCCAGGAGCCGAGCATCCTGCACGACGACGCGCGCTTGCTCCGCCACCTCCACACCAATGTCGGTCAGCTGGGCACCGCGCGGGTTGCGGTCGAACAGCCGCACGCCCAGCTCGGTCTCCAGCTTTCGAATCTGTTCGCTCAGCGCGGTTGCGGACACGTTGAGCGACCCGGCCGCGCGCCCGAAGTGATGGTGATCGGCAACGGCTAGGAAGTAGCGCAGCCTGCGCACATTGACGTCCACCAGCGGCGGCTAGGCCTGCGCGGCTTCCTCCGGCCGCTCCTCCCAGTCGAACTCGGTGGACTCCACCGGAGGAACGGTCGCAGGCGGCAGGCCGATCAGGAAGATCTCCATGTCGCCCGAGGCCGTCAGGTTCAGCGTCTCGCCTGCGTCGACCTGCACGGCGCTGAACGTTGTAAGGGGCTCGTTGTTAGCGGTCCCCTCGCCTGAGAGGATGAAGAACAGCCGCCGGGCGCTCGGGTCTGTGGAGGTCCAGTCGGCGTTCGTGCCGGTCCGGAACATCTCGATCCAGACGCCTCGCTCGGAGAACGCTCCCATGTACTTGTGCTCGAGGTTCTTGGCGTGATCGACAGGCAGCCAGTTGAACCGCTTCGGGTCGGCAATGATGACGTGCTGGTAGCGCGGGCGCGGGTACTTCAGCCGGACGCCGAAAACCTGCTCCCAAACTGGGTTCAGCCCCCACTCGCGGCGCCCGTCGGGCCTGCGGTAGTACGGACCCTCGAATGAGCCGACCTCGGACAGCTCCTTCATCGCCTGGCGGCGTTGCTCGATCGTCATGAAGCCGTAGCCGGAGGCGCCACCGAACTGCAGGACGAGTTGAAGGCGCTTGCCCAGGTCCTCCTGAGGGCCGTAGGACAGACCCTCGGGGAAGTAGCCGATCTGCCCCTCCTTCAGAACCAGGCCCTTGCCCAGGTTCATGTTGCCGCTGATGGGCAGCCGGATCTGGTCGAAGTTGTGCCGGTGCACCGGCATCAGGAAGTCGCCTTCCTGGTTCGCGAGGATGTACATGAAGTTGTCAGGAGAGTTCGGCTCTCCCTTCAGCATGTGCTGGAAACCGATCAGCCCCGTGGGGTGGTCCTTCACCCAGTTGTTGGGGTCATGACTGACGACCTTCACGCTTACTCTTCTCGTCGTTCCTCAGGCGCCGTCCCCGGACTGCGGCGAGTCCCGCTCCATCCGTAACGGCAAGTGCTACACCGTTCACTGTGACGTTCGCGGCGTCCAGAGGTTGGCTGGGTACCAAGTTAACAGGTCGCTTGCCTGCACGCAGCGGCTGCGCCCGCAACGCCCGGCGCGGCAAGAGGCGACCGCGGAGAGATGCGCGCACCCGTGGCTGGCGAACTTCCTCAACGCCGGGCCGCCGCCGGGCGCTAATGCTCGGCATACCTACCGTCCGCCGCGGTACCACTGCCCATGCGCCCTCGGCCAACCGACGGATGCTGCTCGCCGCCGGGAACCGGCTCTCACCCCCGGACGACAAGTCGGACTCCAAGGAGGTGCAGCTACAGCTTGACCGACCGCAGCATGACGCAGGCCCCACACCTTTCGCCGCGTGCCCGAAAAGGCCAGGAGGATTCACTTGGACCGGCCCGCCGCCTCCCCGACAGACGCCCCTGCGCCCGAGACGGCCTTCGGGGCGGGATCCCCTTGGACATTCGCCGTTGTCATCGGCCTCCTGGGGCCTCTGCTTTCTCGGTGCGCATAGCGGGATCAATGAGAATCTTGGCTTGCGTCTCGGGGTCGCTCAGATCGTTGAAGGCGCTGTCAACCCCGTCTAGACCCACGATGCCGGTGACGATGGGTGCTGCCTTCACCTTGCCGTCGGCAAGCATGTGCAGGGTGTCGCGGAACTCAAGGGGGGTGTAGCCCACCACGAAGCGCAGGTCGACCTCCTTGTTGATCGCCATCACCGGGCGGATCGCATCAGGGCTCATGCAGACCCCTGCCACGACCACCCGCGACGACAGCGGTGCGCTGGTGATGATGCTGTCGATGACGCCGGGGACGCCGACGCACTCGAAGACGACCGGCGCTTTGGCCCTGGTCGCGCCGACCGCGTCGGCGGCGCGCCACACGTGATGCCACGACACGGGTAGCCGGGCGAGCTTGTCCATGGTGTCGAGCCCGAGCTTGGCCTTGGCCGGGATGGTGGTGAGAAACCCGTGCCCCTGCGTGCGGTCGTAGGGCGATTCCTGGCGCGGGTCGACCACCACGTCGGCGCCACAGGCGGTGGCGAGCGCGCGCCGGCCTGAGGAGAAGTCGCTGGCGATGACGGTCTGGACTGCTCGCGCCTTGAGCATGCCGATGACGGCCAGGCCCACCGGTCCACAGCCGATGACGATGGCCACATCCCTCTTCTTGATCTCAGCTCGGCGGACGGCGTGCCAGCCGATTGCCATGGGCTCGGTGAGCGCGGCCAGGTCCGGTGGCAGGCCGTTCGGGACGGCCAGCATGAGCGACTCCTCAGCCACGACCTGTTCGGCGTAGGCCCCGGGTGCGGCGGCTGACAGGCCGATGGCGTGGATGTCTTTCCCATGCCGGATCAGGGGCAACGCGACCACCGGGGTGCCGGTCGGGAGCTTGCGGCGGCATCCCGGGCCGTAGCCCGCGATCGTCCCGTAGAACTCGTGGCCGAACACGACCTTTTGGTGGGAACGCATGAACCCGTCGTAGCCGGCTTCGGCGAGGACCTCCGCCTGCTCGTCCGCGTGGCGGCGGGCGTGCAGGTCAGAGCCGCAGATGCCGGAGCGCACGACGTCAATGAGGACTTGGCTCCTGCCGGGTTCGGGACCCGGGAGGTCCGCGACCTCGAGCTTGCCTTCCTGGCAGGTGACCGCTCTCATGCTGGCAGCAGGCTGTCATCGAATGGTGGCAGGGCCTTGATGTGAGGCGCGAGCAGCGCCCCAGCCTGCTGGGCGGTGAGGACGTCAGCCGGGTCGAGCTTGATGTACTCGCGGCCTGCGTCGTCGAACTCCCAGACGTCCTCACCGATCAGGCGGCACCGGTCGTCATACGGCCAGATCATGGCGATCTGGGACTTGGTCAGGTACATAGCGCCGGGGTCGGCGTCGACCCCGCGCTCGACCAGCGCCGAGCCCAGGGTCTGCTGGTAGGACGTGCCCCGGCCCATCACCACGTGGTCGCCGACGGCGACCAGTTCGTCCTCGACGTAGAAGACGCACTGGTCGGTGTCGGTCCAGTGCCGGTAGAGCATCTCCACCTGCTCCAGCCCCTCGAGCTTGAAGCTCGGCTGGCCGACCAGGCTGAAGCGGTAGACGGGACGCTCGACGGTCAGCTCGGGTTCGAGGATCTCCTTGTAGCGCCCTGCGGACTCCAGGTAGCGGTGGCGCAGGTAGGCCTGCAGCAGGTACCGGTGCCGAGGGTTGGTCGTCTGCTCGAGCACCTTCTCCACGGCGACGTTCTGCTTGGTGATGTCCAGCTGGATCATTGGTCCGCTCCTTGGCTGTGGTGCGTTGGCCGCCCGATCAGGCGGTGGGAAAAGGGGTCGTGCCGTAGATCGCGCTGAGCCATACGCCGACCAGCGCATCCAGGGTGCGGTCCTCGGGGATCGTGGGCTGGGCATCGCTCGCCATCGCCTCGAAGACCTTCTCGTTCATGCGGACCAGACAGATCGCCAAGTCCCTGGCCGGAAGGCCCGGCGGGGCGGCGCCGCGGGCCCGCTCCGCCTCGATCGCTGCTGCCGTCCGCTCCACGAAACGGTCCAGGAGCTGCCGCCACACCTCGCGGACCTCGGTGCTCGTCGTCCTAGCCTGCATCGCCGCTCGCAGCACGCCGCGGTGCGCCGACCACCTCGCGTGCGAGGAGCCCAAGACGTGCCACCAGGCCAGCGCCGGGTTGTCGGCGAGGTTGCCCGGCGCATCCCGCTCGGCCTGCAGCTGGTCCTGCACCAGCCGGTCGAGCAGCGAGAGCAGCACCCGCTCCTTGGAGGCGAAGTAGAAGTAGAACGCCGGTCGGGAGATGCCGGCACCGCGGGCGAGGTCGTCAACGGAGATCTCGTGCAACGGCCTGTGGTCAAGCAGCCGCTCTGCCGTGAGCAGGATCGAGCGCTCCCGCTCCTCACCCGAGATGCGGGGAGCACGCCGGCCGCGGACGGGCAGCTGCGTGCTCTCAACCTCAAGTTCCACGGGCACGCGCACATTCTATCGACACGGCGTAGACGCTGTCGACACCGCGTCGAATTATCTCAGGTCCGGTCGCCGGCAAGAGTGTCGAACCCCGGAGGGTCGCTCGTTCGTGAGGTGACGTGCCCGCAGCAGTCTTCGAGGACGTAGCGACCGACCGCTGGCAGGCTGCGCGAAGAGTTCACCCGAACCGATGTCAAGCTTCGCCTAGCTGTGGGCGTGTCCAACCCCGGATCCACCGTTGAATCTTGGCTCATGCAGGACGATGGGCACCCCCAGCGGCACATGCGGCCAGCCGGCCATCGCGCACGGTCCAATGGCCGGCCGCCTGACGGCAAATCGTCGCGACGTGCGCCGCCTCCTCCTGCCGCACGCCAGCCATGTCGGTCGCGTGGCCCTTGCCGAGCAGCAGCACGTTGGGGCCCTTGTCGCCGGGCACCTCCTCGCGCGCAGCCATCAGCTCGGCGTAGGGGACCTGTCCCGGCTTGCCGTCCATCAGCTTGCGGAGGGAGTGGTTGACGACCCGCAGGATGCCGGGGCGCGACCGGAAGTTCTGCACGAGCTGCGGCCGGACGGCGATCGTCTCGCGGACGGCGTTGTAGAGCTCGACGTCGGCGCGCCGAAACCGGTAGATCGACTGCTTGGGGTCCCCGACGAAGAACAGTCGTCCACCGGCGGCGTCGCACTCCTGCCATGAGTCGGGGAAGGTGGCGGACGCGAGCAGATGGACGATCTCGACCTGCAACGGGTCGGTGTCCTGGAACTCGTCGACCATGATGACCGGCCACCGGTGGTGCAGTGCCTCGCGCACCTGCGGCTTCTGCAGCAGGCGACGGGCGAGTACGAGCAGGTCGTGAAAGTGCAGCGAGCCCTCGGTTTGCCGCCGGGCCGCGTCGTCGAGGACGGCGTCGCGCAGCCAGCGCACCAGTTGTTCAGTGCACGCTGTGCGAACGGCCGAGAGCTGCGCTTGCCAGGCGCTGTCTGCTTGGACGAGGAGATTCACCGGACCCGACTTGGGCGTGCCGGTCTTCAACCACGCCGCCCGATTTCCGCAGCCAGTCTTGATGGCCTGGTTCAGCAGCACGCTCGCGCGGCCGAGGTCGTCCGGCTCGGCGTCGAGGTCGTCCAGCAGGGTAGGAAGCGGACCTCGCAGGTACGCGGTGAGCGGGTCGCCCTCTGGCCCGACGTCGGCGTAACGGCTCACGGCTTCACGCAGGGGTCCGACCACGGCAGGCATGTCCCAAAGTGGAACGGCTGGACGGGCGACGACCATCGACTCCAGCTGGTCCCAGTCGGCCTGCATCCGGTCAGCGATCACGCGCAGCGCGCGGGGTGTCAACTCGAGTGCGAGACAGGTCGTCCACACCGCCGCCAGCGCGGGGTCCGCGAGGGCGGCATCAACCGAACGCGCCCACCACAGGTCGCGCGCGAGACCGGCCCGGATGTCGTCCTGCACGGTGAAGCCGAGGGGGAGGTCCGCCTCGAGCGTGAAGTCCGAGAGCAGCCGCAGCGCGAAGCCGTGCAGCGTCGACAGCGAGGCATCGTCGAGGGACGCCAGAGCGGCACGGAACCGCATCCGCTCGTCGGCAGCCAGCGCGGGATCGGCGACGGCTCGGTCGAGCTGCTGCCGGACCCGATTGCGGAGCTCGGCTGCAGCGTTCTCCGTGAAGGTGATGGCGGCGAGGTCGGCGATCCCGTTGGGAAACGTGCCGGTCGTGACGAGGCCGAGGATGCGGTTGACGAGGGATTGGGTCTTGCCGGTCCCGGCTCCTGCTTCGACGAACAGGTTGGTCGTCAGGTCGGTGGCGATGCGGGTGCGGGCCTCGGTGTCGACGAGTGTCACGACGCGGTCACCGGTTCGGTCAGGGCGAGGTAGCCGGCGAGCGCGGGGTCGCTCCGCACGTGCTCCCACTGCGTTCCGCGGCTGGAGGGGCAGAGGCGGTCGAACGGGCAGTAGCGGCAGTTCTCCCAACCGAAGAAGCCGTCCTCACCGGGGTTCATCGGGAACAGGCCGTCGGATGCTGCGCCGCTCAGCGTGTCGAGCGCCTCGTGCAGGTGGGCCCGCTGCTCCTGGTCCACCGCGCCGCCACGTCGCTGTGCGCCCTGCTCCACGAGGACGTAGAAGGCCTCAACGTCGGCGGGCTGTCCGTACCAGGCGATCGCGGCCTCCGCGTACAGCGGCAGCTGAAGGTGACGACCGCCTCCGACGAGGTCGGGCGTGTCGCCGGCCAGCTCCTTGTAGTCCTCGATTCGGCCGGTCTTCCAGTCAAGGACGATCAGCCCGCCGTCGTCGCGCACGTCGACCCGGTCGATGGAACCGAGCAGCGAGACCGTCCTCCCGCTGGGCAGCTGCAGCTCGACGGCTGGCTGGGCGGCATCGTTGAGGCCGAAGCCGAGCTCGGCTTTCTGGGGCCGAGCCCGACGCTCGCGGCGGTAGCTGTCGTCGGCCAGGAGCGTGCCGCGCAGGCCGCGGTGCATCTGCCGCAACCGATTGGCCCAGACCAGCGGCCGGCCTGCCTTGCCCTCGGCGGTGAGGTTCGCCGCGAAGCCATCCAGCAGATTGTGTGCCGCAGCATGTTCCACCTGGGTCCAGGCGGCATCGGGGGACCGGCCGGCATGCCTGCAGAAGAAGGCCTCCAGAGCCGCGTGCACCACCACCCCGATGTCCAACGGTGACGCTTCCTCGTCGTCCGGCTCGTCCTGGTCACGGATGCGGAGCACCTTGCCCAGGAGGTAGGAGTGCGGGCAGGTGGCGTAGGTCTGCAGCCCGTTGGCCGAGTATGCGTTGTCGAGCTCGGCGAGCGCGCTGATCCGGCCGGTCCAGGGGCCGAGCTCGCCCGCGCTTCGGGCCGCGACGGCAGCGAGCCCGGTCGCCAGCTCGGGCACGACGGAGGGCAGGCGGTCACTGCTGAGGGCCGGCGTCCCGGCGGCGAGCAGCAGCTGGACGTCGAGTTCGCTGGGCGTGGCCGGGGCGGTGGCTGTAGCGACCCGCTGGACGAACGACTGCGGGATCGGAGCCGCGCCGTGCTCGAGGTACCACGGTCCGGGGTAGGTGGCGCGCCTGTGCGCGAGTCGGTCGCCGGGTAGCTCAGCACCACCCGTTCAGAGGCGGCCACGGCGGGCAGGAAGTCGCGGCGCTCGGAGCGGCGCCGGTCGGCCGTCGTCCGCAGGGCGCCTCCGCCGAGCCGGCGGACCTGGTCGCGCAGCAGCGGGTGCTCGCGGGCCCGAGGGGGGAACTCGCCCTCGGTCATGCCGAGGACGAGCAGCAGGTCGAGGTCGGCCCCGACCACGTCGGCCACGGGTGCGACGAGAACGCCGCGAGCGAGCCCGGAGGACTCCCGGACGGGGCGGTCGAGCTCGGCTTCGAGCACCTGCCGGAAGCCGCTGAGGCCGGGGTAGTGCGCCGAGCCGTCGAGGCCGCCGACGCTGCTCAGCGCATGCACGATGGTGTCGTATGCCGCCAGCTCCGCCCGGGCGCGCTCCTCGGGGCGGGCGGGCCAGGCCGCGACCTTCTCCGTGCCGCCCAGATGCCGGGTCACGGCCCGCCGGCAGAACTCACTCGCGTGCGCCCATGAGGTGGCCGCATCGAGCGCGTCGTGCTCGTCGAACAGAGCATCCATCTCGGCAGTGAGCAGCGCGTAGCCGTCCACTCGCCGCTGCTGACGCTCGCGGCGCTCCTCATCCACGGCGGCGAGCGCTTCCTGCGCCTTCTTCGATGCCGCGCGAAGCCGACTGGTCCACGTCGCTCGGCCGTGGGTTGCTCCCGCCTCTCGTGACAGGGTGTCCCACAGCGTGGCGTTGATCCGCGCACCCGCCGCCGTGAGCAGGGGAGCGCAGGCCCACCAGGCGGCGACGTCGGGGCGGCTGAACCCGTTGTCGGGTAGGGCGAGAAAGCCCAGCAGCGTCTGGCCGGCGATGGACTGAGCGACGGTGCGCTGCCGGGGAACGTGGTGCGGCAGTCCGGCTGCGGTCAGCTGCTCGTGGACGAGACGGGCGTAGGGAACGGCGGAGCGGTAGACGATGGCGACCCGGTCGGCGCGGTGCGCCGGGGCACCGAGGTGCGCCAGCACCGCGCGGACGGCCTGCCGCACCTCCTCCTCGGCATCGGTGTCGACGCTGAGCTCGACGCGCGAGCCCGGGGCGCGGCCGCCCGAGTCGGGCTGCCCACCGAGGAGCTCGAGCAGGTGCTGCATGTCGGCGTCGGTGTCCGGCTCGCCGGTCCACCCCAGGACCACGTGCAACCGGGTGCCCAGGTCGTGGCAGAACCGGAGCTCGGCGGGGGTGAGGCGGCAGGGCAGGTGCAGGACGACCGGTTCACCATCGCCGGGCAGGACCGCTGCCGCACGGTCTGCGGGGAGCAGCCGCTCGTCCTCGGGCAGCAGTGCTCGGTACGCCGCGTGGACGGCCATCACGTCGGGTTGGCAAAGGTCACCGGTCACCTCGGCCTCGTCGAGCTCGGCCAGCAGGGCATCCCACAGCCGAAGCGTCCCCGTCGTGTGCGGCGGGTGCCAGGGCGAGCCATCGAGGGCCGCAGCGACGAGTGCACGCCTGCGGGCACCCGTGCGCCTGCCGCTGCTAAGTGCGGCGGCGGTGAGCACGCCGTCGACGTACTGCGGCAGGCTGGTGAAGCGGACATTGCCAAGACCGGAGGGGAACAGTCCGCGCCGCAGGGTGGCACCGGCCAGCGCGGACGGGACGATGACGGTCAGCGGGGCCAGGGGGTCGCCGCCGCGCAACTCAGCAACAAGCTCCCGCAAGCTCACGGTTGCTGCGCGGACGGGAACTGCCTGAACTGTCGCGGTCATCGGCTCACTCCATCGACCGCCACGAGCCCCACGTGACTACTCACGGGAGGCCCTCGACCGACGCGACATCAGGGGGTCTGGTCGAGCCATTCCGAGGCGCTGAGGGACAGCTGCTCAACCTCGACGCGGAAGCGATCCGGGTCCAGGTCTGCATCGCCCATCACACCGTTCAGATATCGCGCGTAGACGCCTTCGAGAATGACGGCGAGTCTCCATGAGGAGAACGCCCGGTAGTACGGGACGGCGCTCACGTCACGACCGGTGCGAGTGGCGTAGCGGCTCACCAAGTCGCTGTACGGCGGGAAACCACCGGCGGCCGTCACGTCCCGCCGCCGCGGCTGCTCGCCCTCGTCGGTCCAGTAGACGCCCAGGTAGCCGAGATCGGCGAGCGGGTCGCCAAGTGCGCACAGCTCCCAGTCCAGGACGGCGCTGAGGCGGCCCGCTCCTGTGTCGACGAGGCAGTTGCCGAACCGGTAGTCCCCGTGCACAACGGCAGCTGACTGCTGGGGAGGGATGCGCTGGCGCAGCCGGCGTTCGACCTCGTCGATGGCAGGCAGCTCCCGTGTCTTCGAGTTCTGCCACTGCTGTGCCCACCGGCGCAGCTGCCGCTCGATGTAGCCCTCCCGTCGGCCAAGGTCACCCAGCCCGACCGCGTCGATGTCGACCGCGTGCAGCTCGCTCATCACGTCGATCAGGTTCTCGCTCAGGGCGATACGCGTGCCGGGCGCGAGCCCATCAGCCGCTGCAGGTGCGTCGAGCACGACACCCTCGACGTAATCCATGACGTAGAAAGGTGCCTCGTTGACCTCGACGTCCGTGCACAGGCCGAGCGACGGCGGAACGGGGACGTTCGTCGCCGAGATCGCGCTGATCAGCCGATGCTCGCGCACCATGTCGTGCGCGGTCGACAGAACCGACCCCATCGGTGGCCGCCGTAGCACCAGCCGGCGGCCGGCTGCGTCGGTGATCCGGTACGTCAGGTTCGAGTGACCCCCGGCTATGAGCTCGAAGCTGAGCGGCGCCACGACGCCGTCGACGTGGGCTTCGAGCCACGCCGTAACGGCGGGGCCGTTGATGCCGATCATCGCTGCTCCCGTCGTTGCAGTTGTCGTGCGGCCTGTGATGGCTTGCCCTTTCCGCAGCGACCTCCCAACTCCCTTGCAGCGCACCAGAGGCGTGGCGCGTGAGGTGATCCTCGCGCATCACACTGCTGGCCGACTGCTCGCCCGCCGCGGGGCCGGCCGGCTGCGGCTCAGTCAGCTGTATTCACGAGGTCCGGACGTTTCTTCCGGGCGGCTTGAATCAGCCCTCGAGGGATCGCTGCTGCCGGATGGTGTGCACGACGTCGAGGGGATGCGCGCCGCGCCAGGCCTCCAGCCGCTGCAGGTCCTCCTCGGGTGCGGTGCCGGCCCGCTCGTGGTGCCAACGCAGGGCGTCCTCGGCGTACCAGACGTCGGCGATGGGGCGTGCCAGCCGAATCGCGCTCATGGCCTCGATCGAGTCCCAGCCGCGGTGGAGCAGGACCGCGAAGCCCAACGACGGGCCGCGGTTGATGCCCATGTGGCAGTGCGTCAGGACGACGGCGTCGGGCCCGGCTGCGTCGATCCACTCGACGGCCTCGTCGAACCAGGAGTCCGGGACGCGCTGGCCGGCGTCGTCCATCCCGTGGTGCAGGTACTGCACGTGCGGCAGGTGCAGGCCCAGCAGCTCGGCGTCGTCCCACTCGATGCGGCAGTCGACGACGTGCGTGATGCCTAGGGCCTCGAGCTCCTGCAGCTGATCGGCACAACGGCTGGGGTCGTGGCTGGCCAGGTCGCCGCCGATCGCCAGCTGCGGCGTGACGAAGTGCAGGTTGGCGTGCGTCGCTGACGGGAGGGTAGGCATCGTTCCCTGGCTCCTCGGTGCAAGTCGTTGTCTGCTACCCGTACAACTATGCAAGGGGCACATGGTGCCGCGGGACCTCGTACGCTGCGGCGATGCACGGTGGCACAGCCCCAACAACATGAGGCCGATCGGTGACCGAGGAGGACTCGTGACTGGAGTTCCTGCAACCGTCGTCATCGTCGGCTCGTCGGTGGGGGGCGTGCGCACTGCCCAGGCGCTGCGCGGCGAGGGTTTCGAGGGCCGGATCGTGCTGGTCGGAGAAGAGGCTCGGCTGCCCTACGACAAGCCACCGCTGTCCAAGCAGTTCCTTGGCGGCAGCTGGGACGCAGACCGGGTCGCCCTGCTGACCGAGGCGGCCGCGGACGCCGCTCGCATCGAGCTGAAACTGGGGGTGGCTGCCCAGCGTTTGGATGTTGCGCACCGGCAGGTGGTGCTCGCCGACGGGGAGCGACTGGACTACGACGCCGTCGTGATCGCCACCGGCGCGGCCGCCCGCCCGTCGCCGTGGGCGGCCCGCTCGGGGGTGCACGTCCTCCGCACGATGGGTGACAGCGAGTCGCTGCGTGCAGACCTGCAGCGCGATGGCCACGTGGTGGTGGTCGGCGGCGGGTTCATCGGCGCGGAGGTGGCCGCCACGGCTCGGTCGCTGGGCCGCGAGGTCACCGTGGTCGATCCGTTGCCCTCACCGATCGGCCGCGTGGTGGGCGCCGAGGTGGGCGCTCATTTCGCCGAGCTGCACCCCCGGCACGGCGTCGTCACCCGGTTCGGGACGGGTGTGGAGTCGGTCGAGGGCGAGGCAGGCGCCCTGCGTATCCAGCTGACGGACGGGACCGAGCTGCGGGCGTCCACCGTCGTCGTGGGTATCGGGGCGACGCCCAACGACGGCTGGCTCGCCGACTCCGGCCTGCTGGTCGAGAACGGTGTCGTATGCGACGAGTTCTGCCGCGCCGTCGACGCCCCGATGGTGCACGCGGTCGGCGACGTCGCCCGCTGGTTCCATCCCGACCGCGGCGAGCACACCCGGGTGGAGCACTGGACCAACGCCGTCGACCAGGCGACCTGCGTCGCGCACAACATCGCCCATCCCGACGACCTGCACAGCTACCGACCGGTCGAGTACGTGTGGAGCGACCAGTACGAATGGAAGATTCAGATCGCGGGCCGCCCCTCAGTAGGGGCCGAGCACCAGCTGATCGGCGACCCGGCGGCCGACAAGCCCCGGTTCGCAGTGCTCTATCGCGGGGGAGACGAGCGGCTCAGCGCGGCGGTGACCGTCAACTGGCCGAAAGCCCTTGTGACGTGTCGACGGCTGCTAGCTGCCGGGGGAACCTTTTCTGACGCCACTACTCGCGTCGATGCACTCGCCGCCGCCACTGCGCGGACGGCGCCGACGGCGGCTCCGTCGTGACCGCCGTCGAGGCGACGCCCTTGCGGATCGCTCGACGAGGCTAGAGGTCGCTGCTAGAGGTACTGCCCGGTGTTGCTGCTGTCCTCCGCCGGCGCCTGCTCGTCCTTCTCATCCGCGAAGAACGTTCTTCCCGCCGAACTCGTCCGCCAGGAGTGGGCCGAAGTGGTCGGTGACGGTCCCGACCGCCTGGCATGCCTGGTCGAACTCCTCCTTGTCGAGCGTCTGGCTCACGAGGTCGGACTCCACGAGCACCTGCTTGCCCACCCGGAATGCCCGGTTGGGGCTATCGGCCGGTGACCGAGGACGGTCGGCTGGGCGCGTCAACTGGTGAGCCGGACCGCACCGATGTAGCCGCCGAAGCCGGCGACGGACGCCACCCTCACGACGTCGCCGGTGTGTGGTGCGCTGATCATGCTGCCGCCGCCGATGTACATGCCGACGTGGTGGATCGTTGCCGGGTCGGCGGTGTTGCTGGCGAAAAAGACCAGGTCCCCCGGCAGCAGGTCGGACTGAGCGATGTGGCTGCCGGCGATCCACTGCGAGCCGGTGTAATGCCCGAGGGCGACACCGGCGTGCGCCCACGCGAACAGGGTCAGCCCGGAGCAGTCGAAGCCGACGGTGTCCGCGCCTTGGGCGAAGCCCCGGGTCGGTCCGGTGGCGTCGCCGCCGCCCCACGAGTAGGGCAGCCCGATCTCCCGGAACGCCCAGCCGACGGCGGTAGCGGCAGCGCCGCTGCCCGGCAGGCTGGGCACCGGCGCGCTGGGCCGTCCGATGACCTGTGGCGCGGCCGCGGCATCGGCTTCGGCGTGGGCCGCCCGTGCTGCCGCAGCCGCCAGGGCGAGTTTGGTTGCTACGCGGGCTGCGGCTGCGTCGCGGCGGGCCTGCTCAGCTTTGGCGGCTAGTTCGGCAGAGTTGAGGCTAGCCAGGCCCAGGGTCTGCTGGGCGGCGTCGACGATCCGCTGGGCCTGCCCTTTGGCGGCCGCCGCCGACGCTGCCGCCCGCCGGGAGTCCTGCAGCGCCCCTGCCGCCACGGCGGCTGCGCCTCGGGCGGCGGCGGCGGACTGCGTCACCTGCTGGGCTGTGCTGGAGGCGTGCCGGGCCCGGTCGGTCGCTGTCTGCTCGGCCTGTGCCGCCCTCGTGCCCGCGTCGGTCGCGGCGGCGTTGGCTCGGGTCAGCTGCCCGAGTGCGTCCTTGTGGTGCCGGTCGACCCGGCTGATCAGTTCCTGGCCGTCGGCGAAGGTGGCCGGGTCGGTGCCAAGCAGCAGGGCGTAGAGGCCTAGGTGGCCGCCGGACTTGTACGCCCCCGCCGCGAGCGCGCCGAGCCGGCCCCGAGCGGCGGCGACGGCTTGCTCGGCGCGGACCTGCTCGGCGCGGGCGCTGACCCTCACACCGACCGCCCGGCGGACCCCTCCGACGGCGGCGTCTCTTGCGGCAACGGCCTGGGCTGCGCGGACGTTGGCAGCGCCGGCGGCGGCAGCGGCGGTGGCACTGCGGGCCGCGGCCTGGCTCGCCTGAAGACGGGCCCCGTTGTAGGCCTCGGCTGCTTGTTCGGCCCGGACCTGGACCGCGTCCAGCTGCTGGCGTGCGCTTTGCACCTGCTGCTGGGCGGCGTGCAGCTGCTGGCCGGCGGACACCGGCGCTGCGGACGCGACCGGAGCTGTCAGAGCGCTGCCCGTGCCCAGGACCAACGCGGCACCCACGGCAGTAGCCAGCAGCTGTCGTCGTGCCACGCTTACGACCCCCTCGGCCTCCGGGCGTCCTGCGTGCCCAGAGATTGCTTGCTGGACGAGGGCGGTGCAGCCCCCCGAAGCCGCGCACCAGAACACGGCTTCCCCCGCATGTCGTCGGCCGGCCGACCTGTTCGCTGAACCGGGAGGGCGGCACCTGCTCAGGTGCTGTCGGCGTGAGTGGCCAGCTCGTCGGTGGGCAGCTCGTCGGTGGGCAGCTCGTGGTCGCGGTCGGTGATCTCGACTCCGTCGATCGTGGCGGTGCCCTCTAGGCGGCTGTGATACTCGCCGCACCAGTTCGGGATGCTCCCGGCGGGCTGCAGCGACGCGCACACCACAGCCGGGGAGGCGAGCGCGACGCTGGCCCATGAGCGGGCTTGCGGGCATCGCCCGGTGGAGGTAAGCCCGGCAGCCGCATGGGACGCGCTGGTGTGATCGCCAAGCTGCAAGACCGGTCAGCCGGCGGGTTGCACCGCCAAGGGCCATAGCGCACGGCCGGGAAGCCGGCTCGTCACCCCGGTGATGCGCGCACGCACGGAGATATCAAAGGTGAGGAACGTGCAGCTACGGGGTGGGAGGCAGCCGCTCTAGCTGGCCGTTGGCCGACAGGCGCCTTTACGCTGCCGCCACTGCGGGGCGGGGCAGCTTGAGGCGTTTGAGGGTCAGGGCGTTGACCGCGACCAGGAAGCTGGACCCGGCCATGGTGATGGCTGCGATCTCGGGGCGCAGGACCAGTCCGAAGGCGGGTTCGAAGACGCCGGCTGCGATCGGCAGCGCGATCGAGTTGTAGCCGACCGCCCAGCCCAGGTTCTGCTTCATCTTGCGCACGGTGCCCCGTCCGATCCGCAGCGCCACGGCGACGTCGAGCGGGTCGGAACGCATCAGCACCACATCGGCGGTCTCCACCGCGACGTCGGTGCCGGCGCCGATCGCGATCCCGAGGTCGGCCTGGGCCAGCGCCGGGGCGTCGTTGACCCCGTCGCCGACCATCGCCACCCGGCGGCCCGCGTCGATGAGCTCTTTTACCTTCGCCGCCTTGTCGGCCGGCAGCACGTCGGCGATCACGGTCGTGACGCCGAGCTGCTCGGCGATCCGCTTCGCGGTCGCGGCGTTGTCACCGGTGAGCATTACGACCTCGACGCCGAGCTCGCGCAGCTCGGCTACCGCGGCGGCGGAGCTGGGCCGCACCGCATCGGCGATGCCGATGACTGCCACCGCCCGTCCGTCGATCGCGGCGAGCACGGAGGTCCGGCCGCCGTCGGCGAGCTGCTTCTGCCGGTCGCCGAGGCCGCCGACGTCGACCGACTCGGCGGTCATCAGCCGGGTGTTGCCGACCACGACCCGGTGGCCGTCCACGATTGCGATCGCTCCCTGGCCGGCCACGTTGGCGAACTGCTCGGCGGCGAGGCGGCGGGCGCCTGCGGTGTCGGCGCGGCGGACGACCGCCTGGGCCAGGGGATGCTCGGACTCGCGTTCGACCGCGGCAACCAGGGCCAGCGCGTCGGTCTCGGCCAGCCCGTCGACGATCAGGTCGGTGACCTGCGGCGCGCCCAGGGTCAGGGTGCCGGTCTTGTCCATCACGACCACGTCGATCTTCTTCGACGTCTCGATCGCGGTCGCGTTCTTGAACAGCACCCCGCGGGCGGCACCCAGCCCGGTACCGACCATGATCGCCGTCGGGGTCGCCAGGCCCAGCGCGTCGGGGCAGGTCACAACGACCACGGTGATCGCGAACGGCAGCGCCTCGCTGACCGAGCGGCCGGCCAGCAGCCACACCCCGAAGGTGCCCGCCCCGCCGATCAGGGCGACCAGGACCAGCCAGAACGCGGCCCGGTCCGCGAGCCGCTGCCCGGGGGCCTTGGAGTTCTGCGCCTCCTGCACCAGCTTGACGATCTGCGCCAGGGCGGTGTCCGCGCCGACCTTGGTGGCACGCACCCGCAGCGTGCCGGTGGTGTTGATGGTGGCTCCCACGACGTCGTCGCCGGCGCTCTTGTGCACCGGCAGGCTCTCGCCGGTCACGGTGGACTCGTCGACGTCGCTCTCGCCGTCCTCGACCGTCCCGTCGGAGGCGATCTTCGACCCGGGGCGGACCAGCAGCAGGTCACCCACCACCACCTGGTCGGTGGGGATTTCTACCGGCTCCCCGTCGCGGAGAACGACCGCGACCGGGGGCGCCAGCTTCAGCAGGGCGCTGACCGCCTCGTTGGCCCCGCCGCGGGCCCGCATCTCGAAGTAGTGCCCGAGCAGGACGAACGCGGTCAGGATCGTCGCTGCTTCGTAGAAGACGTCACCGCCGCCGGTCAGGGTGATCGCGACCGAGTACACCCAGCCGGTGCCGACCGCCACGGCGACCAGCACCATCATGTCCAGCGTCCGGGCGCTCAGCGCCCGCACCGCCCCGGCGAAGAAGATCTGCGCCGAGTAGAAGATCACCGGCAGGCTCAGGACCAGCTGTAACACGTCGTCGCGCAGCCCGAACGGCGCCGCGACTGTGAAGCCGAGCACGTCCCGCCCGATCCGCGACCACAGCGTAATCACGACGCCGAAGACGACGGCGACCAGGAACCGGTCGCGCATGTCACGGACCATGCCGGCCATCGACATCTCACCGTGGCCGCCGTGCCCCATCACCTCGGCAGGGCTGGCCGCCCGGTCCGGCGCAGGACCAGTCCGAACGCCGTCCGCCGCATCCGGGTCCTGGTCCCGGTGGCCGACGTGGCCGCCGGGCCGGGCAGGTAGAGCCGGTGTATCGGCGGCGCTCGGCGTGGCGGGTGGGCACACGTGGTCCGGGACCGACTCGCCCCGGCAGTGGTACCCGCAGTCCCGGACCCAGCCGGCGAGGTCCTCGACCGTGGTGCGCGCCGGGTCGTAGATGACGGTCGCCGTCTGCGCGACCGGGTTGGCCTGCACGTCGCTCACGCCACGGCGGCGGCCAAGGACCGCCTCCACCGCGTTCTTCTCCGTCGCCCACTGCAACCCGTCAAGTTCGAGCACCACGCTGCGACTGGAGCCTGGCCCCGAGCCCCGCGTCGAGTCATTGGTCTGAGTTGCCACAGCTAGTCCCTTGGTCTGCTGAAGATGCGTCTACCCGGCGGGACAGGACCGACGGAATGGTCAGGGGCGCATTGCCCTGAACGACACGCTCGGGTCCGTCCCGGCGGACGGTGGTACGGGCGGGACGTGCCTGTCGGGCACGTCCCGCCCGTCCGGGTGTGTCAGACCTGGGTGAGCAGGGTCTTCATCGTGGCGATCTCCGCGGTCTGGCTGGTGATGATGTGCTGCGCGAGCGCCTTGGCCGGCTGGTACTGGCCCTGGGCCAACTGGGTGCGGGCCATCTCGATGGCGCCGTTGTGGTGCGCGGTCATCATGGTCAGGAACTCGCGGTCGAACGCGGCGCCGGTCAGCGTGGACAGGTTGGCCATGTCGGCATCGCTCATCATCCCGCCCATAGAAGAGCCCGTGCCGTGACCGCTGTGGCCGGCGGTGCCGCCCATGCCGCCCATGCCGCTATCGGCGGCGGGCTGACCCCAGCTGGTCAGCCACCCGGTCATCGTCTTGATCTCCGGGTCCTGGGCGGACTGGATCTGCGCGGCGAGAGCTTTGACCGCCGGGCTCTTGGCCCGGCTGCTGGCCTGCTGGGCCATCATCACGGCCTGCTTGTGGTGCGGGATCATGCCTTGGGCGAAGGTGACGTCCGCGGCGTTGTGCGCCTGGCTGGTGCTGCTGGCAGCGCTGCTGGAAGGCGCAGGGGCATTGGGGGTCGTGGAGGTGGTGCTGGTGCCGCCGCAGGCAGCCAGCGTGATGCTGGCGAGTCCGGCGGCGAGCAGCATGGGTGTGCGCTTCATGGGAGGTACCTCTGTCTGGGTGTGAGCGGGCGGACGACAGGAGCGGAACCGGGGCGACACACGCCGGTGAAGGCCAGCCGGGTCGCGGGTTGCTCTAGGTCCGCAGCAGGCAGAGCTCGGCCGGTGTCAACGCCTGGCGCCAGGGCACCCGGCGGGTAGCCGCCCGGGACAGCCAGCTTCTGCCGGTCAGTGCAGCGAGCCGCCGGCTGGTCCCCGCCGGGTCAGCGGCGGCAAGCAGCAACCCGACCAGCAGCCCGAGCCCTAGGGCACCGAGTACCGCCACGCACAGACCGGCGGCATGCATCCCCGGCATGGACGGCATCGAAGGCATGCGCGGGATCGCGGGCAGCCCGGCGGCCGCTGCTGCCGACATCTGGGTGGTAGGCGCCGGCTGTGCGGACCGGGCCAGCACGGTGGGAGCGACCGCAGTGTGGCCTTGGACCAACGACCCTGGCCCGGCTGGTGTCGGCATCACGGCGGGACGGTGCGGGCCGGCCGCAGGTGTGCTCGCCGCCGGCGACTCGGCTGGTAGGGAGTCGACCAGCTGGGTGTGCATGAGCAGTACGCCCAGACCCAGCAGCGCGGCCGGTAGTGCCAGCAGCCCGCGGCGCCGGTGCGCACCTTGGTGCCGTCCGGCGCTCATGTGCGCAGTACTTGCGCCGAGGCGGCAGGGTGCCGGCTGGTCAGGTAGGACTGCGGGTCGGCGTTGAACGCCTGGGCGCAGCCGGGACCGCAGAACACGTATCGCTGGCCGACTGCGACAGCGTCGCCGCCGGGGTGGGCGACGTCGACGCTCATGCCGCACACCGGGTCCCTGGCCTCGGTGAGGTGGGCCAGTGGGTCGCTGGTGAAGCTGTCGGCGCAGCCGGTCCCGCAGAAGAAGAAGTCCTGTCCGGCGTAGGACGCTGAGGCGGCGGCGGTCGGCGGGTCGACTGTCATGCCGCACACCGGGTCCCGGGCCTGGCCTGCGCCGTGCCCGTGCTGGTGCTCACCCGCCGCTGCGCCACT
>JAABUM010000328.1_pt1 | contig 89544 bp, 64 predicted proteins | sample 5559161 | NCBI WGS metagenome assembly JAABUM01 (sample SAMN10711868, study PRJNA513369) | rock metagenome | isolation source: Antarctica rocks | place: Antarctica: Victoria Land, Siegfried Peak nord
GCGACCCGTGCCAAAATGCACCAATGCTTGGATGCGCTCCCACTGTGCAGCCGTCAGATCACTCTCGTAGGGCTGTTCCACACCTCCCAGTTTGGCAAATCACTCCCTTTGAGCACAGACTCTTAGAGCGGTTCGTCGCAGTGGTGCAGCAAGGAGAGGGTGGCCACCAGAGCGGGGCTGATGTCCTCTTCTGAAGCCCTGAATCACTGGATTGTTCTAATGGGAGTTTGTGTGACTTTAAATTAAGCAGGACAAGTACTTGGTGGGCACCTGACGTATCCTATTGAGTGAATGTAACGTTTGGGCAAAACGTTACATTGATGGGCAACGAAACAACTGATTAAGAAATAGAGGCGTGAAGCGGATGAAGGGATGCCGACCACTGAGCGAAGAGGAGATTCAGCGCGCTCTGCAAGCGTTTGAGGGCGGCTCGATGCTGCGGGACCGCGCTTTGTTTTTGCTGGGGGTGCGCTCTGGCTTTCGCATTTCGGAGCTGCTTTCTCTCAGGCTGCGCGATGTGTGCCCGCGCGGGCGCCTGGGCGCTCCTGTCTCGGAGCGCGTGGGCGTGGCGCGGCGGCACATGAAGAAGAAGATTGAGGGGCGTGCTGTGCTGCTGCATCCCGAGGCGCGCGCGGCTCTGGAGGCCTGGATCGAGGAGATGGCGCGGCGGGGGCCTCTGGCCGCCGAGACGTTTGTGTTTCTCTCGCGCAAGGGGCAGAAGGAGGCTGTGTCGCGCGTGCAGGCTTACCGCATCTTGCGCGGGGCCTTCGAGAAGGCTGGGGTCGAGGGGCCTCTGGGCACGCACACCATGCGCAAGACCTTCGCGAACCGCGTGCACGAGCGCCTGGGCCGTGACCTGCTCAAGACACAGCGCGCCCTGGGCCACAAGAACATCAACTCCACCGTCTCCTACCTCTCGTTCCAGCAAGACGAGATCGACGAGGCCATCCTGGGTATGTGAGCCCGCCCCACAAGTACTTGTACGCTGGTGCTCGCACCGAGCCTTTACTGAGCAGGCCCAGTGGAGCCAAGGGCAGGCGGCGTCAGCTTGATAGCGACGCGGTTACCGAACACGGTGTAGCGATAGTTGCGCGCGATGGGCGTGGCCTGAGCGCCCAGGCCCGCGAGCACGGCCTGAGTGTTTTGCGCCTTGGAGTTGCGAATCCAGAAGTAGACCGGCCTGGGCGAAGCCATCAGGCGGCGCAGGGCGGTTTCGTCCTTCAAGATCCAGCGGCTGCGCTCAGCTGGGCTCATGTGCTGGATGCCGTAGAACAGCTCGTCCGAGTGGCCCAGCAGGTAAACCCTCTGGCCGGTGTAGAAGCTCAGGCTCTGGATGAAGCCCAGCGAGGCCATCTGGCCTTGGCGCATCAGGCCAGGCCTGATGCGCTGTATGAGAGGAGCTGTGGTCAAGCCGGGCGCGATGTGGGCCAGCATCAGGAAGCCGCAGCTCATCACCACGACGAATCCTCCAGCCACTGCAGCCACCATCTCGCCCGCACGCCTGCGCCACGCTCCAGATCCCACAGAGAGGCCCCACAACAGCAGCACAGAGCCCAGCGCAATGGCCCAGCCTGGGCTGGCTCCCACGTCGCGCAGAGCCCGAGGGCCAAGAGCCACGCCCACGGCTGCGACCACCACGAGTAGAGCAGCCAAGCTCAACGCGCCCAGGCTCAGGGCACGGCTCCAGGCCTGGCGCTGCTCGATCAAGCGATCGAAGTAGGCCGCGAGCAGGATGGAGAGGGGCGGCAGCACGGGCAGGATGTAAGTCACGAGCTTGCTGTCCGAGGCCGAGAAGAACAGCATAATGAAGGCGCAGGCGCAGCCCAGGAAGACTACGGCGCGCTGCTTCTGGCTGCGAGCGGGCCAGATTTGCTTCGAGCCCGCAAGCAGGGCCGCGGGCGCGAGCAGGGACCAGGGAAAGAAGATCAGGGGCAGGAACTCGAAGAAGTAGAAGCGGCCCTGCACGTGGTCGCGGTGCACGGTGCGCCCCAGGAAGCGCCTGATGTGCTGCTCATACCAGAAGAAGTGGTTGAACTCCGCGTTGCGCTGCGCCACCAGCACAAACCACGGAGCCGAGATCAAGAGCAGCAGAACCAGGCCCGTGCCCCAGCGCATCGCGCGTAGCGAGCCCCACTGCCTGCACAGCAGCAGGTACAAGAAGATCGAGCCGCCCGAGAGCACGATCTCAATCGGCCCCTTGGCCAGCACGCCCAGGCCCAGCACAATCCACAGGCTCAAGAAGCAGCGCCCCCGCTTTGGCTCGTCTGAGGTGTGGCCCAGCCACCACAAAGCCAGGGCCGTGAAGACCAGTGAGGAAACCAGCATATCCGTCACGACCACACGCGCCATGAGCGTCCACATCACCGAGGTGCCCAGGATCAGAGCGCTCAGCAGCCCTGCCCTCAGCCCGAACATCCTGCGCCCCAGCACAAAGGCCATGGCCAGGCCCAGCAGAGCGGCCAGAGCAGGCACCAGGCGCGCGGCCCCTTCGTGCAGGCCCAGCAGCGAGTAGCTGGTCGCAATGCCCCAGTACAGCAGCGGAGGCTTGTCGAAGAACTTGATGTAGTTCAGCGTGGGCGTCACCCAGTCGTGGCGCGCCAGCATCTCGCGCGGGATTTCGGCGTAGCGGGCCTCATCGGGATCGAACAGGCTCCAGCCGCTCAGCCCAAGCAGAAACAGAGGGCACACGCCCAGCAGCACGCACAGAGCCAGGCGCTTCAGGCCCGGCGTCCAGCAAGTACTTGGGGCGACTTTAATCGGCTTCAGCAAACCGCCAGACGGCGCTTGAGAGCTGGAGGCGCTGGTTTCAAGGCGGTTCATGTTTCTTTGTCAGGGCTTACGAACTCAATGCGTAAGTCCAAGATGTTTATTGCCCCTTGCGCCAGACCAGCAGGGCTCCTGTGAGGGCGACCAGGCCGGGGGCGAGGTAGGCCATGAGCAAGGGGTTGGCGGCTCCCGCCCGGCCCAGGGTCGAGGTCCAGGTCCAGCCCACGTAATAGAGCAGCAGCACCACCAGAGACAGCCCCATCGCCCCTCCGCTGCCCGAGCGAGGCGAGCGCAGGCCCAGGGGAACGCCCACCAGCGCGAAAGCTAAGCACACCAGGGGAGCCGCGATCTTGTCGTGCAGGCCAAATGTCGCGGTCTGGATCAGATTATAAGTCCTTGAATACTCCGCGCTGGCCGTGTCGCGAGGCAGCATCGAGAGCAGCTTCTGGCGGTAGCCCGCCACCTCGAACAGCGAGAGCATCAGGAAATCGCCCTGGCGCAGACGCTTGCCCAAACTTGTGGACTCGCCGCGCAAAAGCTGGGGCGAAGGCACGTCCACCCTGGCCTGCCCAAAACTCGCGCTGCTAAAGCCATCTTTGCTCGCGGCTGAGTTTGTGGCTGAGTTGGCTGTGCTCATGGTGTCGAGGCGCAGGGTCTGGCCATTGTAGAAGGTCCACTGGTCGCCGTCCCAGCGCGCTGTCTGGGCGCTAATCTGCAGATACATCTGCTGATCGGCGTTGTACAGCTGGACGCGCGGGCGCAGCAGCGTGTTGGTCGAGGGATCGAAGCCCGAAGCCTGCACGATGCGCTTGAGCGGCCCTTGATCTGCGGGAGGGTCTTCAAAGCGAAAGCTGCGCTGGGCACCCAGGCCAGCCTTCATCTGGCGCACCAGCAGGGCGTCCTTGCTGCGCTCCAGGGGAGGCACCACGGCCTCCTGGAGCCAGAACGCAAAGCCCGCAAGCAGAGCCGCCCACAGCAGGGGAGCGCGCAGCAGACGGGCCAGGCCCACGCCAGCGGCTCCCATGGCCGTGACCTCGCCGCCCTTGGACAAGTCGGCAAACGTCTGCACCGCGCCAAACAGAACCGCCATGGGCAGCGCGAACAGCACCATGCGCGGCACCTGGTAGGCCACGAACTGAGCCATGGAGCCAAAGCTCAGCGCGTTGCTGACCAGCTTCTGCACGCCCGTGATCACAACGGCCACCATCAGCAAGCCCAGAAACCAGCTGAGCCCCGTCAAGGTGGCCACCACAACATGGCCCAGCAGGTAGCTGTCCAGCAGCCCCCAGGAGCGCCGCGGCTTCCACAGCGCGCGCGTGGCAATGGCACGGCTCACAGCAACCCCCGCCCACAACGGCTTCCAACACGGCTTCCACAACGGCTTGAGGCCGGGCTTCGGCCAAGATTTATCTGTTGCACCCTACTTCCTTAACACAAGAAGCTCATCCCACGGCCTCCGTGAGCCCGGTTCCCAGCCATGGATGAAAAAGTTACGAGACCAGCGAACAGCGACTTTAGAGACTTCGTTCACGCGTGACCACCTTGCTAAGTAGTCGTGCAAATGTATTCCGGCAGAACCCAAAGCGTGAGCAAGGGCTAATTTGCTTTTGGCCCTCGCTCACGCTTCGGGTTCTGCACTGCGCAGATGCCGGTTTTCTTTTGCACGATTACTTATTCCAGAACTCGGTGCTGCGAAAGCGACGGCTGGAAACGATCAGGTGCACGCCCGAGACCCAGGCCAGCGAAGCAGCCCAGGCCGCCAGCACATCAGACGGGTAGTGCACTCCCAGATACAAGCGCGAAGCTCCCACCAGCAGCACGAACAAGGCCCCGGCCACGGTTCCAAGTACTTGCAGCCGCAGCGAGGCCCTGGAGCGCCACAGCAAAAACAGCAGCGCTGCCACCAGAGCGGACGAGAGCATCGAGTGGCCGCTGGGGAATCCGTAATCGTGCTCAGGGGTCAGCGAGAGCCACAGCGCGGGGCGAGCGCGCCCGAAGATGGCCTTGGCGATCAAGTCTATGGCGCAGGCACCGCCCACGCCCACCACCCCGAACAAGGCCTGGAGCCTGAGCCCTCGCAGCCACAAGCCCAGGGTGCCCAGAGTGAACAGGGGCAGCAGGCAGCTGGCCCCGCCCACCAGCGTGATCTTCAGCATCAGGCCATCCAGAGCGGGCGAGGAATGCGCATGCAGCCATTGCAGCGTCGGGTTATCCCAGGAGAAAGCCTCTTTTTCCCACACATCCTCAGCCAGAGCACCAAAGAGCAGCAGGGGCAGCAGCACCCCCACAAAAACCAGCAGCAACGGCCCAGGGGCAAACCCCGCGGTCTTGGCTCCTGGAAGCGGCGACTTCGGTGGCAAAACAGCGGTTTCGGTTCTCATAGCGTGTGGTGGCCTTCCTCAGCGATAGCCTCGTGCCTGGCGAGCGCGGCACCCGAGGTCAAGTCCACAGCGGCCAGCTTCAAGCCCGGTCAGCTTCAAGTGCGGCCAGATTCAAGCCCGGCCCATCCAAATTCGTTTCCATTATTGTTCTCCTTAAGGCCGCGATGAAGGGCGCCAGTAAAGAACCCCACCGCAAGCGGTGGGGCATTAACGACCACGACAAGAAGTGCTCGGTGGCATTGAGCCACCTCCCACTTCCAGAACTTCCGAGGAGGAAACAGACATCGAGTCTGTTCCCTCCTCCAGCCCATTCATCCCCGCCGCAAGCAGCGGGGCACTCTGGGCTACTTCGTAGAGTAGCTGAAGCGTGAAAGGCGCCCCCAGAATGACAGGCGGCTTGGTGCATCCTCTCACGCTTCAGCTACTCTACTGACGTGCTCGTGAGCTTCATGCCGCAGATCGAGCAGGTCGCTGTCGGCTCGTTGCTCGTGATCCACGGGTGCATCGGGCAGGCGTAGAGCGCCTTTCCACTTGCCGCCACTGGCTCCTCTTCGCGCTTGCCGAAGAAGAACCAGAGCGTCCAGGCGATCAGGGCAAGGCCACCTACCGTGACGAAGATTTGCGCGCTGTCCATGCTCACCTCTCGACCTTAAACCCACGCAGACGCAGCGCATTCGTTACCACGCTGATACTCGACAGCGCCATCGCGCCCGAAGCCACAATCGGAGAGAGCAGCCAGCCCGTAAGCGGATAGAGCAGCCCAGCCGCGATGGGGATGCCCAGCACGTTGTAGAAGAACGCGAAGAACAGGTTCTGCTTGATGTTCGCGATCGTCGCCTTCGAGAGCGCGATGCTTGAGGCCACGCCGCGCAAATCGCCGCGCACCAAGGTAATGTCGGCGGCCTCCATCGCCACGTCGGTGCCCGAACCCATCGCGATGCCAACATCGGCCTGGGCCAGAGCCGGCGCGTCGTTGATGCCGTCGCCGACCATCGCCACGATCTTCCCCTCGGCTTGCAACTTCTTGATCTCCGCGCTCTTGCCCTCAGGAAGCACTTCGGCCAGCACGCGCTCGATGCCGGCTTGCCGCGCGATGGCCTGGGCTGTGGCGCGGTTATCGCCAGTCATCATGGCGACTTCCAGCCCCAACTTGTGCAGCTGCTCGATGGCTCCGCGCGAGGATTCCTTGATAGGATCGGCCACGGCGATAAGGCCCGCGAAGGCTCCGTCCACCGCGATGAACATCGGCGTCTTGCCTTGGGCTGCAAGTACTTGAGCCCTGTCTTCATCGGCAGCAAGCCCTCGCTCGCGCATCAGTCTGGCGTTGCCCACCAGGACCTGCCGCCCGTCCACTGTGGCCTCGATGCCGTGCCCCGCCACGGCGTTGAAGCCTTGGGGCTGCGACAGCCCCAGCCCGCGCTTGTTCGCCGAGTGCACCATCGCCTCGCCCAGAGGATGCTCGCTGCCTCGCTCCCCTGAGGCGGCCAGGCGCAGCAGCTCGCCCGCGTCCCAAGTACTTGCGGGCAGAACATCGGTGACTTGGGGCTGGCCCTGCGTGATGGTGCCGGTCTTGTCGAGCACGATGGTTGTGAGCTTGTGCGCGGTTTCCAGAGCCGCGCCGCCCTTGATGAGCACGCCGCTCTGAGCGCCTCGCCCCGTGCCAACCATAATCGCCGTCGGAGTCGCTAATCCCAGAGCGCAGGGGCAGGCGATGATCAGCACCGAGACGAAGGTGATGAGTGCCATGGACAAGCGGCTCTCAACCGGCGCGAAGTTGAACCAGAAGACAAAGGTCGCGATGGCGATGCAGATCACAATCGGCACGAACACGCCCGAAACCTTGTCCGCCAGCCTCTGGATCGGCGCCTTGGAGCCTTGAGCTTCCTGGACTAAGCGCACGATCTGCTGCAGCACCGTGTCGCGCCCAACTTTGGTGGCGCGCAGCCTGAACGAGCCCGTCTTGTTGAGCGTGGCCCCGATCACGGTGTCGCCCGCCTGCTTCGCGACGGGCAGAGGCTCGCCGGTCAGCATCGACTCGTCCACGCTGGAAGCTCCGTCCACGACCTCGCCGTCCACGGGCACCTTCTCGCCTGGGCGCACCAGCACGATGTCGCCCACAAGTACTTGCGCGATTTCGATGTCCTGCTCGACTCCGTCGCGCTCGACGCGCGCGGTCTTGGGAGCCAGGCCCATCAAGGCTTTGATGGCCCCGCTCGTCTGCGAGTTGGCCTGCGCCTGCAAGACGTTGCCCATCAGAATCAGCGTCACGACGATGGCCGCGACCTCGTAGTAGACGCCCGGCCCACTCATCTCTGCCATCCCACTCGCGCCGTGATTCGTGCTCGCTGGAGAGAGCAACTGCGGCGCAATCGTGGCGACTACGCTGTAAGCGTAGGCCGCGAAGGTGCCGACTGAAATCAGGGTGTTCATGTCGGCGGCGCGGTGCCTGGCCGAAATCCACGCGCCCACAAAGAACTCGCGCCCCGCCCAGAACAACACGGGCGTGGTCAAGAGCAGCTCAACCCAGGCGCGGCCCCGAAAGTTGAGCGCAGGTTCCAGCGCGGGGACGAGGTGCCCGGCCATCGCCAGAAACGCGACTGGGATGGTCAAGGCCAGCGCGATGGCGAACTGGCGCTTCTGGCGCTGGAACTCCTTCTCGCGCGCCTGCGACTCGGCCTCGGCCATGTCCTGAGGCTCGGCTGGAGCGCCGTGCTCGTGGCCAGAAGTACTTGCAGCCGCTTGAGGCGCGGCCTGGGGCACGATAGCGTCGTAGCCGGCCTTTTGCACCACCTCGCGCAGCTCGTTCGCGTCGGTGGCGTGCGGGTCGAAGTGGACGGTGGCGCGGGCCGTCGAGTAGTTGACTCCCGCCTGCTGCACGCCAGGAGCCTTGTTCAGCGCCTTCTCGATGCGGTTCGCGCAGGCGGCGCAGTGCATCCCCAAAATCGGCAGGTCGCACCTCTGCGCGGCCTCAGATGCTGCGCCATGAGCCGGAGCAACAAGCGAGGCTTCATGTACTTGCACTTGTGCGGGCGCCGGTTTAAGTTTGGCCGCGGCTGCCTCCGCAAACTGAGCCGGATCAGCCTCAAACTTGCCCTGACATTGGGCCGAGCAGAAATAATAGGTCGCGCCCTCGTATTCGAGATGCCCAAAGGCTTCCTCAGCGTCGATTTCCATTCCGCACACCGGGTCCTTGATCTGGGCCTTGACGTTGGTTTGTGTTCCTGTTGCCATCGCTTAGCACCTCCTTACTTTAAGAATCGCTCCAGCACGGTCTGCACTTCGGCCATCAGCTCGGCCTGAGTCATCGGCCTGGCGCACTCGTGCTCGCTGCGGGTGCCATGGCCCAAAACGCACGTTTCCAGGTGGCTGGTCAGAAGCTCGACGCCCAGAGCGTCCAGAGCACTTCGCACAGCCGAAATCTGGGTCAGGATGTCCACGCAATAACGCTCTTCCTCCACCATCTTCTTGATCCCCGACACCTGACCCGCGATGCGGTTGACCCGCGCCGTCACCTTCTTGCGCCGTGCCCCTTGGTTCGCCTCATCCATTCAATTACCCCCACAGGGTATAACGATGAAGAGCAGGGATGCAAGCGAGGTGGCGAGGTTGCCTCGAAAATAAGTGGGCGCGAAGCTTCTGTTGGGGGATTGTGGGCTTAAGCGTTGGCTTCGTGCGAGTTGACCTCGTGCAGGTTGGCCTTGTGTGGGACTGCCTTGGAGCGGCCTGGGGCCAGGCTCTTGGCGTTGTGTCTGGGGTATCTGGCTGGCGTGGATTGTGTGAAGCAGGCGCAGCCTCCCAAGTATTGGTTGGGCAGTGGGCAAGTACTTGAGAGGCTGCCTGGGCTTGGAGCTACTTGGCGACGATCTTCCCCTTGAACATATTCATCTTGCAGGCGAAGGCTATGGCCTGGCCCTTCTTGGGGGTGAAGGTGATCTCCTTCTTCTGGCCGCGCTTGAGGTCGATGGACTGCCTCAGGGCCGGGATGCGGATGCCGTTGACGCAGCCTTCGCCCTTGCTAATGAAGGTCATGTGGACTGGCTGCCCGGCCTTGACGCTGACCGTGGAGGGGCTGTAGCCGCTGGATGTCACGTTGACCGTGACGTGCTGGACGTGCTTGTCGTGGCCGTGCGCCCAGGCCGAGGGCGTGCTCGCGGTGCAAAGGGCTGCGCCCAGCAGCAGAGCGGGGAGAATCTGGATGGTCTTCATGGTGTTCGGTGTTCCTCTGTGGTGTGGCGCGCTGCGGTTGAAGTCAGCAGCGCGCAAATACGGGAAGCGTGCCCCAAGTCCTTGCGGCACGTGTTTCAGACCTCTACAACGAGCCGTAGTAGCGGTCGTGGATGGCGCGCATCTCGCCGATCTCCCTGGACTGCGAGTCGATGATGCTGTGGGCCAGGGCTCGGATCTGCGGGCGCCCCGAGACATCAAGGGCTTCCTGGGCCATGGGAATCGCCAGCGCGTGGTGCGGGATCATCATCTTCAGGAACGCGCTCTCGAAGGCGCGTCCCTTGAGGCGCATCAGCTTGCCCATGTCCATCTTCATCTTCATGGGCAGGCCCATCATCTCGCCCGGCATGGTCATCACGCCGCCCTTCATCATCGAACCACCGCTCACCGAGCCGTGGTTCATGCCGCTCATGCCGCCCATCTTCATGCCCGTCATCTTCATGGTAGCGCCCCTATCCATGGGGACGGTGGCGCTGCCGAACCAGGCTTTGCGCCAGGCTTTCATCTGCGTGATCTCGCGCGCCTGGTCGCGCAGGATGTTGCGGGCCAGGGCCTTGACCTCGGCGTGGGGGGCCCTGGAGACGGCCAGCTGAGCCATCGTCAAGGCACTCTGGTGGTGAGGCACCATCGAGTCGATGAACTGCTGGTCAAACGGTGCGGCCTGCGCCGATTGCGAGGCGCCTGCGGTGGCGAGCAGGACGGCGAGCGCCCCGCTGCGAACTACGGTCTTCATCTTGTTCCTCCTGTGTCTATGGGTGCTGCAAGTACTTGGAGCACGACTTGGCCCGCGCCCCAAGTACTTGCGGGTTTGAGCGCGGAAATCAGTGGGTGTGCGGCTTGGACTCGTCCGAGGCTCCCTGGCTTGAAGCACTTGCGGGCGCTCCGGGCGCGACGTTGACCACGAAGGAAGCGGTGATGATCTGGCCTCGGTGCTGGAACTGGCCCCAGACTTTGTACAGCCCGGCAGCCGGGAAGTTGGTGTGGAACATCACGTCCGGGCCTCCGCTCTTGGGGGCTGGAGCCTCATTCATCTGGCTCATGTCCATAGCGCCCATCTTGCTCATGTCGTGCTCCATGCCCGCAGCCATGGGGTGCGAGTGCAAGTACTTGGTGGTGTCCCCTGACAGGATGACGCAGTGGCCCATCGCGCCCAGGTAAGGCTGCAAGTCCTTGATGGGCTTGCCCCCGGCGTCGCGAATCTGGAAGTGCAGCATGGTGTTCTGCCCGGCCTTGAGGGGCATGGGCATGGGCATCATCGCCACCTGATAGGCCGCGCCGCCTCGGGCTTCGGGGTTGCTGTCGGGATGTGAAGTGAATTTGTTCACCAGCCATGGCCCCTGCATCTTGTCCGGCACCAAGGCCACGGTGCTCGGCGTGGGCTGGCCGCCGTCCGTGGCCAGCTCATACTGGGGCACTTGCTGGCCCCGGCCCTTGAGGGTGTAGTCGGCGTATAGCTTGTAGGTGCCTGGCTTGGGCAGCGTGGCGGTGACGACGAAGGTGCCGTTTTGCCCGAGCGTGGGGTGGATGTGGTTGAACCACGAGAGGTCGTTCTTGACCACGATGAGGTGCATTTTCTTGGTCATCTCGGTTTCGAAGTCGTTAGCGGGCGCTCCCGTCTTGGCATCCGTGATCTTGAGCGTCCACGTCACGGGCCTGCCCACAGGGATCACGCTCGGATCCGAGCTGAAGCTCAGCCTGGTGCTCAGGGCGTGCGCCCCCATCGCGCCCGGAGCGGGCGAACCGGCTGGCTCGGCAGGCTGAGTTGGGGAGAGCTGAGTTGGCGAGAGCTGGGTTGGGGCGGGCTCAGCCTGGGCGCCGGGATGGGTCTGATCGCCGGTCGCTTCGGCTGTGGCGTTCTGCGCACAGCCCGACATCAGGGCCAGAGGCAGGCCCATCATCAGCAAGTACTTGTGGTGGTTCATGGTTTTTCGCTTTCAAACTCAGCGGTGTGATTCAATGGCATAAGCGGCTGTCGCCAGCACGCCCAGAGCGGCCACGAACAGCAGATGGTGTGTCTTCATGATTGTCCTTGCCTCGCGCCTCAGTAGCCACGGCCAATGCCGCCACCAAGACCTCCACCACCAAAGCCGCCGCCACCGAAGCCGCCCTGACCGCCACCGCCCTGACCGCCGAGCCCGCCGCCAAGACCACCACCAAAGCCGCCACCGCCCTGACCGCCGAAGCCGCCACCTCCGAAGCCGCCCTGACCGCCGAAGCCGCCCTGACCGCCACCGCCGCCAAAGCCGCCCTGCTGGCCGTTCCGCCCGCCTCTCAGCGCACTGTCTGGCAGCAGGAACTCCTCGGTTGAGATGACCGAGCCCTGGCCGAAGAGCTTGGCGATGCCGCCGACGTAGACGTGCTGCACGCGCAGCAAGCGATAGTCCTTGCCCTCAGTGGTGGCGCTGCGGCTCAGCCCAGGCGCCGTCTGCGCGCTGCTGCGAACCACGGCGCGCGCTGTGTCAGAGGCGTCAGCTGTGGGCAGGCTACCGTCAAGAGCGCCATCTGCGGCGCGAACCCGCGCTGTGGCCACGGTCATGGCAGCGGCTTGAACGCCACGAGCCGGGAACTGTGGCGCCTCTTGCGCCTTCGATGGAATAGGCCGCACTTCTGAGGGAGCGGCGTAGGAGGCTGTCGAAAGCGCGCTCAAAGCGGCCACGAGCAGAAAATTGTGTGTCTTCATGGTTGTTCTCCGTGTTGTTCTTCTAAACGTCTGCCGATGGACGTGAGTTGTCTGCGACCGGCTCATCTCGGTCGCTTGCACGACCATCTCGCACATTGAGGCGCAGCTGAGCCGCAGGGGCCGTTGCGCCTCATCTCTTCCGCTCGGCATTATCAGGACGCCAAGGCATAGCTATGGCACTTCTTGCAGCTGATGATTCCAGTCGGAAGAGCTTGAACAGTGGTTACATGGCTTCTCCTTGAAAATCTTCAGGTTCCGCGCGCGGCCTGGGCGCGCAGGGCCGAAGCGCCCTCAGTCACGACCTCGTCGCCCGCCTTGAGCCCGCTCTTGACCTCGACGCGCCCGTTGCTCTGGTTGCCCAGAGTCACCTCGCGCCTGTCGTATTTGTCGCCGTCGGCCACGAAGACGACCTTGGCCGCGCCGTCGTCCAGCACGGCATCGGCGGGCACGGTCAGCGAGGGCTTGCCCACTCCGGTCTGGATCTGGCCGCGCGCGAACATTCCAGGCCTCAAGTCGCCAGGATTGTCGATCAGAGCCCGCGCCGTGACGGTGCGCGTCTGAGGATCAACCGAGGAGCCCAGAAACGAGATGCGGCCCGCGAAGCTGCGGCCAGGAGCCGCGTCCGTCGTGACGCGCACAGGCGAGCCGATGCGCACACGGGCGAAGTCGGCCTCGAAGAGCGAGGCTTCCAGAGCCACGCTCTTCAAATTCACGATGGTCAACAGCGGCGCGTCGGCCTGGATCAGCTCGCCCAGGGCCACGGCGCGCGTTTGCACCACGCCGCTCATAGGGGCTCGAACCGGCACCGCAACGCTACCTCCGGGCGAGCTCTTGAGCAGCCCCAGAGTACTTGCAGCCGCCCTCAGATCGGCCTGGGCCTGCACGAATCCCGCGCGCGCCGCCTGCACCTGCGAGGTGTTGTTGAGGTTGCGCCGGAAGATCAGCTGCTCGCGCTCCAGAGTCGCAGTCGCCACTTCATCGGTGCGCTGCGCTTTGTAAAGCCCGGCACGAGCCGTTTGCAGGCTCGCGCGGGCGCTCTCGATCTCGCGCCTGTTGGCGATGTTCTGCCCGAAGATGGCCCGCTCGCGCGACAGGGCCACGTTCGAGACTTGCAGCTGCGACTGCCCGCGTTGCAACTCGGCTTGCCTTGTGTGCACGTCGGCCTGAGCGGTCGCCAGGAGCGCCTGCGCCGCTTGCACCTCGGCGGTTCCGGCCACATTCGTCGAGGCGAGCTGCTGCTGGCGCGACAGCTCCGCTTGTGCGCTGCTCTCGTCGGCCTGCGCCGCCTGGAGGCGCGAGGTCGCCGTGTCGAACGCTTGTTGAGCGGCTTCCAGGTCCCGCTGCGAAACCAGGCCTTCGCCCGCAAGTACTTTGGCGCGGCTCAAGTTGGCGCGCGTAGTCGCCACCTCGCTTTGAGCCGAGGCCCGCGCCGACTGCGAGGCCACCAGCAGGCGCTGCGCTTCCTGCACCGGGCGCGACACGTAAAGCCCGGCCTTGGCCTGCTGCTGCCGCCGCGCCAGCTCAGCCCGAGCCGATTCAACCGAGGCCCCAGCGTTGGTCAAGGCCGCTTGCGCTGCGCGCACCGCCTCGCGCGACTGGGCCGAGTTGTTGCGCGCCGCTTCCAGAGCGGGCGAAGCAAAGCCTCCCACGCGCGCCAGCCGCGTGGCGTTGTCCAGCGCGACTTGAGCCTGTTGAACCCCGGCCTGCCCCGCGCGCACGTCGCCCGAGGCTTCGGCCTGCGCCTTCTGCGCGACTTCCAGAGGCGCGCGTGAGAACACTCCGGCTCGTGCCTGCTGCTGCACCACGCTCAGGTTGCTCTGCGCGTTGCTGAAGCGGGCCTGCGCCTGCTGATAGGCCGACTGCGCCTCTCCGATGGCGCGACTCTCCACAACGGCGACCACTTGGCCCTGCTGCACGTGGTCGCCCTGGGCCACGGCCAGACGCGTCACGCGGCCCGGGACGATGGAGGCCACGCGCACAGTGCCGTTAGGATCGGGCGCGACCTGGCCGCTGAAAGTGATGCCGGTCGAGAGTTGCGCGACCTGAACCGGAGCGGTCTTGACGTTGAGGAGTTGCGCGGTCGCGGGCGCCAGCGTGACCTGCCCGGGCGCAAGTACTTCGGGAGCCGCCGGGCGCGTGCGCGCGATGACCGTGATGCGCACGTTGCCCGAGGTCATCGTGGTGTTGCTCTGGCCCAGCTGGATGTTGGGCGCGGCACCAGCTGCGGCTGCGCCCGCTGCGGGAGCCGGTGCGGGTGGCTCGTCATCCACGCCGCCGTGCGCCCAGGCGCTGTTCGAGTGGAGTGCCGCTCCGCTCAGGAGAAGCAGCAGGGCTGTCGTCGCGGCTTCGGGCGTGCGATTAACCTCACGCCCGCGCCGCCCGCCGCGCCGCTTGAGGAACAGCGCCAGCAGTGAGGCCAGAGCCAGAACGCCCAGGGCGGCTGGCAAAGCGCGCTTCCACAGAGGTGCTGCGGGCGGAGCGGCCTTGGGCAGCTCGAACTTGACCGTGGTGTCGAAGGCGTCGCCCTGAGCGGGCTGGACATTGAGTTCGAGCATATACTGCCCGGCCTCAGTAAAGCGATAGGTCTTGGCCTCACTGCCGAAGCGGACGAGGTAGAAACCAGGCGTCTGCTCGGGGGCAACCGTGATGCGCGAGAGCAAGTCGCCGTCGCCGTGCTTGAGGAAGCCGCGCACCTTGGCCCCGACCAGAGGAGCCGAGGTGCCCGCGCTGCCTTGCCTGAGGTCTTCCAGATGCAGCTCCAGATCGGTTTCGGTGGCGCTCGAAGTACTTGCCCCGCCCGCAGCGGTTGGCTCGGGCTTCTCGTCGTCCACGCCGCCGTGCGCCCAGGCCGGCGAGCGCAGCAGCGATGCCGCACACAGCGCAAGCAGCAGAAAGAACGCGTTGTTCCAATACCGCCTTGATCTCGGCGAGGGGCTTGGTCTGGAGCCAATGTTTTTGTGACGAAGGTTCTTTATGGCTGTGGAGTTCCCACGGAGGGAGTTGTTGAAGTGGAGGGAATCGTGGTGGGCGGTGCGCCAGGCGCGTTAATGGGCGCAACGGTGTTGGGCGGGATAGTGCCCGCGGGAACCGTCCCCGGAGCAGAGGTGCCTGGAAGAGCGGCTGGGCCAACGGGGTTGCTCAGGTTGCCCAGCAAGCTGCCGGGAGGCGCGGAGCCCAGCGCGCCTTCGAGGGCAGCTTCCTGGGTGCGCGTGCCGACCAGGGCCTGCAAGTACTCGGTCTGCACCTGGCGCAGCGTGCGCTGGGCTTCCAGAACTTCGAGGTAAGTGCTGGCGCCCGCCGCGTAGCCGATCTGCGTCTTGCGCAGGAGGTCAACGGTGAGAGGCACGATGCCTGTGCGGTAACGAGCCACGGTCTGGAGCTGTTGATCCAAGCGCAGCAGCGCCTGCTCGACCTGAGTGGCGATCTGCGAGCGCAAGAGGTTGATGCTCGACTGCTGGGCGCCGACTTCGGCTTCCAGAGCGCGCCTCTCGCGCTTGTTGGAGCCAAAGTCGAAGATCGGCAGCGTCACCACGGCGCGCAGGGCGTAAGTGCCGGGTAGCCCCGCCAGCAAGGAGCCTCGCCGCACCTGCAGCTCGACGCTGGGCAGGCGCTGGCTGCGCAGCACGTTGATCTGCGCCTGCCGCGCTTCCAGAGTGGCCTGAGCGCCCACGACATCGGGCCTGTTGCTTAAAGCGCCCGGCAGAACCTGCCCGCGCAGGCCCACCAGGTTGCTCCCCACTTGCGAAGAGGAGCCGAGGAGAGGCGCGCCTCCCGCAGTACTTGAGGCGCCCGTGTCCAAATTTCCCAGCGTCCCGCCCGGAGGCGCCACGCCCGGAGGCGCCAGCGCTCCCGGAACTGTGCCCGCTCCCGGAACTGTGCCCGCTCCCGGAACCGTGTCCGCTCCCAGAATCACGCCCGCCTCTCCCCCAACGCCTGCTCCGGCTCCCACGCCAGTTGCTCCGATTCCTCCAGCTGCTTGAGTGGCCGTGCTTCCTGTTTGGGCGCTTCCTGTTTGGGCGCTTCCTGTTTGGGCGCCGTTTGCGGTTCCAAAACGCGGCGGGCCGGGCGTGACGCGCAGCACATCGGCCAGGCCTGTGACCTGGGGCAAGGCTACGCGCAGCGGCGTCTGGGGCGCCTGGCCGATGAGTTGGTTGAGCCCGGCGCGGCGGGCCAGCCTCTCGGCCTGGGCGTTGGACAGCTCGTTCTGCACCCGCAGCAGCTCCAGGTCGGCGCGCTGCACCTGGACGGGCGGCACATCGCCCAGCTGGGCTCGGCGCGCGGCGGCGTCACGAAACAGGCGCGCCACTTCGACTTGAACCGTGCCCAGCGATTCAGCCTCCTGCGCCGCGAACAGATCGGCGGCTGCGTTCTTGACTTGAACCACGAGAGTGCGCTCGGCCAGCGTGGTCTCGGCCTGGGCGCGGCGCAGCTCGGCGGAGGCCACGCCCGCTTGAGCACGGCGTCGCCCAAAGAAATCCAGAGGCTGCGACAAGATCACCTCGGAGTTCGCGGCGTCGGCGTTGCCGATGATGCGAGGCACCAGTTCGAGCGTGGGATTGGAAAAAGACCGCGCCGCGCCCAGCCTCTGCCGAGCCGCTTCTTCGGTCTGGCGCGCGATGGGCTGCTGCGGATTGTTCGCCAGCGCACGCTGCACCAGTTCGTCAACGCTCACTTCCGGCTCGGCAAGTACTTGGGGAGCGATGAGGGTCGCGGGTGGCGGGGCAGCGGCTGAGGCGGGAGCGTCTTGTGCTCCGGCTGGCACCGCGCTTGGTGCCACGACCGCTAAGAACAACAGCGGGCCAATCTTGAACGGCAATGGTGGCTGCAAAGGTTTCCTCCTGTGGCATCGGTGGCTGGCGAGGGAGCGCCGGCGCACGGCACGCGGGAATCACCAGAGGCCAGACGTGACAAAACACGCCTCACCAGATGATGAAGAGCGAGGACGAAGAGAACACACCATCGTAGACGCGGCAAGGCGCGGCGTCACATCAGTGCGAACGCTTCGTCAAACGGCAGCAGGAGGGGCACGACCGAGCAGAGAGAAGGGAACGAACTGCGAGCGAAGCGGATGGTCAGGTCGGCCATCGCGCCCGTGGCAGTTGGTCAGGGAGAAGATCGCCTGCGCAACAGGAAGAGTGGCGGGCGCGAAGAGAACAGAAGCAGAGCTTGCGTCCGGCGCGATGGAACGAAACTGCGCCGCCACGACCATCGGGGGTGTCTCGACGTCGGAGCAGCAATTGTCAGCGTCCCAGGGCGTCCCGAGGCTGAAGCGACTTCCAGCGTGGGGCGTGTCTCCCGCGTGCTGATGGCCACCGTGATAGTCGGCGACAGCCTGGTGAGAATGCGAATGCACGTGGGTGGAGGCGGAGGCGCCCTCACTTGAGTGAGAGTGCCCAGTCTCGATCAGGGCGCACAGATGGGAGGGCAGCACCACCAGAGGCAACACGGCGAGCAACATCAGCAGCGCCGACCACCATTGTGGTCGCCTGCTGTTATCCAAACGTGCCGAGCGCGCTTTCATACCTTGGTTCGCCTGAGCCGCAAAGAGCGTCCCGCGGCGTCGCTGCTATTCTATACCCCAAGATGGTATGAGACGCCACCCGTTCCCGTTCCTTGCCCATTCCCTGCGCTGCGGCGTTGGCTTCAGCTCACCAATGCTAACTACGGGCGACTTCGTAACGTCGCCAGGAAAGCGGCGGCGCGAAATCGGTCCGATGATCTGCAACAGGTTTTCCGTATCCACGCCTTGCGGAAAATCCTTGCTGGCGCTGGAGAGGCCAAAGCATTGAATTACACGGGGACATGACACCTAACCCGACGCCTAACCCCATGGATGAGAGGATGAGCGCGCAGCGACACCACCGCGCGCAACTGCTGGCCGAAATCCAAGCGGCCAGCAACCAGTTTCAAGCGGTCTGCCTGACGCTGGACGAGGAGGACCTGAGCGCCGCTGATCTGGCAACCATCAAGGCCAACCTGCTGATCTTGCGTGGCACACAGGTCAGCCTCGGCGCCAGGATCGCCACTCTGGAAGATCGACTCGCCAAGACTCTCTCAACAGGTGCGATGGGCCTTGGCGCGGCCTCTGGCCAGAAAGCCCGCCGTCCATTGCTCCGCTTCAGCTTCCGACGTGGAAGCACATCCCTCTCAAGAGCCCACTCCAGCCCACGGGCATAGATGGAACACCGCAGCGGCGTGGCTTGAGCGCAGCGGTGATTGCTCTGCCGTTCGACGTTGCGGCCTTCAGATATGCGCGGCCCTGTGCTTGAAAACCACACTGTAAGAGGCTCTGGTCTATTCTTGACAGCACCTCCACCCATGGCCGAAAACCTAACAGTCGGCGGCGCAGCTGGAACCACTTCTCCCCGTACTGAGCCGGCTTGACCTTCTTGACTTTAGGGAGCACCACTCGAAGCACCCGAAGTACTTGCATCGTCCAGTGATACGCGCACATCGCTGCCTGGAGCGAAGGGGTCGTTGTTTCGCAGCGTGAAGATGAGGTCTTTGAGTCGCGTGTTCTGCGGCACGCTGAAGATCACTGGGAAGTCGACGCTCGCCCCGAACACCAGCCGCTTGGTCTGGGTCGGCCCGCCCTCGAAGTCATAGCCGATTGGCGGGTATGAGCTGCCGTTCGTGTCGGTCAGAGCCGTATGAACTTTCTCGTCGTTGATCGCCGTCCACAGCGTGCGCACCTCGTTCTGCCCATTCGTAACGTGGCAATGGACGAGCACCGGTGTGTTGCCCGCCCTGGGACGCACCAGATGGCTGCGCCGATCGAAGCTCGACAGACCGGTGAAGTCGTAAAGATCCGCGCCAGTCGTCATGGTGTAAGACTCGGGCGTCTCAACGCGCACCACGTTAAAGCGCCACTTGCCGTCGAAGAGCTTCTGGCCGATTTTGCCCTGCGCGACGCCCGCAATCGGGGTGGCTCCACCTTCCTTCTTGAGCTCAAAGCCGCCGCTCGTCTTGACCACGGTCATGCCCAGCGCCTTGGCCACGTCGCTCAGCTTGACATAGGACGAGCCGTTGATGACCCGCACCTCGTTCGAGACGACCTTGCCGTTCATCACCAGCCGCGAGCCGCCCGCCGCTATCGCAACTGCGCCCGCCGCCAGCGTCCCAGACAGAGCCGTCACTAAAAGTCGGCTCCATTTGCATTGCCTCATGAACTGCCTTCTCTTTGCCCTTGCGCGTGTCGCAGAAAGCACAGTGGGCGAGTATCACAGAAACCTCACACCTCGTGACCTAATTTCGCAAAGAATGGAAGCACTGATGCCTGGGCTCGCGCACCGCGCCTCCCACTTGGGCTCGCAGCGGTGCGCAGAACTTGCCGAGAGGCGGCGCGAACCTCAGCGCGGGACACCACAGCCCAATGCACAGGACGCGCTTCCAAGTACTTGCGAAGTCTTTGAGGCTGCCTTGCCACGCGGCTTGTGGGTTGTGTCCGCGCCATCACTCGGCCCCTAATGGAGCGGCGCGCGGGCCCGGCGTGCTCAGGCCCTCTCCTCCACCATCGCCATCGCGGGCCGCGTCGGAATCGTGGAGGCGGACTTCGGAATCCTCTTCGGGCTCGCGCGTGGGCCACTGCCAATCGCGGTTGAGGAAGGTTTTGTTGAGCCAGCGGATAAAGTCATCCACGTAGGTGTGCATGATCGGGATGTCGAGCAGGCTCAAGATCGTCCCGATAATCAAGCCGCCGCACACAGCCGTGGCCAACGGCTGATACGCATCCAGCCCGGTCTTGGGCGCGAGCGCGACGGGCAGCATCACGATGAGGCTAATGATCGAGGTCATCAAAATGGGGCGCAGGCGCTGCGGGCACGCCTCGCGAATCGCCTGGTCGCGCGGCACGCCTCGGTCGCGGTGGCGGGCGATCAGGTCGATCATCAAGATCGCCGTCGTGATGTCCATGCCCGTCAAGACGATGATGCCCAGCATTGAAACCGTCGAGAAGGCTTGCCCCGCCAGCCACAGCGCGCCGAAGACTCCGGCCAGCTCCAAGGGCAGCGAGGCGATCATCTGCAAAGGCTGCAAGAAGCCTCGGAACTGAGCCACCAGCACCAAGTACATGAAGATCAGGGCCACGGCGAGGCCGTAGAAGAGGCGGCGGAACGAGTCCATCATCTGCGTCATGTCGCCTCGCACTTCCAGGCCGTAACCCGGAGGGAAGTTGATGGGTGCGAGGCCCAGCTTCGCGTTGCCGCTGTAAGCGTTCGAGACCAGGTTCATCACCACGTCCATCGAGGGCAGGTTGCCCTTGCGGTAGTAGCCCATCACGCCGACTACGCGCTTCAACATATCGTGCTCGATAACAGTTGGCGCCATCCTCTTATCAATCGTGGCCACCGACTTGAGCGGGATTTGCCGCCCGTCCGCAGTCGTAAGATAAAGGTTTTCCAGGTCCTGCTCGCTGGCGCGCGACTGCTCGTCGTAGCGGACTAAGATGGTGCTCTGGCGCAGGTTGGGCTGGCGGAAGAACTCGTTGGTCAGGCCGCCGCGCAGGGCGTAATACGCCTGCTGCGAGATGCTTTCGGGCGACAGCCCCACTTCCTGAGCGCGCTGAGGATCGACCTTGATCTGGTAATCGGGCAGAGCGAGCGAAGAAGTGGTGCCGGGCTGGAACATCTCCGGCATCTTCTGGGCGGCCCCAAGTACTTGGCGGCTCAAATGGTCAAGCTCCTTCAAGTCGGGGCCGTAGATGTTGACGTGGATCGGCGCGGCAGCCGTGGCCATCACATCCGAGCCCATTTCCTTGATTTGCAGGCGGCGCAAACCGGGAATCGTGGCCAGGGCCTCGTGCTGCACCGCGTCAAGTACTTGCCAGATGGTCTTGGAGCGCGCGTCCTTGTCGGAAAACGTCAGCATCATGGAAGCGCCGCTGCTCTGGGGCATCTGGTAGCCGGTGTAGAAGGGCGTGAAGCTCTCGAACATCGACTCGGCCCCCACCTCGATCGAAGCCTTTTCGAGTTCTGGATGCTTGAGCATGATCGATTCGAGCTGATGCACCGCCTTCTCGGTTTGCACAAATGAAGTGCCCGGCTGCATTTCCAGGAAGCCGTTGGCCTGGCCCACGTCGGCCAGAGGCATCATCTCGGAGCCCAGGAAGTAGTAGAAGGTGAAGCCCGCGATGATGACCGCTGTCTTGCGCGCGAAGCTCCAGAAGCGGTTGCGCAGCATCCAGTCAATCGAGCGCCCATACCAGCCTTCAAGACGGTTGAGCCCCCGCTGGAAGGGGTCGAGCAGCACATACAAGTACTTGAGGACGGGGTGCCTGCGGTCGCTTTCGCGCGCCTCTTCGGGGCGCAGGAAGTTGGCGCACAAAAGAGCCGTCAGCGTGAACGAAACCAGCATCGAGGCCAAGAGGCCGAAGATGATCGGCCACACCAGCTCGACGAACATCAGCTGCACGATGCCTCCGGCGACGAGCAGGGGCACGAGCGCGATGACCATCATCAAAGTACTTGCAAGGACAGCCAGTCGCACTTCGGCGATGCCGTCGATGGTGGCGGTCTTGGCGTCCTTGCCCATTTTTAAATGGCGCTCGACGGCGTGGATGTCGATGATCGAGTCGTCCACCAGGCGCCCAATCGAAAGCAGCAAGCCGATCAGAGTGCCGCTATTGAAGCTCATGCCAAAGGGCACCATCATCAGGACAGCCAGAGCCAGGCTCGTGGGCAGCGTGATCATGGCGATCACGGTCCCGCGCCACTCGCCCAGGAAGAACAGCACGGCCAGCGCGGTGAGCACAATCGCCACGGCCAGCTCGTGCCAGACGTTTTGGAAGAGGATGTCGACGAAATGCGCGTTGTCGTAGGCTGTCTCGAACTTGAGGCCCGGATTGTCGCGCTCCATCTGGCGCACCACATCCATCACCGCAGGCACGATCTGAGCCGAGGAGCCGCCTGGGTCTTGAATCACCGAGAGCGAAATCGAAGGCGTGACCTCGCCGGCCTTACCCATATCGTGGCTGAGGAAGTGGTAGGCGCTGCGCCGCTCCCAGTGCGTGTCGATGACGCGCGCGACATCGCGCACATAGACCACGCGCGGTGAAGTTGAAGCGCCCGAAGTACTTGCAGTTAAAGCCGGAGCCGCCGAAGCGCTTGCACCGCCGCCCATGCCTCCAGCATTGTCCGCAGCGGGCGCGGCGTTGTTAGAGGCGGCTCCGGGCGTGCTGCTCGTGATGGGATAGTTGAGGATGTCCGAAGCGTTGTGCGCCAGGGCATCCACGCGCACGATGCCTTCCTGCGCACCTTGAGTCAGGATTCCAGCGGGGCGGCTGACGTTGAAGCGATCCAGGGCCGAGCGCACATCCAGAATCGAAAGGTTGTGAGCGGCGAGCTTTTCGCGATTCACAAGTACTTGCATCTGGCGCCGATAGCCGCCGAAGGGCACCACCGAGTAAACGCCGGGCACGCCCTTGATGCGGTTAAGCGCCTGGTTGTCGGCGAACTCGCGCACCTTCACCATGTCCCAGCCCTTGGCCGGATCACCGCGCAGGCTGAGGGTCAAAATCGGCAGGTTGAGCGGGTCGATCGGAACCACGAACGAGGGCTTGAGGTTGGCTCCCGTGGCGGGCAGGTTCGCCTGGATCACGTTCAAGAGCGACTGCACATTCGTGATGGCCTTGGGAATGTCCGTGCCATAAGGAAACTCCAATGTGACAATCGAGAAGCCGTCCTGCGAGTTGGAGCGCACATAACGAAGCCCCTGCACATTGACGAGTTGCTCTTCGATGGGCTTGGAAACGTAAGTCTCCATTTCCTGAGCCGACAGGCCGGGCATCATGGTGACGACGCCGACGAGTGGGCTCTGCACATAAGGCGCGAAGCGGCGCGGCATGGTGCGGGTGATCGCCAGGCCCGCCATGGCCAGAATCGCCACGTAGAACGCGATGATTACATAAGGGTGCTCGATGCTCCACTTGTGAATCAGGTGCAGCGGGTTGACAGCGTGCGAGTCGAAGCGGCGCATCTTGCCGCGCCCGTTGGAAGTACTTGGGGAAGTGTGTGAGGACTTCATCGCACAATCACCTGCCCTCGGAACATATTCATGCCGCACACATAGTTGAGCGGCCCGCTCCGGCGCGGCGTGAACTCGATTGTGACGGGCTGGTTCAGGGGCAACGCCTTCTTGATGTTGTAGTCCGGGAAGGCGACTTCCTTGGCGCAGGTCGCGTCCGTCTTGCGCGTGAAAGTGAGCCTGACCGCAGCGCCCGCCGTGAACGACACGCTGGCTGGCTCGAAGCCGCGCTCCGTGACGCTGATCTGGGCGGCTGGGGTGCTGGCGCGGGCGGAAGTACTTGTGGGGGGCGAGGTGGGCGCCTGGGCCATCAAAGTATTGGAGGGGGCCGAGACGGTGTCGCCTTCGCTGAGATTCTGGGCGCCCACCGTCACCACGCGCTGGCCGGGCTCAAGTCCCTTGAGGATCTCGACCTGCTTGCCATCACTCACGCCCGTGTGCACCGTGACGGCGCGCACCGTGAGCTGGCTGCCTTGCCCCGCCTGGGCCACCCAGACGTAAGACGAGGCCTGGCCCGCCTGGACTTCAGGGCGCTGGAGCACAGCCGAGGTGGGCACGCTGAGAGGCGAGGTGCTCTGGCCCACGGTGATTTCCAGCACCACATAGGCGCCGGGACGGAAGCGGCGGTCTGTGTTGGGTAAGACGGCCTCCACCAGCCCGGTGCGCGTCTGGGAATCAACCGAGGGCGCAACCGAGGTGACGTGGGCCGTGACGGGCTGCTCTTTGCCGTCGCGGTCGCGCACCGTGACCGGAGTGCCGACGCGCACGCGCTGCAGATCGGCCTCGGCGACGCTGGCCTGCAAGCGAATCGGGCTGACCTGAGCCACTTGCAAAATCGCCTGCCCAGGCTGCACCAGGGTTCCTGGGCTGATGAGCCTCTGCGTCACCACGCCGTCGATGAGCGAACGGATCTCGGCGTAGCCTCGCGCCGTGGTCGCGCCCGTGACGCTGGCCTGGGCCTGCTCGACACCAGCGCGCGCCTGGCCGACGCCGCTGCGCGCGGCCTGGGCTGCCTCCTCTATTTGCAGGACGTGGGCGTGGTGCGCTTCCAGTTCGGACTGGGCCTGCTGCACGCGCGCGCCTGCGGCGTCGGCTTCGGCGCGAGCGACGCGCACATCCTCTTCCATCTGGCGGATGCGCGCTCCGGCGCCTGAGATGTCGGACAGGGCTCCCTGGGACTGCGCCTGAGCCTGGCTCACTTTGGCTCGGGCGCTCACGATGTCGGACTGGGCTTGCTCGATGCGCGCCTGGCTGCCCTCTGTCGTGGCTTGGGCCTGCTGGGCCTTGGCCTGCGCGCTGCGAATCATGGCCTCGGCGCGGCGGATGCGCGACTGCGCGCCTCGCACCCCGGCCCCAGCCTGAACCACGCGCGCCTGAGCCTGGCGCACTTTGGCGCGCGAGCTTTCGGCCTGGGCTTGCTCGCGCTGGAACTCCTCGCGCGAGACGGCACCTTCTTTCACAAGTACTTGCATCCTCGCGATTTCCTTGGCCCAGTAGTCCAGGTCGGCCTGGGCTGAGGTAAGTTCGGCTTGAGCGTTCGTGACCTGGCTCTGGGCGGCGTCGCGCTCGGCCTGGGCGTTGGACTTGTCTTCGTTGGCCGCAGCGAGGTCGCTCTGGGCTTCGGAGGCCGCGCCTCGTGAGGAGCGCAGAGCCGTGTTCGTCTCGCGCAGCACGGCCTGCGCTCGCGCCTGGCCCGCGCGCGCTTCCTCCACCGCGCCCTGGCTGCCGCCCTCTGAGGAGCGGGCCTTGCGCTCCTGGCTGCGAGCCTCGCTGAGCAGGGCGAGCCTTGAGCCTATCTCAGCGCGGGCCTTGCGCTCCTGGCTCCTGGCTTCGGCCAGCGCGCCCTGCTTGGAGCCCAGCTCCGCCTCGGCTTGAGTAATGGCTCCCTGCGCTTGCCTGTATTGGCTCTGGGCCGAGCGCGCGCCCTGCTCGGCCATCCTCTGGGCCGCGCGCTGCTGGGCGATTTGCGGCTCGATCTGGCTGGTGTCCAGGCGCGCCAGCAGTTGCCCTCGCTTCACCGTATCGCCCACGTACAGAGGCATCCACAGCAGCTGGCCCGCGACGCGAGGATAAACCTGCTGCTCAACGAAACCCACCGCCTGCCCCGTGTAGCGCACCGTCGAGCGCAGGGGCTTGAGCTGCACCGTGGCCAGCTCAACAGCCGTGGTGCCCTCGGGCGCGGGCATATTCATCTCCATGCCCTGCGCTTCCAGAGGCGTCATTGAGCCCGGCCTTCTCAGGTGGTTCACCGCGTAGCGCGCCCCGAAGAGCATCGCCAGCAAGATGGCAATTCCAGCCGCTGTCTGCCACTGCACCAGGGCTCGCCAGTGGAGCTTTTGCCCGGTGCGCCTCATGCGCCAGGCGATGAAGGTCACCAGCAAAAGCAGCCCAATTGGAAGCAGCCAGTTGGGTTTGGAAGCGCCGGATGCGGTGCTCTGGCCTGTCTGCAGGTTCAGGGTGCCGCTGGCCTGGCCGCGCGCGCCTGAGATTTTCAAATCAACCGTGTAGCCGCCGCCCATCGGAAAGGCGGCGGGCGCGATGTAAAGTCCGGGCTTGTCGGGCTGGGGCCTGGCGGTTTCTTCGCGCTCGCCCATGGCCATGCCCGGCATCTTGGTCAGCGTCTTCACCGTGGCGCCCGTCACAGGCTGGCCCGACGCGTCAAGTACTTGCAGGCGCAGCTGGGCCTTGCCCACCGGAACGATGCCGGGGTCCGTCTCCAGCTCAACGCGATACGCACCCGCCTGAGCCTGCACAGCGGCGCGCACCGTCCCGCCAAGGGAGCCAAGGGAGAGCACCGCCGCCAGCAGCAGCAATCGAATGGGATGAGGAAAGGGTTTCATTTTGTTCCGTTGGCCACAGCAAGCGTTGAGGTTGAGGGCGTTGAGGTCGAGAGCGTTGAGGTCGAGGGCATTGCGGGATCGAGAGCGCCGACGGCGCGCAGCAGCTGGTCGAGCGCCACGTTGTAGCCGAAGAGGGCTTGCACCAGGTTGCTCTCGGCGCGCACGCGGGTTGCCTGAGCGTCCAGCACTTCGACCACGATGCTACGCCCGGCCTCGTAGCGGATGAGCGCCACGCGGTAATCCTCGCGAGCCGAGCGCAGAGCAGCCTGAGCCGCCAAAATGTTCTGCTCGGATGCGTTCAAGTTGAGGTAGGCCGCGCTGACGCCCTGCGCGATTTCCAGGGCGATGCGCGCTCGCTCGTGCTCCAGGCGCCGGCGCTCGGCCTGGGCTGTCTGGATGGCCGCGCTGCGCCTCCCTCCCGTGTAAAGGGGAACCGAAGCCGCCACGCCAAAGGTGACGCCGCCAAACGAACCTCCGCTTCTCGAACTCCCAACATCGCCCATCGCAAAGGCATTGACTTGAAGCCTGTAAGAGCCGCTGATGGCCGAGGTCTCCATCTCAGCGCCCGAGATGCGCAGTTCAGCCGCCCTCAGCTCAGGACGCCCGTGCTCGGCCACGCGCAGCAGAGCGCTCAGGCCAGCCGAGAGGCCAGCAGCGTTGGGCCGGGAAGCCGCAGCACTTGCAGAAGTACTTGCAGGCGGCACCGTGGAACCGCCATCGGGAGCGGAAGTGAGGGGAGACGGGGCTTGAGGCGTTGGCGCGCCTGCGTTGTCGGGTTCTGCAATGGCCGTCGGAGCTGGCGTGCTGGGGAGCGCGGTGTTGGCTGAGGCGCGGGAGGAAGTGGCTGTGGAGGAAGTGGCTGTGGAGGAAGGAGCGCCGGTCAGACGCGCGATGAAGTCCGCGCTGGGCTGATATTCCAGGACGCCCGGCACCGAAAATTCGGAGGCCGGGTTGACGCCCATCACCGTTCTCAACTGCAGCATCGACAGCTCGACGTCGCGCGTAGCGTTGGTCAGCTCCTGCTGCGTGGACGCGGCCTCGGCCTCCTGGCGCAGCACGAAGAAAGGCGGGATCTTGCCCTGCTCGGCACGAATTCGATCCAGGCGCAGCTGCTCCTCGTTCTCGCGCAGCCTCGCCTGCTGCACTTCCACCAGAGCGCGCCTGGCCTGCACCTCGCGGAAAGCCGTGCGCGCGAGAAGCGCAATTTCCTGGCGCTGCCCTTCCATCTCGGCCTGCGAAGCCTCGCGCCGGGCCTGAGCCTGGCGCACGAGAGTTTTCAGGCGCCCTCCGGTGAGGAGAGGGGCCATCAGCATCAGGTTCTGGTCGAAGTAGCCGCCGCGAGGCAGGCCCATAATCATCCTGGCGACGGGAAGATCGGGGCTTTCCACGATGTTGGGCAGGCTGCCGCCCGACAGGAACGTGTTGGCCGACAGAGAGGGCCTCTGCTCAGCGCGCGCCGCGTTCAGCCGCCCCAACGCCGCCTCCACTTCCTCCGAGGCGCCGCGCACCACAGGGCTCTCGCGCAGAGCCGTGGACACAGCCTCGTCCAGCGAGAGCGTCCCGCTCACCATTGGCCGCGCCGCCAGCAACCGCTCCAGCTCGCCAGAGCCAAACGGCGCGGCAAGCGGCGGCCTGGATGAACTGGATTCGCTTGTTGCTAACAGCGCATCGCTCGCTTGAGCATTCGGCTGCTGGGCGTGTAAGGGCGCGGCCAGAGCCACCAAAGCAGCGGCAAGGGAATATTTCATGGGTTCATTTCTCTTGTGTGGCGAGCCGTGGCAGGAGCCCGAGCATCACCAGAAGTGGCAGCAGGGAGAACTGAGCCAGCGGCGAAACGCCGAGTCCGGTGCGCAGCAGGGTTGGCTCACAAGCCCAAGCTCAAGTACTTGGGCTGCGATGGGGCTCGCCAAACCAGCAGGGCATCGAAGAAGGGGTTGAGGCAATCGCTCGGCAAGTTCAGCGCGTTAAGCAACAGGGCGGCTTCGGCGAGGTTGACAATTTCGTGCGCGCCATCGGCCAGCGCAGCAGAGAAGGCGCTGCCACCAGTTTCAGCGCCCCACAAGTACTTGCAGGCACTCAGGCACCAGCGAGGCTCGCTAAGAAGGAAATTGGCAAAGCCAGGCCGCTGCGAAGGGCCACAAGTGCCGCACATCCTTTCGCTCGCGCTGAAGACACGCGGCGATTATGGGCACTATGGGAGCGGCTTGTTACAAGGAGGGCGGAGCGCGGCCCGCGTGCGCTTCGGGAGCGTGCTGGGGGCTCAGGGGAAGGGCGGAGGCCTCCTCGAAGGAGGAGCGTCCGGGTGGAGGCTCGGTCTGGAGCGGCGGAGGCGCCATCTCGAACAGCACGAGGGCAATGGAGGCGCGCGTGGGCTGGCTCAGGGCCAGGGCGCTGGCCTCGTGTGATGGCTCGGGCTGAAGGCTCTTGCCGCTGTCCTGTCCGGGGAGTTGGGGCACGGAATGGCAGCACACGCTCAGGCACTTCGGGGCCTGCTGAGGAGCGCAGCAGGGCATGAGAGGGTGGCCGCCCCTTGGAGCGCAGACCTGAGAGGAAGTGCCCACGATGCCAGTGATGGGGCAGGCCCAGGCCAATGAGGGCGCCGCCAGCGAGAACATCGCCAGCAGAGCCATCACGATCCATCGCGGGCGCCGCCACTGAGCCATCATAATACGAGAGCCAACGTCATCTTGAACAACTGCGTTCCTCAATTTACCTGGGTCGTCCAAGAGCCACAAATCGTACTTGGTAAGTACTTGAGCCCTTGCTCCCGAAAATCCTGGGCGTGAGGTCCGGGCCCGTGTGGATAGCGCGCCTCGCATCACGTAACCTCCACTTCATCGGGCGCGTTCATCGGGCGTAATGGGCCGGGACGTGGTGGTTTCGGCAGCCGTCGCACTTCGGTTCGAGCGCTTTGGCCACCGCCCGCCGTGACTCGAAGAGCCTCTTCGCCTTCCATGACAGCGCGCACTTCCAGAACTCGTTCTGCCCCCGCACAGCGCCTCGCCTGCGGGCGCCTGGCCTGGCTGCTGTGGCCCAGTCTGGTCGCGCTCGTCTTCCTGGGCTTGCGGCCTTCATGCTGCCTGCTGCAAGAAGCGGGAACATCGGGCGAGTCTCATCACGCGCCTCACGCCGCTGGTTCGCCGCATCATGCGAGCACCGCTTTCGATGGCCACGACGGATCAGACTCTGAATCTTGCTGCGGAGACGATGAGCCTGCTGTTCTGGCCTTAGCGTCCTTACAGCAGGGGCCTGCCTTCGTGCCGCTTCCAGGCGCAAGTGCCAGCGCAGTGGCCGTCTTGCCCCCGGCGCTTCATCCCGCAGTTCCGCTCGCCTCCTATCGTGGGCGCGATGGGCCGCCGCAATCCTCGCTCCTCTCCCTCCTCCATTCCCTCCGTTTAACGGGCCGTTCTCCTCCCCGGCTTGCCGTGGCGCTCTAAGGCGCGGCGGCTTTTGCGTGTCCGCCGCGCCCAACCCCTGGCCTCGTGCTGCTCAGATGTGTGCTGCTCAGCTCTGTGCTGCCTTAGTGCCGCAGAGTGCTCGGATCGAACACGTTTGAAGCCTGGCGGCTCGCCGCCAGAGAAGGACATTCATGCTCAATAAAATCATCGCCTGGGCCTTGGCGCACCGGCCCATCGTGGTGGCTCTGGCGGCCATCATCCTCATTTACGGCGGCATTACCGCCCACGGCCTGCCCGTGGACGTGCTGCCCGACCTCAACCGCCCGGTCGTCACCATCATGACCGAGGCCAACGGGCTCGCTCCCGAAGAAGTCGAAACCCTTGTCACGCTGCCCATCGAGACTTCGATGAACGGAGCCAGCGGCGTCGAGCGCGTGCGCTCATCGAGCGCCCCTGGGCTTTCGATTGTCTACGTCGAGTTCGCCTGGAACACAGACATCTACACCGACCGCCAGATCGTCAACGAGAAGCTGAGCCAGTCGCAAAGCCAGATGCCAAGCGGCGTCACGCCTCAGCTGTCGCCGATTTCCTCGGTCATGGGCAGCATCCTGCTCGTCTCCATGTCCTCCAAGAATGGCAAGACCGATCCCCTCACGCTGCGCTCCTTAGCCGACTGGGTGGTGCGCCCGCGCCTCTTGAGCGTGCCAGGCGTGGCTCAGGTCATCAACATCGGAGGCGGGCGCAAGCAGTATCAAGTACTTGTGGACCCCAACAAGCTGCGCCAGTTCAACGTGTCACTGAGCGAAGTCACGCAGGCCGTCGAGAAGAGCAACATCAACACGACAGGCGGCTGGATCGAGCGCGGAGGCAAGGAGTATCTGGTGCGCAACCTGGGCCGCGCCCTTTCGCCCGAAGACATCGCGCGCACGGGCATCGAGAGCCGCAACGGGGTGCCGATCACGGTCGGGCAGGTCGCTCAAGTACTTGCGGGAGCCGAGCTCAAGCGCGGCGATGGCTCGGCCAACGCCAAGCCGTCTGTGATTCTCAACATCGAAAAGCAGCCCGGAGCCAACACGCTGCAGCTCACCCAGACCGTGGACAAGGCGCTGGACGACATCGCCAGGAACCTGCCCTCGGATGTGGTGATCAACAAGAACATCTTCCGCCAGGCCAACTTCATCGAGTCGGCTGTGGGCAACGTCGAGGAGGCTTTGCGCGACGCAGCGATCCTGGTCACGATCGTCTTGTTCCTGTTTCTCTTGAACTTCCGCACCACGGCCATCACGCTGACAGCCATCCCGCTGTCGTTCCTGGTAAGCGCGCTGATCTTCAAGCAGTTCAACATCGGCGTCAACACCATGACGCTGGGCGGGCTGGCCGTGGCCATCGGCGAGCTGGTCGATGATGCCATCGTGGACATCGAGAACGTGTTCCGCAGGCTGCGCGAGAACGTCAAGCTGGAACGCCCACGCCCAGCGCTTCAAGTGATTTACGAGGCCTCACGCGAGGTGCGCAACTCGATTGTCTTCGCCACGATCATCGTCGTCCTGGTCTTCATTCCTCTGTTCGCCTTGTCGGGCATGGAAGGCAAGCTGTTCGCGCCTCTGGGCGTGGCCTACATCGTCTCACTGATCGCCTCGCTCTTCGTGTCGCTCACGGTGACGCCGGTGATGGCCAGCTACCTCTTGCCCAAGTCCAAGGCGATTTTGCAGGCGGAGAAGGAAAGCAAGCTCGTCGTGTGGCTCAAGAAGGTGGACACCAGGTTGCTGCACTGGACGCTGCGCCATCCGATGCCGATCTTGGCGGGGGCCGGGCTGTTCTTCGTCCTGGCGATGGCGACCACACCGTTTCTGGGCAAGGAGTTTTTGCCTGCCTTCAATGAGGGCTCGCTGACCATCAACTTGATCGCTCAGCCGGGCACCAGCCTGGAGGAGAGCAACCGCCTGGGCACAGCCGCCGAGCTGCTGCTCAAGCAGATTCCCGAGGTCACAGAGACCGGAAGGCGCACGGGCCGAGCCGAGCTGGACGAGCACGCCGAGGGCGTCTACTCCAGCGAGATCGAGGTCGAGATGAAGCCAGGCCGCGCGCGCGAGGCGATTCTGGCGGATGTGCGAGCCAAGCTGGGCACGTTGCCAGGCGTGACGCTCAACATCGGGCAGCCCATCTCGCACAGGCTCGATCACTTGCTCTCGGGTGTCAACTCGCAGCTCGCGGTCAAGGTCTTCGGTTCGGACCTGCCCACTCTGCGCGGCAAGGCCGAGGAAGTGCGGCAGGCCATGGCCAAGGTGCCGGGCATCGTGGACTTGAAAATCGAGAAGCTGGTCGAGATTCCCCAGATTCAAGTCCGCATGAATCGCGAGGCTCTGGCGCGTTATGGATTGCAGAGCGGTGCGGTCTCGGAGGCTCTGGAGACCGCGATGCTGGGCAAAGGTGCCGGTCAAGTACTTGAGGGGCAACGTTCCTACGAAGTTCTGGTGCGCTTCAACGACGCCTCGCGCAACGACCTGAACGCCATCAAGAGCACCTTGATCGACACGCCAGGCCAGAACGGGCAGCCAGGAGCTAAGATTCCCCTGTCCAGCGTGGCCAACATCGAGGAGAGTTTTGGCCCCAACGCCATCATGCGCGAGAACGTGCAGCGGCGCATTGTGATCTCAGCCAACGTCGCCGGGCGCGCACTCAACACCGTGGTGCAAGAGGTGGAGGACAACGTGGCGGCCAAGGTCAAGTTTCCCTCGGGCTACTTCGTCGAGTACGGCGGCCAGTTCGAGGCTCAGCAGTCGGCCAGCCAGCTGATCCTGGCGCTCTCGGCCTTTACTTTGGTCGGCATCTTCCTCACCTTGCAGATGGCTCTGGGGCACGCGAGGGCGGCGGCTCAGGTGATGGTCAACATCCCGCTGGCCATCATCGGCGGCATCATCGCGGTCTACCTCACCGGAGGCGTCTTGTCCGTGGCTTCGTTGATCGGCTTCATCTCGCTGTTTGGCATCACCAGCCGCAACGGGATTATGATGATCTCGCACTACATCCACTTGATGAAGGAGGAAGGCGAGGATTGGAGCGAGCACATGATTATCCGAGGCTCGCTCGAACGCCTCGTGCCCGTGATGATGACCGCTCTGACGGCTGGGCTGGCCTTAGTTCCCCTCGCCATCTCCAAGGGCGCGCCAGGCAAGGAGATTCTGCAGCCCCTGGCGGTGGTGGTTTTAGGCGGCTTGATTACCAGTACTTTGCTCGATCAAGTGGTCACGCCGGCTTTGTTCTGGAAGTTCGGCAAGCCCGTGGGCGACAAGGCCATCCGCGAGCGCGAGGGGCACAAGCGCGCGGTGCAGAGTGGCCGCCTGCCCGACGACCCCGACGCGCACCTCTTCGACCACGACCTGCTCGAAGGCGTCAACCTGGATGGCCCCATCACCCCGCAGACCGTCAACGGACAGCTCGCTCACGCTGACGGGCAAACTACGAGCATCACGAGGGACGGCGGCACTTCCGTTTGATCTTTCCGATCGCCACAAGTACTTGCCGCGAGCCGCGAGGCAATCCCACGCGGCAAGTACTTGCAGGCCATTTCATTGGCGGCGCTCAAGCCGCGTGGAGATACTATGATTCGCAACACACCTTTCGTCTGGCCCGCCCTGACCACCGCCCTGCTGGGCCTCACGCTCGCTGGATGCGGCGGCAGCGCCCCCGCCGACAACACCGCGACCACCACCGACACCACGACCACAGCCCCCAGCACAACCACAGACACCGCCGCCAACACCGCTTCGACCGACGCGAGCGGCACATCCACCAACACCGCCTCGACGGGCAGCACAACTCCCGCAGCGGGTTCGGGCGGGGTCAGCGTGACGGGTAAGGCTTCGGCCGCTTCGTTCACGGGCGCGGCTGCGGTCTGGAATCAGGTCACGGTAGCAAACGCGGCTCTGGATAAGGTCATCAAGTCCAAGCAGCTCAACAAGGTTCACGAAGCCGCCTTCAAGGTGCGCGACATCGTGAAGACGCTGCCCTCGAAGTCGCAGGCTCTGTCGCAGGACAAGCAGAAGTCGCTGGCCTCGCAGATCAAGAACATCGAGCAGCTGGCGAGCAAGCTGGACACAGCCGGCGACTCCAACAACCTGAAGGACACCCAGGAAAACCAGGCCGGCCTGAACGATGCCCTCGACATCATCAAGGGCCTGTATCCCGCCGGCACCCTCAAGTAGCAGGCCAGGCGTCACAATAGTTTGCAAAAAGCGGGGCTGCCGCCCTCTTCCAATCTTTGGTTGCGACGAGATTGAAAGGGAGTGACAGCCCCGCCCTGAGTTGCACATCCACAGCGGTGCCAAGTGCACACTGGACTCCTCTCTGCTCCCCGCGATCAATGGAGCCAGGCTGCGCAGGGCAGAGCTGTTTGCTCTACGATTCTGTATCTTGCTCTTGTGACTGGGGCGACATCGAATCGGAAGGACTTCTCATGGTGAAACACCCGCATCCAAGTACTTGCAGGCCCACTGGTTCTCTTTTGCTGTGGCCACTCGTGGGCATCGTGCTGGGGTGCGGGACGCAGCACTTGGCAGCCCAGGCCGCTTCGTCTCAGCTGCCTTCTGCTCAGGTTCCAACATCATCATTGGCTGCTGGAAGCTCTTCTGAGGGAACTCCCGCGCTCTTCCGCTACGAGCGCGACGACACGGCGGCTGATGGACTGACCACAATTCGCCTCAACGCGGCGCGGGTGGCCATGGCTCCGGTGCAGCCTTTGGTCTTCAGCAACTTCCTGGAGCACCTGGGCGAAGTGCTTTACGGAGGGCTGTGGGCCAACGCGCTGAACAACCCCAACCTCGAAAAGATCGAGCCCAACGACACCATGCCGCCCTGGTGGGACACTTCTGGGAGTGCAGCCTGGGTCGAAGGTGGCTACCTCTCGCCGCGCTGCGTGCGCCTGAGCAACGGCCAGGGCACGTTGAGCCAGCGCGTGTTCCTGCCCATGCACCGCGTCCGCACCTACTGGCTGACGCTGTACACGCGAGCGGCCTCGAACAGCGGCGTTCTGAACATCACGCTGCGCTCCAACAACGACGTGGATGGGCCAGTGGCCTTTAAGTACTTGCTTCCAGTGAGCGGAAGCGGCTGGCAGCCGCACCGCATCGCGATCACGGCGCCCGCCTCCATCCAGAAGGGGCAGGCGGCGCGGCTGGTGTTTTCGCACGGGAGCGGCGAGCCCATCGATGTGGATCAGGTCGAGATGTTCCCCACCGATGCCGTCGATGGGGAGTTCGACCCCGATGTGATTCGCGCGGCTCGGGCCTGGCACATCCCTTTGATGCGCTACGCGGGCAACTTTTCCAGCGGCTACCACTGGCGCAACGGAGTGGGCCTGCGCGTGGCGCGCCCGACTCTGCGCAACCACGCCTGGGGCGGCGTCGAGTCGAACCACTTCGGCACCGACGAGTTCCTGCGCTTCTGCCAGCTCATCGGTGCCACCCCGCAGATCGCCGTGAACGCCGGCAATGGCACGCCGGAAGAGGCTGCCGACTGGGTTCGCTACGTCAATGGAGGGCCTCCTGGCCTGGGGCGGCGCGTGCCGATCTGGGAAATAGGCAACGAGCTCTATGGCGACTGGCAGATCGGCCACACCGACGCTGCGGGCAACGCCGCGCGCTTCGTGCGCTTCCGCGAGGCCATGCTCAAGGTCGACCCTCACATCCAGATCATCGCCACGGGCAAGGGGGACGAGGCCTCGGACGCTGGGCTGGAGCACAACCGCAACTGGAACGAGCCCCTGCTGCGCGCGGCGTCCGCAAATGGCGGGCGCCTTCCCGACTGGCTCTCGATCCATCCTCTGGTCGGCTTGCCGGGCGATGTCGGCAACCGGCCCTACGCCGAGCAGTTTGAAAGCGCCATGGCGCAGCCTGCTTTTGTGGATCGCACCCTGCTGCCCTCGATCATCCAGACCATCCGCGATGTGGAGGGGCCAAACGCCCAGACACGCATCGCGCCCGACGAATGGGGCCTCATCATTATTGGCCCAGGCTGGGAGAAAGGCCCCAACCACAACGTACTGGCAGGAGCCATCTTCAACGCGCTGACCCTCAACGCCTTCATGCGCCACAGCGACTGGGTGACTCTGGCCAACATGACCGCCCTGATGCACGGCGGCGGCATCAAGAAGCCCAACGGCGTGGTCATTGTCGATCCCCAATATTACACGCAGCAGCTGTATGCCGCAGCCCAGCCGCGCTGGATGGTGCAAACCCGGTGGAGCGGGCCGGGGCGCGATGTGCCCGGACGCGGCTTCCTGCCCGGCGTCGCCAATGTTCCAGACGTGGATGTCGCAGCGGCCCTGAGCCCTGACCGGCGGCGTTTAACAGCCTTTGTCGTCAATCGCAGCCTGACCCAGACGCGCAAAGTGCGGTTCTCGCTCGAAGGCTTCAAGAGCAACACCGTGTCAGCAACCATTCTCACGGCTGCCGATGCTCAGGCAGGCAACACCTGGGAAAAGCCCGACACCGTTGCCCCACAGCCCTTCACGCTGCCAGGCGCGCAGAGTAACTCGGCCATAACCCTGCCGCCGCATTCTCTGGTCGTCTTTACCTTTAAAGCTGATTAGCGGGAGCAGGCTTTCGCGTCACATCCGCTGCTTCACATCCGCTTCACGCGCATCATCTCGCCGTGAGTGCCCTGGTGGGCGGAGCGCTTGTGCGAGTCCAGCCCAGCTTTGAGGGGCTTGTAGGGAAAGAAGGTTGAAGGAGGCTACGGTGGCGCGGATTCGACTTGCGGGTTGGCTTCACGGAATCACTACCGGGGCGGTAGAGGCAGGTTGCGGAACTCGAAGGGGACTTCGAGAGTGCGCCAGTCGGCTTCTGTGCTGAAGGTCACCTTGGCGAAACGCACCTGGGCCATCTCCTCGGGCGAGAGCATGGGCGAGGGTGGCCCAATATAGTCGGCGGCGCCGATGCCCGGCGGCACGTTGGGCGGCATGAGGAAGAGACCACCCCTCGACTCTTCGGTGTAGATGAAGGCGTCGGACAGAGGCTGCGGCGGCGAGGTAAAGGGGACGACCTGCTGGCCACCGGGCGTCTTCAAGCCCGCGCTATTACTTCCACTTTGCCCACGCCAGACGCGGCCCTGGGTGTCGGTGAAGGTGAATCTGGCTGGTTCCGGTAGCAAGTAATCGCCCATGAGATTCCACATGAAGTCCTCTGGCACGCCCACGTGCTTCTCCAGGCGGCTTAGGAGGGCGTGCAGTCCCTTTGGAGAGTTCCACGTGACTGCGGAGCCAAAGGTGAAGAAGCCCCGCTCCAGGTGCGGTGGCGTGAATTGGGCCTGAGCGCTTGCATCCCCCGCGCCCACGCCAAAGGGTAGGAGCGCGCCGAAGTCGGTCACCTCGTGCTGCTGTGTTTGCAGCGGGTAGTGGATGGAAACCACGCCACGCAAAAGGGCCAGCTTGTGGCCCTTGGACTGGCGCGGGCGAAGCTCAACTCGGTTCTTGATGCCCCCGCCGGCGGAGTTGTCCGAGCTTTCTGTTGTCGCCCAGACGCCCTCTGCGCCCTTGGCTCGCGGGGGCAGCAGGTCTTCGCCCGCGTCATCGCGTGCCTCCCGGATCAGGAGCCTCGTCCGCGCGTGCGGGAGCATCTTGGGCTCCAGATACACCGACAGGTTCAGCGACAGGGCGTCGTTGAGACGCCCGCCCTCAACCTCTTCCTCTTGCGCCACGCTCGGGCTCCGCATCTGGATGAACCCGGCTGGGGCCAAGGCCTTCTCCGCAGCCTTGGCTGGCATCTTCTCCCCGGCCTTAGCTGGTAGCTTAGTTGGCTGGATGGAGAGGTTTTGCTTGCGCTCGAAGCCGGTGGCGAGGATGAGGCAGGGCCAGGCGTCGACAGCTTGCCCGGTCGCGATGTCACTGAGAGAGGTCAAGTTCCACGCTCCCGTATCACGGTCGAAGCACACGCTCACGCTGCGGCTGGAGCTGGGCCTCAGCTGTGATATGGACATCGCGGCTGGGCGACGCGGCACTTCCTCGCCCCGGGCATCCTCGACCTGATTCCACGCGCGCACGCCGAGCCAGAAGTCGGACTTGGGCACCGTCCCGTTGAAGCGATCCGCGAAGATCTGGCGACTATACGCCCCGTCAGCCCTGGTCGTCTGCACCTCAATCCTCCACGCTTCTTCTGACGGCGAACCGAAGCGCAGGCCGCTGGACTGCGCCATGGCTGTTGCTACTTCGTTGACGGCAGCGTTCTGGAAGGCCAACTCCAGCGAGGTGCGCCCGCCAATGCGTCGCTCCAGTTCGGCAGCCGTGATGCTCGTGGCCCCGCCCTCGTTCTCCTGAAGAGGGGCCGCCGGCTGTGCATAGACAGCCGAAGCCGTCGCAATCGTCCCCATCACAACGAGCGGCCCCGTAGCGAGAATCCAGAGTCTCATTTTCATGCTGTTCCTTGGCTTCACCGTTGTTCTTATACCCACAGAGAGTGAGAAATTAACAACCCAGGCAAGCAAGTACTTGTGGTCTACATCCGCGAGACGCAGGTGAACTCGGCGACATCCTCATCGCTGAGGACAAACCACTCGCTGTTCTGTCGCTTGTCGGCGAAGCGCTTGTGCCGGTGCAGCTGGGCCTCGGAGGGAAAGAAAGCTTCGATGGCGTGGATCACGTCCGGCTTGAAGGGCGGCTGAGCCGGATCTGATCCATGCGCTTCTTGAGGTCGACCGCCTCGCCGATCTTGTAGGGGTGCCCGCCCCGCAGCAGGTCTTGTGCAGCAGGTGGTAGAGAGTGCGGTTCTGCTGCCCGCACTCGGGGCACACCACGATCAGGGTGAATCCAACGCGGCTCATACAGCTCCCACTGTGGCAGGAGCCGTCAAGTACTTATGTGCTCGCGGCACAGCGTCGCGAGCACTACTTCAGGCAGCCCAGCATCAAGGCGATGAAGTTGATCTGGCCTTCGTGGTAGATCGCGTTCCAGTAGGGATACGAGCTGAGTTGCGTCAAGGTCATCGGGCCAAACGGCGTTTGGATTTCGAGGCTCAGCTCCTCGTCCGGGACAGCGCGGATTACCTCGGCGACGCGGGCCGCGTTCTGGTGCAGCATCGCCTGGAGCCTGGCCCAGTCCTGCGCCAGCTCGTCCTTGTCGCTCGCGTAGGCCTTAAAATCGAAGTCCACGGGGAAGGCGCGCCTCTGGATGGTGTTCGCCGTTGTCCCGTTCAAGATGGCGAGTTCGGCCACCATATCGAGCGCGCTGCGAGCATCGCCTCCCGCACTCCACCAGCGATTGTCCAAGGGAAGCCGCAGCAGAGAGGTTTCTAAATCGCGGGCGGACTTGATGGCTTGGTCCGCCAGGAAATTCTGCAAGGCGTTGTTCATGGTCGCGTGGGACAAGTACTTGGAGGCACAGCGGCGTTCTCAGAGTCTGTACGCAAATACAGTTATTACGCCGAAAGGCGACAAGTGTCGACGGATTTTGGCAGCAAGGGAGGCTAAACGAGAGGTCCCCTTGGTCAATCTTCAGCCCGCAACTCTCGAATTTCAGCCCTAATCGCACGGATAACTGTCTTTGCGTACAGACTCTCAATGAGCAGTCAACTGCGCGCGTCCAAAAGCAAGACGTGCGGAATCCGCAAAACCGGAGGGCCCGCTCTGCTCAGTCCTCTCTGGCTCTAATGAATGGCGCGTATGGTCTTGAAAGCAAAGTGCCGCCTCAAGTACTTGAGGCAGCGTCTTTTCGGGCTGAGCCACCCGATAAACCAGGGAGAATACACTATTTTCCACGCTCTCAGCCTACGGGCAGCAGCTCGATCTCGCTGACCTGAGCCGCGTTTGGATACTGCGCGTTGGCCGAATCCAGAATCACAAAGCGGAAGGTATCGGTCGCAAGCCCGTTGAGGCTGGCTTCGTAACGCCTGAGCCCCGCGTAATTCTTCTCTTCAAAGACAACTTTATCTCGCCCCGCGACTCGCACCACGCCCTGGAAGTGGACAGGATGCCCTTGAGGGTCGGCGAAGTGCACGATGACCCGGCTCAGCGCAGCCGCTCGGGGCAGATGAACCTCGATCCAGTGTGGGTGAGGCGTGGCCAGCGAAGAGTGCCAGCGGTTGGTGAAGTCGTCTTCGGTTGAAATCACGCCGTCGATGACTTTGGAGGTTGAGCCCGGCTCGCGCTCGTATTCGCTATCTGAGCGCGCCGTAGCTCCCTTGGCAGACAAGGCCAGGTCCTTCGGGCTGACCTGCTCGGGCGCCTGCACGCCATCTCCCACAATCGGGAAGCAGGTGAAGGTCTGATCTAGCTTGACTTCCCAGTAAGGCACGAACTCGTAGCCGTCTTCTCCGGCAATCGAAAAATGCAGCGGGCGCTCGGCTTGTGGCTGCAGCCTCTTGCTCAGCTCAGCGGCGCTGAGCGAAAACCGCGCTTCGGGCCGCTCGGCTCTCGCGCCCACAGCGGCCATCAAGACGGGGCCGTACTGCAGGGCGTAGCGGGGTTGGGCTTCGCTCTGCTCGGCGCCTTGATACTGGGTTAATTTCAGCTCAGCGGGCAGGCGGAAGGCGATGGTGTCGCCGTTTTTCCACACGCGATCGAGAGCCACATAAGTGCCCGGCCTGCCTGTCGCGACGAGCTTGTTGTTGAGCACAATGGGCATCGCGCGCGCGGCCCACGAAGGGACGCGCAGGCGGATGTTGGATCTGGTGGGCGACTGGAGCGACAAGCGCAGCGAGACTTGGTTGGCCAGCGGGAACTGGGTTTTCATCTCCAGCTTCAAGGCCTTGGAACTCTGGCGCCAGGTGATTTGCGAGGGCGCGAACAAGTCCACGAACAGGCCATCGGAGGCGATGGAGTAGATGTATTCGGGCAGCGAGCCGAGCATTCGGGTGCCCTGGCCTTCGCAGCAGGTGTTTTTGTTGAGCCCCGAGCTCTTGTCCTTCTGGCCCAGCAGGTTGGCGTGATACAAGATGCCCTGAGTCCCGACCTGGTTGGGCAGCAGAACGTTGTAAATCGACTTCTCGATTTCGGCCACGTATTTTTCCTGCTCGGGATACAGCAAATGGAAGCGCTGGCTCAGCCGCGACCAGAACACGCTGCCGCACAGCTCGCCCGTGTGACGGTGCAGGAAGTTGGACTTGGGAGGGTACGCATCGCCCTCGCAGATGGCGATGCAGCCTCCGATGTGCTCCCAATTGTCGTGGTATAAGTCCCAGCCGCCCTGAGCGGCCTGCAAGTACTTGGGGCTGCCCGTGGCGCGGTAGAGATCCAGATACGGCTCGATCGAGGTGATGAGGTAGTTGTGCGGGTGGTCGTAGGGGTATTTCCAGATGGCGTCGGTGTCGCGGCGCGCGAGCTGGTCGAGCCAGTAGTTCTCCTGGAAGTAGCGCTGGATGACCTGCAGATCCTGGGGCTTGCCCTGGGGCGTGAAATACATCCGCGTGTTGGCGATCATGCCCTGCACGCCCTGGCCACCTCGACGCAAGAGCTCGGGCAGATAAGGGTTGGAGTCGAACCAATCGTAGTAGCCGCGCAAGAGCCCGAAGGCCTTCGAGTTGCCCGCGTAACCCGCTTCGATGAGCCCGTGCGTGACCCAGGAGCGCGTGTAGGCGGCCCGCTCGTTTTGAAAGATGGTGTCAGGCGGGTAGGCCATGATGTAGCCGTTGGGCTCGCGGCACTCGTCGATGACATCGACCACGCGGTTGAGGCGCTCGCGCAGGGGAGCGTCGTCCATCCAGCGCAGGGTGTTGCCCGCGCCCATCAGGAAGCGGCCCGCGTTCGAGCCCGCCAGCGTGCTTTCCCAGAATCCATCGGGCGCGCGCATTCCGGGAGGATCGGGCCTGCCCGCTCGCTCGCGGAACTGGCGCACCAGCTCGTCGAAGGAAAACGAGTTCATCAAATACGCGATGTTGTTCTGCATCGCCGTCTTGAACAGCCCATCGCCCAGCGAGACGCCGCCCACAGGAGCCTGCGCGCGGTAGGTCACGGGCCTCCAAGTACTTGGGGTAGTGACGTTGCCGGGATTATCCGTCACCACTTCCTCGCCCTGGGGACGAGGCGCGCGCGTCAGCGCGATGCGCCCCAGCTCGCCGCGCACCGAGTCCGCAGCCGCGCAACCCTGAGCCACATCGCGCCCGCCGGACCACACTTCGAGCTTGGAAAGCGCCAGCTTCTGGTTGCGCAGGCGAGTCGCGGTCAGGCGAACATAGCGCCCGCTCTGGCCGTGAGCCGCGAACACGGCGACTTCATCGTGAGGGTTGGGATAATCAGCGCCGGTTTGATCGGCGAGGAGCACGGCGGCCTTGAAGGTGGGATCATCCGAAACTTCGAGCTTGAAGCGCGCGGGAAAGCCCTGCGCGTTGGGCGCCCAGTCCACGGTGGGAAGCAGCTTGATGGCGCTGATGTCTCGCGACTGGCCCAGATCGAGCTGAACCCAGCGCACGGCCTCATCGCTGCCGGCTGAGGGCGATTCGTAGCCCACGGGCGTGAGCCTGGCCACGCGCTCGACGCCCATCGGCCCATCGGCGGCGCGAGCCAGCGTCGGGCACACCAGGCACAGGAAGATTCCCGCGTGCAAAACACGCGTTGGGGATTGAGATCGGCGGGCGCGGCGGTTGGGGTTCAAGTGAGGCTCCAAAAGCTAAGTTCCTGGGCTTTAGATGTTAACGCGCCGGATGCTCTTCAAGTACTTGTACTTGCGCGCAACAGAGCTAAGGGGAAGTACTTGAGAGGTGGCGGAGTGACTTCCGCGACCCCTCAAGTACTTGAAAGCAAACGAGACGATCCATGACGCCAGTTCTGGAACACCCAGTAGAACATCTGTTGCAGCGGCTGAGTTCAGCGCCCGGACGCTCGATGATCGCGCTGGCCGGGCTGCCGGGCTCGGGCAAGAGCACGCTGGCCACGCGCCTGGCGCACGAAGTCAACGCGCGAGCCCAGCCGGGCGCAATTGTGGCTTTGGGAATGGATGGCTTTCATTTGACCAAAGCCGCTCTGAGAGCGATGCCCGACCCCGAAGCGGCTTTCGCTCGTCGCGGCTCGCCGTGGACTTTTGATGTGGGTGCTCTGGCCGCGCGGCTCCAGCAGGTGCGCGCGGCCTGGAATCGTGAGCCCGTGCCCTGGCCGGGCTTCGAGCACGACAAGGGCGATCCCGTTGAAGGCGCCTTTGAAGTTGTGCCCTCAACTCGCCTGATCTTGGTGGAGGGCTTGTATCTGCTGGGTTCAGGCAATGGCTGGGAAGCCGTGAGCGCGGCCTTCGACGAGCGCTGGTTCCTGGACACCTCGCTGGATGTGGCTCTGGAGCGGCTCGTGCCCCGCCACATGAGCGCCTGGAACCTGACCCGCGAGCAGGCCCTGGCCCGCATCGAATCCAACGACCGCTTCAACGCCGAGATCGTGGCCCGCGATAGACCACACGCCGATTGGCTTCTCGAAGACTAAGCGCGGGGGTTCCGCGCGGCTTGAGGTGGCAAATGAGGTCTGGGAGGGTAACTTAAGTACTTGGGGCGGCCCAAGTACTTGAGCCACTGAAATCGACCTCATGAAAACACCGACACACATTGCTGGAAAAACGCCTCAAGATGCCGCAGGACGCTCCACCTCGTGGAGCAAGACGCTTGGTTCCTGGGCTCTGGGGGTGGGGCTGCTGGCGGCTTTGTCCGTGGCCGCTCTGTCGATGACGGCGCCCGCTCCTCTGGCTCCAGGGACAGTCACAACAGGAGCGCTGCTGGCTGAGATGAGCGACCTGACGGCCATCACGCGCTTCCCCTCGCCCGCGTTCTTGACCAAGCAGGCTTCTTCCTACGACCGCGCTTCGGTGGCGCCGGATAAGCCGGGCTGGTTCGCCAACGGAGACTTTGGCCAGTACGTGCGCGCCGAGCAGCACGAAGGTCGCACCGAGCACGTCATGATGGAATCGAAGGGGCCAGGCTCCATCGTGCGCCTGTGGTCGGCCAATCCCAGCGGAACACTGCGCCTGTATCTGGACGACAACCCGACGCCCGTCCTGGAAGGCGAGCTGTCACGCCTGCTCAACGCCAGCCCGCCCCTGGATAATGCGCCTGCTTTGATTCCCGCTCCTCTGGCTGTCGGCACTTCGCGTGGCTTCAACTTGTATTTTCCAATTCCCTTCGCGCGCGGCTGCAAGCTCACCATCGAAGGCGGCGACAGTGGCCACCTTTACTACGCTGTCGACTACAGAACCTACGCGCCCGGCACGACGGTGCAGAGCTTTGAGCGCGCTCAGCTCGACTCGCTGCGCGCGCAGATCGAGCGCACGGCCCGGCACTTGAGCGCACCGCAGAGCGAAGGCATCTGGCCGCAGCAGATTCAATCTTTTGACACCACGCTGGCTCCTGGAGCCGGGGCTGTTCTGGCTGATGTGCGCGGGCAGAAGGCGATCACGCAGTTCGTGGTGCGGCTTTCTCCCGAGATTTCGGATCAATCGCTGCGTGCTCTGGTGCTGAGGATGAGCTTTGATGGCGCTCAGACCGTGGAGGTGCCGCTGGGCGATTTCTTCGGCACGGCTCCCGGCGTCCATCCTTTCCAGACGCTGCCTACGGGCATCACCGAGGGGCACGAGATGTGGAGCCACTGGGTGATGCCCTTTCGCCAGGCGGCGCGCGTGCAAGTACTGAACAGGGGAGCCGAGCCAGTTCAGCTGCGCGGCGAAATCGGCGCTTCGCCTTATGGCTGGACTGCCAACTCGATGTATTTTCATGTGGGCTTCCGCTCGCGCTACGACTTGCCCACGCGCCCCATGAGCGACATGAACATCCTGCGCGCCGAGGGTCAGGGCGTGTTCGTGGGGCAGGCTTACGCCATTGACAACCCGAACACCAAGTGGTGGGGCGAGGGCGACGAGAAGGCGTGGGTCGATGGCGAGAGCTTCCCTTCGTGGTTCGGCACGGGCAGCGAGGATTACTTCGGCTACGCCTGGTGCGACACCCATGAGTTCAGCCACGCCTACCACGCGCAGCCCCACGCCGATGGGCCGGGAAGCTGCGGACCGGGCCAGGGCCACTGGGGACGCGCGAGCAACAACCGCTTCCACATTTTCGACCGCATCCCCTTCAACAAGAGCCTGAGCTTCAACATGGAGCTGCAGCACTGGGTCGAGACCAAGGTCAACGTGGCGACTGTCGCCTACTGGTATGGAAAGCCCCTGGCCCGCGCCGACTTCACGCCGCTTCAAGACGCCGATCTGCAGGTGCGCCCGATGCCGACTTACCAGCCGCCTCAGCTCATCAAGGGCGCCATCGAAGGCGAGGCCATGGCGATTTTGCAGGGCGCGCCTCAGACCTCGATTCAGAGCGGCATTCCCACCGGCTTAAGCGGCGATGCTCAGCTGTGGTGGAACGAAGGCATCAAGGTGGGCGACCACTTGAGACTCGGCTTCGACGCGCCTCAAGCGGGCACATATAAGATCTTTGGCCGCTTCGTCAAGGCGCGCGATTATGGCACGATGCAGCTGGCCATCAACGGCCAGAACGCGGGCGCGCCGATCGACTTCTACAACCCCGAAGTCTTGCTGGGCGGCGAGATCGAACTGGGCACCTTCACGCTCAAGGCGGGCCGCAACGAGTTCTCGGCCACGGTCACGGGAGCCAACGTCAACGCCGACAAGAGGTATATGCTCGGGCTCGATTATTTGAGGCTGCAGGCTGTTCCTTAAACGCAAGTACTTGAGCGCAAGTACTTGCGCTTCAACTTCATCATGCTGGAAATTCAGAACGTCTCGAAGTCGTTTCCCGGTGTGCGGGCGCTGCACAACGTCTCGTTCGAGGTGCGCTCAGGTGAAGTACACGCGCTGATGGGCGAGAACGGAGCGGGCAAGAGCACGCTGATGAAGATCCTCTCCGGCGTGTATCCAAGCTACCAGGGCCAGGTCTTCTGGAAAGGCCAGGCCTTGAGGCTGCGCAATCCCGGCGAGGCCGCCTCGCACGGCATCGCGATCATCCACCAGGAGCTGAACCTGATTCCCGAGCTGTCCATCGCCGAGAACCTGTTCCTGGGCCGTGAGCCTCGCACCAAGCTCGGCACGCTCGATCGGGCGAGAATGGAGCGCGAAGCGAGCCAGTGGCTGGCGCGGCTGAGCTTAGACCTGCCTCCGCAGCGCCTCGCCAAGTACTTGCGCGTGGGCGAGCAGCAGCTGGTCGAGATCGCGCGCGCGCTGTCTTTGCAGGCTCGCCTGCTGATGCTGGACGAGCCGACCTCGGCGCTTTCCGAAACCGAGATCGAGCATTTGTTCGGCGTCATCGAATCGCTCCAGGCCGAGGGCGTGACGATGATCTACATCTCGCACAAGATAGACGAGGTGTTCCGCCTCTGCAACCGCATCACGGTGCTGCGCGACGGCGAGCACGTCGCGACCGTGGACGCCGCTTCGACCAGCAGAGCAGAGCTGATCCGCTTGATGGTCGGGCGCTCGATGGGCGAGCTGTTCCCCAAGGCGCACGCTCAGGTGGGCGAGGAAGTGCTGCGAGTCGAGGGCTTGAGCCTGCAGCCCGCAGCGCGAGCAGGCGGCGAGAGCCGAGGGCGCGCGCTGCACGAGATCTCGTTCGGCTTGAGGCGGGGCGAGATCGTGGGTGTGGCGGGCTTGATGGGCGCGGGCCGCACCGAGATGCTGGAAACCCTCTTCGGCGTACACGAGCCGAGCCGAGTCCAGGGCCGCATCTGGATCGAGGGGCACGAGAGGAAGCTCAGCACGCCTCAAGCGGCCATCGCAGCCGGGCTGGCCCTGGCTACCGAAGATCGCAAGGGGCAATCGCTGCTGCTCAACCTTTCCGTGGCGCACAATGCCACGCTCTCAGCGCTGGAGAAGTTCCTGAGCGGGGGATTCGTGCGCTCGCGAGCCGAGCGCGAGGCCGTGGCCGAGTCGATGCGCTCGCTGCAAGTCAAGAGCGCAAGCCCGCAGGTCGAGGTGGGTACTCTCTCGGGCGGCAACCAGCAGAAAGTGGTGCTGGCCAAGTGCCTGATGACCGAGCCTCAAGTGCTGCTGCTCGATGAGCCCACGCGAGGCATTGATGTGGGTGCCAAGGCCGAGATCTACGCCCTGATGTCGCAGCTGGCCCAGAACGGCACGGCGATCTTGATGGCGTCTTCGGAGCTGCCCGAGCTGCTGGCGATGTGCGACCGCATCCTGGTGCTGTGCGAGGGCCGCCTGAGTGCGGAGCTCTCGCGCGAAGAGGCCACGCCCGAGCGCATCCTGGAAGCCGCAACGGTTCGCCAGCAGCAGCGCGAGCAACAAGCGGCTTGAAGTCGCCCGTCAAGTACTTGCGCTTCTGCCTGGCGCACGGGTTAAAGTACTGGCACCTTGAACACACGCATGGAACCCACTGTTCTGGAATCATCGCCCTCAGCTCAAGCCTCGCCTTCAGCCGCGAAGAGCGTGTGGAGGTTCGCGCTACGCTTCCAGAGCTACTTTGGGCTGGGCGTGATTTTGATTCTGGCCACCATCCTCTCGCCCACGCGCGGCGGGGCTGTTGTGTTTCTGGCGCCCGACAACCTGCTCAACATCGCGCGCTTCGCCTCGGAAAACGGCATCATCGCCATAGGCATGACGCTGGTGATCTTGACGGCGGGCATCGACCTTTCGGTGGGAGCCGTGCTCGCCCTGTGCGCGGTTGGAGCCGCCGCGTGCCTGACGCACTACCACCTGGGAGCCTTGCTCACCATCGCGCTGATGCTGGCGCTGGGCGCGTGTATCGGCGCTTTGAATGGGCTCATCACGACGAAGCTGGCAATCCAGTCCTTTATCACCACGCTGGCCATGATGTCGGTGGCGCGCGGCGTGGCCTCGCTGTGGGACGCAGGACAAGCCATTCCTCTCTCCTTTGGAACAGAGAAAGGCGATGCTCCACCTGTGTTCAAGTCGCTCTTCGCGGGGCACATCGACGTGCTCGGGCTGCCCATCCCGGCTCCTCTGCTGTTCTTTATCGCCTCGGGTGCTCTGGCTGCGGCTCTGCTCAAGCGCACGGGATTTGGGCGCCACGTTTATGCCGTGGGCAGCAACGAAACCGCGGCGCGGCTTTCGGGAGTGAATGTTTCGCGCGTCAAGGTCACGGTGTTCGCGCTGTCGGGCTTTTTGTCGGGGCTGACGGCTCTGCTGCACGCCTCGATGGTGAGCCAGGGCAGCCACATCGATGGCCAGGGCTACGAGCTCAACGCCATAGCCGCCGTCGTCATCGGAGGCACAAGTCTTTCGGGCGGGCGAGGCGGCGTGGGCGGCACGATGATCGGCGCTTTGATCCTCTCGATCTTGGACAACATCCTGGGCTTGCTCAACATCCAGTCCGAGTACCAGGCCATCCTGAAGGGGGCGATCATCGTGCTCGCTGTTGTGCTGCAGCGCCAGCGCGACTGAGAACTCGTGAGGCGCGCGGCCAATCGGGGTAGCATCAAGCACTACAAGTACTTGGGAGACAACGTGAAGATCAAGAACGGTGGAGCGATAATCCTGGGCCTCGCAGCCGCGTGCGCCCTGACGGGATGCGGGCCAAAGGAAGACGCGAGCGGCACGACGAGCACCTCAAGCGGGACAAGCGGAACAGGCTCGGCATCGACCAGCGCTTCGGGCGCGGCGGGCGGAACGAAGAAGACGTTTTTGATCGGGATGTCGCAGGCCAACAAGGGCGAGCCGTGGCGCCAGGCCATGAACGATCAGATTACAGCCGCCGCAGCCAAGCATCCCGAGCTGAAGGTCGTGTTCGCGGACGCGGCTCAGAACAATTCCAAGCAGGTCGCGGATGTCGAGAACTTCTTGACTCAGGGCATGGATCTGCTCATCATCTCGCCCAACGAAGCGGCTCCTCTGACCGATGTAGTAGCCAAAGTCTTCGACAAGGGCATCCCGGTGATTCTGCTCGATCGCAAGGTGAGTGGGCCGAAGTTCACCATGCACATAGGCGCCGACAACGTGGACATCGGCAAGCGCGCGGGCCAGTTCGCCGCCCAGTGGTGCAAGGCCAATAACCGAACCGCGCCCAAGGTGCTGGAGATTCGCGGGCTTGAGGGCACTTCGGGCACCAAGGAGCGCGGCGACGGCTTCCGAGCCGGCATCGCGGGCAGCCCGCTCAAGATCGTGGCCCAGCAAAACGCCGACTGGCTGCGCGAAAAGGCGATCTCGGTGTCGCAGACCATGTTCCAGGCCAACCCCAACCCCGATGTGGTCTATGGCCACAACGACCCCATGGCCGAGGCCGCCGTGATCTCGGGCCAGAGCGCAGGCATCACCTCGCCCAAGACGCTCTTCATCGGCGTGGACGGGCTGCCCACGCCCGACGGCGGGCTCAAGTCGGTGGCGGCGGGGCGGCTGGGCGTGACGTATGTGTATCCAACGGGAGGAGCTCAGGCCATCGACTGGGCCGTCAAGATCCTGGAGCAGAAGGCCAAGCCGCCGCGCGATGTGGTGCTGCCCACTGAGGAAGTCACCAAGGCCAACGCCCTGGAGATCTACAAGAAATACGGCGGCCAGTGATCGAAGCAGCCGAGCTCAACACCCACGTGCTTTGCTATTAAAGTGGTTCGCGGGAGTGGCGCACCAACAAGAAGCCAGCCACCCGAGCCAGTCTTGCGCCCTCTTCCAATCTCCGGTTGCGACACGATTGGAAGAGGGCGCAAGACTGCCCACTCAGCGCCACTCAACTTCCAGATGAGATCGTCAAGGTTCAGTAGCACCACTTGTGCCTCGGCTCAGGGCGGGGCGGGGCGATACAGGAACGGTCTGCGGAAGAGGCCGCCCAGATGATGAGGGTCGAAGCCGCGCAGGGCGAGTGTGTTGAGGCCTGGCTTGAGCTTGCCGCTTAAGTCCACGTCCCACTCGAACTTGTAATCGTTGAGCCACCACATCGCGCCCTGCTCGCGGTGCTCGACCAGGCTTCCATTCACATATAGCCAGCACTCGTTGAACAGGCCTGGGAACATCAGGTGCACCTTGGCATTGGCCTGAGCGGGCGTGAGGTTTAAATCCGTGCGATACCAGTAGTAGCCCGTGAAGCTCTGGCGGTCCGCGTGGCGTACGCCCTGGGCTTGAAGATACGAATCGGTGCGCAGCATTTCCCACTCGCTGGTGGGGTAATCCCGGCGCGCGTCGGGCAAGTACTTGCCCCCATTGCTCTTCCAGAATGACAGATCGACGGGCTCATAAGCCCAGCCGCCGGCCAGCCCCGAGTCGTGCTCGTCGCGGTGGAAGGCCCACTCCAGGGGAGCGCGCGCGATGAGGGTGCCCTTGGGGCCATCGCTGAGCTGGCTCAGCTCGCGATACTGCTCGACCTCGCCCGGCCACCACGCCGTCCCGCTTTCGAGCTTGGTTGAAGTGAAGGTCGGGTTCATGGCGCCCAGGGCTGCGCGAGCGGCCAAACCCTTCTCGCCCCAGGCAACCGCGGCTTTGTAATCGCCTTCGGTCGCCGCAGCGTGCACCATGGCGGTGTAGTTGCTGAGCACATCGAAGCTCCCTCGCGTGAACCTCATGCGCTCCTGGAACTTCTTCCAGTCTCGTGGCCGCTCGCCGGGCTTGGCCTCGGCCTCTTTCATGCGCGCCTCGGCGTCTTCCAGGGTCAAGCGGAGCTGAGCGACCAGCTCAGGGGTGTAGATGACCGGAGCCACGAAATACTCGTGCTCCGTAACTAAGGTGCTCTTCCAGGCGTTGAAGATGGCGCTCCAGTAGCGCTCCATGGGCGCCGAAGCGGGGCCGTAGAACTTGGGGTAGAACTCGGCCAGCAGAGCGTTGACATCGGCGTCCGGGTTCCACATCAGCTGGCCGCGCAGGAACAGGTTGAGGAACGTTGTGGCTGTGGCGCCCCGGCTTTCCGTCCCGATGCCCAGAATCCCGGCGTCGCGATAATGCTTGACATCTTGAGCGAAGGCCAGGTGTGAAGGAGCGGGCAGGTCGCGCCAGACGAGCATGCCCTGGTCGTAATCGTAGATGGCCAGGCGGCCCTGCATGAGCCCAGCCCAGCGCCTCATCATGGCTCCGTATTCGCGGCGCGAAGGCGAGTTGGCGTCGTCCATGCCATGGATGGGGTCGATGTCGATGGGAGCCAGCCACATCACCAGGTTGGGCTCGGGCACAAAGGCGCGCTGCGGCGGGATCGAGACGTTGGTGTAGGCCATGGCCCCGAGCTTGGTTCGGCTTTCGGGGTGCTTCAGGCGCAGGCGGCGCGCCACGTCGTTGTAGAAGACCATCATGGCGTCCGTGAGCGAGGGGCGCATCATGTACTTGTCCGCGATGCCCGCCGTCAGGGCCTTATCCTGAGCTGAGTTGGTCTCATAAGAGCCGTCCTCAATGGCCAGCGAGATGCCCTCCACGCCTTTGGCATAGTCCGGCTCGATCTTGGCCGCGACTTGCTCGGCTGTTTTGGGGTCCGCGAAGGGTACGTTGAACAGCGTGCCGCCTGGAGGCGCCAGGTCTTTGGTGTATTGCCCCAGCGCGTGCCCCATGCCCGCGATGCTGGTCTCGGTCATGAAGTTGCGCCTGCGAAACTCATCGGCTCCGCTTTGATCGGCATTCCAGGACAGCCAGTAGTGACGAATCTCGAAGGGCGGCGCGTAAGCGAAGCTGAGATCGCCCACCCCAAGTACTTGGCGCTGAGGAATGCACTCGCCGAACTCGGTGGGCATATACCAGCGGCAGCCCCAGCTTTGGAGCAGCCACGAGGCCGCGAAGTAATGCGACTCGTCGTTGCTGCCCGCCACCAGCACCTGGCTGCCCACGCGACGCACCACAATCGCATCCGCGCGCACGAACGGGTTCTTCTTCTTGACTTTATCCAGCGCCCCTTGCAGCGAAGGCTGAGCCCGCACAGCTTCTTGCCCTACGATAACAAGCGGCGTCTTCAAGTGCAGGGCTTGAGCGATGGCCTCGCGCGTATCGGCCAGGGCGGGTTTGGCTCCGCTCATCATCTCGATGTATTTCTGCAAGTCGGTGGCGGCCCGCTTCTCCCAGATCCCGGCCTGGGGCGAAACCACGATCTGAGCCGAGGTCTTGCCGCCTTGAGCAATGACCAGGTCATCCACAGCTCGGGCCGACCTGGGAGCAACGAGGCATAACGCCAGCGCTGCCAGAAGTGGAAGTATCTTTTGCATTGTTGCCCTTACTTAAGCTGGGTTAACCCATCCTTCACTGCGACCTCGCGCGGCACCAGCAGGGCGGCTGAGGAGGGCGACAGAAAGTTGGGCACGTTGAAGAAGATGAAGCGCCCCAGACCAAACGAGGGCCCGCCGATCTTCCAGGCCTTGCCGTCCATGCCGGGCGGCACGGGTACGGACACGTAATCGCCGTCCACATCGACTTCTTTGGCCACGTGGCCGCTTGGGTCCGTGATCTGGTGCGGGCCGCCGAATTGCCAGGGCTCGCGCTTGAAGTAGTATTGGATCTGCCTGGTTCCTTTGGGCACGTAAAAGTACATCGCGGGCACGGCTCTCATGGCCCGAAAGCCTCGGTCGCGCAGGGGCAAGGCCGCGATCTGATCGGCAGCTAAGAAGACCTCAGAGTAAGCGCCGTGATCGTGGAAGTCCAGCGTATAGAGGCCGGGAGCGGGCACCGGGAACTCGAACTGCACCAGTTCCTTGGGGGCGGGCTTGCCGCTGTTAAGTACTTGGCCCTTCGCGTCACTGATGCTGTAAGTCTGGCGCAGGCCTCCGTAAGCGTCGCCTGCCTGCACCTTGATCTTGAGCGGCTCCCCGTGCAGGCTGAGCAGAACATACAGCGAGCCCTCCTGATACAGCTGGCTCGTGGCCACGCGCTCGCCGCCCAGGTTCACGGCCACCAGGTCGCTGGAGAACTTCAGCTCAGCGGGCACCTTCAAGTCCGGGAAGTAGGACAGGCCCTCCTCAAAGCCGCGCTGCGTTTCCTCGTGCGAAACCGGAGTCCCGATCTTCCAGGGCTTGGGCGCGGCTGGGTTCTGGTCTTCGTGAATGGAGTTCTGGCGCAGCGCTTCCCAGTGATCCATGTAGGAGTAGCGCGTGCGATACACCAGCGCGAACACTTCCTGCTCCATGGCGGCTTTCTTGGCAGCGTCGCCCTCGCGGGCCATGCGGTAGTTCAAGTACTCGTAGCGCAGGTAGTTCTTGAGATCATCGAGGCGGAGCTGAACATCAGGACGATTCTGAGTGGCCTTACTCGCTTCGTCCACGCGTCGAAACAGAGCGCCCAGCACGCCGGGGCTAATCGGAGGCGAGGCGTCGGCCAGCTCGTAGTAGGCCTTCATCGACTGGGCTCCGGCTCCAAAGGCCTTCTGGTAGAAGTCATTGAGCAGAGCTTCGACATCGGCCTGTGGGTTCCACATCAGGGCGTTGGCGAGGTAGTAGCCTCGTCCGTGCGGCCCCCAGTTGTTGCCGCTCTCGGCTGAGACGCTGGTGGCGTAGGCTCCGCTTTGCTTGTTGGCCTTGGTCCAGGCGTCGAACATCCACTGCAGCGAGTTCTTGCTCGCGGCCTGGCCTCCGGGCCAGCGGTCGTAGTCCCACAGCCAGGTCGAGAAATAGGCGTAGAAACCCAGGTTGCGGGCTTTCCTGGGCCAGGCTTCAAGCAGCTCGGGCAGCGACATCTTGCCTCCATTGAAGGCCATGGTGAGCTGGATGTACACGTTTGGCTCCAGGGCGAAGGGCGGCGGGTCCGAGTGCCAGTTGTAGGCATACAAGCCGGCCATCTTGCGCTGGTTGGGATACGCCTTCTGCAAAGCGCGCGCGACTTCATTGGCCATGCCGAAGATGGCGTCGCCCGGCGTGCCCAGCTTCTGGCTTTCCGGGCTTTGCGAGTAGCCGCCGCCATCAGCCGGGTCCAGGCTCACCATGTCGGCGCCAGGGTTGTCGTGGAAGTACTTGAGGGCGTAATCCACCACCATCTGGCGCACCGCGGGGTTGCCCAGCTCGATCTGAGGCCCCTGGCGCTTGCCTCCCGTGAGGGCGTAGTATTCGGGATGCTTGTCGAACTCGGCCTTGTTCTGGTCGATGACCTGGAACAAAGCGTGGCCCGCGTTGACCCCGAACGACTCGGCCATGTTGTTGTGGCGCTTCCAATCTTGATAATCCTGAGCCGCGCTCTTGCCCCGAGGGTGGCCATTGTCGTTGAACAGGCCCCAGGCATACCAGATGCTGCGCGACAAAAACGCGGGCCGATCCGTGATGTCACGCCCAAAGCTCAGGCTGGACGCGTGGGGCACCACTGCCCAGTTCGGGTTGGGGAAGAACCAGCGGCAGCCCAGCTCCTGCAGCAGGCGGTAAGCGGCGTGGCTGGCTCCCAGATCCGTGGCTCCCAGCAGTAGAAGGCGGTTGGGGCGCGTGCGAATAGCGTAAGCCTCGCGCCCATCGAAGCTGTTGCTGATGGAGAGAGCCGCTTCCAGAGCCGGAGTCGGGAATTCCTGCACAGTGCCCAGCACGATTCCCGCAGCGCCGTCTCCGCTCTTGACCTCGAACCTGGCGCCTGAGATGCGCCCCAGATAATCGCTCAGCTCAGCGGCCACGGCCTTGGTTGAGTCTGAGGCCTTGGCTGAGATCACAATCGGCAGCAGAGCCCGGTTGTCGCGCGCCAGGGCAAGCGTGCTCTGGCTTTGCCTTGAGTTGCGCGTGACGGGCGTAATTTGTACGCCGCCCAAAGGCGCGGCGTGTCCAGCCGTCGCCAGGCACACCACGGCGAGCACAGCTCGAAGAGCCAGCAAAGCAGACCGGGCGCGAAGAGGTACAGCGAGTTTCATGGGGGCTCCAAACGGGATGATTGTGCCCGCCTGCGCCCCCGCCTGAACCATCTTGGACGAGAAAGCGAGGCTCAAGGACTTGAGGCGCGCTCTTGAGTCATCTTGAGGGTGGTTCGAGCGGGAGCTATGTCTTCTTGAGCTTCTCGGGCTTGGCCGGGTCGCTGGGCTCAGTGACGATGAGGATGTCCACGGTGCGCAACTCGCGCGTCAGGCGGTTGACGATGGAGCCCTTGAGCATCTCCTGCCAGCGAGAGCGGCTCGAATGGCCGATGACGATCTGGGTGATCTGGTTGGCTCGCGAATAGGCGATCAGCTCATCGGCCACGCCTCCGTTGAGGGTGACGATGGGGATGCCCAGGCGCTCAGCCAGCGAGAAGTCGGCGTGCAGCACGCGCTTTTCCTCTTCGCTCGGAGGGTGCGTGGCGACATAAACCGCCACGATCTCGGCGTGCAGGCGCTGGGCGACGCGCCAGCCCCGGCGCAAGAGGCGCAGCGATTCCTGGGTGGGGCTGATGCAGACCATAATGCGGTCGCCCACAGCCCACGGCGCCTCGATCTGCTTTTCGCGCCTGCGCCAGAGCCGGAGCGTCGTTGGTGCCGTCTCCTGTCATGGCGACGAGCTTGCCATCGGACTGCTCCTGCTTAATCAAGCGCATCTTGTCTTCGGGCGTGGCCTGGGCCAGGAAGTCGTCCACTCCGGCTTCTGCAGCAATGGCCTTGGCGGTGAGAGGGCTATCGCCCGTAATCATCACGGTCTTGATGCCCATCGCGCGCAGCTCGTCGAAGCGCACGCGCATTCCCGGCTTGACCACGTCCTTGAGGTAGATCACGCCCAGAGCGCGGCTGTCCTGGGCCACGACCAGGGGCGTGCCCCCGATCGAAGCGATGCGCGCGGTAGCCTCGTCCAGCTCAGGGGGAACGGCTCCGCCCTGGCCCGAAATCCAGGCCTCGACCGAGTCGCCCGCGCCCTTGCGAACCTGCACGCCGTCCATGTTGATGCCGCTCATGCGAGTCTGAGCCGTGAACTCGATGAACTCAGCCGCGCCCTCCTCGATGTGGCGCGTGGGCTGACTGTATTTCTCGCTGGCCAGAACCACGATCGAGCGGCCCTCGGGCGTTTCGTCGGCCAGGCTCGACAGCTGGGCGGCTTGTGCAAGTACTTGCTCACTGACGCCAGGCATCGCGATGAACTCGGCCGCCTGGCGGTTGCCCAAAGTGATGGTTCCCGTCTTGTCGAGCAGCAAAGTGTTCACATCTCCCGCAGCTTCGACGGCCTTGCCGCTCATGGCCAGCACATTGTGCTGCATCACGCGATCCATGCCCACGATGCCAATGGCCGAGAGCAAGCCTCCGATCGTGGTTGGAATCAGGCACACCAGCAGGGCGACCAGAACCGTGATGCTCGGAGGCACGCCGTTGCCAGCCGAGCGCACGCTGTAATTGGCCAAGGGCAACAGCGTCACGACGGCGAGCAGGAACACGATGGTCAGGCCCGCGAGCAGATGGGGAGCGCGATTTCGTTGGGCGTCTTCTGACGCTGAGCGCCTTCGACCAGGGCGATCATGCGGTCGATGAAGCTCTCGCCTGGGTTTTGCGTGATGCGAATCACGACGCGATCCGAGAGCACCTTGGTGCCTCCGGTCACAGCCGAGCAGTCGCCTTTGGCGGATGTGGAACTGCTGGTCACACAGCCCGATGATCTCCACGGTCGGACGCCGATTCTCTGGAGCTGCGCGAGCTGGAGCTGCTGAGGAGAGTTCACTGCTCTGCTTGCGCTGAGGCAAAGGCGGGCTCGACGGCGCGCTTGGAAGCGTGCGATTGCAGCGCGGCCCGCCAGATTTCGTGGCTGCGCACCGCTTCCTGGGGCGTGACGCAGCCCAGGCGCTCGCCGAGCACGCCCGCGCGCTCAGAGGCGAAGGCGGCCAGCATTTGCAAGAAGCAGTCGGGGAAGCCGGCCTCGAAGATCGAGCCCGTGATGGTCGAGAATGCCGACTCATAGCCCAGATCCAAGCGCTTCCAGGCTTGCTCTCCACTCTTCTGAGAGCGCTCGAAAGTCCACAGCGTGCGCGGCTCCTTGGTCGAGAAGCGCACACCGCCCTGGGTGCCAAGTACTTCCAGGAACCAGGTGTTCATCTCGCCCGGCGCCAGCCTCTTCATCTCCAGGCGCATCGGAAGTTCGTGGCCTTGGATGCTGACATCGGTGTGCAGCAGGGCGTTGTCCCAGGTGTCGCAGGGAGCCATGCCGCCGCGCCCGTCGGGGCGCTGGGTGAAGATCTTCTGCAGCTGAGCATAGACGCGCACGGGCTGCCAGCCCAGGCGCAGGGGAAGATGCAGGGTGTGCATCCCCAGGTCGTTCATCACGCCCGCCTCGCCGCAGGTTTTGTTCTGGCGCTTCCAGTTGACTGGCTTGTCGGGATCTAAATCGCTCGAATGCCAGAACCCACTGCGCACTTCGAGCAGCTGTCCCATCTCGCCCGAGCGCGCCATGTGCCAGGCGCGCTGGGCTCCTGGCAAGAACGGGAACTCAGACGAGCAGCGCACGAAACGCCCCAGCCGAGCCGCCTCGTCGCGAACGGCACGCGCGGCTTCCAGGTCGATGCCAAAGGGCTTCTCGGCCAGCAGATCCTTGCCCGAGCGCAGCACCTCCAGATACAAATCGCGGTGCAGGTTGTGCGGCACGGCTACGTAAACCACGTCCACCTGCGCATTGCTCAGCAGCTCGCTCACCTCGCCCGTGATCTGTTTCACCGTAGGCACGCGCCTGAACCACTCGCGAGCATTGGGGCTCAGGTCGCACACACTTACCAGTTCGGCGCGTGGCATCTCGGGGTCGCTGAGCACGAACCAGCGGCCCAGGGCCGAGGCCATCTCGCGCCCCATTAGCCCGCCGCCTATGATGCCAAAGCGCAAAGTTGAGGAAGAATTCATAAAAATACCTCAAGAAAACTCCACCTCTCGTCGGTGGGGAGGAATTGAGGCTCGTCCGCAGGACGGCTTTGCCTCTGCGTTCGATTAGACTTCGCCGCACTGTGTTGTCCCGTCCGCGCACAAGGCACTCTCGAACGAGAGCAACAGCTTCCCTGCCACAGCAGGTTGCGGAACAGGGTTGAGCTTGCGAGCTTGCAACCATGCTACAGATGGCAAGAGAGCAGCACTGCTCTGTGCGAGTGAGCGGTGTATTGCACTCTATCTGTAGCGGGCCGCTCCGCAGTCGAGAGACTGCGGCCTCCTCACCCGAGGTGTCAACCGGCCTCTTGTGCTCCGCTGGTGGAAACATCAGAGTTGGAAGTGCAAGCCCCGCCGCTTGTCGGTGGGGGTAGTTGACGGTGCCTGCAAGTACTTGAGCGCGGCTTCGGGAGTAGCGCCCTCGTGGACGATGCTCATCAGGGCACGCGCGATGCCGCTGGGGTTCGGGTGCTGGATCACGTTGCGGCCATACACAATGCCGCGCGCGCCCTGAGCCATCAGAGCGTGCGTGCGCTCCAGAATCTCGCGCTCGGGAGCCTTGCCGCCGCCTCGCACCAGAACGGGCACGCGCCCAGCGGTTTCGATGACGCGCGCGTATTGGCTCACGTCGTCAGTCGGGTCGGCCTTGATGATGTCGGCTCCCAGCTCAACGGCCTGGCGCACCAGAGGGATGATCTTCTTCTCGTCGCCGTCCACCATGTAGCCTCCAGCTTGAGCATTAGGCTGGAACACCAAGGGCTCGATCATCAAGGGCATATTCCAGCGCTCGGCCTCGGGCTTGATGCGGAGGATGTTGTCCACGCACTGGGCCGTAACTTCGGGCTCGCCTGGGATCTGGAACAGGTTGACCACTACGCACGCCGCGTCCAGCCGCAAGGCCTGCTCAATCGGGCCCTCGATCATCTTAGAAAACAGGGCGCGCGGCAGCGCGCGGCCATAAACATTGGCCACATCGGTTCGCAAGACCAGAGCGGGCTTTTCCTTGCCAGGCAGGCTTTGCAGCAGAGGAGCCTGGCCAATCGTGAGCTGGATGGCATCAGGCGCGGCCTCTACAAGTACTTGCACAGCGCGTTCCAGGCTCTCGATGCCGCCCAGGAACGAGGCTTCGTTGAAGAAGCCGTGATCCAGAGCCACGTCGAAGCAGCGCCCGGAGCGCGCGTTGAAGAGACGATTCAAGCGGAATGGCTTCATGGTTCAGCTTAGCTTGCGCCTCAAGCGCGGCCCATCAAGTTGCGCAGGATGAAGCGCTCCAGCCCTTCGTAATCGCGCGCCTGCACAAAAGAAGCCCACTCTTGCCTGTCAATCGAGTGCGCCAGCTCCACTAAGTCCAGGAACACCTCTTTAGAATGCTGGAGGTGCAGGTGCGACTTGTGGGCGGGCTGAGTTCGCATCGCCTTGACATCGAGCCCGACCACCTCGCCGTGCTGCCCGAAGCCGCCGCGCACCAGAACATCGACCTGGTTGAAGGCCCGGCGCAAGTCTACGGCGCCAAAGGCCTTGTCCTGATCGTATTTCAGTCCGTTCTGATCGTTGAGGTGCACGCCCCACAACTTGCCCTGAGACAAGGCAAAGGCGAACTCATCTGAGGGGTCCAGCCCGGCTAAGATAGCGTGCGCCGACTCAATGAGCACGCCCACGCGCGCAGGATCGGCGGTCTGGTGCGCGAAGGCCAGGAAGTGGCCGGGCGTGGGCAGATACATCAAGTCCATGGGCTCGTTGGGCTTCATCTCGCCCAGGATTTTGATCTCAGGTCCGTATTCGAGCAGCGCATTCGTCCACTCCAGCATCCAGCCAAAGGCCGCAACCGCGTCCTTGCTCTCGCGGATGTAAGTGCCTTCGCGAGCAGGCCACCACACGATCTTCTGGGTGCCCAGCAGCCTGGCCACATCAATGGAACGCTTGCCCCGCTCGATAGCCCAGCGACGGTTCGATTGGTCGTTGCTCGTCACAGGGCCGTCTATACCGCGCGCGTCTTCCCACAGCCTGGGCGCGACGAACTCGGCCTGGAGCCCGTGCTCATCGAGCAGCTTCTTGATTTGGGCGGCGATTCTCTCACGCTCGGCGGGAGAGGCGTCATCGGGCACGGCGTCATCGTCGTGGAACTGGACGTAACCAAAGCCCATGTCCTTGAACAGTTTGAGCTTGGCGGCCAGCTCGCGCTCGCCTCGCACCGGAGGGCCGAAGGGATCGGCGCCGGGGTGCAGGTTCCACGGCCCGGCTGAAAATTGAAAGTCCTGAGCCTTGCTTGGAAGTGTCATAGGTGTCCCTTTTGTTCCTGGATGAATTGCAGCGTCCTTTCGAGCGAGCGATAGCCCGCCACTGTCCCGATCTGCGTGGTGCACAGAGCGCCAGCGGCGTTGCCCAGCTGAGCGCATTCTTCGAGCCCAAGACCCCTCAGCACGCCGGCCAGAAAGCCAGCAGCAAAGGCATCGCCCGCTCCGGTGGCATCCCGCGCCTCGACGCGAAACGGAGCGACGTGGTGCGACTCGCGGCCATCGGTGGCAAAGCTTCCGGCCTCGCCCATTTTGAGCGCCACGGTTTTGACTCCGGCTTCGAGCAGGCGCGTCGCGATGCTTTCGGGCGAGTTTTCGCCGGGATAAAGGGCACGCACTTCGTGCAGCGAGGGCACCAAGTAATCGAGGTGAGGCAAGCACAGGCGCAGGTTTGAGGCCCAGGATTCATCGGGCGCGCCCGCAGTGTCCAGGCTGGTCATCAGGCCACGCGCCTGGGCCGCTTCAAGTACTTGGGCGCACTGGGCGCCGTCGAAGCGAGGCATCAGGCCGTGCCCCGCGATGTGCAGCAGGCGAGCCTCATCGAGGAGCGCAAGGTCGAAGTCCCGGCGTTCATAATAAGCGTTGGCGCCGACGCAATGCAAGAAAGTGCGCTCGGCATCCGAGCCGACGAGAACCATGGTGGCCGAAGTCGGAGCGTCCGGGTCTTGGACTACGCCCGAGGCATCCACGCCGCGCGAGCTGAGCTCGCTGCGTATAAAGGCGCCAAAGCCATCGCGCCCGACTTTTCCGGCCACACGCGTGGGCACCCCAAGTACTTGCAGGCCGATGCCCGTGTTGGCCGCGCAGCCCCCGATGTGGGGCGAGATGTTCTGCACCAGCTGCAGCCTGCCGCGCTCGGGGTAAGCATCGATGGGACGCCCGATCACATCGGCGACCAAGATTCCCAGGCAAACCACCTGAGCTGCGGGGGCTTCTCGTTCGCTCTGGCTGGCTTCGTCGGGCAACGGGGATCGGTTCATTGATGGCTCTGGCCTGCCTTGGTTTGCCGGGCGTGGCAAGGATACATTCCCCGTGCCCTCAATGCTCACCGCGCTCACGATGTTTGGCGTTGGTTGAGGGGAAATTTGTGGACGCAGGAGCGTGTGACAGTCAGGAGCGTGTGGCAGTCTTGTGGCGCGATTACGGCTCGTGGCGGCTGTGCGAGATGGCGAGAAGTGTTATCCTGCGACTGCCCGAGCCACTGCCCGAGGAGATTGAGTTGAACCTGACAGAAACCCAAGATCGAACCAAAAACACTGCCGCCAACCGCGACTACGCGGATCTCAAGCGGATCATCGTCGAAAGCAGGCTGCTGGACAAGCAGACCGGCTTTTACACCTACAAAATCGCACTCACCTTCGCGCTGCTGGGCCTGAGCGTGCTGCTCATGGTGCTGGTCAAGAGCCCCTGGCTGCAGATGCTCAACGCGGTCTTCATGGGCTTCGCCTCGTCTCAGGTCTTGTTCCTGGGCCACGACGCCGGCCACAGGCAGATCGCGCGCACCGCGCAGGGCAACGACCGCATCGGGCTGTTCGTGGGCAACGTGATGTCGGGCGTGTCCTTCTCGTGGTGGCTCCAGGGCCACAACAGGCACCACGCCAACACCAACGACGTGCACAACGACCCCGATCTCGATTATCCCGTGCTGGCCTTCGACGAGGAGCAGTTCAAGGACAAGAAGCCCTGGCAGAAGTGGATCATCGCGCGCCAGAAGTACTTCTTCTTCCCCATCCTCTCCTTAGCCGGGCTCAACTTGAAGTGCGGCGGCGTCAAGTTCATGCTCGAAAACAAGTTCTCGGGCCGCGCTTTTGAGGCCGTGCTGATCGGCTTCCACTTCGCGTGCTACTTCGCTCTGCTGTTCTGGGCCCTGGGCTGGTGGGCGCTGCCGTTCTTCGTGATCCACCATATGTCGCTGGGCGTGTTCCTGGGCAGCGTGTTCGCGCCCAACCACAAGGGGATGCCGCTCGTGGAAGGTGAGGCTCGCAAGGATTACCTGCGCGTGCAAGTACTCACCTCACGTAACGTGTTCGCCCACCCCGTCACGGACTTTATGTATGGCGGCCTGAACTACCAGATCGAGCACCACCTATTCCCCTCCATTCCGCGTAACCGAATGCGCGAGCTGCAACGCATCGTCAAGGATTTCTGCGAGGAGCGCTCGGTTTCTTACTACGAGACCAGCACCCTGCGCTCCTACCGCGAGATTATGGACTTCCTGCACGAAGTCAGCGCCCCCCTGCGCGAAAAGTCTTAAGCCGGGCCTTTGAGGCTCGCAATGCGGTCTGAAAAGCCAGTGATGTAAGCCCAACACGAAGATAGTTTCGTGTTGGGCTTGTTTGTGAGCCAGTACAACTCACCGTGTGGTGCGTTTGGCCTTCTATGCGGCTCGTACAAGGACTTGTCCCCTGTGAGCTTGCTGATTGTGCGCCCTTGCTTAAGGAAAGTTCATGGTTCTTCAGTAACTTCCCAGCCCTGGCGCCGTCTGCCCACACAGTGACTATTGCGGGGTTGATGCGTGCAAAATCCCTTCGTGGTCACGTCTGTTTGCGCCGCGCCTCAGGAGGATTCTATGGGTCATAAGAGAAGCACCAGCCGTGCCCGCACCGGCTTCACGCTCATCGAGTTGTTAGTTGTTATCGCTATCATTGCAATACTGGCGGCGATTTTGTTCCCTGTGTTCGCGAGAGCCAGGGAGAACGCGCGCCGTGCCAGTTGCCAGAGCAACCTGAAGCAGATTGGGCTGGGCCTCTTGCAATACACGCAGGACTACGACGAGCTTCACGTGCGGGCCACGATGGGAGTGGGAGGGGGAGCCAGCCAGACCTGGGCGAACTCAACGCAGCCCTACATCAAGAGCACGCAGATCTTCCAATGCCCCAGCGATACGGCGCACGACGTCAACACCTGGTGGATGGGAAGCCTGCCCCCTGACCAACAGTTCCACATCAGCTACTTGTATAACTCTGCGGTGGCGCGCTCGTCCGACGCCGCGATACAAAACCCCAGCGGCACAGTGATGGCCGTGGATGGTGCGACCAACCCCTCGGCTTCGGCCAACCCCGTGGACTGGCTGAGCTCGCCTAAGCCCACAGCGTTTTTGATCAGGCCCTTTGTGGGCGATGACACAACCGCAACAGACGGTCGAGGCGAGGACTTTGCGGCTCCTGCGGCTCGTCACCTGGAAACGGCCAACGTGCTTTATGCGGACGGCCACGTCAAGGCCTTGCGTGTCGAGAGCTTTTACGACCGCAACGTCACCTTTCCTAACTTTATGCCTTGCCTGGATCCAAACGTCGGCTGCAGCTGACGCAGGCCCCGAGTACTTGAGGATCACGCCCGTAGCCTGGTCGAGCAACCATTTCCCGAACAGACGCCAGCCCACAGTTCAGGCTGCAAAAGCCCCAGGTACTTGCAAGTACCTGGGGCTTTTGCAGCTCAGAGTGAGGAGGGCGGAGCCAGACCGGGGACGGAATGCTCCGCGATGCCGCGCGCCGTCTTCGCCGGGTCTGTGGGCGTGAGGTTGGTCAGCACGATCACTGTGAGGGCGTCGTCCTGGTAGCGCTCGACGAAGCTCCTGAAGCCGGGGACGCCCCCGCCGTGGCCGATAAAGCGGTGCTCCTGATGCGAAGAAACGTGGCCCCCACCGGACCCTGATTCTTTACGGAGGTATCCACTTAGGAAATCGTGCCCTGAACCTGGGAGACTGGCGCGCCAAGGCCTTCAAGTACTTGACGCTCTCTTTCCTCGTCAGCCGTAGCTACAAGGTGGGAAGAAGGTTAAGAATACAGCTACGCGACCGTTTCGATTTCGTGTCTGTCTCACTCTGAGCCGCGCGCGCCGCCCCTTCAACACATGAAAGCCTTTCTCTGTGCATCTGTTGCCATGTTCTCTTTCGCGTTCGCGGCTGACTCCATTGCGCCGCTCCCCACCTCGGCCCGGACCTGGGTTGCGGATAACGGCAACGGCAGCTTCACCAATCCTCTGTTCTACGAGGAGTTCTCGGACCCCGATGTCATCCGCGTCGGCGACACCTACTACCTGGCAGGCACCACGATGCACGTGATGCCTGGGCTCACGGTGCTGAGATCCAAGGACCTGGTGAACTGGCAATTCGCCTCCTACTGCTTCGACAGGCTCGATCTTGGCCCCGAGTTTCGCCTGCAAGCGGGCAAGGAGATGTATGGACAGGGCATATGGGCTCCTTGCATCCGCTACCACGAGGGCGTCTTTTACATCTTCTCCAACATCAACGGTCACGGCACCCAGGTCTTCCGTTCCAGGAGCGCGGCTGGACCGTGGCAGCCCACCACGCTCAAGACCACGCTCTATGACCTGTCTGTGCTCTTCGATGGCGGGAAGATCTACGCCGTGTGCGGGGGCGATGAGATCAGCCTGGTCGAGCTGAACCCTGAGGTCACAGACGTTGTGCCCGGCACGCGCCACGTCATCATCCCGCGCGGCAGGGGCATGGGCGAGGGGCTGCACCTGTACAAAGTCAACGGCAAGTACTTCATCGTCAGCGCCCTGCCAGGAGCGCACACGCCCATGGTGTGTGCGCGGGCCGACACCCTTGAGGGGCCGTGGCACATCGAGACCTTGGTGCGCGACGAGTCGATGGGCGTGGCCACGGGCAACGTTCTCTCTGGTCAGGCCGGCTCGCCGCAGAGCCCGACCTTCGACATCCGCCCGTCCACGGACCCCAATGCTTCCATCGGGCTCACCATCCACCAGGGCGGCCTTGTGGACACGCCTTCGGGCCAGTGGTGGAGCGTCATCATGCAGGATCACCGCTCCCTGGGCCGGGTTTCGTGCCTGGTGCCCGTCACATGGCAAGACGGCTGGCCCTTCGTGGGTCTGCCCGGCAACCTGCGCCGCGCGCCCAAGACCTGGGTCAAGCCCGACACCGGCCATAATCAGGCGCCCACAGCTCCCTTCGAGCGCAGCGACAGCTTCTCCTCCGCCAAGCTCAAGCCCATATGGCAGTGGAACCACCGGCCCGACGACCGCAAGTGGTCGCTCAGCGAAAAGCCGGGCGCGCTGAGGCTTCACTCGCTGCCAGCCCCCGACTTCTGGTGGGCGCGCAACACTCTCACGCAGCGTGCCGCAGGCCCCGCCTCAACCGTGACCGTGCACCTTAATGCCGCGGGCATGAAGGCGGATGACGCTGCTGGCCTCGCCCTGCTGAACCTGCCCTACGCCTGGCTGGGCCTGGTTCGACAGGCCGATGGCACGCTCATGCTGCGGCAGTTCACCCAGAATGGCGCCAGAACAACCGAGACGCCCCTGCACGGCAGCAGCCTCTGGCTGAGGGCCGCGTGCGACTTCGACACCGAGCAGGCGGCCTTCAGCTACAGCACCAACGGGCGCTCGTTCACGCCCATGGGCTCGCCCATCGCTCTGGTGTACCAGCTCAAAACCTTCCAGGGCGTTCGCTACAGCTTGTTCCACTACAACACCGCAGGCGAGGGCGGATACGCCGATTTCGATAAATTTTCCGTGACCGAGCCCCGCGCCACAGAGGGCCGCGCCATCCCCCTGGGCCAAACGGTTCGCTTCAGTAATGTCGCCGACAACAGCGTGCTGATCGTGCGCAATGGCCAGCTGCGCTCGATCCCAGCCCATGATCCCGTCGCGTCCTCACCCTCTGCCACGTTCCTGGTGCTGGACCGGGGCAGAGGACGCATCGCGCTCAGATCCGTGTCGAATGGGCGCCTTCTCACCGTCGATCGCAACGCCAACGGAGCCGTCATCCTGGGCTCGCAGAAGCCGAACGAGGAGGCAACGTTCCAGTGGATCGACCTCGAACGCGGCCACATCATGCTCATGGCTCTGGCCACCAACCGCTATATGGCCTCTGATCCAACAACGCCTCAAGTACTTGTACTCGCCAACTGCCCAGGCCCACGCTCCGATCACAAAGAAGGCTCGTGCTTCACCTGGAAGATCGCCTTCTAACACCCAACAGAAGTTAATCAGCAGGCCTGGCGACTACCACTCTCTCATCCAGAGCACGATTCTCAACCACTAAAAAGAGCCATGTGCCTGAGCTATTTCGGCAGCCTGATTTGGCGTAGGCGGTATTTGGCGTTGTAGTGAAAAACTGTTCCATAAACCCGCCCTTGTGAGTAAAGAACCCCACCGCAAGCGGTGGGGCATTAACGACCACGACAAGAAGTGCTCGGTGGCATTGAGCCACCTCCCACTTCCAGAACTTCCGAGGAGGAAACAGACATCGAGTCTGTTCCCTCCTCCAGCCCATTCATCCCCGCCGCAAGCAGCGGGGCACTCTGGGCTACTTCGTAGAGTCGTCTGGGGTGAGGAGGTTGGGCTATCGCGCGAAGAACCGGTAGAACGTGGTTTGCCGATACATCTGGCCCGGCTCCAAGGTCGTGGAGGGGAAATTGGCGTGGTTGGGTGAGTCGGGAAAATGCCCGGTTTCGAGGCAGAAGCCGTAGCGCTTGTTATAAACCTTGCCACCCTTGCCCTGGACGCCATTCAGGAAGTTGCCCGTATACAACACCATGCCCGGTTCGGTGGTGTAGACCGCCAGAGAGCGGCCCGACTTCGGTTCATAAACGCGCGCCGCCAGCCAAGGCTTGCGGCCCTGACGATTGAGGATGAAGTTATGATCGTAGCCGCCTGCGAACTTCAATTGCTCGTCGTCCTGGTTGATGCGCGCGCCAATCGCCACCTCTTGGCGGAAATCCAGCGGTGTGCCCAGCACGGGACGCACTTCGCCGGTGGGAATCAGATCGCTTCCGATGGGCGTAAAATAGTCGGCATTAATGCTCAGCAAATGGCCCAGAACATCGCCGTTGCCTGCGCCAGCCAGGTTGAAGTAAGAGTGGTTGGTGAGATTGATGACCGTGGTCTTGTCAGTGACGGCGCTGTAATCAATCTTCAGCTCGTTTTTGTCGGTGAGGGTATAGATCACCTTCACCATCACATTGCCGGGATAGCCTTCATTTCCGTCGGGACTAAAGTGGCGCAGCGACAGGCCGACCGCGCCTCGACGATGAACCGGCGTCGCCTGCCAGACAACTTTGTCGAACCCGATGTGGCCGCCGTGGATGTGGTTGGGGCCGTTGTTTTTGGCGAGGGTGTAACTCTTGCCGCCCAGCTTGATTCTGGCGCCCTTGATGCGATTGGCATAGCGCCCCACAAGCGCACCAAAAAGCGGACTGTCCTTGATGTAGGCCGCGAGCGTGTCGAAGCCCAGCACCACGTCATCCGCCTTGCCCGTGCGATCCGGCACTTTGAGGGACGTAACGATGCCGCCGTAGTTGGTGATTTGCGCCGTCATGCCGTGGCCGTTGGAAAGTGTGTACAGGTCAACGGCTTTGCCATCGGGCGTTGTGCCGAACAGATGTTTGCTAATATGGCCTTTGGAAGCACGGCCTTTGCAAGCAGCTTCATCAGCGCAAACCGTCATCAGGACGGCGGCACCGCACAGCGACAACGCGAGGGATCTCATGTTCATGGCTCGATTCTTTGAAGGGGATGTGGTGTGTCGCCGCGGGGTGGAGCGCGGTGGGAGGCGCAAGAGCAATTTTCGTCCCGTCCACACCCGAAGTCCTCTCCTTGAGCAAGTGCAAGAAACGGATGTGAATGCACCCAGAGGTGAATCGGTAACCACCATGAGCAAGCACCAAGTACTTGAGCCAGGTCAACCAGTTCCCGTAGCGGGGCAATGTCAGGACATCGGGCCGCGCGGTGGCAGGAGTGCAACAGAGATGAAGCAAAGCGACGCGCGGAAGGGACATCGTTGGGCCTGTGTGGTGGCGAGCGCGATCTTACTGGGCAGCATGGCAGGCGCGCAGGCGCAAGGCCAAGTCCTTGGCCAAAAAACACGCCAGGGAGCGTTGGGGCCAGTCCCCACGGTTGGGAAGCGACTGGCCTTGGTCAACGTGCTGCAGGGAACCAACTCCGTCCGTGAGTTCAGCCACGGCAACGTGCTGCCGCTGATCAGCGCGCCCTTCGGGATGACCGACTGGTCGGTGCAAAACAACGGCGACATCAACGAGAGGTTCTTCTTTCAGTCGCGCCGGAGCACGTTCACCGGCATCCGCGCCACCCATCAGCCCTCGCCGTGGGCGGGCGACTATGGCCACTTCTCGATCACCCCGCAGACCGGGCCCCTCGCCCTGGAAACCGCCGCGCGCGCCTCCGAGTACGACCCGGCCACGACCGTGATGCGGCCCGACTACCTTCGAATCCACCTGAAGAAATACAAGCTGACGACGGAGCTGACGTCTTCCGAGCGGGCCTCAGTGTGGAGGGTTCACTTCGACCCGTCCGAGCAGACTGGCCGGCTTGTCTTCGATCTGGCGGGCGACGCTCAGCTCCAGATGAAAGGCAATCGGCTCTGGGGCTACACCAAGTCTCACGGCGGGCCGGCGGCGGGCGACTTCCACTGCTATTTTGCGGCTGTTCTCGATCGCCCAATCACAGGCGGCCAGGGCGTCGGCACGGAGACGGACTCGGGCAAGGGAGTTGGATACGTCGAGTTCGGGACCGGCAACGGCAGGCCGCTGGAGATGCGGATCGCCACGAGCTTTATCAGCCCCGAGCAGGCCCAGGTCAACCTGAACCGGGAGACGGTTGGGGGATTTGAGGGCGTTCGTCGAACCACCGCTGAGGCCTGGGAGAAGCTGATGGGCCGCATCTCCGTGGAGGGGACACAGGAGCGCAAGGAGACGTTCTACTCCTGCCTGTACCGCGCCCTCAAGTACCCGCGGAAGATCTACGAGCGGAACGCGGCTGGCGAGATAGTCCACTACAGCCCGTGGAGCGGCAAGATCGAGAAGGGCCCGGCCTACACGGACACCGGGCTGTGGGACACATTCCGCACGCAGTTCCCGCTGTTTTCCATTGTCTACCCCGACATCTACGGGGAGATTGTGGCGGGTTGGCTCAATGCATATCGGGAGGGCGGGTGGCTGCCGCACTGGCCCAACCCGGGCGGGTTCCGTTCGATGCCCGGCAACTTCGCCGACACCATGGTCGCCGACGCGATGGTGAAAGGGATTCGGGGCTTTGACTACAAGACGGCCTATGAGGCGCTGCGCAAGGACGCCTTCGAGGTTCCCGTGAGCCTGCACGGGGAACCGGTCGGGGGCAAGGGGGCGATGGACGAGTACTTGAGGCTGGGCTACGTGCCCGCGCGCAAGACGGAGTATTGGGTGTCGATGACACTGGACTACGCCTACAACGACTGGTGCGTCGCTCAGGCGGCCAAGTACTTGGGACGGGCCGACGACTACCGGGCGCTGATGAAGCGGTCGCAGAACTACAAGAACCTGTGGGATCCCTCGACCGGCTTCATGCGCAGCAAGGACGAGGCGGGTCACTGGTCGGAGCCGAACTTTGACCAATACGCCTGGGGCGGCCCCTACGCCGAGTCTGGGCCGTGGCAGGCCAGCTGGGCGGTGCAGCACGATGCGCTCGGCCTGGCGGACCTCTCAGGCGGGAAAGCGGCGTTCGGGGCCAAGCTGGATGACCTGTTCAGCCAGCCCCCGATCTTCAAGACGGGGGCATACAACGGGGTGATCCACGAGATGATCGAGTTCGTGGCGGTCGGCATGGGCCAGTACGGGGCGTGCAACCAGCCGAGCTTCCACCTTCCCTATCTTTATGCGGCGATCGGCCAGCCGTGGAAGACCGAATACTGGACGCGGCGGGCGTGTCGGGAACTGTTCAACGCCGGGCCCAACGGTTTTTCAGGGGATGACGACAACGGGTCGATGTCGTCGTGGTACTTGCTGAGCGCGATGGGGATCTATCCTCTGACGCCGGGGCACCCGAGCTATGTGCTGACGAGCCCGGAGTTCGACTCGGTGAAGATCGAATTGCCCAACGGGAAGACGCTGGTGATAAGGGCCAAGGACAACTCGGAGAAGAACGTGTTCGTGAGGTCTCGCACCGTGAACGGGAAGACGTGGACGAAGACGTGGATCTCGCACGCGGAACTGGTCGGTGGGGCGAAGATCGTGGACGCGATGTCGAACCGGCCAGCCGTGCGGGAGGTGAAGGCGGAGGAACTGCCCTATTCGGCCAAAACAGAACTGGTGGCAGGCAAGTCGTTCGTGGGTGGAAGGTAACCCACAAGCAGCGCGGGGATCTTTGTGCGGGGGGTTTCTCTTCGATGAGCCAGCGCGCAAAGCGGCCCGCGACGACTTTGATGAGGCTCCACTGGACTTCCCCGGAATTGGACTTCCCCCAGTAGTGGACACGTGGAAAAGAGACACTACCAGAGGGGATTCAGATGGCAGTACGCAAGCAATACACGAGGGAATCCAAGCAGGAAGCGGTGCGCCTTGTGACTGAGCACTGGCCTTGCGTTTAGTTCCTCTGTCTCGAGTTCTGAGTTAGCTGCCTGCTCGGTGGCAGTGAACTTGATCGGCGCATCGGCGCGTGGCCCGTTGCTAATAATCGGCGCTAAAAAGAGGGTTTATGCACGTCTATCCGCCCCTCAAGTACTTACCGGCCCGGCTTCGGGCGTAATTCGGGTTGCCCCGTATCAAAGCCCATACAAGCCCGTAGCGAGGCGCTCAGGTGCCGCGCGGAGATTACCTGAGCGGCGCTTAGAACGGCTCATCTATGCGCCTTAGCTTCTGCTGGGCTACGCTTTGTGCCAGTGAGACGATTATTCATAAAAATACCCCAAGGAAACTGCACTGTTCGTCGGTGGGGAGGAATCGAGGTGTTGTCCGCAGGACGACTTTGCCTCGTCGTTCGGTTGAACTTTGACTTACCCATCAAGGCACTCCGGTTGGGCGGAGCAACAGTTTTCGTGCGTCGCTCCTGGACACGTTGAAGGATCAGGTTGCAGCAACTCAAGGACGTTTTGCGGCGGAAAACGTTGAACCGTCCCTGAGCAATCCGTGTCCCCTTTGGGCACGGCCCGAAGGGGCAGGGCCACAGTCCATTGGCCTCTTGGAGCGGCCTTGGGGTCAGTGACAAGCTCCGCCGCTTGTCGGCGTGGGTAGTTGACGACACTTCCTATTCCAATGATCCCCAAACCCCGTAAACGGCCCGCGACGCCAGAGCCAGGGCGCATAAGTAGGCGCGTGAGGGTTCGAGGCGCTTAAAACGGCTGCCCTTGAGTTGAGGCGTCAGAGAAGGACTAAGCACCTGAAAGCCTTGCCTGATGGAGCGCCAATCATCCGAGAACTGCTGCTCAGCTACTCAAGCATTTACTGAACAGGCCGGGCATCGTTTTAATGCCCGGCCTGTTCAGTACTTGTCGCTCATCTTCCACAGGCGCGCGAGCCGACAAGAATCACCCTCTTCCCCAACAATCTCCTGCACGCACCTGATGAAAAGCCCTGGCAAGAGACAAGTGCAGGAACTATTTTGTGTCAATTTTGACAAATAGCGAATTTTGGTCTACAATACCGCCGCTGGTCGCCTTGCCAGAGCACGACGTTCGGGGCCTGAGCTGCGATCAGCAAATGGAGACAAGCCTATAATGAGCAAAGTACTTGTAGGTGTGGGGTTGGCGGTTTGTGGCGTATCAGCGATCCTGGCGGGCTGCAATGGAGTTAACGGCGTCAACGGCGGGCCTATCCCTGTGCCCACGAGCACATTCCCTGTGCCCACGAGCACGCCGGCCAGCCAGAGCTTTAGCGCACCAGTGACTCTGGCCAACGGGCAAACGGGCACATTGGCGCTGCGCCTTCAGAACGGGCGAGCCACAGGCACCCTGAAAGTTGACAGCCGTAGAGTTGCGGATGCAGTTGCTCGGCTGGCCGTGATAAGCCTTGTCATTCCCTCTGGCACCTACCCCATCAGCGGTACTTTTACACCGCCACGCGGCTTTAGCGTGAGCGGAAGCTTCCCCGCCCCCATCGGGAGCTTTAGCATCAGCGGCACCATCCCGACGCCGACACAGACCGGCGCCTTTACGCTGCGCGCCGCTGGACAGAGCACCAACGGCATCATCCCGGTGATTGGAACGGTGCCTACACCAATTCCTCAGCCCACGACAGCGGGCACCCCCTCGGGCACTCCGCTTCCCACCGTGCGAGGCACCCTCAACGTCACGTTCTCGAACTCGACGATCAACGCTTCCAGCGCGCCCTTCAACGGGCCTGCTGCCAACGGCTTCATCGGCATCCCCAGCTCGCCCAAGGGCAACTTCCTGGGCGTCTATGGCACGGGAGTTGGCACAGCCGCCTTTCGCAGCTTCACCGTGAATGTGCTCAACACAATTAGTGGAGGTGGCTACAGTCCCTTCACCGTAGGCCAGAGCTTTGGCTTTGGCTCCAACGGCATCAATTTGCCGGGCCAGGCGGCGATCAACTACTCCACAACTGTGGGTGTGCGAGCTGCTATCTTTTCAGCCACGAGTGGCACCTTGACCATCACGGCAGTGAGCGCGAACTCGATCTCCTACAAGCTGCAGAATGTGCACCTTGGGCCGGGGATTGTCAACCCCGGTGGAACGGGCTCGTTCACGCTCAACGGCACCGGCACGCTCAGCAAGTAGTTCCCTGAAGCTCTTTAAGGGCTCATCCAGGGCCAAGAGAAGTGGGCGCAGGCACGGGTTCGCGTTCGTCGGAGACGCGCTGAAATCGGCTGGATGCGGGACTGCAGCTGTGCCGATTGCACTCAGCCATTGTGGGATAAGCCGGGACGGAAGGGGGCGCGCTCATTACCGAGTGCGCCCCCTTGCAAGTACTTGAGGCTCAGGTGTCGGGCTCATTGGCAACCCTCAGCAGCACATCGGCATGACAGAGCGGCTCGTCGAGCGGGCACCAACACGCGAGGTTCTTGCCGCGCAACTCAGAGCGGGCCGCTGCTATGGTTGCCGCGTCGAGACTGTTCTCGAAGGCTTCAACCATCCGCTGCTGGCTTTTCTCGCCCTTCCTTTTCTCGAAGGGAGTGCCCCACTTGGAGGGGCGCGTTACGCGTTTGATCGGCAGGCCTTTGGTGGCTGCCTCACTCAGCTTGGAGCCCTTCTTGCGCGAACGCTGGACTCGAACCGGCACAGCGCCGGGTTTGTCGTTGGATTTCATAGCTGTTGATTCTCGCTCTGGCCGGGTGCACCCGTGAGGATGGCCCGGCCTTGCAAGTCCTTAAGGCTACTTGGCGACGTGTTGCGGGGCTTCAACGATCTCGCGCACCTCGGCTGCAGAGAGCGTTCCTTGTTTCATCAGCGCATCCGCTACCTGCCGCACAGCGTGCTTGTTCTGCTTCAGGAATTCCTCGACACAGACTAACGCGAACTCTTCGTAAGCAGAGGCTACTAGTGGGTCACTTGATACGTAGATAGCCAATGGGCTTTGAGCCATCGTCACCTTGTTAAACTTGCTGTGGCCCTGTATCTGGAGACGAGACGAAAACAGCATTGGCGACATACGTAGCAAGTGACCCACTACTGGGTCACTTGTTATGCTCATAGCCATTGGCTGATTTGCTCTCGTTTCCCGCGGGACGGGCGCAGTGAGCTCAACACGCCTATTTACCCTTCTGCATTCAATGGCTACGCGCATACCAAGTGACCCACTAGTGCTCTAACCCGGTAGTAGAGAGGGACACGAATTTGGAGGCAAAGATATGTGGAGTGCCGCTTCACATAGATTTTTCAGCCTTGGACGCCACTGGATGCGACCCTCCCTACTACCGAGTCAGAGCACTACCTTCAGCCATGCCTTAAGGCGTTTGCGCGAAGCCGTAGTGGGTCACTTGGTATATAGATAGGCATTGCTGCTTCGCCTCGTTTCCCAAAGGGCGTCTATAGTGAGACCGGCACCTGGATTGTGCCTTCTTCAGCCATTGGAGACATCCATGCCGAGTGACCCACTACGCTGCATTCGTTCCTCACTTCGCTACGGGCGCGGGTGAACTCGGGCGTCATGAACTTAGGCGGGAAGGTAACATAAAGGATAGAGGTGTTTATCAATGAAGCAATCACCACAACTGGAGCCCGCAAGCTCCGCCCTGGCTTCTGCCGAGGGAAGCTTTGAAGGTGCGTCGGCTGAAGGTGCGTCGGCTGAAGGTGCGTCGAAGGTGTCGCGCCGGACTCTGCTGGGCTTGGGCGGAGCTGTCGCGGCCTCGACTCTTCTCGCTGGAGGCGTGCGCGCCGACATCCTGGACACGGTGAAGAAAGTGCTGGATCTGGATGCCATCGTGCTCAACTACGCGCTGGAGATGGAGGAGCTGCAGGCCGACTTTTTCGGTCGCCTGACCCGCTCGAAGGCTTACGACGAGATGGAAGCGCGCGAGCGCAGCGTCATCTCGGCCATCGCGATGCAGGACAAGGCGCACTTCGAGATTCTGGACGGCATTCGCGGCAAGCTGGGCGCGCGCGGCGGCGGCGGCTTCGAGTCGCTCAACGCCGCGGCCTCGCGCCGCCCGCGCAACTTCACCTACCCGAGCTCGGCCTTCAGCAACCGTAACGACGCCTTAACCGAGGCAGTCACCATCAAGGAGAACGTGGTTTCGGCCTACCACGGCGCGGTTCATCTGCTGCGCGACAAGCGCGGTTTGCTTAAGCCAGCCGTGGCCATCGCGGGCGTGGATGGGCGGCACCTGGCTGTGCTGCGCGACATGGCCGGGCTCGATCCCGTGCCCGCGTCTTACGAGCTGCAAGTCTCACCGCAGATTGTTGGCAAGCGCCTGGGCCGCTACGGCTTCAAGGGCGGAGCCATGAGCGGAGGTCAAATTTCATGAGCCACCTCGAACTTCCCCCCGAACTTCCTCACAACACCCAGGAGCGTTCCGTCGAGAACGCCACACCCGACGCCGAGAACTCCCCTGAGCGCCGCCGCATCTTGCGCTCGGGCGCTCAGGTACTTGCGGTTGCCGGAGGCCTTCTGCTGGCTCGCCCTCTGCTGAGCACCCCAGCCCTGGCCAAGAGATCCCGCAGGCCCAAGCCCTCCGCCACCAATGACAGCGGCACGGCCACATCAGGCACCACGGCCACAACAGACGATGCCGCTTCAAGCGCTTCGAGCACTGCCTCAAGCACCACTGCGGGCGCTTCAGGTGGCGCGATGGGTGGTGACGCGGGCGCGGCCACAGGCGCATCTGGCGCTGCGATGGCGGGCGATGCGGCGAGCGGCAACTCGATGAGGCCTGGCGAGCAGAGCAGGATGCTGGCGGCCAGAACAGGAACCGAGAAGGCGACGGGGATGCAGCCTCTGGCTCCGGCGGATTTGCGGATGAGCCGAGCCCCTATTGGCTCGCTGAGCGGGTCGCAAGGCGTTCCCGCCACGGCGATTGTGCAGCAGGTGGCCAGGCCTGGAAAGAATGAGGCCAACGACGCCGCGATCCTCAACTTCGCGTTGACGCTGGAGTTTCTGGAAGCCGAGTTCTACACCCGCGTGGTCGCGGCTGACGAGGCGCACGCGTTTCTGCGGGGCCGCCCCAAGGAGCTCGCCCGCGCCCTGATGCGCGACGAGGTGTCGCACGTTGAGACGGTTTCGGATGCCATCACCAAGCTGGGAGGCACGCCTGTGGCTAAGCCCAACTTCCAGTTCCCGGCTGAGGCTTTCATCTCCGAGATCTCGTTTCTACAGCTGGCGGCTCAGCTCGAAGAGACGGGCGTGAGCGCCTACTCGGGCCAGGGGCCAAACGTCAAGCGGCTCGACGTGCTCAACTTCGCGGCCTCCATCTACGGCATCGAGGCGCGCCACACCGGGCTGATTCGCTTCTACCTGGGCGGCAACTTCGCCCCGCGCGACATGGAAATCCCACTCACCATGGAGCAAATCCTGGAGCGAGCGCGGCCCTTCATCATAGCCTGAGCAAAGGCTCGGGCTCTCGGATGCTAAAAATGACGAAAGGCTGCGCTCATCGGTTGAGCGCAGCCTTTCGTCATTTTCACACCTTCCCACTGAGGTTTTCGCAGCCAAAAGTCCGCTTCAACGCAACCACACGAAGGTGCCAGCCAGCTTTGCTTAGCCTTGCGCACGACAGCATCCATGCGGAGTGCTGACTTAGACAGGTTCGAGACCCTGCAAGCGCCTGTGTAGGCTGGGGCTGCAAGTACTTGCAGCCCCAGCAAGCCTCACTGACCAAAGGCGGTGCGAAGGCCCTGGCCAGCAGAAGCCTCGGCGTCGCGCGCCTGGGGAATGACGGCACCCAGGCCGAAGAACTCGTGCGTCACGCCGCGATACAAGCGGCATTGCACGGGCACTCCAGCAGCGCGCAGGTTGTTGGCGTAGAGCCCGACCCGTGTCCTCTCGATGAGCAGCTCGCGCTTCCTCTGACCGAAGGACACCGTGACGTGGAAGAAGAAACGGCCCGCTGGAGTCGAGGTATCGATAGCATCGGAGCGGAAGTGGACGCCCCGCTTCTCCAGCTCGCCCACCAGATCGATCAGGTCTCGCACGTTGCGCCCCAAACGGTCGAGCTTCCACACCACGAGCGGGTCACCCTGCCTCAGCCTGTCCAGCACGCAAGCCAGCCCAGGGCGATGACAGTGACTGCCCGACTTGGCCTCCTCGATGATCTCCTCGCATCCCGCCTGCCCCAGCGCATCCCGCTGCAAGTCCAGATTCTGCTCCAGGGTCGAAACCCATCCACACAGGCACTTCAGCCCTCTGCGCGGTCCTGCAACGCACTACCGGAGCTTCATTTTCCTTTCCTGTGGTGACCCAGAGTAGGTCATATCGAGATTGACATGAACTATGGCCAGAGCTAAAGCGTAGCAGGTGCGAAGGACAAACCGTAAACAGCAGGAGGTGACAATCATGAAGAAGAGCTACGAATCCCCTCGCCTGGCCGTGCACGGCACGGTCGAGCAGGTGACGCAGGGCGCGAAGGTTCTGGGCCGTCTGGACGGCACGTACAACCAGAACTCGGTGGCTGGCGTGGACACCATCGCCCAGTCGTAAGAACTGACCACCGAGGACTTCCCGATCCAACCTGCCGCCGGGCGCTCGGCCTGCGAGCACTCCGACGACATCACATCCGGTTCGGGAGCAGTAAGTGCGTAACCCACACGATCCTCCCAGCGCACCCCTCTCCTAAACCGCTGCGCTCGCGCGCAGCGGTTTTTGCTTGGCCCGCCGACGTTGTGATGCTCAGGCCCGCGCCCACAAGCACAAATATTTTGAGGGCCGAGACATCGCGTTGACGCCTCGGCCTCTTCCGTTGGAACGTGCCCATCATCTGCGGTTGCTACATTGAGCTTGCGTTCCCTATTTGCCTAACGCTTCATACCTTATGCCTCAAGGACGTTTGCGACATCTGGCGCAAGCAGTTAAAGCAATAGACTGCAGCAGAGCTTCGAGGGGCGAGGTAAAGTATTTGTCCCCCAGGCGCGGCACAGCGCAGCGGTGCCTGTTCTTCCCTTCTTTCTCCTCTACCGATTAAGCACCGGCGCCGGGTGCCCGCTGCTCCTCCATGCAGAAGCGGGTCTTTCGGTGTTTGCCGCCTCATACCTCAAGTACTTTGAGCCTTGCTGGAGCACTCAAAGCTCACTCAGGGCTTAAGCCCTTGCCGCTTAGTCTTTGGCTCCAGCGGCCTTGAGCATCTGGATGATGTCGGAGTAAGGCTTATCCTTTAAAACTCCTGATCTGCGGCGACAACACATCTGTTCCTCCGATAGATAGAGAGCATCGCGACGACGAGACGAGCCGCCCCCTGCAGAGCCAAGATCAGCGTTTATATCAGCGCCGTGATCCAAGAAGAACTGGACTTCGGAAGCTTTGGTGGCGCCAGCGAAACAAATGAGGGCCGTGCTGCCTCGCGCGTCGCTTGCGTCGATAGCCGCATCATCAGAGATCAATCGTCGTACACGTGCGCACTTGTCACTCCAATTTTCGCCATTGTCGTGCTTAAGCTCGTTAAGCGACTTCTGAAGTTGCCGCATAGCACAACTGTCAGCCCCAGAGTCACGACAGCAACGCCACCCAGGGCAAACGCAGGGGGATTTCCTCCGTTTTGTGGTGGGCCGGGCCCTGGTAAGTACTTGTAGAGGCCGTGTCTACGTAGGGAGACAACAAGTTGCAGGCTCTGAGTTGCGGCTACAGGCACGGGAAACGTAGGAAATCCCCACGCGTTTGCCCTGCCTTCATCTGACCCTGGAGTTGAGGTGTTGATGGCATCGTTTAAACTACGAAAGTGCACACTCTTCTTTTCAAGCCCCCACCAGCTCGACCAAGTCCCACAGGGCGACCCACCCAGTCGAGCTTCCAGCAGGGTGGCGTACCTGCCCACGCGCCAGGAGAGGGGGGACGAGCGATGGGGGCGGAGTGAATGTTGGACTGGGAGTTGGTGTGGGCGAGGGGCTTGGCACCTGCTGCACCTCGAAGGCGCCGATGTTGGCCCGTCCTCCGCGCACCCGAGCGAATGGAGCGCCCCGTTGATCGAAGGAGGAGCCTGGAGTGGGATCGCCTGTGTTGAGGGCTGGGCTGCGGGGCAACAGAGCATGAGTTAAAGTGCGGCCGCCGTTGTTGGCCAGAGGCGCCAGGCCCGGATTGCCCCCAATGAGGTTGAAGCCCCCGTTCTGCACGGTGCCGTTGCTGGCCAAGTCCGGGGTGGCACCCGCCACGTTGCCCGACAGAATGCAAGAGCGCAGCGAAAGGGTGGCGCGGGCGACGCCTCGCAGGTTGTCCATGCCTCCAGCTTGAGCGGCCCGGTTCTGGGTGATCGTGCAGGCGCGTAGCGACAGGAACGAGCTGAGCGGGGTGTTGTTCTGGGAGCCTCCAACGTTGACCACACCTGCTCCGCGCTCCGAGACGATGTTGCCCGACAGGGTGCACTGGAACAGCACAGCCGTCGAACCGAAGTTCTGCAGGGCACCGGCATTGCGCGCCCTGTTGTGGAAGAAAGTGCTGTCTTGGGCGTTGAGCCTGGCCCGGAAGGCATTGTCAATGGCGCCACCGCTGAAAAGAGCCACGTTGCCACTGAGGGTGCTGCTGGAGAGGTTGAGGGTGCTGTAGTTGGTAACTGCACCACCAAAAGAAGCTCGGTTTCCACTGAAGCTACAGCCCCGAATGTTGACGACGCTGCCGTAATTGACAGCGGCTCCTCCAGCCCCGGCCTGGTTGTCGCGCAGGACGCACCCCTCAAGCGTCAGCGCGCCTGCGTTTGCCAGACCGCCTCCGGTGTCGGTACCAGCGGCGTAACCGTTGCGCAGGGTGAGCCAGACACGCTCAGCGAGGCGTTGTGGTTGACAAAGAGCAGGCGGAAGCTGGGAATTCCCGTGGCTCGGCTGCGCGCAATGGTGGCGCCGTTGCCCAGAAGGACGAGCCTATGACCAGCGTCGGGCTGGATAACCGGCAGGCCATTGGAGCCGTTGAGGATGTTGTCGCTCTGCAACAGTGTGTAAGTCCCATGGACGGCCAAGCTGATGATGTCGTCCTGCCCGTTCGTGTTCGCGACCCGCAGCGCCCTCTTGAGTGCTGCCACATCCCCGTTGGGGATAAAAAAGGTGGCCGCCTGCACCCGTGAAGGGCCGACAAGCCCCAGGGCACTCAGCGTGAGCGCGAGGAGCGAGCCCGCGCCTAGGTCATGGAAAATGTTCATGGAGAATCTTAACGCCCTACCCTCAGGGCAAACAGTATATGGCGTTGAGCGCCGATGATCTGGCAACCATCAAGGCGAACCTGCTGATCCTGCGTGGCACGCAGGATCAGCCTGGGCGTCAGGATCGCCACGCTGGAAGATCGGCTCGCTAAAATTCTCTCCACAGGTGCGATGACCCTTGGCGCGGGCTCTGATCAGAAGGCCCGCCGCGCGTGGCCGTTGCTCCGCCTCGTCTTTCGACGTGGAAGCACATCCATCTCCAGAGCCTACTCCAAGCTCACTCTGGGCCCGGGCACGCAGTTCAAGCCGTTCCGTGCACCACAGCGACCAGCACAGGGGCCTTTTGCACTCGTTGTGGGGGCTGGGCTTGGCGGGTGTTTGTGCCCTGCCATTCGCTATCTGGATCGACTGGGCGCCTGTTGCGGCATTGCTCTGCTACGCCAGCCATCTGGTCGGCGATTCATTGACCAAAAGCGGGCTGAGGCTGCGCTACCCGAACTCCAGACGTTATCACCTGCTGCCTGCAGGATGGTGCATCGCGACCGGATCCCAAGCCGAAGATGTGGTCGCAGCCTTGTTGCTCCTACCCTGGCTGCTCTTTTTCTTCAGGTAGATGTGGATGTAAGTAGTCAGACCTAATTACATTGAACTATTTCGACACCTTCGGATACAGAGAAAACACCGCGAAATCTCAGGATTTCAGGCACAAAACTCTGGCCTCAAGTCCACCTTTGCTGGTTCAAATGGTTCAATGTAATTAGGTCTGACTACTTAGTGTCGGTGGGTTTGCTGTCAGGCGGTCCCATGGAACTTTCGCCATGGTGCGCGAGCCGTTCTCCCTGGAGATGCTGGGCCAAAGGGCAAAGCAATTGGGGCTTTCGTGCCCCATCGCGCTCGATGCACCTGACGGGAGTCCGGCTCCAATGGGAGCGACGCTTTCGGATTACGGTTCCTCGCCTGTTGTCATCGACCAGAAGGGCCGCGTGGCCTACGCCGGAGATTCGCCTCTGAAGTGATGCGTGTTGTCGCCGGGCTGCTGAGCCACAGAAATTAAGCGAGACGTCGCTGGAGCATCTGTTCGCGCGGCTCCTGCATCGCTGCTAAAATTCTTCGTCGATTATTGCGGCGTCAGCCTATGACAATCCCCCAACTTGCGGGCCACACCTGGAATTTCCAGCCGCGATTTAATCTGGAGCGCGATGCCCTATCCGTGCTCGATGGTCTGCGCGACGCAGGGTGCTCCTGCTTTGAAGGGTTTCTTGACCACGCGCCGCTCTACCGGGGCCATCTTGAGGAGCGCGGCCTCAGGATGGTGGCCTGCCACGCCGTCACGCCGGTGCTCCATGACATCAGGTCGGTGGTGGCGCGTGCGAACTCGGCTCAGGTGAAGGATCTCTGCGTTTCGGGTTTGCTGGACTGGTGGCAGCGCTCGCCCAATGATTATCGCGCGGCGGCACGCCTGCTAAACAGCGCCGGTAGTTCGCTTCGCGGCGAGGGCATCTGGCTGCACTATCACAACCACGAGTTTGAGTTCGAGCGCCAAAACATCGCGCTGTCAGGCATGGAAGTACTTGCCGGCGCGCTGGACTTCGATGTTGTCAGCCTCTGCCTCGATGTAGGATGGGCTCAGCGAGGCGGAGCCCATCCCGTCGAGCTGTTGCAAAAATACCAACGGCAAATTGGCTGGGTTCACCTGCGCGACTTCCAAGACGAGCATTCCGTCGAGTTGGGCCAAGGTGAGGTCGACCTGTTGTCCATCGCGGCTCTGCTCCCCACGCTGGCGAACCTGCGCGGCCTGGCCATCGAGCAGGATGCGCCGACGGATCCGGTTCAAAGTCTCTACCAAAGCCTTCGCTTCTGGCACGAGATCATCCAACAGAAGAATTAGCGGCCAAGAGGCTTCATACAGCGCCATCGAAGTGTGGCTCTATGAAGAGAGACGACAAGAGCATCCTCATCAAAGCCAGAGATAAGTTTCAACGACACTACCACACCGTCCAAAACAAAGCCCCAAGTGCAACCGCCTCAACCCAGGGGGGCGCGCCTCTACTTCATCCCGGCTTATTCCGGCTGGCGCGCGCTTCAACTGCCGCAACACGGCCCCGGCAGAGCACTTCTCCACCCACTTCGGTGTGCTGGGCTCGCCCGTATTGGCCATGCGTGAGGTCTTCGAGAGCCTGTTGTGCCTGCCGTGCACGCCGACTTTAGAAGCCGAGGTTGCGAGCATCGTTGAGGAGTTGTCCGATTGGCAGCTGGCTTCTCTGGCGCAATGTCTACTTGACCTTCACCTTGAAGCTCTGCTACCGCTTGAGCCCGCCGCCGCTCGGTAGGAATGTAAGCATGACCTCGCTACTTTGCCTCGCGACCGGCATGACTGTCACGCAGCGGTTGGAGATGTTGTTCCACTCCTCTTTGAGCTCGCCGCTCTCGATTTTGACGTTGGCATCCGACACCAAAGCCGGATTATCTAAAGCCGCCGTGACCGTGAGCGTCTCGGCTGGCGTCTCGGAGTCGCTGACCTTGAAGTCGCGCGTGAAGCTTTCTACGGGCTTAATTTCTAAGGGCGGGGCCGGGAGTGCAGCGAGGCGCGATATTCTCTGGGCGAGAAGCCACAGGACTGGCGGAACGCGGCGTAGAAGCGGCTGGGCGAGGCGAAGCCCGAGTCGAGCGCGACCTGCAGCACGCTCATGTCAGTCATCGCGAGCAGGCGCTGAGCGTGCGAGATGCGGAACTGCGTCAGGTAGCGCCCCAGGCTCATCCCGAACTCTTTGCGGAATAGCTGCATGGCATAAGTGGGATTCAGGCCGACCTTGGCAGCGATGTCGGCCACCTGAAGCGGCTCCTGGTAGCGCCGGGCGATGAAGCGAGTCATCTGCTCCACCTTGCTCAGCTCCGCCTCGCCCGGCAGCACCAGAGCACGCCGCGAAGGTGAGACCGCAGCCACTTCGCAAGCATTGGTGGACGGGACCGAGTAGGCCAAGCGGCGCAGCCGCGCCTCGATTTCCAGCAGGGCGATCTTGCGCCTTTCGGGTTGCGCCGGCTCCAGGTCTTCGCGCCAGAGGTTGAACAGGCTCAGGTCGGAGGCAAACCGAGCCTCGTCGTGGCCGATGACCACGCGGCCCTGCAGCACCGGCTGCGCCAGGGACGGCGGCAGCTGCCACTGCAGAAAGGTGGCCAGCGGAAGCGTGAGCCAATGCATGGAGGTGTTGGGCTCGGCGTTTACGATCTGGTGCGGGACGCTCGCCCAGAACACAGCCAGCTGCCCCTGCTCCACAGGAGCCTGCGTGCCGCCTGAGAGGTAGCGCAGCGAGCCTCGCTCCACCATGTTCAGCTCGACCTCGCTGCGGCAGTGCGAGCCTCCCATCGCAAGAGGGTGGCCGCTCCAGCACTTGAGCCAAATTGTATCCACGCGCGCAGCCGGCAGGGGTAAGCGGGTCATCCTTCCAGCATACCTGAGGATCCAGGACGAATAAGGCCGAATCGAGGAGGAATATCCATGGTGGCGGCTGTAGAATGAGCGTTGACGCTACGTTTAACAAGGAAGAACATGACCGACACAACGCCACAACTCTCGCTTCTGGATGATTTCTTCTTCGACCTCCAGGGCTACCTGGTCTTGAAGAACGCGGTCGCGCCCGATCTGCTCGGCAGGCTGAACGCGGAGTTCGACGCTTTTCCGCCCGATCTGGGGATTGGAGGCTGGTATCGCGGCGCGCAGAGGCGCGACTACACACCCGACACCGGCCTGGAGCTGCACAATGCTATCGAGCTGGGCGAGCCGTTCGAGGAGCTGATCGATCATCCCGCGTGAATCGGGCATATGCGCCACTACTGCGGTGAGGAAGAGGGCTACACGCAGGGTCTGTTCATCGACGAGAGCATCGCCTCGATCCGCACCAGAGGCGGCCACCACCCCGTCCACTCGGGCGGACACAGGGGCGCGTTGCGCGGCAAGTACCTCTACGAGCACGGCGTGTTCCGCTGCGGCCAGTGCAACATTATCGTCGCCCTCTCCGACATCAGCGAGGGCGACGGCGCCACGATGGTGGTGCCCGGCTCGCACAAGTCGAACTTTGCGCACCCTCTGCAAGGCGATTACGCGCGGCGACCATATGGACGCCCTACCCGGCGCCATCCCTCTCTATCTGAACAAGGGCGACGCGCTGATGTTCGTCGATGGCCTGATGCACGGTGGATCGAGCCGCTCCAACGCGGGCGAGAGGCGCATTATCATCTACCGCTACGGCCCGATCTGGGGAGCTTCGCGCTTCGGCTACCAGTATGACACGGAGTTCCTGGCCCGCCTGACGCCCGCCCGTCGCAAGATTCTTCAGCCCGTCGCGCCCTTGCAGCGCGGGTAGAAGCGCATCGCCAAGCTCCGGATGCCTGCAAAATCAGGAGGTCGATGTCAATCGCGGCGTGGCGGAAGGTGTTGAACAGGATGCTCGTCACCTTCCGCACGAAAGGCACCTCGGAGTGCGGGGCAGCAGGTTGGAGGACGGCACCAGCGAGGTGCCCCAGCGAAAGGCGTGGCGCGTCATCTTGACCTGCACTTTCGCGCCAGGTATCAGCCTGCCCTTCTCGTCTACTACAAGTACTTGCTTGCTCGCGCTGCCCGCAGCGGGGCCGGAGACGGTGAACGCCCGCGCGATTTTTTCTGCGCTCGCGCCGAGGAGCGGCTTGCCGAGCAACAGCTTGTGCTTGGCCGAGAGCTTGATTTGCAGTGCGGCGTGGTAAGCGCAAGGCACGGCTTCTTGAGCCAAGAGGTCGTATCGCGCAGGGGTTGCGGATGGCCAGCAGCGAAGGCAGGTGGTGGGCCCCTTTCCTGTTTTCGAAGTGGATGATGCGTCGTTCTCTTCGGCAGCTCACGGCATCGCTGTTGAGTAAAGAACCCCACCGCAAGCGGTGGGGCATTAACGACCACGACAAGAAGTGCTCGGTGGCATTGAGCCACCTCCCACTTCCAGAACTTCCGAGGAGGAAACAGACATCGAGTCTGTTCCCTCCTCCAGCCCATTCATCCCCGCCGCAAGCAGCGGGGCACTCTGGGCTACTTCGTAGAGGATGCCAGTGCCGCCGGTGCCGATGTAGACCCGTCCGAAGCGGCGTGGGTCGCCCGCCATCGCGTTGAGCGGCAAGCCCCCGAAAAACGAGATGCCCGGAAGCGTCATGCGCGAGAACGTGCGGCCCTCATCCGTCGAGAGGAACACGCCGTCCACCTCACGCCCGCCTTCGACGAGCGTGCCGGCTATGAACAGCGTGGGGGCGTTCGAGCCGGGCGCGGCCTTGCCCCAGGTGACTCCGTAGGCCGCCTTGACCATGCCCTCATTGACGCGCTCAAAGGTGTCGCCGCCATCCCTGCTGCGCCACAGCCCGCGCTCCTTCAGGCTGATCCACAGTTCGCCGCGCCCGCCGATCTTGGCCGGTGCCAGCAGGAAGGCATCGGCATCGGGCAGCCTGGCCCCGGCGGGCAGGCTCCACGTCGCGCCGCCGTCGGTGCTGCGCCACACCTCGACGCCGTTGGCGTGGTTGAGCAGGTAAAAGCGCATCCCATCGGCAGCGTCGGCGGCCAGGCGAATCAGGTTGACGCCGTAGGGGAAAACGTCGCGCGCGTAAAACGGCACGCCCTGCGACAGCTTCCACCCGATGCTCTGGCCCAGCCCGTTGCTCGTGTAGTAGGGCGCGGCGAAGGGGCGCACGTAGACCCAGCGGTTGGGGTCGGTCGAGGAGATGGCGACCTTGGCCATGCCGCCCGCCTGAGCGTAGCCGGGCGCGGCGGGAGCTGAAGGCGGCGGCGCGGGGAAGCCCTGCCAAGTACTTCCAGCATCGAGCGAGCGGTAGAGACGGGCATACGGCGCGCTGTAGCCTTTCCAGGTCGAGCGCGCCAGGACGTGCAGTTGCGGGTTCGATGGCGCGAAGGCCACATCGGACAGCGCCGCGTCGCCCACGCCCCAGTTCTCCTGTCCCGGCGGGCCGCCCCTGTCGTTGGCGAACAGCACGCCGGTGTTCATCCCGCCCCCACTGATGGCGGCACGGCTCCAGACGAAATGCGCCGGACGCGACGAGGTGAGCGGTAGCCTGTCCCCGCCGCTCTGAGCCGAAGAGTGCAACGCGCCGCCAAGGAGCAAGGCGGAGCAGGCCCCTATCAACGCACCGATGTTTTTCATGGGCGTCCTTTCATTTAAGCGCCGACTCAAGAGCCTATTCAGGCGACCAATCGTCGCGCCGTGGCCGACCCAGGCGAAGAACCACTTCATCTCGCGCCGGGTTGCCTCGCTCATCTTCCACTGCGGATACGCTTTGGCCCGCGACGCCAGCGGGCTGCCCACCTTGAAGCGGAAGCCGTAGCTCGACGGGTCGCGGGCCGGGGACAAGTACTTGCGGCACACAAAGGCGCCTTCAAAGTCCTTTGCACGTTCCTCCTTCGCTGTCCAACTTAGCTGTCGGAGAAGTCGATGCCGGGTTCGCCGCGACGATTAATGTTTTCGTCGCCGCCGTGATACGACACCACGCCCGCGCGCAAGCCCAGTCCCAGCAGTTGGCGCTTCATTGGGTCATCCGTGTGCAAGAGGTCGGCGGGCAGCGGCTGCGTGAAGAAGTTGTCCATGCGCTTGATCCAGCTCCAATACCAAGAACCCGTCGCGCTCGAAGGCTTCCTTTTGCTCTGCCGTCAACACAATGCTGCTCCTTGAAACCTCAGGCTTTCCCCGTTGGCCCTTGTCGTTCATGGTAAACCGTCGAGCCTTTGCCTCTGTACCGTGGCAGATGCGCGCAAGGCTTAACGTAGCATTTGCTCGAAGAGCGGCTGCATCGTGTCGGCCCACATCTGATAGCCCGCCGTGTTGATGTGCAATTGATCGCCGCCAAAAAGCTCTGGCTTGACTTTGCCGACTTCGGTCTGGAATTTGTCGCTCATGTCCAGGAAGCGCACGGTTTCGCCGTTATCCAACTTGGCGATGACTTTGTTGATGTTCGCCGCGCGCTTGCTGAAGTAATCGTTCTGGCGCGGCAGGACGCCAAGCAAAAGTATTTTGGTGTTGGGCAATCGCTTCCTCAACTCGCTCACAATCGTCGTGATGCCCGCTGCGATGTCTTCATCCGACCCGGCGTTGTTGTCGCCATACAAGTTGTTGGTGCCGATCTTCAAGACGACGAGCCTGGGCGCGAGACCGTCCACTTCGCCGTTCTGGATGCGCCAGAGTACTTGCCGCGTCGAGTCGCCGCCGATACCGTAGTTGACTGCGCCGAGCGGCGCGTATAACTTGTCGAAGATACTCTTGCCGCCGTTGGGGTCAGTCCAGCCCTGAGTGATCGAGTCGCCGAGGAAGATGACGTGGATGTCCTTCTTTTCGCGGCCCTGCTTTGTCCGCCCCAGAAGGCCGTTGTGGGTGCTCATCCACGCACCCGCAAACTGTGGATAAAAGCCCCAGCCCGCCACGCTCGGCTTATCTTTAGCCGGAGGCCCCGTAGTAAAAGCATCAGCGGGATTGCCTGCATCGACCGGCGCGGCGGCTTCGTGGACATCGTCAATCCACGCTTTACCGTCGCCTTCGACCAGCAGCTTCACGTCGAAGAAGGCCGTCCAATCAGGCAGCTTGACTTCCTTCTCGAAGGCTGTCCAGTCGGTGTCGTTCTGGATGTATTGCACCTGGATGAACTGGTTGTTCTTGTAGCCCTCGGCGAACGCCTGCACGGCGACTTGCGCCTTGACGTTGCCCTGGCTTTTGATCCAGCCCGCCAGCTTGAAGCTTGCTCCGGCTCCGCCCTGGAACGTTTGCGAAGCGCTTCCGCTCTTGCCCCCGGCTACAAGTACTTGTAGCGAGGCCGGGCCGCTCTTGAAGGTCGTGGTGTCGCGCGTGACGGTGATGTCGCCGTCCTTGCCGCCCCAGTTGGCGGGAACCTGGCCGCCCTGCGTCATGCCGCCGTTGAGCACGGACACCTTGAACACCGGAGGCGCGTAGACAGCGGCGAACCTGGCATCTTCCGCGACCTGAACAGAGGAGCGGCGGCCTGCGGGTGTGAGAGTTTTGGGCCAGCGAGCCTGGAAGAAGCCGCGTCCGTTGCTGCCGAAGACGAGTTGCGTGGGGTCGAAGGGGTTGAAAGCGACTACCAGGCCGCGCGTCATGGCCAAGCCGGTGTTCTGCTGCGACCAGGAGCGGCCATCGTCAGTGGAAATCCACACGCCCGTGGCCGCTGAGACTTCGGAGTAGGGGTTCTGGTTGGTGCTCACGGCGATGCGGCTGGGATTGGATGGGTCCACGGCGCAGCCACCGATCCAGTTCTCGTCGAGCAGACGGCTCCAGCGCGAGTCAGCCGGAGCTTTGGGATCATAGCGCCATAGGCCGCTCCTGTCGGTTTGCTCGGCGGCCACTAACAGGCGGCCCAGTGCATCCACGGCCATCCAGCCATTCTTGTGCGGGCCGCCGATTGGCGTCCAAGTACTTGCATCGTCGCTTCGATACACGTTCTTGTCGCCCGAGACGAAGATGCGGCGCGGATTCTTCGGGTCAGCCGCGATCCACTGCAGTCCGGGCGCTTCCAGAGCGGTCTGCCACTTCTCGCCGCCATCCACGCTGCTCAACAGAGCGCCGTTGACGACCGCCCAGACTTTGGAATTGTCCGGCAGGGCGTAGATGCCGCCCGGCGCGGAGCCCTTGTAGAACTCGGGCAGGCCACGGGCCGCGCCGCTCAAGACCGTCCACGTCTTGCCGCCATCGGGCGAGCGGGCGATGCCGGTGAAGTTGAAGGTTCCTGTCGTGGCGTAGATGTGGCCGTCGCGGGTGAAAGTGGCGTCGCGCCCTCCGTTCCAGGCGTCGGGCTCGCCCAGAGGGTAGCGCCACGAGCGCAAGCTGTCGTCTGAAATCCAGAGGCGCGAAGCGTCCATGCCTTGAAAAATGGATTGCCCGCGCTTGAACGGATTGAAGCGGAAGTTGGTCGAGACCCAGCCCGAATAGCCGCGCCCGCGCCAGGCGGTGCCGATTTTCTGCGCTGTGGCATCGTTCCAGGTCTTGCCGCCGTCCAGCGTGCGCGAGATGGTCTCGGTGTTGAAGCCGTAGGCGGCGTTGGGGTCGCGTGGGTCGATGGTGATGTTGGCCAGGCCCAGCCCCCCAGGCATCGCGGTTTCGATCTGGAAGGCGCGGCGCTTCAGTGGATCGTTGTTGTCCGTGCCGATGTTCTGCTTGGAAACAACCGGGCGCCAGCTCGCGCCTCCGTCCTCGCTCTTGTAGGTTACGCCTGTCGTGTAGGCGAAATCGTTGGTGTAGAGAACGCTGGGATTGGTGCGCGACACGGCCAGCGCGCGGTAGTGCGATGTCAGGTTGTAGTCGTCGCGGGTGACGGTTTTGCCCAGGCCATTGGAGCTTTCGGCCCAGTGCAGCCCGCCATCGGTCGTTTTATAAACGCCGCCCGCGATGCGCTCTTTGGCGCCCTCGGGCAGGCGATTATCGACCGAAACCCAGGCGATGTTCGGATTGGTCGGATGCACGGCCACACGGCTGATGTCGCCAAAGGGCAAGCCTTCGTTGCGTCGTGCCCACGTTTTGCCTCCATCTTCCGAGACCAAAAATCCGGCTTTGTCGGCCATCGCATAGAGCCGCGTCTTCGAGCCGCCGGCATAGGCGGCGAAGGTGATGTTGTCGCCTTTGTCTTCGGTCGCGCTGAAGCCTGCGGGCGTGATGGTAACCAGCCGCGACCATTTTTCGCCACCGTCGCGTGATTCCCAGATGACGCCGCGCAAAGGCTGGCCAGTGAAGTCCCAGTGCCGGCTCGAACCGCCAAAGGCCAGCAGATGATTGGCATCTTGCGGATCGTAAAGCACTTTTTCAATCGGCACGCTGTAGCCGAATCCAGCCGGGCCGGGCATCCCGACGCGCTTCTGAACCCAGTTCCTGCCGCCATCGTTCGAAAGATACGGCCCGCTCATCGAGCCGACCCAGATCACGTTCGGCTTGGTCGGGTGCCAGGTAAACGACGCCATCTCCCACGTCTTGAAGCCGAAAGTAGATTGCCAGCTTTCGCCGCGATCGGTGCTTAGCCCGATGCCGAGCATATCGCCCGCGACCAGAATGCGCTTTGAATCGAAGGGCGACACGGCGATGTCCACCATCGCGCCGCCGCTTCCCGGCTCATACAGCGGCTGCCACTGCAACACGCCGGGGCTGGTGGGAGCGGCGGCGACAGGCGCGCTCCAGGCCGATGATGTGTTTAACAGTGCCACAGCACAGGCTGCGGCAGTATAAAAATGGAAGCTCTTCATGAGTACCTCTTTTTCGGCTCACTACTCGACAGAGCTGCGCCACTGCCGTGCACAAACGTGTGCAGTCACTTATTTGTGGGCGGCCAGATAGCCCCAGAGGGCGACGTTGGGGCCCCAGGCATCGACGGTGAACTCGTTAAGCGCGGGCCAGCCTCCCGTATCCCAGTAGGCTTCGTTGACGGGCCAGGCAAGCGGGTTGGGCGTGGTGTTCTTGCTCAGGAAGTAGGTGATGGGCCACATGATCCATTGCTGATCGCCCCACTTGGCGAAGTCCACGTTGCCATAGGGCGTCAGGCCTTCGGGAGCGGGCTGGCCGGTGAGCCGAGCGTCCAGGTTGAAGGGGTGACGCACTGGGTTCGAGCCCAGGCCGCTGGTGTAGACCATGTTGATCGGGTTGGCGCCGGCTGGGAACTGAGAGGCTCGCACCGCGCCCTGCAAGTACTTGGGCCCGCCCGTCAGGAAGTGGGCGCGTGTCAGGTCGCCCGCGTCGGGCCCTGAGTAAAGAACCCCACCGCAAGCGGTGGGGCATTAACGACCACGACAAGAAGTGCTCGGTGGCATTGAGCCACCTCCCACTTCCAGAACTTCCGAGGAGGAAACAGACATCGAGTCTGTTCC
>JAABUM010000330.1_pt1 | contig 89333 bp, 80 predicted proteins | sample 5559161 | NCBI WGS metagenome assembly JAABUM01 (sample SAMN10711868, study PRJNA513369) | rock metagenome | isolation source: Antarctica rocks | place: Antarctica: Victoria Land, Siegfried Peak nord
GCCACCGCAACCATACACGGATGATCTCACGCCGCGGGCGTCACGCTCGCACCGACACACCGAAAAGAACTGCCCTGCAGCACTATTGGCGCATCAAGCCGATGCCCATGTCAGGAGTTCTGGAATCGCCCAGTCTTCGCCGCGTCGGAAGTTTCAGGCGGAGCCAGTCAACTCAAGCAAGTCATTGACTATCGACAGGTGGAAGGTTCGGTCGCGATTTTGAACCGAAGCAAATACGCGGGTCGCAACGCGGGTTTTCGCATCAGGCTTGACGGCTTGGGAGGATTGCAATCCCAGGATCAATGGACCACTGTTGAGCGTGTGAACCAGATTGGGCCTGCCGTCATACAATGGGACGCTGGAGTCGATTACTTGATCCATGGTGATTGGGAACGATCTTTACCTGGGTTGAACTTCGCGGGCTTAGTTGCTTACAGCAAGACCCCTGCCCTCGTGGTGACGCTCGCGGCCGATGGAATGGCTCCTCAGCACTGGAGATTTCCGGTCACCCTCCTTTTGGCAGATGAGTACGACCGCTACTCGGCTGAACGTAGTAGCCGCTTTGAGGGAGAGTCGCAGCGCGCGAAGCGACATCGCCGGTGATGCAAGATTGGCCATGAGCCAGGCAGATGAGGTGAGTGCCACCTCGGTGCCCTCCTGTCCATCTCGACCCGCGTGTACGGCTACCGCCTTGCTGAGGCAGCGGGAGTGTCCGTACAGGCGCTGTACGCGGCGGTAACAGCTGTTCAGCGCGTGCTGCTGGTCGCCTTCAGCTCACAGGTTGCAGGAGCTCTGGGAGCAGGCTCGGTAAGGCTGACCAGCCCAAAGGGGTCCGTCCAAACGATGAGCTCCTGCGACGGCGCTGGGGTGGCCTCGGGGATGGGCAAAGCGCTCCGTGTCCGCGCTGCCCACTTGGGACCACCCGGTACCGGTACGGCCCGGCGGTGAGGCTCACAGTTCGCTTCCCGGGGCAATACTCACGCCTTGGAGCGCTCCCGTGCAGGAGCACCAGCTGACGGTGCCTGCTCTGCCCGTATGGCCCCCCAGGCCCGTGCGGCTACATCCGACCACCAGTTGGGGTCAGCCAGCCTCACAGAGGCCCACAGACACCGCCGCTGCCGCGACCGCGTTTCGGACCGGGGCCGCCGGGCACCCCGCTACACCACCTGCTGGGTTACTACCCGTCTGGTCACACCGCCACGACGCTGCTCTGCACCGGACTGCTCCTGGGACTCACCAGGCGGCTCCACCCGCACTGGCACCCCGCTTGCTCGCGGCGTCCACGGCCTGGACCGACGCGGCCCTGGTCCCAGGTGTCCACACCCGGGCGGCGTATCCCCAACAACCAGCAGAGTCGCGGAAGGTGTCGGAGGCCGGCCTTACCGTTCGCTCGTCCGGCACCTTCGTCGCTGTGCACGGTGGGGCAGGGCCAGCGTCACCCAGCAACGACGGCCATCGAACGGGCAGCCGGCTGCGAGACGACGCCGGGGAACTTGGCCGTGGTTCAACGAGGGAGAAGCGATGCGCTACGTGCCGGCGGGTGACGCCTGTGTTCTCGCGTGGCTGCAGGCGAAGATGCGGACGGCGGCCAGCGTCCTGGCTGTTTGTCCCACGATCGACGTTGATGGCGTCGGCCTGCTCGCCGAGCCGCTCGTCGAGCTCCACGCGCGCGGCGGCGACGTTCGGATCCTCGTCCCGACCGGGGGTGACGCGGAGGCCGTCAGGTCCGGGTTGCCACGGCTTCCGGGTTCCGTCGTGGAGGTCACCGCGGGCCTGCCGGGTGTCGGTGCGGTCGTGTTCGTGTCCGCGGACGGCTCGCACAGCGCCTACCTGGGCAGCTCGGGCTGGACCGGCCGCGACCTGCGACAGGGCGCACCGGGCGTCTTGATGGACCAGCGCCGTGACGACCCGGCAGCTGCGACCTTGCGACGGGACCTGACCGCGGCGATCGACGAGGCCGTCGGCGCCGCGACCGGCATCGTGAGCTTGGAGGACCTGCTTCAGCCGACGATGGACGCGCTGGAAAGCGTCAGCGGGGGTCTCGAACCGGGTACCGGTCAGCGCCAGCCGACGGGTAAGCGTGGCCTGGCGACGGGCTTCGCCGCCCTGGATCGGTTGACCGGCGGCCTCTGGCCGGGTCACGTGTGGGTGATCACCGGTCGTAGCGGCTCCGGCAAGAGCGTCCTGTCGCTCGACCTGGTTAGGGCTGCTGCCGTACAGCAGCGGGAGAGCACGGCGCTGGTCCTGAGCCGCGAGGACCGTCGTGAGATGACGGTGCGGTTACTGAGCGCGGAGGCCCGCGTCCCGCTGCACCACCTTCACCTCGGCGACATGTCCGATGACAACTGGGCGCGGCTGGCACGGCGGATGGGTGAGCTTGCGGAGGCCCCGATCGTTGTGACCGCGACCGGGTGCGAGCAGCAGCCAGGTACCGCCGCCAGCCAGCTGGAGGCCGCGCAGGCCGTGGCCACCGACCGGCCCGTACGCGTGATCGTTATCGACGACCTGGACGCTGCGGACACCGCCAGCGCGCTCCGCGACGTCAAGGCGCTCGCGGTCCGGCACCAGCTGACAGCCGTCGTGGTCCTGCGCGACCACGGCGACCCGGACTACGTCGACGGCCTAGCCGCCCGTTCGTCGGACCTGGCGCTTCGCATCGACCGGGACCACGAGATGATCTCAGCGACCGGGTCCGGAAGCAACGCACGCGGGGGTGAGGCGGACTTCCTCGTGCTGCGTCACCGACGGGGACCGACCGAGGTCATCACGGTCGCCTTCCAGGGGCACTACAGCAGGTTCATGGACTGCGCTCGCGACTGAGACTGACCGGGCTGGTCACAGGGTGAAGGGCGGCGGGACTTGTCGAACAGCGCGAACTCGAGCATGTCGCCGGTCACGGGCTGCTGCGCGGTGAATCTTTGGACCACCGGGCCATCAGCTCGGTGTACCGGCCGTACGCCGAGGCGTGCCCTCCACCGCTCGTGGGAAGTGACGCCCAGCCGGCCTGGTGGAGCGACGTGGCGACGCGCGCGTCCAGGATCAGGCTCGGGTGGTCCGGCCCCCCGCCGCCGGCCGGCGGGTACCCGACGTCGTGATCGGCGTCCACGTCGAGATGGTCCATCCCGCCGTGGCCGCCGGGGTCACGCTGTACGACTCGGCTGGAGCACCGCGGTGGCTCGTTCCGTTGCGGTCGCCACCGTCTATGGGCTGACGAGCGCCTGGCCGACCTCACCCAGCGGGTGACCGACCAGGTCAACAGCACCGGCCCCGTCGGCGGCCGCGGCGACCACGGGGCCGCCGGGCGCGCCGTCCGCGAGACCCCGGCCGCCCATCGGCGAGCCCGCCCGCCTGAGCTGTAAGGCCTACCCCGCCCTTCCCGGCACGTCGCCGGAGAGGGAAGGGCGTCGCTGTCTCAGGCGGCTGCCGCCGACGCTCTGAGCGCCGCGACGAACGCGTCGACCTCAGCCTCGCTGGTGTCCCACGAGCACATCCAGCGCACCTCGCCGGTCGCGTCGTCCCAGAGGTAAAAGGGCCAGTCCCGCTGCAGCCGGGCCGATACGGCGGGGTTCAGCACGGCGAACACGACGTTGGCCTGCACCCGCTGCGTCACCCGCACGCCAGCAAGACCGGTGACGGCGGCCGCGAGCCGCTGCGCCATCGCGTTGGCGTGCGCCGCCAAGCGCAACCACAGGTCGCCCTCCAGCAGCGCGGTGAACTGCGCGCCGAGGTAGCGGCCCTTCGACGCCAGCTGCATCGACTGCTTACGCACCCACGCGAAGCCCTCGGCCAGCTCGGGCGCCAGCAGCACCACCGCCTCGCCGTACAGCAGCCCGTTCTTCGTCCCCCCGAACGACACCGCGTCGACCCCCACGTCGGTCGTGAACGCCCGCAGCGGCAGCTCCAGCGCCGCGGCAGCATTAGCCAGGCGCGCGCCGTCCAGGTGCAGGTACATGCCGTGCCGGTGCGCGAGTTCGGCGAGGGCGCGGACCTCCTCGGGCCGGTACACCGTGCCGAGCTCGCTGCTCTGCGTGATCGACACGACCCGCGGCTGCACGGCGTGCTCGTCGCCGACCCGCACAACCGCCCGCTCGACCAGCTCGGGCGTGAGCTTGCCGTCCGGCGTCGGCAAGTCGATCAGCTTGCACCCGACGAGGAACTCCGGCGCGCCGCCCTCGTCGGCGTTGATGTGCGCGCTCTGGGCGCAGAGCACCGCGTGCCACGGCCGGCACATCGCGCGCAGGATCGTCACGTTGGCGCCAGTGCCGTTCCACACCAGGTACGGCCGGGCCTGCTCGCCGAAGTGCTCCCGCAGCAGCTGCTCGGCTCGCGCAGTCCACGGGTCGGCGCCGTACGCGACCGCGTGCAGGTCGTTGGCCGCGGCTAGGGCGGCCAGCACCTGCGGGTGCGCGCCGGAGTAGTTGTCGGAGGCGAAGCCCTTCACACAGCCAGCGTACGAGCGCGCGCGGCCGACGGGCGCGCGAACCAAACGGGCGCCCTACGTCGAGGACTGGCGCGCTCCGCCCGGGACACGGCGCCAGCCGGTTAGGGGTGCACGCCGCGACGATCGTGCGGGCGCTGGGCCGACGCGAGCAGGCGCCGGCGAGCCCGGCCGCGGCCGCGGCGGAGCAGGCCCGGTTCGAGCAAGACGCGCCGCACGACAGGGCCGACGCGCAGTCCTAGTGACGGACACGACGGGCGGCACGGACACGACGGTCGGGACGGGTCTGGCGCGGCTGGGGCATGCTCAGGTCCGGTCCCGGTATGCCGGTGTGATGGTCTTGCACGCCTACCTGGACCGGGTCAGTTCCGAGCGGTCTTCGCGACCGTGGCCGGTGGGCCGGCCCGGCGTTATGACGACCTGGCGGTGCTGGCCTGCGCGACGGTGGGTCTCGCGTTGGGATCGACACCGTGGAGGGCGGCAAGGCTGGCGGTGCGCGTCGTGCACGGCGGCACCTGGGGCTTCGCGAGCAGCGCGGACGTCGACCCGCAGGCTGCGGGTGCTGGCCGTCGTCGCCCGGCTCAGCCCCTCCCACCCCCAGGCCGACACCAGCGGCTGAACACCTCGCCTCGCGGGGGGACGTCGGGTGGGCGAAGACGTCGTCAGCTCGCAAGATGTGCCGCCGCGTCGCCGACAGGTTCACACCTGAGCGCGGCCGGTCCAGTGCACACCCAAGTAGCGCCGCCACCGCGGGTGCAAGGACCTCGTCAGGTTGGTGCGGTTCTGTCGGTTGGTGGCCGTGGGCGAGTTCGTGCAGGTGGGCCCGTTCGGCAGGGGGCGAGGTGCAGCGCCCGGGCCAACGCGTCGAGGACCTGCCGGGACGGGTGCACGTCGCGGCCCTGCTCCAGGAACGTGTAGTAGGTGGTGGAGATCGCCGCGAGCTGGGCGACCTCTTCCCGGCGCAGGCCGCGGGTCCGGCGGCGGGCACCGGCGGGCAGGCCGACATCGGCGGGTTGCAGCCGTCCGCGGCGAGAGCGCAACAGGTCCGCGAACTCACGGGCCCGGCTGACCACGGCGTCTGCGGCGGGTGCGAGCGCGGCGGTCTGACGGTCGACGGCGGTCATCGTGGCACTCCCTACACCAGCAACAGCAGGCTATAGCTTCTGGTCAGCCGCCAACGCCCGCCTGAAATTCAGCCCAAGCCTGCCGCTCGAAAGGAAACGCAGCGCCTAACCTCCCGATAGCGGATCTGCACCGGCTGCCGATGCGCTACCTCGGGCACTCCGGCCACGCAACGACGCCGCGCCTTGGAGCTTCTGAAAGGCAGGCGAACCCGCTACCTCCAGGAAGGCTCAGGTCCCGCAGAACGTGCGGTAGGCGCCGGAGTCATCGGGGTTCGGTTGGGCGTATTGCTGCAGGTGTGGACGCTCCTCAAAGGGCGCGGTCACCGCTTCGAGCAGCGTTCCCAGCGGACCCAGGTCACCGTCGGTGGCGGCCGCCAGGGCCTCCTCGACCAGGTGGTTGCGCGGGATGTACACCGGGTTCACGCGAGCCATGCCTCGGTCGTCCGGGGCCAGCGTCAGCCAGCGGTCCAGCCAGGCGTCGATGGCTGTGAGGTCGAGGAACAGTCCCCGCGCCGGCTCGAGGTCGCCGTAGGCGGCCGCTCCGAGGTTCCGAAAGAACTGAGGTGTAGTCCACGCGGTTGCTGTGCAGCAACGCGAGCAGCTCATCCGTGAGTGCGGCCGCGGCCGCGTCGTCGACTGCGGGCGGCAGCCCGAGCTTGAGCCGCATCCCGGCCGACCTCGTGGCCTGTTCCAGTTCGGCTGCCCGCGCCAGGTAGCGAGGCTGACGCTGCCCATCTACAACGACCCTACGCACGTTGGCGCTTGCTGGTGGGCTGCTCAGTATTGCTCACGGGCACAGACATACCCGACGTGTGCCTCGCCCTGCATCAACAGGGCTACCAGACGTGCCGATCATCGTCCCAAGTGAGCAGAAGGTCTCTGCCACGACAGGCTCAGCGCCATGAAGCTCAAGCTCGACCTGCACGACATCTACAACCGCAGCACCGACATCGACCGCGCCTTACGCGACATCATGGATGAGGCCGTCCGCATCAAGGCCAAGGCCATCGAGATCATCCCCGGCAAGGGCTCCGGAGCCCTCAAGAAGCACGTCCTGCGCTGGCTCGACCAGAAGGACATCAAGGCGCTGTACCACCGGGTGGAGAAGGACTCCGACAACTTCGGGCGGATCTTCGTCCACTTCAAGTGGAAGTAGCCGGAAACCTTCCATGGATCCCGACGAGCCTGGTGGAATCACTTGTCCCACTCAACCAGCAGTCCAGCGACCTATAAAATCTGACGTTGCCCGACCAGGTCCTGAACCAGGAACTGGTACCCGCCCAACCGTTCCCCGTGTCCGCGTTGCTTCTCACCGGTGCAGTCAGGCAGGCAAACGGGACTATGGCCTGTGCCGTTTGCGGTGTCCGCGTTGCTTGTCACCGGTGCCTGTCAGAAAGGTGCCGATCATGCCGGGGCGTCTGGAGCAGCGTGCACCTCGGGGTGCGGGTCGCGCCAGGCAACCACACCGGTGTTTGGGTCAACGAAGGTCGCGTGGCCATCCACCAACGTCTTGACGTACAGGGGTTGGTTCTGCGAGTCGACAAGTTCGGCGTTGGCGTCCCACCACTGTCGACGTTGCCGGTGGTAGGTCAGCCGCTTGAGCGCAGCGGTGTCGTTGATCTGCAGCTCCGCCACCAGCGCCTCGGGATCGAACCGGGTCCGCCACCAGAGACCTGCGACCTGGAAGGCCAGCCCGACGCGACGCAACACCTTGAGGTGGTTGCGGAGGGTGCTGGTGGACCGGCCGCGCTGGTCGGCGAGCTGCGCCACCGTCAGGCCCTGACCAGGTTCGGGTCGGGGGATCTGGCGAACGGTGAGGTAGGGGTCGGCCAGCAGGGCGCTGGCCTCGGAGCCCTGTCGAGTTCTGATCAACCGCCCCCGCAGCACGGGGCGGCTGAGTTCACTGAGCATGGCGAAGGTGTCAGCGGGTCCGGCCCCCAGGCCGCCGGCACCGAACAGCGGGTGCACCGCAGCGCGTGCGGGGTTATCAATAGGAAGACCCGCCGTTTTGGTTTCTTCTATTGATACTTCCTTCGCTGCCCGGAGCAGATAGCCAGGGCTGTTGCGGCTGTTGCGGCTGTTCTCGGTGGGCAGCTTGGTCAGAACGTTTGCGGTATGCAGCCGGGTCAACGCTTTGGACACTGTCGGCTGATGGATGTCGATGCTGACCGCGATGGTGCGTTGGGACTCGCCCTCTACCAGCCAGTTGTGCCGCTGTTGAGCGCGCATGAGCAGATGCCGCAACACCTTGATCTCAGTGTTGCGGGCAGTGCCTGTGCTCAACCCCTCGCCGGCTTCCAGCTGCTGACGCAGCCGGCCCAGCTCACAGGCGCAGGCCGCATGCTCCATAGGTTCAACTGGAGCTGTCATTACCCGCATAGCGCCTTGGATGCTGCGCTGGAACTCCTCACGCGCCTGCGCCTCAGCCCTCCTGGCGCCCATTGCCAGCACGAAGGCGTCCTCGGCCTGCACCAAGGCGGTAGCAACACCAACATGGCCCTGCTGACGCAGCCGCAGCAGCCGAAGCACCGGCGCCAGCACATCGCCATGGTGCGGAGCGTCCGACAGTGCAGTCAGGAACGTCGACAGGAGCGCGTCCACGGCGCTGCAAGGCCTGCCGTCAGCAGCCAGCAGCAGCCTCTGTGGCTCGGAGGCAGATGCCGGGCTGGCAGCAGCTACCTCGGCCCCCTGGACCGGCCTCGGAAGGGGCCACACAGGCAAGTCCAGCAACGACCCCATCAGCTCATACCGGGCGCCGGTGTGCGGATGCCTGCTGGGAGTCCAGACGACGTAACCGCCGTCCCCGCGTACATCCAGCCCCGGCCCCAGGCCGCTGGCCGTTTCCCCCCGGGAACAGCGCACCGGCAGGCGTGGGTAGGAGTAGATCAGGTGGAACGACAAGCCGCTGCCGCTGAGCTGCACTGCCGTGCCGCTGATGTCCAGCCCAGCCCGTTGAAGCGCAATGAGGCTGTCTAAGCCGCCCTTGTCTAGATCCACATCTAGAACCACCAACCCAGACCGCGCGCCGGTGGGAACACCGAGCTGCCAATCCGGGTGCTGGGTGAACCAGCGCGTGATCCGCTCCGCATCAGTGGTGGCCGCCCAGAAGCCATGACAGGTGTCGACCCCGCACCGGCACCGGTTCTGCCCAGCGCACCCCCGGCCCCGCTTACAGGTAGGGCAGGAGGCGATCACCGTGCGGTTCCACGACAACGGGAAGACCGGAGTCCCACCCGCTGCGCAGTCCAGAGCGGCAGCAAGGACCAATTCCCCGTTCAGCCGCGCCTCTTCCAACGTGGCCTGGCCCCTGGCCGGCGGGTACCGGCTCTGCGACGTGTTGTGCACGCTGCCTCCTTCCCGCGCGAGACCTATGGCCGTTGCTTGTGCTGTTGCGGCTGTTGCGGCTGTTGCGGGCTACGGGAGATACCGCGCCCAGGCATCCACGAAGGCGGCCCGGTCATAGCCACGTCGGTTCTGCGCCTCTCGCCGGAACGCATACGGCGCGATGCCATACCGCGCCAACGTCGACGCGAGTAGCTGGCTGGTCAGGTGCTCAGTGCCTGCCGCCTGGCTCTGCTTCAGGGCTTCGATGAGCTCGCAACTGAACAGCCGGCTCTGCCCCGTCTGCTCGAAGACGTCCCTGATCAAGTTGAGCAGCTGATTGTTGACTCCATCGGCGGGCTTGCAACCCGCAACACCTCGAATCGACGCGCCCAAACCTGCCGGCTCTGCTGAGCCACTGTTCGCCGAGCTTGATACTTGCGCGGCGACAGCCACCGAAGTGCCGGCAGGCAACGCCGGCACACGCAGAGTCACCGCGCGCCACAGAACTGCATCTCAGCGACCCGGCTCGGCGCGCAGCGCCTCCCAGAAGGACTCCACCTCCGACCGCTCGTACAGCACGCGCCGGCCGACCTTGCGTCCCCTAGGGCCGTAGCCAATGTGCCGCCAGTACCGCACCGTTGCGGGACTGGTCCGGTACAGCTCCGCGAGCTCGTTCGTCGTCAACAGTGGCTCCACAGCAGTACCCATCGGTTAGAAGTCCTTGTTCGTTGTAGTCGTTCCTAGCATCGACTAGGAGGGGTTGCAACCGCTGTCGTGGTACAACACCGATAGCCGTTGAACACCAATGGAGGTTGTTGTGCCGACGTTCGACCGCAGGCTTGGGCGCCCGGTCTCTAGGACACCTGCACGGCCGATCAAGCCAGCGGCAGTGCCACCAGGCCGGCTCGTTCCCATTCACGTGCAGCGGCTCGGCCGCCCTCTCGCTGCCGAGGTATGGATGCTGCCGGACACGCCGGAAGGCCGGCTGGCGGCCCGCGTACGTCAGTACCGCGTAGAACGGGGTTGGTCCCAAGCGGAACTCGCCAGCCGCATGAGCGACCTGGACCATGGCTGGCACCAGACGACGGTGGCCAAGACCGAGCGGGCGGAGCGCGACCCGCGGTACCCCGAGCTACTCGCCCTCGCTGAAGCTCTCGCCGTTCCGCTGGACGCTCTTCTCGGCCTGGCCTTCGAGCCCGAAGCCGAGGACATGAGCGAGGCCCGCTTCAAGGTCCACCGCCTCGAGCAAGAGGAGCAGCTTCTCCTGCACCGGGTCGCCTTCCTGGACCGCGACATCGCCGACATGGAAGCGCAGCGCAAGGAGCACCTCCAGCGCCTGTCTGAGCTCAAGAAGGAGATCGCGGCTGCTCGTAAGTCCTGCAAGGCAGCCAGCAAGTAGGCAGCCGGCCTCCCACCGGCTGCTGGACCGTCGGGAGGAGGAGACGCATGGCCAGCATCAGTAAGCGCCCGGACGGACGTTGGCGAGCCCGCTACAGAGACGCCAACGGCAAGGAGCACGCGAAGCACTTCGATCGCAAAGCGGACGCGCAGCGGTGGGTCGACGAGGTCACGGCCTCGATCGTCACCGGCCGGTACGTCGACCCCAACGCAGGGGGCGCTCGCCACCACGCTGAACAGCTTGTCCTGATCGCGCAGCGTCGCCAGGTGCGACAGCGCGTCGTTGGCCCTGCGACCAGGACACCAGCTCGCCCAAGACGTCGCCCAGGCCGCCCTCGGCAAGCCGCCGGCGCAGGCTGATCCGCATCCCGCTGTCGCCCGGCCCGACCTCGACGGCATACCTCCCCCCGGTTGGCCCTGCGGTGTCCACGACTGGGAGACTAGAGCCCTGCCCGCACACCGAGAGGAACCCCGACGTGACCTACGTCATCGCTGAGCCCTGCGTCGACGTGAAGGACAAGGCCTGTATCGAGGAGTGCCCTGTCGACTGCATCTACGAGGGCAAGCGGTCGCTCTACATCCACCCCGACGAGTGCGTGGACTGCGGCGCCTGCGAGCCGGTCTGCCCCGTCGAGGCCATCTTCTACGAAGACGACACGCCGGCGCAGTGGAAGGACTACTACCGGGCGAACGTGGACTTCTTCACCGAGACGACCACGATCGGCAGCCCCGGCGGCGCCAGCAAGGTCGGCCCCATCGACGTCGACCACCCCGTGGTGATGGCGGTACCAGTGGGCAAGAACACCGAGGGCCAGTAGCCCGGTGGCCGGACCCGGGCCGGTGGGATGGGCCCGACGCGGAGCTGGGCGGCCTGCGCCGTCTTGACGATCTTGTAGACGGTGCCGCGGCTGGTGTAGCCCAGCTCATCAGCGATCTGCTGATAGGTCAGGCCTTGCAGCTTGAGCTGGATCGCCCGGCACTTACGGATTGGGAAGCGGCAGTAGCCCGGCGTCCCTGGCTTTGCGAACGTAGGCCGCGGCGGTGGAGCGTGCTTTGCCGATGTGTTCGGCTACGGCGATCGTGGGATCTCGGCGTCCCTGCTGTTGCGCCTCGGTGTAGACACCGGCGACCGCGTCCAGGTCGACGCGCGGCCTCTGCAGGACCTTCCGCGCCTGCCGCAGCTCCGGGGCGGCGGTGGATGCAGCGGGCGGCGCGGGCAACCGAAGAATCGAGCGGTCACCGCGCTGCAGGGGCTGTCCGGGGTGCGGTGGCTGTGGTGTGCCTTGCCCCAACGCGGCCGCGCCTGCTTCCAGCAGGTCGATGATTCGGACGGCCCTCAGATCTTTCTCTTGGACCTCGCCGTAGACGGTGGTGACCTCAACGGAACGAGCCACTGCGGTGCTCCATGCTTCGTCGTACAGCGTGACCCCCGCAGCGAGCGCTGGATGAACCATCTCGATGTAGACGCCGATCACGACGTCGGGTACCCGCCGGCGGGTCACCACGGACCGCCTGACCAGGAAGCGCTGAGGCAACCATGAGCTGGCGCCGGCCTGGACCCACTCGGCGTCGGCGTCGTACTCCACGGTCTGCTCAACACCCATAGCTACCGTCCAGAGAGGAAGACGCCGGATCGGACGGCAGGACACTAGTCCAGACAAGAGGCCTGCGCCACCTGGGGTAGCTGCGGCGGGTCGCCGAGCAGCAGCAGGTTGCCCGCGGAGCGGCAGGCGGCGAGGGTGTCGGCCAGCGATAGCTGCCCGGCCTCGTCCACCACCAGCACGTCGACCGGCGCACGCGCCATATCCGGGCCAGCGAACAACCAGCTGGTTCCCGCCACCAGGTTGTACTTGGTCTTGGTGGCAGCCGGGTTCGAGCCCACGTACGTGATGTTGGGCAGCGAACCGGTCGCGCGGCCCCCTCTTGACGCCCTGCAGCAGGTCCAGCTCCCCCCGCTCCTGGAACAGCTCGACGACGGCTTCGACCAGGTTGTCGATGGCGTGGTGGCTGAAGGCGGTGATGCCGACGCGCTGGCCTGCGGTGATGAGGGCATGGATCTGGTGCGCTCCGCGGAACGTCTTGCCGGTCCCGGGAGGTCGCTGGAGCGACGCATGTCCCGTCTAGTGCGGTGGTCCAGGCGAGCATGTCGGCCAGGTCGTCGGTGAAGACCCCTCCGGTAGGTCCGCGGCGACGTCGGTCACGCCATCGCGGACGGCCACCAGTTCCTGCGCTCGGACGTGCTCGCATATCTGGCGAGGAGGCAGCAGGCTCGCGAACAGGCGCTGACCGAACTGGTGCCGAGGGCGGGTACGCCGCCCGCAAGATCTGGCCTGCCAGCCTGGGTTCCTGCGTGCTTACGCTCCGTCGAACAGCTGCTTGAGGTGGGCGTGGGTGGTGACGTTGGCGACCTTCGTGCGCCACGACTCCTGCACCAGGTCGATCCTGACGGTTCGCGCTCCCTCGACGATGACGAGCTCAATGCGCCCGAACTTGTCGCTGTGGTCGGCGGCGAACTTCGCCAGGCCTGCGGCCCGAGCCGGCGCATGCTGGTCCGACAGCAGGTGCGGGTCGATGATGTCGGCGAGCAGGCCACCATCGGTCTGTCGCACCACTACGAAGTCGGGGTACACCGGCACCCACTTCGCGCCCTGTCGGTACGAGAAGCACAGCGAGTACGGCTTGCGGTCGGGGTTGCGCAACCAACCAACGACCTCGGGGCGCTTGGTCTCCTCCTCGACAACCTTGCGCTCCCAGCTCGACTTCGCGAAGTCCTCGTGGAAGGAGCCGTCCGCTGCGATATAGACGTGCTCGGGCCAGCTCTTGCCATCCTTGTTGCCCTCGATCGTGGTCGGCAGAGTCAGCGTCGTCAGGACTGGATCCACCGACGCGCCCTCGATCTCGCGCAGGCTCGCTCCGTACTTCTCCGGCAGAGTGTTGAACGCGGCCTTGTACTGCCCGACCCACTTCGTGCGCAGGGCGTGAGCGGCAGCCTCGACCTTCTCGACAACGCCGGCTGTGGCGACCAGCGCGGCGAGCTCCAACTTGGCGTCCCGCACCTCCACTCCCGCGTCAAGCCGCATCCGGGCGTACGCCCGGTGTAGTCCCTCGCCGAGCCGCCGCCCCGCGTCGTTGTAGAGGTCATTCACGTTCTGGTCGGCGATGCGCACCTTCACGCTCTCCGGCGCCTCCGCAGGCACCCCCACGCCCGACGCTTCGGACTCCGCCTCGGCGGCCACCACGGCGGCCTCAGCGGCCTTGAGAGCGTCCTCGACGATGCCGATGCGGCTGTACTCGACTCTGCGTAGCCGGATGTCGAGCACCGAGGTCTCTTCCAGCAGCGACACGAAGGCCCGGTCAGCGGCGAGGCGGGTGCGCTCGTCGAGCAAGACCTTCACGAGATGCTCGCGGTACTCCTTGACAGGCTCGCTGCTCAGCCCAGTCTCGGCAAGCAGTGCGGCCAGCCTCGCCAGCCGAACCACCGGCTTCGTCGTTCGCTTACGAGCGACCGTGTAGGTCGGTAGCTGGGCGAGAACGGCGAAAACGGCGTCGGTGTCCGGTGCCCGGGTGAGGGTCTCGGAGGTCCCGCCGATCCTGACCTTCGTGGGCGGAACGTTGAATGAGTCGCTGGTGAGCCGCTCGACGACGCGCTCCACGCTGGTGCGGTCGTAGAAGGGCAGGTACAGCGCAACGCTGTTGAGGAACTCCTGCGACTCGATCCGGCGTGCGAGGGGTGCGCGCACCATCCGGCCTACGAGCTGCGCGATGTTGGTCTCGTCCTGCGCAGTGCGGAACGAGACCATGACCTCGGCGCGTGGGCAGTCCCAGCCGGTGTTCAGACTTGTCTTGAACAGCACGACCTGAACGTCGGGATCGGCGTCGATCGCTGAGGGCGCCAGGTAGCGGACGCTGATGCCACCGGCCTCGACCGCTACGTCGTCCTGGAACGCGTGCGCGATCCAGGCATCGCCCTCTTCCGGCCCGAGCCCGTCACGAAGGGTCCGGACGACCAAGTCCAGGTCGGTCTGCGACAGCGCCGAGTGGCCGGCCTTCGCGTCCTCAACCTGGACCAGCAGCACGGGCCGGGGCACGTCTTCCTTCTCGTCTGCGCCGTACTGCGCCCACGCCTTCTGGTACTGCTTCCAGTCCTGGATCCCGAGTTGAAGCATGGTTACGTGCGACGGCGCCGCCTCGTCCGGGTGGTAGAGATCCACGACGTCTTTGATGAGCCCGCTCTCTCGAACGTCCTGCGGATCCACGACGACTTGCCACAGGGGGCGACCGAGCTCGCCGCAGAGCTTCACGAACTTGTCCGGCGTCGCGGAGATCCCCAGCACCAGAGGCACCGCATCGAGTTCGCCGACGCTGCCGCCGAGGAACTTCATCAGGATCGTGTCGGCGTTCTCAGCCTCTCGACCCTGCGTCCCACGGTGCGCTTCGTCGATGATGAGAACGAAGCGCTGGGGATCGCGGTTGATGGTGTTCTGGATCGTCTCCCACAGCGTCCAGGTGCGCCCGTCGCCGTGCTTGATGTACGAGGTGCCAGAGCCGAGCTTCTGCGTGTTGAGGAAGTAGATATGGCCGGGCGCGAGCGCCTCGACGTCAAGCGAAGCGTCGATGGTGACCAGCACACTGTCGAGCGTGCTGGATGTGCTGGCCATCTTGTCCAGCGTCTGCTTGTTCAGCTCGGGCTGGTCGGTGAGCCACAGGAACGTCAGGTCAGGGTCGCCAGGAGAATCCTCGGTGCCATCCAGCAGCCCCTCGATGAGGGCGGTGGCCGCGACGGTTTTGCCCGAGCCGGTGGGTGCGCTGAGCAGCACGGCTTGTGGTCCGGAGGAGTAGAGACTCTGCGCCGTGGCGAGGCGGGCACTCAACTTCTCGACAGCCTCCGTCTGGAACTCGCGCAGTACAAGCTTCATCGTCCGACCTCGGCATTCACCTCAAAGTTGCGCAGGTAGTCGCGGTACAACATCCCAACCCTCCTGCTGCCTGGGATGCGCTCTCGCAGACGAGCGAACGCGGTCTCGCTGTCGGTAACAAGCCACACCTGTGTGATGTCGGGCCGCTTCCCGAGCTGGGTGAGGAAGGCGCGGATGCGGTCCTCGTTGAGCAGCACGGCGAACGGGGAGTCAGGTGGGATGAGCCAGTCGTCGTCGGGCTTCACATTAGGCAGGACGCCGATGCTGCCTGAGGCAAGCCACAGCGCGGGAACGACGCTCGCGAACCGCGCGCCGAGGTCAAGAGCGTCGGCGTCCTCGTAGCTGAGGTCGAAGAAGGCGGCGTTCTCCTTGTACCCCGTGGAGAGGGGCGTGCCGTCGGCGTACTTCCCGACGAGGTCTTCTCCACTCAGCGCTTGCTTGCCGGTGATGGCCGCTCGGACCCGAGGCACCGTCGTCGATTTGCAGATGCCTTCGGCCTCGAACGGAGGATCGCCGACGTAGTGCCCTGCCGCGTTGAGCGCCTTTGCTCGTCTTCTCATCGACGTCGTTGTTCGTGATGAGGACGCAGCGTCGCTTGCCGCCGTCCTCGGCGTTGAGCATCGCCGTCGCGTGAAGCGTGGTGCCACTGCCCGCGAAGAAGTCCATCACCAGGGCTTCCTTCTTGTCCTTGACGAGCATCGCCAGGGTGTCTCGTACCGCATACAGCGACTTCGGAAAGGAGAAGGGGCGGTCGGTGCCGACGAGCTTCGAGACCAGCGCGGTGCCACCGACGCCCGCGTTGTGCCGCTTGCGGAACCACACCGTCTTGATGCGCCGCTCAGCCACCCCGACGGTGACGACGGTCGCGACGTCGGTGATCGGATCCCGAGACTCCACGCTGTACTTGCCTGCGGTGATGTCGGCAACGATCTGACGTGTCAGGTAGGAGACACCCCACGTGTTGCGGGTCTGGACGTACCGACCCACCTTCACGAAGCCTTGCTCCACAAGGGTGTGGAGGGTGGGAGCCCCAACGCCCCACCGGCCCTCGGTGCCGTTCTGTCGGATCGGCCAGACCGGGAGCAGGCCGTCCTCGTCAGCCTCGTACGACGGGCTCGTACTCAAGGGCAGGCGCTCGCCGACCCGCACGATCTTCTGCGACTTGGGCTCGATCCAGAGGGGGTAGAACATCTGCTCACGGTCTTGACGGCGCGAGGCGTCGCCCGAGCGAAGGAGCTTGCGCCAGCCAGGACCGGTGGTCGCGGCGACCGCAGTGTCGGTGCTCTCGTCAGGCTCCTCGGAGTCGGCGTCAGCGCCGGCCTCACCCCCTGCGGTGGCTTCCCGCCCAACTGCGGCCTGGATCGAGCGAACCACCGACGCACTCCGGCCTCGTTGTAGGCGCTACGCAGGGCTTCGACCAGCGCGACAGGTCATTCGGCCTGCATGCCGGCCCCTGTGGGCGTCTCTGACGTCAGCTGAGTCGAACTGGTGATCGGAAGTACGCGGACGGGCCTTGACGTTGTCTGCGGGCGGCTCAGGTGCAGCCATCGGCTGCTCCTGCATGCAGGACTCGCTCGAACAGACCTAGGAGCCTTCTACGGGGCGGATCAGGCAACATCAGCCGATGTTCCTCGGCAGCTCCTACATGACGGCCCTCGGGTCAGGAACGCTTCGACGGGGAAGCGCCGGACACGGAGGAACGGGTGCCTAGTCGAAGCTGCCATGGGTCGGGCAGCCGGTATGCCGACAATCGGTCGGGGAGATCACCAACGTTCGTGGCCCGCAGTTGTCCGAGGCGCTCTTCGCTTCTGGGCTGGTGGTTGACAGCAGCCCCAGCACCCGGCACCGCGCCATGATGATCCCTGCGGCCTCTTTCGCGGCTTGCAGGTCACCGGACATGGCCCGGTCCCACACGACCACCTGTAGCGCGTCGAGTCGCGCCACCTCGGTCTGGCGCAGCTCAGCCACCGACTCGACCAGCTGAGCACCGAGCTCCCGCTGCACGAGGTGATGAACAGTGCCCTTGTTGGCATAGCCCAGCTCGTCGGCGACCTGCTGATAGGTGCGGCCTTCACTGACGAGCTGCAGGGCACGCACCCGACGCCGCCCAGCCAACGCACGGTTGCGATGACGACCCTGCACCCTCGGCAAGGTTGACAACTCGATTGCCGGGCTAGTCACGCTCGTCCTCTCGTCGACCCTTCATTCTGACCTCGAAGGATGATCAGCGCACGAGCAACGGCAACCAGGTGCGCTTCGGCTCGGCAGATCGAGGACGTACAGGCAGCAGCGAGTGCGAATACCTCCAGCCGCTGCCAGCAGACAGGACGCCTTCTGAACCCCGCAGTCAGTCCGCAGACAGTCCGCAAGATGCTCGCGGGAGGCCATCGGCATCCAACACCTGCCAACGGCAAAAGCGCAGGTCACAGGGGGTGCCCACCGAGAAAGCGCAGGTCGCGGCTGTAGCACTATCAGAACCCGGCTTACAGGCCGACTCGTTCCCCAATCATGTCGCAGGGTGACGCTGAATCTTGGTGATCTTCGCGAGGAGCGCGGGGTCGCCGTGTTCTGGAACGCGACAGTCCAAGCGGTCGGCCTGCCGTCGGACGGGCCGACGCAGATCAGGCGGCCGGCGACAGGACCGCCAGTCCGACAGCTGCCGCGGCGCCAGCCAGTCGGTTGTCATAGGTCAGTATCGAGTCGGCGCCGACGGCGATTGCCGAGGCGAGGTGGATCGCGTCCAGCGACCGAAGTTCGTCCCGTCCCACCCGGCGGGCGCGCGCAAGCACGGCGTCGCCGAGGGGGAATTCCGCCATGCCAGACAGGGCTGCCTCGAACAAGACCTCAACATCGACCAGCAAGGCGCGACGCAGCGACCGCCAAACCTCAATCCACGTGATCGACGACGCCGTGAGCAGGTCCCCAGCATCGTGGCGCGCCCCGAGGAGCGCGCGGACGACTCCTGACTCAGGTTCCACGATCACACGCTTGAGCAAAGCGCTCGTGTCGACGTACAGGACGGTCATCGATCATCCTCCCGGTCAAGCAGATCCAGGGTGGTCAGCCCACGAGCCAACGTCACGCTCGGAGCGACATCCCAAAACGGAGTCGGCGACCTCACTATCCCGGAGGCCACTGCGCGATCACGGGCGGCCTCATCTTCCTTGAGGCCGAAATAGCGATGAACCGCCTCACGAAGCAGTTCCTGTTGGGACCGACCGGTACGCGCCGAGGCCTGCCGAAGCGCCGCTGCCGCCTGCTCGCTGAGGCGTAGGTTCGTAGACACAGGTCACATGGTACCAGGTATGCCCTTGTCGTGGTACCACTCCGCCGTTGTCAGGCCTCGTCGGAGGGTCTGCCACAAGGCAAGGGGCAGGGCGCCGTCGCTCCGATCACCCTTAGCCACGCCGGCCCGCCTCAGCCTGCCCCGGCCCGCCCCACCCCACCCCGCCACTCCTCCCTGGTGAGCGTGAGCGCCGAAGGAAAGATCGTCCTCGTGCGAGACGACCATCCACCCGGTACGCAGAAGCTCGTAGGCGGTGTTGCGGCGGCCGCCCCCGAGCGGCGCGCCGCGGTAGGCAGGTCGACTGCGACGGGCAGCGCCTGGATGTCATCCTGCGGTAGGCGTCTCGGTGGGGCGCGATGTCAGGACCCGCAGCACGGCCGTTGCTCGTCGATCTCAACCCCGAATGCGGTGCTCGCCACTACCAGATCCTGGACCGCCTGAGCCGGGACGGACTGGTCACCTCCGAACGCCAGCCACAGCCGCGCCTGGGCGAGCACCTCACGGCCGCTCTGTTCAGCCCAGCCCGGCACCGACCCGGCGTGCACTGTCCACCACGAAGCGTGAGAGCTCCGGGGCGGCATGACGGCGCGGCACAGGCACCACCGACCCCTTGACCATCTGGCATGGGTACAACATCGGCTGCTCGTGCCGACTTGAACGGGGCCGCGCCAGGATGGTTCTGCCCGTTGCTGGTTGCGACCGGGCGCTGTGCAGAAGTGCCGGTCCTGGGTCTACCGTCGGCCCACCGCGCCCTTCGGTCGACATCGCGATGTCGACCGCGGCCAGCGCGGAGGCCCTTTCGCGGTTGATCCTCAAGGAGTGTTGATGGCACGTTCACGTTTGTTGTCCGGTCGGGCGGGGCTGCTGTCGGCGGTCGCGGTAGGCGCATTAGTGCTTACGGGTACCGCGGCAAGTCCTGCATCAGTCGCTGGGGCCAGCACGGCCTCAGCCAGCACGTCCTCAGGTGGTGCGAGCGCTGTCACGCGCACGCACGCGGTGTCGCTGGGTCGCTCCACGCCCACCGCTGGGCCGATCCCTGCAGCCGCGGCGGCCCACCGTCGGCTCCCGGTGCTGCGGCCCACTGCTGGTTCCGGCAGCCGCACACCCAGCACGCGGACCGGTTCGGCTGCTCCACGAGCGAACTCGGCCGGGGTAGCGGCACCGAGGCTGCTGCACAACTTCGACGGGGTGAACGCCTTGGACAACAAGGCCGCCTCCGGTTTCGACCTTGAGCCGCCGGATGAGGGCCTGGGCGCCGGCAACGGCTACGTGGTGAACTTCGTCAACGTCACCGGTCAGATCCAGAGCGCCTCCGGTGCGTTGCTGGTCCGGCCGTTCTACCTCAACACCTTTTTCCACGAAGCACCTCAAGCGAACACCTCCGACCCGCGGGTGTTCTACGACGCGGGCAGCCGACGCTGGATCGCCACGATCTTGGTCTACTCCTTCGACAACAAGACCAATTTCGTCAGCGGTTCGCACATCGACGTGGCGGTAAGTACCGGTAGTGACCCACGCGGCACCTGGCGTGTGTTCCAGTTCGACGCCGCCAACCCGAATCACGCTGGCTGCCCCTGTCTCGCGGACTACCCGATTCTTGGCGTGGACCGGGACAACGTGTACGTGTCGACAAACGAGTTCGACAAGACGCTCACCCAGTTCAACGGCGCGCAGCTCTACGCCATCTCCAAGAGCCAGCTGGTGTCCGGTGTCGCAACCCCGAACATCGTGCTGTACCAGAACCTGTCGGTGGACGGGACGCTGGGCTACCACGTCCAGCCCGCCAACACCTACGGTTCTGCGCCCGCGGAGTACCTGATGAGTTCTCTGGATCCCAACAACACCTTCGACAACCGCCTCGCGGTGTGGGCGTTGACGAACACCGCCGCGGTCAGCAGCGGTGGGACCCCAGCCCTGTCGGTTCAGGTCATCTCCTCCGAGGCCTACTCGGCGCCCCCGAACGCCCAGACACCACCCGGGATGTGCACCGGCAGCCTGTGCGGGACCAGCGGCGCACCGACCACCGGGGTGGTGGCCACTGACTTCGACGCGATGCAGGAAGTGCAGTACATCAACGGGGTTCTCGTCGGCGCGCTCAACACCGCGGTGAACGTGCCGGGTGATGCAGGGGCACGCGCTGGGGTCGCCTGGTTCGTGGTCCGGCCGCAGGTCAGCCATGGCACCGTCTCGGCTTCGACCCGGGTGGTGCGGCAGGGCTACCTGGCCCAGCAGGGGCAGTACCTGCTCTACCCGCACGTGAACATGACCGGGAACGGCGCCATGGCCATGACTTTCGGGTTCGGCGGCCCAGGCAGCTATCTGTCCGCTGCCTACGCCACCGCGCCGGCCGGCAAGGGCTTCGGCACCATCAGGCTTGCTGCTGCCGGGGTGGCACCGGACAACGGGTTCACCGGCACCAAGAAGTTCGGGGGTGTCGGCCGATGGGGCGACTACTCCAACGGCCAGATCATCCCCGGCACGAACAAGGTCTGGCTGGCCACCCAGTACATCCCGAACAGCGGGGACGGAAACGCCAACTGGGGCAACCGGATCTTCGAGCTCACGCTCAGCTGACAGGACCTCCGACGAACGAGGGACCCCGCGCAACCCGGCGGGGTCCCTCGTTCGTTGGCTACTGCTAGGACAGCACCTGCTCAGGGCTTGAGCTGCACCTTGACGTGTCCGTCGCGCTTCTCAGCGAAGGCGCGGTAGGCCGCCGGCGCGTCGTCCAGGCCGATGCGGTGAGTGGCGAAGGTGTCCACACCCAGCGGATCTGCATCGGTGAGCAGCGGCATGAGGTCCTCGACCCACCGCTTGACGTTGCACTGCCCCATGCGCAGCTGAATCTGCTTGTCGAACAGGGTCAGCATCGGCATCGGGTCGGCGGCCCCGCCGTACACGCCGGACAGGGAGATCGTCCCACCCCGGCGGACGATGTCGATGGCGGAGTAAAGCGCGTTTAGCCGGTCGACCCCGACCTTCTCCTGCAGGGGCGCGGCGACCGCCGAGGGCAGCAGTCCCGCGGCCTTCTGGACGAACGACGTGACCGGCGACCCGTGCGCCTCCAGGCCGACCGCATCGAGCACCGAGTCCGGGCCTCGGCCAGCCGTCATGCCACGGATGACCTCGGCGAGGTCTTTCTCGTGCTCGTTCAGGTCGATGACCTCGACGCCGCGGTCGCGGACGCGCTGCAGCCGATCGGGTACGAGGTCCACACCGATGACGCGGTAGCCCTTGTGCTGGCCGATGCGGCAGGCGAAGTCACCGACCGGGCCCAGGCCCAGCACCACGAGCGTCCCGCCCTCGGGGACGGCGGCGTACTCAACGCCCTGCCAGGCGGTCGGCAGAATGTCGGACAGGTAGGCGAACCGGTCGTCGCCCGGACCATCGGGCAGCAAGATGTGAGTGAATTGCGCCTGGGGGACGCGCAGAAACTCGGCCTGACCGCCGGGGACCTGGCCGTAGAGCTTGGAGAAGCCGAACAGCGCCGCGCCCATCCCCCGGTCCCGGACCTGGGTGGTCTCGCACTGGCTGTAGAGCTGCCGGGAGCACATCCAGCAGTGCCCGCAGGACATCTGGAACGGAATCGACACCCGGTCGCCGACGCGCAGGTCCCCGCACTGGGCGCCGACCTCCTGTACCACTCCCATCGCCTCATGGCCGAGCACGTCCCCGACGCCCATGAAAGCAGCCAACGGCTCGTACAGATGAAGGTCGGAACCGCAGATGTTCGTGGTCGTGACCCGGATGACGGCGTCGGTGGGCTGCTCGATCCGGGGGTCGGGGACCTGTTCGACCCGAACGTCGCGCTTGCCGTGCCAGGTCACTGCCTTCATGTGCCGCACCTCCGGGTCGCATCCGCGTCGAACCTGCCCTGGCCGTCCCCGACGACTGCCCAACGAAACCGCCGTGCGATCCCATCAACGCAGGTTGTGGCGTTGCGGTGACCTCTGCTTTGATGCCGCCATGCAGCTGCGTCGATTGGCCCCTAGCGTGGTCCTGGCCGGAACCGCCCTCGTGCTGGCTGCGTGTGGCAGCAGCGGCGGCGGGAGCACTGCGGCAGGAGCCCGGCCCGCCCCGCCCGCGCAGGTGGTGCTGCTCCGACCGGTCCAGACGGGTTCACTCCTACCGACTTCTCCAGCGTACTGACGGCCGCGAAGGGCCAAACCGTCAATTGGTACATGTACGGCGGGGACGACAAGCTCAACGGTTACGTCAACGGCTATGTGAAAGCTCGGCTCGCCGAGCGTGGCGTCAGCCTCCACCAGGTCAAGATCACCGATACGGTGGACGCGGTCAACAAGGTCCTGGCCGAGAAGCAAGCCGGCAAGACCACGGGTGGCTCGGTCGACCTGATCTGGATCAACGGGGAGAACTTCGCGACGTTGAAGCAGGCCAACGCCGTCTACTGCGGCTACGTGGGAGCTGAACCGAGCACGAAGTACGTCGATCTCGCGTCGCCGGCCCTGGCGAGCGACTTCGGGATCCCGGTCGCGGGATGCGAGACGCCGTGGCAGCAGACCACGTCCACGTTGGTCTACAACAGCGCGCACCTGGCTAGGTCCGACACGGCCAGCGTCTCCTCCCTGTTCGCCTGGTCCACTGCCCACCCCGGCCGTTTCACCTACCCGGCGCCCCCGGACTTCAGCGGGTCGATGGCCGTGCGCACCGCCTTCTACGACACCGCAGGGGGCCCAGGTGCGTTGCTCGGCCCGTTCGACCAGGCCAAGTACGCGCCGCTGGCCGACAAGACCTGGAAGCGACTGAACGACCTCGCCCCGTCGCTGTACCGCGGCGGTAAGACCTACCCGGCGGGGCAGCCCGAGGTCGAGAAGCTGTTCGGCAGCGGTCAGATCGACGCCTTCTTGACCTACGACTCCAGCGCCGTCGGGCAGAACGTGGCCAAGGGGACGTTCCCCAAGACCACCAGGAGCGCGGTGTTCGACACCGGCAATATCGGCAACTACAGCTACACCGCCATCCCGGCTAATGCTGCCCACAAGGCGGCTGCGATCGTGCTGGCGAACCTGCTGCTGTCGCCGGAGGCCGCCGTCGTCAACGCCGGACCGCAGGGCGCCGGGTTCACCTCCGCCGACGACCTGGCCAAGGTCAGCTCGGCCCAGAAGATGGAGCTGGCCAAGGACGCCGCCTCGCCGTACCAGGTCGACCAGGCAACATTGTCCAGCCACACCCTGCCGGAACTCGCCTCGAGGTATGTGACGACGCTTGAGAAGGACTGGAAGACCCACGTCCTGGAGAAATAGGTCGGGGATGCGCCGACTCCCACAGCCGGTCCGTACGACCCTGCTGCTGACCCCGGCGCTGCTCATCGTTGGTGTGCTGTTCGGCGGCGGGTTGTACCTGGCGGTCAAGGAGTCGCTGGGATACGAGCCGGTGCTGGGCCAGACGTCGCTGTCCCTGGACGCCTACCGCGCGCTGCTGCACGACCGCGAGGTGCAGCGCTCGATCACGCTGACCTTGCGCCTCGCCCTGACCGCGACCGTCCTGTCCGCGATCCTCGCGGTGGCCTCAGCGCTGCTGATCCGGCGGCTGCGGGTCGGCCGGCGGCTGATGACGTTTCTGTTCCAGCTGAACCTTCCGGTATCGCACGTCGTCGGGGCGCTCGCGGCGTTCCTGCTGCTGGACCAGGCGGGACTGCTGGCCCGGGTCCTGCACGCGGTCGGCCTGGTCGCCGACCCGGGACAGGCGCCCGAGCTGACCCGGGACGGCATCGGGGTCGGCGTCCTCGCGGAGTACGTGTGGAAGGAGACACCCTTCATCGGCGTGGTGGTGCTCGCCGCCCTCGCCGGCGGGATCGCGCAGCTGGAGGACGTCGCCGCAACCCTCGGCGGCGGGCCCTGGCGGCGGTTCCGGCACGTGGTGCTGCCACTGATCACCCCGGCCGTGCTGTCCACCTCGGTGATCGTGTTCTCGTTCAGCTTCGGCTCCTACGAGGTGCCGTACCTGCTGGGCCGGAGCTTCCCGACGACCCTGCCCGTCGTGGCCTACCAGAGCTACACCCAGACCGACATCACCGAGCATGTCCGCGGAGCGGCGATCAACGTGACCATCACCGTCGTAGTGGCCCTGGTCGTCCTGGTCTACCTGGTGCTCGCTGAGAAGGTCTTGCGCCCGGCCCGCGGCCGGGCGTGAGTGACCACGCGGCCCGGATGCCCCGGGCCCGGATCAGCGCTGCGGGCACGGCTGTACGGGTGGTCGGTCTGCCGGTGTTGCTGCTGGGTCTGCTGGTGCCGTTCGTGCCGCTGGTGCTCTGGGCGAGCGCCCGGACCTACCGCTTCCCGGCGCTGCTCCCAAGCCAGACGTCGACCCGTCCGGTCCGGTTGCTGGTCGATCCTGGCTCGCAGGTGCTGACCGGGCTGTTGCAGTCGCTGGAGATCGCAGTCAGTGTTGCGGTCATCGCCTGCGTCCCCGGGCTGGCCGCCGGCCGGGCCATGGGCGTGCACCGCTTCCGAGGCCGGCGGCCCGTGCAGTTCCTGCTGCTGGCCCCGATCATCGTTCCCGGACTGGCGGTCGTGCTGCCGCTGGACGTCTACATCATCCGCTTCGGCCTCGACGGGACCGTCCGCGGTGTCGTGCTGGTGCACCTGCTTGCCGCAGTCCCCTATGTCACCCTGGTAATGAGCAGCGTGTACGCCAATCTCGACTTGCGACTGGAGGAACAGGCCCGGACCTTGGGCGCCGGGCAAGTGCAGGTCCTGCTGTGGGTCACCCTGCCGGCGGTTGCCCCCGGCCTGGCGGTCGCCGCGCTGTTCGCGTTCCTGCTCAGCTGGGGGGAGTACGTGCTGGCCCTGACCGTGGGGGCGCCGCACGTCACGACCTTGCCGGTGCTGCTGTACGCCTATGTCGGATCCTCCGACCTGCCCGTTGCGGCCGCGCTCGGGCTCGCGCTCGTCCTGCCGCCGGTGCTGCTGCTCACCCTGACCAGCCGGTTCCTGTCCGGCAGCACCAGCGCCATCGCCGGGTTCGGGCGGGTCTGAATGAGCGCGCAGGGGAGCGCAACCGAGGTGCGGCTGGTCGGGCTGTCCAAGCGCTACGGGCGCACCGAGGTGCTGCGCGAGCTGACCCTGGATGTCAGCCCGGGTTCGTTGGTTGCCCTGCTCGGGCCGAGCGGCTGCGGCAAGACCACCACGCTGCGGGCAGTCGCCGGCCTGATCGACCCGAGCGCCGGGGACGTGCTGTTCGACGGGCGCAGCGTGCTGGCGTTGCCACCGGAGCGGCGCCCGGTCGCGATGGTGTTCCAGGCGCCGCTGCTGTTCCCGCACATGAGCGTCGGTGAGAACGTGGCCTTCGGGCCGCGGATGCGGCGGGTGGGCCGTAGCCGCCGCCGCCGGCTCGCCGAGCAGGCCCTGGACCGGGTGCAGCTCGGCGGGTACGCCGACCGCCGGCCCGGCGAGCTGTCCGGCGGCCAGGAGCAGCGGGTCGCCCTCGCCCGGGCGCTGGTGGTCCAGCCGTCGGTGCTGCTGCTGGACGAGCCGTTCAGTGCGCTGGATGCCCTGCTGCGGGCGGAGATGCGCGAGCTCGTCCTGGACCTGCACCGCGATCTCGGTGTGACCACTTTGTTCGTCACCCACGACCAGGAGGAGGCGGTCGTCCTCGCCGACCGGATCGCGCTGGTCCTGGACGGGAGGCTGCAGCAGTACGCCGAACCCCAGCAGTTCTACGCCGCGCCCGCCTCGCTGGCGGTAGCCCGTTTCTTCGGGACCGCGAACCTCTCGCCCGGCATCGTCGCCGGCGGGCGGCACATCAGCCGGCTCGGGGACGTTGCTGTCCCGGCGGCCACCCCGGACGGGCCCGGCGTACTCGTCGTACGACAGGAGGCAGTGGCTTTGACCTCCCCGACTGAGCCCGGGACGCTGGCCGGCCAGGTCCGTACGGCGGTATTTCTCGGCACCGCGGTCCGGGTCGAGGTCGTCCTCGCCAGCGGCGCAGTCGTGACCGCCGTGGTTTACCCGTCTGACCGCGTCGCGGCCGGCGACCTGGTCGGCGTCCGGCTGCCGGCTTCCGCGTGCACCGTGATGCAGGAGGACTGATGGATCCGCTGGCCCTGCCACCGACCGACCGGGTCGTGGACGTCGTCATCGACACCGACCCGCTCAACGAGATCGACGACCAGTTCGCCCTCGTCTGGGCGCTGTTGCGCCCGGACCGGCTCCGGGTTAGGGCCCTGCTCGCTGCGCCGTGGCAGTCCGACGAGCAGACCTACCTCGGTACCGACCCTGATGTGGACCGCGGGCGGCACGCGACCCGGGTTCGCCGGCGGGTGAGCTCCGCTGAGGGCCAACGGCAGGCCTTCGGTGAGCTCGAGCGCCTTGTCGGGCTGATGGACGTCGACGTAGCGGTCTATGCGGGCGCCGAGCAGTTCCTGCCCGACGCGTCTACGCCGGTCGCCAGCCCAGCAGTAGACGCCCTCATTGCGCTGGCGCACGAGGACCGGGCCGGCCCGCTCTACGTGCTGGGCATCGCCTGCGCCACGAACCTGGCCAGCGCTGTGCTGCAGGATCCCGGTATCGCCGCGCGCGTGCAGGTCGTCTGGACCAGTGCCCACCCCAGCTGGTGGCCGCGCCCGACCGCGTCGTACAACCTCTCGCTGGACCTGCACGCCAGCCGGGTCCTGTTCGACAGCGGGGTTCCCCTGGTCTACCTCCCCGGCTACTGCGTGGGAGAGGAGCTGCGCACCACTGCGGCGGAGTTGGAGAGCTACGTCAAAGGCCGCGGTCGGGCCGGGGACTACCTCTGGCAGACATGGGAGTCGCACTGGATGACCAGCAACCAGAAGCCCGGGTTCAGCAAGGTGATCTGGGACATGATCAACGTCGCGTACGTCGTCGAACCGTCCTGGCTCGCGACCGATCTGGTCACCTCGCCGGTCTTGGACGCCGACTCCCGGTGGCAGCATCCGCCCGGGCGGCACCTGATCAGGGAGGCCTACGACCTGGACCGGGACGCCTGCTTCGGCGACTTGTTCAGCCGGCTCGCGACAAGCTGAGCCCGCGAAGACGACGGCGAGCTCGAGACGGGGGCTTTCCCGGCGGACCGCGCCGAGTCATAGTGAGCGCATGTCGACACCCGCGTCCGGTCCAAGACCCACGGCAGTGGTGGTGGGGAAGCGGCCCACAGCTGTGGCTGCACCTGCGACCGGGGTGGACGTACGCGCCGTGCTGGCGGCCCTGTCCGAGCCGCGGCGCGCCGACATCATGCGGCTGCTCGAGCGCCGCCACCGCTCGCAACGGGGCCTGAGCAGAGAGCTGGGCATGTCCCAGCCCCTGCTGTCCCACCACCTCAAGGTGCTCCGGGAGGCAGCGCTGATCGACTCGACCGTCTGCGACCGGATCAAGGTGTACCTGCTGCGACCGGAGACCCTCAAGCTGCTCGCCGACCGGCTGGCCGCCATGGCCGAGGCGGCCGCGGAGACCTGCAAGGTCAAGCCCTGCTGAGGTAGGCCCCACCGCCGCACAACCCGACTCAGCCGGCCGGGCGGTCCTGCTCAGCTGCCGGCAGCAGGCGGAACCATTGCACGACCACCGGCTCGGATGCGCGCAGCTCCCAGTCGGGGTCGCCGGCGTCAGCGCGTACCAGGTCGGCGACCTCAGCCCAGAACGCCACGTGCGCCTGCCGCCACTGGCTTGCGTCGTCGAAGTCCTCGCCCTCGTCCCTGGCGACCTGGTCGTCCACGAGGTCGAGCGGCGTGATGGTCACGCGCGTGGTCTCCACGACGCCGTGTACGCCGCCGCCGTGGTCCATCAGGTCCAGCCGCTCGCCCACCCGCGGCAGGGGTTCGCCCGTCAGGTACTCCACCGCCAGGCAGGACGTTGCGGTCTTGTCCCCGCGCAGCACCGCCGCGAGCAGCCGGTCACCGAGACCGCCGTCGCCGTCGTACCCGAATGTCAACGAACGCGCCATGGGACCAGCCTTGCAGGGCCGAAACCCGGTTGACCCGGGTGGTCCACTCTCCAGGTGCTCGAACGTGCCCGCGGTCTGTCGCCGCATGCCCTGCGTGCCCTCGCCGAGCTGGAACGGCAGGTCGTCGAGGCCGACGGCGGCCGGCTCAAGCTGGAGTGGGGCACGCTGGAGGCCCGGAGCGGTTCCCAGGTCGAGGACCTGCTGTGGTGGCAGGGCGAGCAGCTGCTGGGCTTTCTGGGCCTGTACGCCTTCGGCGCGTCCTGCCTGGAGCTGGTCGGGATGGTCGCCCCCGCCGCCCGACGGCGCGGTATCGCCACTGCGCTGCTGGACGCCGCGCTGCCGCTCTGCAGGCAGCGAAACTACCCGCGGGTGCTGCTGGTAGTCCCGGGCGCCTCAGTAGCGGGCAGCCGCCTTGCCCAGGACCGCGGGGCGACTCTCGATCACTCCGAACACGCCCTCGTCCTGCTCGACCGGCCCAGCAGCGGACCCGAGGATCCGCAGATCGGTCTCCGCCGCGTCGTGCCGGCTGACGCGGCTGTGGTCACCGCGCTGCTGGAGGCCGCCTTCGGTCATCCCGCGCCCGGACTGCACGAGCAACTGGCCTCCGAGAACGAGCGGACCCTGCTGGTCGAGGCCGCCGGCACGCCGGTCGGCACGATCCGGCTGACCCGCCGTGGGGACGCCGCCGGGGTGTACGGCTTCGCGGTCGACCCGGACTGGCAGGGCCGCGGCATCGGGCGCGACGTGCTGCGGCGGGTGTGCCATCAGCTCCGGGGAGAAGGAGCCCGGCGCATCGGCCTCGAGGTCGCGGTGGACAACGAGAGCGCTCTCGGGCTGTACACCTCGGTCGGCTTCACCATTGTGACCACCGAGGACTACTACGCCCTGACCCTCGGGGCGCTCGAGTAGGAGCAGCCGGTCAGACGAGCCGGCGGAACCAGAGCCTGCGCGCGCGTCACCCGCTCACCTGCTTGCCCTGGCGCGCCCGGGGCAGCACCGTGCCACCGTGACCGTCACCCAGTGGTTCCTCACCGCCCCCGAACGCGGCAACCCCTCGACCCGGCTGGACCGCCGGCACCCGGACGGGGAGGCGTTCTCGAAAGGCAACAACGCCACGCCGCTGGTGCACGGGGCGACGTACTTCTCCGAGCTGGTGAGCCGGGTTAGGGAGATGCAGCCCGGGGACCTGCTGCTGTTCACCGACTGGCGTGGCGACCCGGACCAGATGCTCACCAGAGACCCGGAGAGCGCGGTGTCGCGGAGTTTGTGCGAGGCCGCCTCGCGGGGAGTGGACGTGCGCGGCCTGATCTGGCGGTCGCACCTGGACAAGCTGTCGTTCAGCGGCACGGAGAACCGGCACCTCGGGGAGCAGATCGAACGGGCCGGTGGTGAGTGCCTGCTCGACATGCGGGTGCGCACCGGCGGGTCCCACCACCAGAAGTTCGTCGTCCTGCGGCATCCCGGGCGTCCCGAGCTCGACGTGGCCTTTGTCGGGGGCATCGACCTGTGCCACAGCCGCCGGGACGACGCCGACCACCGTGGGGACCCCCAGCGCCAGCCGATGGCGAAGGCGTACGGCGCCACGCCGCCTTGGCATGACGCGATGGTGGCGCTGCGCGGACCCGTCGTGGGCGACGTCGAGACGGTGTTCCGGGAGCGGTGGGAGGACCCGCAGCCACTTAGCCGCAACCCGCTGCACCGGATCTCTGCGCTCGTGCACCACGAGGACACCTACGCCAACCCGCTGCCGGTCCAGCTGGCGGACCCCGCACCTGTCGGGCCGCACGCCGTACAGCTGCTGCGCACCTACCCGAAGCGGATCGGCGGCTACTCCTTTGCGCAGGACGGCGAGCGCAGCGTCGCCCGCGGCTACACCAAGGCACTGAAGCGCGCGAGATGCCTGGTCTACGTCGAGGACCAGTACCTGTGGTCCATCGAGGTCGCCCAGACCTTTGCCGAGGCGCTGCAGACGCAGCCGGGCCTGCACGTGGCCGTCGTGCTGCCGCACCACCCCGACCAGGACGGCCGGTTCTCGATGCCGCCCAACCTGGTCGGCCGGGATCGAGCGATGTCGCTCATCCGGGAGGCCGGCGGCGCCCGCTTTGCGGCGTACGGGGTGGAGAACCCTGGCGGGACGCCGGTGTACGTGCACGCCAAGGTCTGCATCGTGGACGACGTGTGGGCCACCATCGGGTCGGACAACTTCAACCGGCGGTCCTGGACGCACGACTCGGAGCTCAGTGCGGCCGTGATCGACGACACCCGCGACCCGCGGGAGCCGCAGGATCCCGCGGGTCTCGGGGACGGGGCTCGTACCTACGCTCGTGACCTGCGGCTGCAGTTGCACCGCGAGCACCTGGACCGTCAGGACGACGACGGCCTGGTCGATCCGGTCGCGGCCTTCGAGCAGCTGCGGCGCTCCGCCGAGGCCCTACAGGCTTGGTACGACGCCGACCGGCGCGGGCCTCGGCCACCCGGACGGCTGCGCCCGCTCGTCGACCCCCCGCTGTCCGACGCCACCAGGCGCTGGGCGACGGTGGCCTACCACCACCTCTACGACCCGGACGGCCGTCCCCGCGAACTCACGAGACGGCAAGAGTTCTAACGAACAGGGTCAGGCTGCGTGCTTGTCCTGCGAGCGCCTGCGGCCCGTGGCGACATCGGTCAGCGCGAGCACCAGGGACAGGGCGACAAGCCCGGTGATGACCAGGGTGCCGTGCCGGAAGGCGAGCCCGAAGTCCGGGTGCGGGCCGGTGAGTGCGCCGTAGAACACGCTGCCCGTCGCCGCGATCCCGGCCGCAGCGCCGATCCGCTGGCCGGTCTGCAGGACGCCGCCGGCGGTACCGGCTCGGCGTACGGGCACCTCTGACAGCGTGATGGTGATGTTCGGGGTGATGACCAGGCCGCTGCCGATACCGGCGACGAGCAGGGGCGCGAGGGCGGCCCACCCGATGCCCCGGCCCGGTACGAGGCCGGCCGCGACATAGGTGCCGAGCAGGCCGACGACGACCAGGACCAGGCCCACCGCGACCAGCGGCCGGCCGAACCGCGTGACGATGCGGCCCCCAAGTGCGGCGGCGGCCGCCGAGCCCACCGCGAACGGCGTGATCGCGGCGCCGGCGAGCAACGCGGTGTAGTGCAGCCCGTCCTGCAGGTACTGCGTGTAGATGAAGAACACGCCGGTGAACCCGGCGAAGTACAGCAGCCCGACGCCGGCACCCAGGGTGTACGACCGGCGCTCGAACAGGGCGAGGTCGACGACCGGCTCGCCGCCCCGGCGCCCGTGGCGCACCTCCCAGGCCAGGAACGCAGCGAGCAGCAGCGCCGCGGCCGGGTAGAGCAGGAGCCGCACGCTGCTGTGCCAGGTCCGCTGCTCGATCAGCGGCAGCAGGACGCAGGTGACGGCCGCGGCGAGCAGGGCCACGCCGACGGGGTCGAGGTCGGAGTCCTTGCGGGCGCCGGTCCGCGCGGTGTGCGGGATCAGCCGGTGCGCCAGCAGCAGCGCCACCACACCGATCGGGGCGTTGACGAAGAAGACGTAGCGCCAACCGGAGTGGGTCCCGAACACCGAGATGATCGCACCGCCGAGCAACGGACCGACGGCGGTCGAGATGCCGACAACGGCGCCGAACAGGCCGAACGCCTTGCCCCGTTCCTGGCCGCGGAACAGCTGCTGGATGAGCCCACTCACCTGCGGTGTCAGCACGCCACCCGCGAAGCCCTGGACCAGCCGGCCGACCACGAGCAGCGCGGCGGTCGGGGCGAACCCGCAGGCGATGCTGGCAACGGTGAACAGGGCGAGCCCGACCTCGAACGAGGGGCGCCGGCCGCGTGCGTCGCCGAGCCGGCCGGCCGGCACGAGCAGCAGCCCGAAGGCGAGCGCATAGCCCGACACGATCCAGGACAGGGCGTTCTGACCGGCGCCGAGCCCGGTCTGGATGCTGGGCAGCGCGACGTTGACGATGCTGATGTCGAGCAGCGTCATGAAGCCGGCGACCAGGCAGACCGACAGCGCCTTCCACCGGTTCGGGTCAGGCGTGTCCGGCTCGTGGGGACTGGGCTCGTTGGTGCCGGTGGGACGAGAGGGGGCCAGGCTCATGCCCAGGTGCTTGCCCAGGGCAATTACCACGCACTCCTGCGGCCGAGCGGTGTCGATCACAGCCGACTGCGCGGTGCAGGCCGGGAGAGGTTGGACAGCTCCGGCCGGGAGAAAGCACAGCTAACCGACCCTTCGGAGGACCCCATGCACGTGCAGCGCACCGGTTCCGGCACACCCCTGCTCCTGGTCCACGGGTTGGGGTCGAGCCACCACAACTGGGCCCCGGTCCTGCCCGCCCTGGCGGCCAGGCGAGAGGTCGTCGCGGTCGACCTGCCCGGGTTCGGGCAGAGCCCGCCGCTGACCGGGGAGGTCACCATCGCCACGCTCACCGATGCGCTGCAGCAGTTCCTCACCACCGAGGGCCTGGCGGACGTGGACCTCGTCGGCAGCTCCATGGGCGCCCGCATGGTTGTCGAGCTTGCCCGGCGCGGCCACGCGGGCGCGACGGTCGCCCTGGACCCGGGCGGCTTCTGGAATGCCCTGCAGGCAAGGGTCTTCGGCGCCTCGATCAAGGCGTCGGTGGCCCTGGTCCGGGCGATCCAACCGGCGCTGCCCGTGCTCACCAGCACCCCGGCGGGACGTACGGCGTTGCTCGCGCAGTTCTCCGCCCATCCTTGGCGGTTGCCCAAGGACCTCGTCCTGACCGAGCTGCGCGGCTTCGACCACTCGCCGAGCCTGGATGAGGCGCTGCGCTCTCTGGTCAAGGGCCCTCGGCAGCTGGGGGCCCCGGCCGGGTCGTTGAAGGCCGGCCTGGTCATCGGCTGGGGCCGGCAGGACAAGGTCACGCTGCCCAGTCAGTCGGCCCGTGCGTTGGAGCTGTTCCCGGACGCGACGCTGCACTGGTTCGAGCGCTGCGGGCACTTCCCGCACTGGGACCAGCCCGAGCAGACTGCCGAGCTGATCCTGGCCAGCACCGGCTGAGCCGGTCGCTCCGCCCGATCAGGTCCCAGGATTGAGCCAGTCCCCGTCCTCGGACAGGCGCGCCACCCGCACGTGCAGCCAGACCCGCTGGTGTAGCGCCGCCTGCACGGCCCGGTGCAGCCCGTCGTCGAGGTAGAGCTCGTTCTGCCACTCCACGACGTGGCAGAAGATGTCGCCGAAGAAGGTCGAGTCCTGCGCCAACAGCACGTCCAGGCGCAGCTCGGCCTTGGTGGTGACCAGGTCGTCGAGCCGGACCTGCTTGGGCGGGATCGAGGTCCAGTCACGGGTGGACAGCGGCGGGTCGGCGTACGGCCGGGCATCGAGCACGCCGCGGAAGACCTTGCCGCCCGAGGAAGGTCGGCGAGGACGCACCGTGCGTCGTGGCGTGGTCATACCCCACCTTGGGTCAGTCGAGGAGGGGTTCAGGCTACGCGTCATAACGCAGTGCTTATCACTAGTTACCGCGTGTCGCAGGGATGAGGCTGGTGGCCGCGTGCTACTCATCACACGTGCTCACCGTCGATCCCTTCCGCGACAGCGACGGCGCCGCCTGCCTGCGCTGCCGTCGCTGCCGGGCGCTCTACCGGCTCGACGGGCCGGTCGGCGGACCGGCCCAGATGCGCCCGTTCGTCGACGCGCACCAGGACTGCACCCGAGAGTTCGATGCCTGGCAGGAGGTGCTTCCGGCGGCACAGCGCTCGGGCTATGTGCCTGGCGCTGCGTAAGCAAACGACGCGTCTGGTGCGACACCGCATCCGGCACCGGGAGGGGTCCGCCAAGCGCCGGGCCGCGTCGATAGCCTCGCGCGGTGACCGCATCCCTGTCCGTCGAGGTCGACCCGGCCGAGCTCGGCTTCGATCCGGGTCGCCTCGCCCGGATCGACCGCCACTTCGCGTCGTACGTCGAGGACGGACGCCTGCCCGGCTGGCTCGCCGTCGTGGCGCGGGACGGCCAGATCGTGCACGTCGGCTCCTCCGGGATGCGCGACGTCGAGGCCCGGCTCCCCGTGGAACGCGACACGCTGTGGCGGATCTACTCGATGACCAAGCCGATCACGGCGGTCGCGGCCATGTCGCTGTTCGAGGAGGGCCGGTTCTCCCTGAACGACCCGGTCAGCCGGTGGATACCCAGTTTTGCCGACGTGCGCGTCTACCGCACCGGGCCGCCGACCGCGCCGGTGACCGTCCCCTCGACCGAGCCGGTGCGGATGTGGCACCTGCTCAGCCACACGGCCGGCCTGACGTACGGGTTCACGTACTCCAGCCAGGTCGACGCCATCTACCGGGCGGCCGGCTCGGACTTCGGCCAACCCCGCGGCATGGACCTGGCGCAGGTCTGCGACCTGTGGGCGTCGCTGCCGCTGCTGTTCGAGCCGGGGACCGCCTGGAATTACTCAGTCGCCACCGACGTGCTCGGCCGCGTCTGCGAGGTCCTCGACGGCAAGCCGCTTGACGAGGTCTTTGCCGACCGCGTCCTCGGGCCGCTCGGGATGCACGACACACGCTGGTACGTCGAAGGTCCCGACGTCCGGCGGCTCGCGGCGCTGTACGTCCCGGACCCCGCGACCGGCCGGGCCGTGCGGTACGACGCGGTCGGCTCGGCCGCGCTGCGCAAGCCTGACCTGCTCAGCGGGGGAGGCGGTCTGGTTGGTACCGCCGCCGACTACCACCGGTTCACCAGCATGCTGCTGGGCGGGGGCGCCCTGGACGGCGTGCGCGTGCTCGGACCGCGGACCCTGGCCTACATGACCCGCAACCACCTGCCGGGTGGCCAGACCCTTGCGCAGGTGGGGCGCGGCCAGTTCGCCGAGGCGGCGTACGAGGGGATGGGGTTCGGGCTCGGTTTCAGCGTGCTGGTGGATCCGGTGGCGGCCAAGGTGCCGGCGACCGCGGGGGAGTTCGGCTGGGGTGGCGCCGCGAGCACAGCTTTCTGGGTCGACCCGGTCGAGCGGGTCACCGCGAGCTTCTTCACCCAGCTCCTGCCGTCGAGCACCTACCCGATACGCGGCGAACTGCGCCAGCTGGTCTACAGCGCCCTGCTGGGCTGATCGGCACGGCGTTGCGCCTGCCCGTAACCTTGCCGCCCATGACCACCTCCAGCGCCCCGTCGTACTGCGCGCCGTGCCTCGCCGACCTGGCTCTCGTCCGCGAGGCCGTCACCGCCGTCAGCGGTACGGCCGCCTGCATGGCGCACGCCGTCCTGCTCACCCACCCCGGCGACACTGCGCAGCGCCGGTTGCAGCGCTTGTCCGAGCTCCGCGGCCTGGCCGAGGGCAAGCTCGAGACCGCGAGCACCGAGGACCAACCCGCGCTCGAGCTGCTCGTGCAGGAGTACGCCCTCGCCGGCGCGATGGACATGACCGTGCCGCTCAAGGAGCTCGCGGGTGAGCGGACGCGTCCCGGCCGGCCCGAGCGTGGCCGCAACCGTCCCGGCCGCGGTGACCGGGAGCACCGACCCGACGGTGACGGCGGGGAGCGGTCGGAGCGCGGCGATCGGCCCGAGCGCGGGGAGCGGCCTGAGCGCGGGCCCCGGGGTGAGCGGGGCGGCAGGGGTCGTGGGGACCGCGGTCCCCGTCCGAGTGAGGGGACCGCGACCGGGGCACCTTCCGACGAGGGCGCTCCTGTCGCGGCTGCGTCCGGCGATGGCACGTCGCCGACCGACACCCCCGGCTCGGCGACGCCGTTCGCCGGCGACGCCGACGTAACGCAGTCGCCCGGCGAGGCGGCGGACGCGCAGATCGCGCCTTCGACCCCCCAACCGGCGGACAGCGCGCCGAGCAGCCCGTCCCAGCCGGCGGACAGCGCGCCGAGCAGCCCGTCCCAGCCGGCGGACAGCGCGCCGAGCAGCCCGTCCCAGCCGGCGGACAGCGCGCCGAGCAGCCCGTCCCAGCCGGCGGACAGCGCGCCGAGCAGCCCGTCTCAGCCGGCGGACAGCGCGCCGGCGCCTCTTCCCGCTGCGGAGCCGGCCGCGAACGAGTGAGCCATTCCCGCAGCCGCGTCCCGACCTCGGGAGCGTGGCCGACCGCTCTCGGTTTGGCCGGAGGGCTGGGTCTGGACGCGGTGCTCGCCGACCCGCGCCGGGGTCATCCGGTGGCGGCGTTCGGCGCTGTCGCTGCGGCCGCCGAGCGGGTGGCGCATCGCGATTCCCGGATGGTCGGCACGGCGTACGCGGGGGTGCTCGCCGGTGCGGTGGTGCTGGCCGGCGTGGGGCTCAGCAGATCCGCCCGCACCCCGGCGCAGCACCTGCTGCTGACCGCGACGGCGACCTGGGCAGTCGTGGGCGGAACCACCCTGCGGCGGGAGGCGCGCGCAATGGCCCGGTTGCTCGACGAGGATGACGTGGACGGAGCTCGGGCTCGGCTGTCGCACCTGTGCGGACGGGACGCCACGGTGCTCGAGCCGGCCGGGCTCGTCCGGGCGACGGTCGAGTCGATCGCCGAGAACACCTCCGACGCCGTTGTCGGCCCGCTGGTCTGGGGGGTGGTCGCGGGCGTCCCGGGGCTGCTGGCGTACCGCGCGGTCAACACGCTGGACGCGATGGTGGGCCACCATTCGGACCGGTACGTCCGCTTCGGCTGGGCCGCGGCCCGACTCGACGACGTGATGAACTTGGTCCCCGCCCGCCTGACCGCGGCCCTGACGGTCGCCCTTGCACCGCTGGTCGGGGGGCGCCCCCGCTTGGCGAGCCGGGCCTGGCGACGCGACGGCCACAAGCATCCGTCACCGAACGCCGGGCCTGTCGAGGCCGCATTCGCCGGTGCGCTCGGGCGCACCCTCGGCGGCCCGGTGAGCTACGTCGGGCGGCGCGAGGACCGGCCCCTGCTGGGCGACGGTCCGGCTCCGGGAGTCGCCGACATCGCCCGCGCGAACCGGCTCTCCGCCGCGATCGGCCGCACCGCCGGCGGGCTCGCCGTCGTCGTACGCCTCCTGCGGTGAAGGGCGCTCTCCTGGTCGCCGGCACGACCTCAGACGCGGGCAAGTCCGTGCTCACGGCCGGTCTGTGCCGGTGGCTCGTCCGGCAGGGAGTGGCTGTCGCCCCGTTCAAGGCGCAGAACATGTCGCTGAACAGTGCGGTGACGGTCGACGGGGCCGAGATCGGGCGGGCCCAGGCGATGCAGGCCGCGGCCGCGCGCGTCGAGCCCGAGGCGGCGATGAACCCGGTGCTGCTCAAGCCCGGCAGTGACCGCACCTCGCAGGTCGTCGTCCTCGGCAAGCCGTACGCGGACGTCTCGGCCCTCTCCTACCGCGAGCACAAACCAGCGCTGCTAGAGATCGCGCTGGACTGCCTTGCGGACCTGCGTACGCGGTACGACGTGGTGCTGTGCGAGGGCGCCGGCTCGCCGGCGGAGATCAATCTGCGGGCGACCGACATCGCGAACATGGGCCTGGCCCGGGCCGCGGACCTGCCGGTGCTGGTGGTCGGCGACATCAACCCGGGGGGGGTCTTCGCCGCGATGTTCGGCACGCTCGCCCTGCTCTCGCGCGAGGACCAGGCCCTGGTGTGCGGTTTCGTGGTCAACAAGTTCCGCGGCGACGTGGAGTTGCTGCGACCCGGGCTGGAGATGCTGCAGACGCTGACCGGTCGGCCCACGCTCGGGGTCGTGCCGTGGACCGAGGGCCTCGAGCTCGACGTCGAAGACAGCCTTGGGCTGTCAGCGCCGGTGGCCGCCCGTCCGCCCGTCGGGCGCGACGTCCTGCGGGTGTCGGTGCTGAGGCTGCCTCGACTGTCGAACTGGACCGACATCGACGCCCTGCGAAGCGAACCGGGGGTGCTGGTGCGCTTTTCGTCGACGCCGGAGGAGCTCGCCGACGCCGACCTCGTGGTCGTCCCCGGGACCCGTGCGACTGTGGACGACCTCGGCTGGTTGCGGCGCCGCGGTCTGGACGCGGTCCTCAAATGCCGCGCCGCCGACAGCCGCCCGGTGCTGGGGATCTGCGGCGGCTACCAGCTGCTCGGGCACACCGTCGAGGACGATGTCGAGGCCCGCGCCGGCGTCGTACCCGGTCTGGGTCTGCTGCCGGTCCGAACGGTGTTCGGGTCCGACAAGGTCCTCGGTCGGCCGAGCGGCTCGTGGCGCGGGCACCCCGTCACCACGGCGTACGAGATCCACCACGGCGTCGTGCAGGTGCTCGCCGGCGAGCCGTTCCTGGACGGGTGCAGCCTCGGCGCGGTCAGCGGAACCGTGTGGCACGGGGCTCTGGAGAGCGACGCTTTCCGACGGGCCTACCTCACCGAAGTGGCGGCTGCGGCCGGGCGCAGCTGGGAGCCGGGTACCGCGTTGTTCGAGGACGTGCGGCAGGCCCGGCTCGACCTGCTGGCCGACGTCGTCGCCGACTCCCTAGACACCGAGGCGGTGGTGGCGCTGATCACCCGCGGTGCGCCGGTCGGCCTGCCCTTCGTCCCGCCGGGCGCCCCGCCCCCCTGACGCCATCTCGGGCAGGGGACGGCGCCGGCGGTCACGGCAGGCAGACCGGCATCAGCAGGCTGACGGTGCCCGCCCGCTCGGGGTCGCGGATCGCCAGGGGAGCGATGGGGCCGTCGAGCTCGAGGATCAGCTCAGTGCCGAGCGTGGCGTCGAGGGCCTGCAGGAGGAACTCCTGGTTGAGCCCCATCTGCACCGGGCCGGTGGCGTCGGTGGCCAGGGCCAGACCGCCGTCGGCGCCGAGGGTGAGGACGGCGACCTCGTACGCGGCGCCGTCCTGATCACGCCGCATCGTGCGCGTCGCGGCTGCCCGGACGTCGCGTCGGAGACTGGCGACGTCGACGGGGACCGTGTGCGCGCTCTCGCTGCGCAGGAGCCGGCGGTAGTCCGGGAAGTCATAGTCCAAGCGCCGGCCGGAAAGTGCTCGTGCACCGGTCCGCAGGACGATGTCGTCGCCCCCGACCTCGACCGTCACAGGAGTCGGCTCCCGGCTCAGCAGGTTGATCGCCTCGTTGACGAGGGCTGGAGGAGCGATCACGTTCACTCCGGGACCCGTCCTGCCGCTGACCGTCACGGCGGACACGGCCAGGCGATAGCGGTCGGTGGCCACGACGCGCAACCCGTCGTCGTCAATGTCGATCAGGACCCCGCCGAGCATCGGCAGGTCCGGGTCCTGGCTGACGGCGTACTGCACGCCTCGTAGTGCCTCGGCGAGGTCCTGGCCGGTTAGCGTGATGCTGGTGAGGGGATGGGTCACGGTGTTCTCCTGGGGTTCGAGTAGGGCGCGGGCTGCGGAGAACTCGCGTCGTGCGTCGGCCAGTCCGGCTTCCAGACGGCTCAGGTGCGCCGTCAGGATCTGCTCCGCCGCCGGCCGGTCGTCGCGTCGATCGAGCACGCGACGGATCTCAGCCACAGGCATCCCGACACGACGCAGCCTGGCGACCAGCCGGGCCTGCCTGACCTGCTCACCGCTGTACCAGCGGTAGCCGGTCTGCGGATCCACCCAGCACGGCGCGAGGACGCCTGCACTGTCGTAGAAGCGCAGAGCACTGACGGTCAGACCGCACTCGCGTGCCATCTGTCCGGTTCGACGCAGGTCGTTCTCCACGCAGCTGACCCTCCTGTCTCGACCTGGTCGAGAGTCAAGGTCGAGTTCCCCGCGGTGGTCGGCGTGAACGATGTCGTCCCTGCAGGCGTCGGGCCCCCCATGGGCTGGTTCGCCGGCAGTGACCCCGCCCAGCTCGTGGTGTCACGTGACTGGGCCTTCTGCCAGCCCGTGGGCGCTCGTCCCTGCGGAGGTGGTCAGGCGACCATGCCGTGCGGGTCGATGACGTACTTCTTGGCTGCCCCCTTGTCGAAGTCGGCGTATCCCTGCGGAGCCTGGTCCAGCGGGATCACGGTGGCGTTGACCGCCTTGGCGATCTGCACCTTGTTGTGCAGGATCGCGCGCATCAGGCCGTGGTTGTACCTCATCACCGGGCACTGTCCGGTCGTGAAGGAGATCGACTTGGCCCACCCCGTGCCCAAACTCAGCGAGAGCGCCCCTACCTTGGCGGCCTCGTCAACGCCGCCGGGGTCGCCGGTGACGTAGAGCCCGGGGATGCCGATGGACCCGCCGGCCGCGGTGACGTCCATCAACGAGTTGAGCACCGTCGCGGGGGCCTCGCGCCCGGACCCGTCGCCGTGCCCGCGGGCCTCGAAGCCGACCGCGTCGACGGCCGCGTCCACCTCGGGCACGCCCAGCAGCTGCTCGATCTGGTCCTGCGGAGAGCCCTTGCTCACATCGACGCTCTCGCACCCGAAGCTGCGGGCCTGAGCCAGCCGGTCCTCGTTGAGGTCCGCCACGATTACGACGGCCGCGCCGAGCAGCTGCGCCCCGACCGCCGCGGCGAGCCCGACCGGGCCGGCACCGGCGATGTAGACCGTCGAGCCCGGCTTGACTCCGGCGGTGACGGCGCCGTGGAAGCCGGTGGGGAAGATGTCGGACAGCATCGTCAAGTCCAAGACCTTCTCCAGGGCCTGGTCGCGGTCCGGGAACTTCAGCAGGTTCCAGTCCGCGTACGGCACGGTGACGTACTCCGCCTGGCCGCCGACCCAGCCACCCATGTCGACGTAGCCGTAGGCCGCGCCGGGACGAGCAGGGTTGACGTTGAGGCAGATCCCGGTCTTGCCCTCCTTGCAGTTGCGGCAGCGGCCGCAGGCGATGTTGAACGGCACCGAGCAGATGTCACCGACATCGATGAACTCGACGTCGGAGCCCTTCTCAACGACCTCGCCGAGGATCTCGTGACCGAGTACGAGGTTCGGCGGCGCGGTCGTCCGGCCCCGCACCATGTGCTGGTCGCTCCCGCAGATGTTGGTCGTGACGACCTTCAGGATCACGCCGTGGTTCAGCTTGCGGCCCACGTTCGCCGGGTTGACACCCGGGCCGTCGAGCAGTTCCAGCTTCGGGTAATCGGTCTCGTGCACCTCGACCTTGCCCGGCTCGATGTACGCCACGCCTCTGTTACCTGCCATGAGCTCTCGCCCTCCTGTTTCACTGTGCTGTTGGCCGCTCAGTTCCCCCGACGCCGGAGGCGATGGGACCGTGCCGACCTCACCTCCCGTCCTGGACGCTAACGCGAGTTGGGGCCTGCGCCACTCCCCGGCGGCTTCGACGAACTCATCGACGAGCCTGACCGCCAGGACGTACGCGATCCGGTGCCCGGCCATGTCTGCGGTTCGCCCCTGAGGACGGTGCGGCGCCGGTCGCGGTCGTCGTACTCGGCCATGAGCGGAGCGCTGTGGGTCAGCCCGGCTTGCCCGCCAGCAGGCTGAACACGACAAGCAGCAACTCACCGTTGTGTCGCCATTGCAGCAGGCCGTCCCCATCGCGTGGGAGCAGACGCCGTCCGACGTCGGACTCGACGGCAACGTGTTCGCCGAGCTGCTGGACGACCAGCCCGGCTCCGGCTGCGGAGGTCAGGACCTCCCCGAGCCCGATAACGACCGCTCAGCGCTGCGACACGGAACTGGCCGGGAGGGTCGGGGTACGCCCCAACGACAGCTCACCCGAGGGGCGGTTCCCTACCCTCGGCCCAATGCGACGCGCTGGGCGGTGCGGCGAAGCATCTCGGGCCGTCATCAACGATCCTCAGTCCGCGGGATCGGTTGCCGGTGCAGCAGAGCGCAGCCGGCTGTACAGCAGCAGGTCCTGCCACTGCCCGGCGAGGTACTGGGCCGACCGAAGGCGACCTTCCAGCGCGAAGCCGGCCCGCTCGAGGGCGCGCTGCTCGGCGACGTTGCCGAACAGGGTGCCCGCCTCGATGCGCACTGCCGTCGTGGTCGCGAACAGGTACTCGACGAGCAGGCGTTGTGCCGCCGCCCCGACACCGCGCCCGCGGTGCTCCGGGAGCAGTCCGATGCCGATCTGCCAGCACCGGCTCTCCGGCGGCCCGTGCGACATGGGCACCCAGGAGACGAAGCCGACTGCCTGGTCGCCCACAAGGACGATCAGCCGACTGTTGTCGTCCGCGAGGTACCCGTCGGCCTCGAACCGTCGCCTTGCCTTGTGCAGCGCCGCGAACCCCGACCACGCCCACGGTCCAGCTGCCTGGTCATCGACGAGGAAGCGCTCGAGCAGCGCGACGTCCTCGTCGCGCACGGGCATGAGGCGTACCTGCTCGGTGCCGGCCATGTCCGCAGTCCTAGCACCTGGCACCGACGAGGCAGGTGCTCCACAGGCCTGCTTGCAGTAGACAGGCGTTGTGTGGTTCCCCATCCGGCAGACGCAGCGGTGAGCGGGCAGTCGCTGGTCGGCGCTGTCGGTGTCGTCCACCTGCGGGTACGGGGAGGTGAGCAGGCCGGCGAGGTACGCGTCGTTGTCGAGGGCCTGCCGCACTACTACCTCGCTTACTGCCCGGTCGCGGTCGAGGTAGGCCAACATGTGGTTGTGATCCACAATCGCGGCGGCCGGCAGGTCGACGTCGAGCCCTGGCCGCTGGCAGACACCGACATAGCAATGGTGCCGCCGCAGAACGAGAGGAACTAAGTCGATGCTCGGCTACCGCGTACCCGCGCCAAACCAGGCGCTGCTCATCAGTGGCAAGAAGCAGCGTGGGCAGGACGCGTTGCAGTTCAAGATCGTCACTGGGCACGGGGTGTTCGTGGTCCCGATCCTGTCCCGCGCGTCGACGCTGACGCTGGCGATGCAGGAGGCGGAGGTGATCGAGGACTGCTTCACCCAACAGGGGCTGACGCTGGGGGTGCAGGCCGTGATCGCCTTCAAGGTGGGGGACGACCACGAGTCGATCGCCGCTGCCGCGCGTCGTTTCCAGGGCGACCAGTCGCAGATGGCGACGCTGGTGGGGCGCATCTTCAGCGGCCACCTGCGCAGCATCATCGGCAGCATGACGGTCGAGGCGATCATCCGGGAGCAGCAAACCCTCGGTGAGGCCATCCTGGACGCGAGCAAGTCCGAGATGGGCAAGATCGGCCTGTCGGTGGACTCGCTGCAGATCAGCAGCATCGACGACAAGGGCGCCGGGTACATCAAGGCGCTCGCGGCGCCGCACCAGGCGGCGGTGAACCAGGCGGCCAACGTGGCCCAGGCTCGTGCGGACCAGGCCTCGGCCATGGCCCGGCAGGAGTCCGAGCGCAACCAGGCCGAGTACGCCCGCCAGACGGCGGTGGCCCGCGCGGAGTACCAGGCCGAGATCGACGCGGCTGAGCAGAAGGCGCAGCAGGCCGGCCCGCTCGCGGCCGCTCGCGCCCGGCAGGCGGTTCTGGCCGAGCGGGCGTTGGTCGCGCAGAAGAACGCTGAGCTGCGCGAGGCCGAGCTGATCGCTGAGGTCGCGAAGCCCGCGCAGGCCGAGGCCGAGCGGATCATCACCCTGGCCAAGGCGCAGGCCGAGGCCACCCGGATGAGCTCCTCGGCCGCCGCGGCCGAGGGCCGGATCGCGCTGGACCAGCGGGTGATCGAGCAGCTGCCGGACATGCTCCGGGCTGTGGCCGAGGGCCTGCAGGGGTCGAACCTGACCGTCCTGGACGGCGCCGAGGGGCTGAGCGGACTCACGGCCTCCCTTGCCGGACAGGGGCTCGCGCTGCTCGACGCCGTACGTGGTGGGCTCTCCCGCGGCGCGCAGACACCGCCCTGGAACGACGACGGGCAGCAAGCCCTGAGGGGCCCGGCGCAGCCGTAGCCGCGCCGGGCCCCTCGGTCGGTCTCCTCAGGCGGGCACGGACTCCTTCAGGGCGACCACGGCTTCCTCCTTGGTGACCCGGACGAGCAGCGACATGGCGACGCCGGCAGCGATGAGCAGCCCGGCGCCGACGATGAAGCCGAGGTCCCAGCCGTGCACGAGGTTCGGGATGGGGTTCGCGCCGTGTGAGCCGGTCAGCAGGTGCGTCGTACGCGCGGTGGTGACCGCCGTCAGGACGGCCAGGCCGAGGGCGCCCCCGACCTGCTGGCCGGCGTTGAGCAGCGCGGAGGCGATGCCGGCGTCCTCCTGCGGCACGCCGGCGACGGCTGCGCTGGTGAGGGCGACGAACGTCATGCCCATGCCGAGGGCGACGAGTGCGAGCGACGGCAGCACGACGCCGAGGTAGGACGAGTGCGGCTCCAGGCGCAGTCCCAGGCTCAGCAGGCCGAGGCCGGACAGGAAGGGCCCGAAGGTCAGGAGTGGCCGAGGGCCGATTCGTCCAAGCAGCTGCGAGCCGATGCCGGCGCTGACGCCGATCAGGACGGTCATTGGCAAGAAGGCCAGCCCGGACTTCACCGGGCTGTAGTGGTTGACCACCTGCATCCACAGGATCAAGAAGAAGAAGATCGCAAAGATGCCGGCGCCGACGAGCAGCGCGCCCAGGTCCGCCCCGGCCAGGCTCCGGGAGCCGAACAGCCGGAACGGTACGAGCGGCGCGCGCACCGTCCGCTGCACCTGGACGAAGCTGCCCAGCAGGACAACGGCCAGGACCAGGGTGCCGACCGTCTGCAACGAGGTCCAGCCGGCGTCGTTGCCCTTGACGAGGGCGAACACCAGCGCCATGAGGCCGCCGGTAACCAGGACGGCACCCGGCACGTCGAAGCCCTGGGCGTCCTCGTCCTTGCTGTCCGGGACGACGAGCAGCGCGCCGACGAGGGCGACCGCGGCGATCGGCAGGTTGACGAAGAACACCCAGCGCCAGGAGACGTACTCGGTCAGGACGCCACCGAGGATCAGGCCGAGGGCGGCGCCGCCCGCGGTGATGCCCGCGTAGATGCCGAAGGCCCGGTTGCGCTCCTTGCCCTCGGCAAAGATCACCGTGATGAGGGAGAGCGCCGCGGGCGACATGAGCGCGCCACCGGTGCCCTGCACGGCGCGGGCGGTGAGCAGTACGCCCAGGTTGCCGGCCAGTCCGCCGACGAGGGAGGCGGAGGCGAACAACAGGGCGCCCGCGATGAAGATGCGGCGGCGACCGATCCGGTCGGCGAGCTTGCCGCCCAGGAGCAGGAAGCCGCCGAAGGTGAGGGTGTAGCCCGTCACGACCCACTGCAGGTCACTGTTGCTGTGCACGTTTAGGGCCTTGGAGATGTCGGGCAGTGCGACGTTCACGATGGTGGCGTCGAGCACCACCATGAGCTGGGCAATGGCCAGCACGACCAGCGCGAGGTTCTTGTTCACCGAGCGGCCGTCCGGGTGCAGCAGGTCTGGGCGTACCTCGTCGACGAGGGTCATCGTCTTCCTCCACGTGTGTTGACTCAACGACGGTAGAGGACGTGGTGAGCTCGAGTCAACCGCTGTAGAGTGAATGGCGTGAGAACAGCCCTGCCGCGCGACGAGCGTCGCAAGCGCACCGAGATCGCGATCCTGGACGCCGCCCGGGAGCTGTTCGCCGAGACCGGTTTCGAGCGTACGACGATCCGCGGTGTCGCGAGCAGGGCGGGCATCGACCCCGCCCTGGTCATGCAGTACTACGGCAACAAGGAGCGACTGTTCGCCGAAGCCTCCCGCTGGCGGCTGGACGACAAGCGCATCGACCGGGTGTCGGTGGCTGACCTGCCGGCGGCCGCGCTGCAGGACCTGGTCGCGCACTTCGAGCACCCGCAGGACGGTGAGGCGGCCAAGGCCCTGATGCGCAACTGCCTCACGCACCCGTCGGCCGCAGATGCCATGCGGGACAAGGTCATGTGCGACCGCGCGGCCTCCGTGGCCGCCAAGCTCGACGGCCCGGACGCCGAGCTGCGGGCTGCGCTGTTCGGCGCGTGCATGATGGGGATCGGGATGGCCCGCTACCTCATCGAGCTGCCGCACGTGGCGGACGCCTCGCCCGAGGACCTGGAGCGACTGCTCGGCCCGGCACTGGCCGCGCTGCTCGAGCCGCCCAAGCACTGACGGCCTCGCCCCGGACGGGCTGCCGCAGAGCGGACCGGCGAGACTGGTGCGGTGACCCTGCTCCTGCTGTCCACCGCTGACACCGACCTGCTCGCGGCCCGGGCCGTCACCGACCCGGCCCTCCCGCTCCGGCTGGCGAACCCGTCCCGTACGGGAGCAGTAGACCTTGCCGGGACCGCGCTGGTGGTCGTCCAGCTGCTCGGCGGCCGGCGGGCCTGGGATGGGCTGGACGCCCTGGTCACCGCGTGCGCCGAGCACCGGGTACCGCTGGTGGCGCTGGGCGGCGAGGGCAGCGTCGACGCCGAGCTCACCGCGCTGTCGACGGTCCCGCCCGGCGTGGTCGCGGACGCGGCGGCCTACCTGCGCGAGGGCGGGGTGGACAACCTGCGCGAGCTCGTCGCGTTCCTGTCCGACACGGTGCTGCTCACCGGGCACGGCTTCGAGCCGCCCGCGCCACTGCCGGCGTACGGCGTGCACGGGGGCCGGGCCCTCGACCCGGGGCAACCCACGGTCGGGGTGGTCTTCTACCGGGCGCACGAGACCAGCGGCAACACCGCCTTCGTCGACGTGCTGTGTGATGCCGTCGAGGCCCACGGCGCCAACGCGCTGCCCGTGTACGTCGCCTCGCTGCGGCCGGACGCCGACGGCCGGCTCGCCGCCGTGGACGAGCTGCTCGCCGGCCGCGTGGACGCCTTGGTGGTGACCGTGCTGGCCGGTGGCGGCTCGAACGCCGCGGACTCAGAGGCCTGGGACGCACGGGCCCTCGTGGCCCTGGATGTGCCTGTGCTGCAGGGGATCTGCGTCACGAGCAGCCGAGCCGCCTGGACGGCCAGCAGCGCCGGGCTCGCGCCGATCGACGCCGCCATGCAGGTGGCGATCCCGGAGTTCGACGGCCGGCTGATCAGCGCGCCGTTCTCGTTCAAGGAGCTCGGACCGGACGGCGTCCCGCAGTACGTCGCGGACCCGGAGCGGGCGGCCAGGGTCGCCGGCACAGCAGTGCGGTACGCCCGGCTGCGGCACGTGCCGAACGCGGACAAGAAGGTCGCGATCGTGCTGTCGAGCTACCCGACCAAGCACGCGCGGGTCGGCAACGCGGTGGGCCTGGACACGCCCGCCAGCGCCGTGGAGCTGCTGCGGGCCATGCGCGCCGCGGGCTACGTCGTGGGCTCGTTCCCTGAGGACGGCGACACCCTGGTGCACACGTTGATCGCCACGGGCGGCCACGATGTCGAGTGGCTCACCGAGGACCAGCTGCAGCAGGCCGCGGCGCGGGTGTCGCTGAAGCAGTACGAGGCCTGGTTCGCCGATCTGCCCGAGGACCTGCGCGAGCGGATGCTCGAGCACTGGGGACCACCGCCCGGCACGCTGTACGTCGATGGCGGCGACATCGTGTTGGCGGCCCTGCAGTACGGCAATGTCGTGCTCGCCATCCAGCCGCCGCGCGGCTTCGGCGAGAACCCGATCGCGATCTACCACGACCCGGACCTGCCGCCCTCGCACCACTACCTCGCCGCGTACCGCTGGCTCGAGCACGGCTTCGGCGCGGACGCGGTCGTGCACCTGGGCAAGCACGGGACGCTGGAGTGGCTGCCCGGCAAGGGCCTCGGACTGTCGGCCTCCTGTGCCCCGGACGCCGTGCTGTCCGACCTGCCGCTGTTCTACCCGTTCATCGTCAACGACCCGGGGGAGGGGACGCAGGCCAAGCGGCGGGCGCATGCGACCGTCGTGGACCACCTGGTACCGCCGATGGCGCGGGCCGAGACCTACGACGAGATGGCCCAGCTGGAGCAGCTGCTGGACGAGTACGCCCAGGTGCAGGCCATGGACCCGGCCAAGCTGCCGACCATCCGGGCACAGGTCTGGGAGCTCGTCGAGTCGGCCCAGCTGCACCACGATCTGCACGTCAGCCAGAGCCCGACCGACGAGGAGTTCGACGAGTTCGTCCTGCACGTTGACGGCTACCTCTGCGAGGTCAAGGACGTCCTGATCCGCGACGGGCTGCACATCCTCGGCGGCGTCCCCGTCGGGGCGCCGCGGGTCGACCTCGTGCTCGGCATCCTGCGCGCCCAGCAGACCTGGGCCGGCACCGGTGACGCGCTTCCCGGGCTGCGGCGCGCGCTCGGTGCGGCGTACGGGCTGGTGGAGAGCGAACGCGAGCAGGTCGACCGGCTGGAGGCGATGGCCCGCTCACTGGTGGAGGAGACCGACCGCCGCGGCTGGGTTGCCGACGGTGTCGTCGAAGCCGTGCTGGGGCGGTCGCTCCCGGACGTCGCACGGGTGCTGGAGTTCGCGTGCAGCGAGCTCGTTCCGCGACTGGACCGCACCACCGACGAGCTGGACAACCTGCTGCACGGGCTGTCCGGCGGCTTCGTGCCGGCCGGGCCGAGCGGATCCCCGACCCGCGGGCTCGTCGGTGTGTTGCCGACCGGCCGCAACTTCTACTCCGTCGATCCCAAGGCGATCCCGAGCCGCAACGCCTGGGAAGTGGGCAAGGCGCTCGGCGACTCGTTGCTGACCCGCTACCTGGCGGACCACGGCGAGTACCCGGCGTCGGTCGGGCTCGTGGTCTGGGGCACCTCGGCAATGCGCACCGCAGGTGACGACATCGCCGAAGCCCTGTGGCTGCTGGGGGTCTCGCCCGTCTGGGACCAGGCCTCGCGTCGGGTGACCGGTCTGGTGCTGGTGCCGGCGACTGAGCTGGGGCGCCCCCGCATCGACGTCACCCTGCGCATCAGCGGCTTCTTCCGCGATGCCTTCCCGCACGTCATGGCGATGCTGGACGACGCCGTGCAGATGGTCGCCGCCGTGGAGGAACCCGACAACTTCGTGCACCAGCACGTGCAGGCCGACCTCGCCCTCGGCACCGACGAGCGGCGCGCGACCGCCCGCATCTTCGGCTCCAAGCCGGGCGCGTACGGCGCCGGTCTGCTTCCGCTCATCGACTCCCGCGACTGGAAGACCGACGCCGACCTGGCCGAGGTCTGGGCGGTCTGGGGCGGCTACGCCTACGGCGCCGGCCTGGACGGGGTCAACGCCCGCCGCGACATGGAGCGCGTCTACACGCGGGTCCGGGTGGCGGCCAAGAACCAGGACACCCGCGAGCACGACATCGTCGACTCCGACGACTACTTCCAGTACCACGGCGGCATGGTCGCGGCGGTCCGGGCACTGACGGGGGAGTCGCCCGAGGCGTACGTCGGGGACAGCGCGGTGCCCGACACGGTGAGGACGCGCACCCTGCAGGAGGAGACGCACCGGGTCTTCCGGGCGCGGGTGGTGAACCCGAAGTGGATCGCCGCGATGCAGCGGCATGGCTACAAGGGCGCCTTCGAGCTGTCGGCGACCGTGGACTACCTGTTCGGCTACGACGCGACCGCCGGCGTCGTGGACGACTGGATGTACGACAAGCTCGCCAGCGCCTACGTCTTCGACGAGGTCAACCGGGCGTTCATGACCAAGAGCAACCCCTGGGCGCTGCGCGGGATCGCGGAGCGGCTGCTCGAGGCCGCCGACCGCGGGCTGTGGGAGGAGCCGTCGGCCGAGGTGCTGGACCGGCTCAAGACGACCTATCTTGCGCTCGAGGGCGACCTCGAAGGGGAGTAGTCCGAGCGCAGGACATCGGAGCGGTACCGCAGCGCGGTCGCGTCCGTCGAGCCGGCCTGAGAGGCTCGCACCATGGCTCCCCAGCACGGCAGTCCCGGCCATGTCCACGACGAGGCTTGCGAGCTCGCGCACGGCGACCGCCCGGTGCCTCCGACCGACCGCCGGCTCGTCCTGGCCTTCGCCTCGCCGGTGGCCCAGGAGATGGCCGAGCTCGCCGGACGCCTGCGGTGGACCGTGGTGCTCCTCGAGCCAGAACCTGGTTCTGCGGGCAAGGACCTGCCGGGCGTACGACGGGTGACGACGGCCGCCCAGGCCGGCATCGACGCCGGAACCGATGTGGTCGTCTGCGACCACGAACGGCCCGAGCTCGGCGACGTGCTGGCAGCGGTGCTGGCCCGACCGACCCGGTGGGTCGGGGTCATGGGCAGCCCCCGGCACACCGCACCGCACGTCGCCGCCTTGCGCGAGCGAGGGGTCAGCCAGGCCGACATCGCGCGCGTGCACCGGCCGATCGGTCTCGACATCGGTTCGCGGACACCGGTCGAGATCGCCCTGTCGACGATGGCGGGGCTGCTCGCCGACCGCAACGGCCGGCCGGGTGGGGCGTACCCGGTGCGGTAGGGGTCGGCGGTCAGCGCCAGATGCCGAGCGAGGTGCCGGTAGCCGGGCCGACCACACCGTCAGCGGTGAGGTGGCGGGCCGGGACGGATTGGTAGGCCCGTACGGCGCTGTCGGTGGCCGACCCGAACACCCCGTCAATGCCGTGGACGTCGTACCAGACCTGGGTGAGCCGGGTCTGCAGGACCTTGACCTGGGCGGCGTCGGTGGACCCGCGCTGCAGGACGTGGTCGATGTACCCGGGGTAGGGCAGCCCGGTCGTGCCGCCCGGCGGCGCCAGGTACTGCTTGGTCGTCAGGACCCGTAGCGCGGCGGCGTTCACCTGGTTGCGGAAGCCGGCGTTGGTGGATGCCCGGGCCAGTACCGCGTTGTACATCTGTGGCAGCACGGCCGGGTTCACCGTCAGCACCATGTCGCCGCCGGCGGCGAGGAACCGTACCGCCCGGTCAGCGGGGGACCAGGCCGCGACCTGGCGGGCGTTGCCCAGGTCGTCGCTGATCACGACGCCATGGAAGTGCAGGTCCCCGCGCAGGAGCGTGGTGATGACCGTCGGGGAGAACGCCGCGGGCTGGCTGGGGTCGATCCGGCTGTAGATGGCGGTGGAGATCATGACGAAGGGCGAGCCCGCGTTGACCGCGGCGGCGAACGGCGTGAGGTAGGCGTCCCCCCGGGTGGTCGTGCGGTCGGTGACACCGCTGGTCGTATCGGTGTTGGCGGTGACCCGGCCGAGCCCGGGGAAGTGCTTCGCGGCCGCACTGACCCCGGCCTGAGCAAGCCCCTGTACAAACGGGACGCCGTGGGCGGCCACGGTTGCGGGGGTGTAGCCGAACTCGCGGTCATACCAGCCGATCGGCGGGTTGTTGCGGGCCGCGGCCGGGCTGGGAACGGTGTCCACCACCGGCGCCAGGTCGGCGTTGACGCCGGCCGCCCGCAGCTGCCCGCCCCACGTCTGCGCCGCCGCACGGAGCGTCCATGAGGCCCACGTGCCCTGCACCAGCGCCGACGGGATCGCGCTGAAGCCAGGTCCGCTCAGGACCTGGACCTGGCCGCCCTCCTGATCGGTGGCCACGAACAACGGCACCCCGGCGGTGGACGCTGCGCTGACCTGCGCCTGCAGGCGATCGCTGACCCTCCTGGTCGCCGCGGTGCCGGCGTTGGACCGGCCGGTGAGCATCACGTTGCCGACGTGGTCGCTGCTGATCGCCGTCAGCGTCGCCGTGCTCGCCTCCGACGCCGGGGTACCGACCATGAACAGCTGCCCCACCCGCTGGGCCAGCGACATCCCGGCCAGTACGTCGCCGGGGCTGCCCGAGGCAGCGGGCAAGGTCGCCGCCCGCGCAGGGGTGACGCCCACCGCTACCGCGATCAGCGCCGCGGCCAACGAGCAGGCGGTCCAGACCGGTCCCCTCCGCCGCGGGTTCGCGCGTCGCCGCCGAGCAGGATGAACTGTCATGACCGGTCCGATCCACTGGGCACGGGGGCTGACCCGGCTACCGTTCATCGGGACGCGCCAAGGCCTAGCCCGAAGGGGGTTCGTTGTCAATGCTCTCGTCGTGCTCGTCGGCACCAGGGACGTGCCGAGCTACCCCCCAACCCGCCCGGTGATGCCCTTGGCGGTGGTCGCCGTCGGGGGCAATGCCCTGACCGCGGCAGACCAGACCGGCACCTGGACCGAGGTCGCCACCAACGCCGAGCAGATCGGCGCCTGCCTGGCGGCGTTGCGCGGTGCGGGCTGGCAGATCGCGGTTGTCCACGGCAACGGCCCCCAGGTCGGCAACCTGGCGCTGCAGCAGGACGCGGGCGCCCAGGTCGTACCGGCGCAGCCGTTGCACCAGCTGTGCGCCATGACGCAGGGGCAGCTCGGCAGCGTGCTGGTGCGTGCGGTGGACCGGCACTGCGGCGCCGGGTCGGCGGTGGCGATCGTCACCCATGTCGAGGTCGACCCGACGGACCCTGCCTTCAGCCACCCGACCAAGCCGATCGGCCCGTTCTGGAGTGCGGAGCGGGCGGCCGAGCTGGCCGACGAGCGCGGCTGGACCACTGTGGAGGACTCCGGACGCGGGTACCGACGGGTGGTCGCCTCCCCCCGGCCGACCGCTGTGGTCGAGGTTTCCGCGGTCCGCACGCTGCTTCAGGCGGGGTACGTGGTGCTGGCCGCCGGCGGTGGTGGTGTCGCCGTCAGCGCCGACCACGACGGCGGACTCACCGGTGTGGACGCCGTGATCGACAAGGATCACGCGGCCGCTGTGCTCGCCACGGCGATCGGTGCCAGTGAGCTCTACCTGCTGACCGGGGTGGACTGCGTCCTGCTGGACTTCGGCACCGTGCACGAGCGGGCGGCGCACCTACTCAGCCCGGAGCAGGCGTAGCACTACCTGGATGAGGGGCAGTTCCCGGAGGGGAGCATGGGGCCGAAGATCACAGCCGCTCTGCGCTTCCTGCAGGACGGCGGCTCGAGGGTCATCATCACCTCGCCCGAGAAGTTGGCAGCCGCCACAGCCGGCGAGCCCGCTGTCGGCACCTGCATCACCGCGCTGCACGTGGCTGCAGCGCGGCCGCTGCAGGCGCGGCGGGTCGACGTGGAGCGGGCGTCGTAGGCGCAGTTCAGCCCAACCGCAGCAACGAGTTGCTTTGCAGCGCACCGCCTGCAGCCGGCCCGCCACCGGGCAGGTAGAGCCGGCCGGCGAGAACGGCCGCGCCGGTGCCCTGCCGGCCGGCCGGCAGATCCGGCAGCCGGGACCACGCCCTCCTTGCCGGGTCGTAGGCGTCGACCTCGGTGTACACCTGCGTCTCGGCTGCGTCCTCGCCACCGAGGACGACGAACCGACCGGCCAGGGCCGCGCCCGCGAAGGACGACCTGCCCGACGGCAGGGGCGGCAGGGTGCTCCACCGGTCGCTCGCCGGGTCGTAGGACTCCACACTCCGGCGCGCCCCCGGTCGGCCGCCCGCGACGTACAGCCGGCCGTCCACGACGGCAGCAGCAGCGTGGTCACGTGCGGTGGGCATCGGCGCGGCGGTCGACCAACGGTCGGTCGCCGGGTCGTAGACGTCGTGCTCAGCGGTGTCCCGGGCGCCGCTCTTGCCTCCCACGTAGTGCAGCCGGTCCCCCAGCAGTACGGCGGCGCCCGCCGCCCGCAGACCGGGCACAGGCGCGCGCGGACTCCAGCGGTCACGTGCCGGGTCGTAGGCCCAGGTGGTGTCGGTGCCGCCCGAGCCCGCGCCGTACCCGCCGACCGCGTAGAGGCGACCGGCCAGCCCGACCGCGCCGACGTGGTCCATCGGCGCCGGCAGCGGTGCTGCCGAGCGCCAGCGGCCGGTCGTCGTGTCGAGCACGAGGTGCGTCGTGGAACGCGGGTGGCCATCGACATAGCCACCTAGCAGGTGGATCTCGGTGCCGAGCACCGCGACGCCGACCTCGCTGACGGCGACCGGCAGCGGTTCGCCCGAACTCCAGACCGGCACGTGCGGGCTCGACTGGCCAGGGATGCGCGCGACCGGACTGCTCGCCGGCTTCGTCGTACGGGCCGGTGGAGAGCTTGAGGAGCTCGGCGAGCCGCATGCGGCGACGAGCAGGAGCGCGAGAACGGCCCCGCACCTCACCGCAGGACGCCGGTGTGGCCCAGGGAGAAGCGACCGGGCTGGGGCCAGACGCACAGGCCGTGCGGCGAGCCGCCGACCGGGATGCGGGCCAGCAGGTGCCCGTCGGAGGTCCGGATCGCGTAGACCTCGCGGGTGTAGCGGCCGGACAGCCAGAGCACGGTGCCGTCGGCCGAGACCCCACCCATGTCCGGGGAGCCACCCGGGATCGGCCAGATCGCTCGGACCGCGCCGGTCGCGAACGACAGCACCGACACCGAGGCGCCCTTGCGGTTGGAGATGTAGAGGTCCTTGCTGTCCCGGCTGACGTAGAGCCCGTGCGCGCCCAGACCGGTCGGCAGGAAGCTGCGGACCGTGGTCGTCTTGGCGTCGATGAGGTAGACGCCGTTGCTGTTCTCGTCCGCGACGTAGAACGTCGAGCCGTCGGGGCTGAGCTTGACGTCCTGCGGCTTGGGCCGGCTCCCACCCTGCCGCGGCAGGGTCAAGGTCTTGAGCACCCTCTGGTGGACCATGTCGACCAGGAGCATCTGGCCGCTGAACTCGCAGGAGAACAGGGCCTGCGTGCCGTCCGGGGAGAAGTCGGCGTGATCGATGCCGCTGCAGGGGACGTGCAGCGAGTGCTGCAGGGCCATGGTGTGCGGGTCGCGGAAGTCCAGCCGCCCGAGCGCCTCGGCGACGACGACCGCGTGGGCGCCGTCCGCGGTGAAGTACAGGTTGTACGGGTCGTCGACCTTCACCGGCGTACCGAAGGTCCCGGTGCGCGGGTCAATCGGCGTGAGGCTGTTGCCCATGTCGTTGTCGACCCAGAGCGTCTTCAGGTCGTACGACGGGGTGACGTGCTGCGGCAGCCGACCGACCTGCTCGACGCGCAGGACCTTGAAGGTCACCGGGTCGATCACGTGCACGGTGGCGTCGTCGTCGTCGGGGACGTAGATCAGCGGCTTGGCCCGCTGCGCCTCAGGGGCGAGCAGCCCGGCGTGGTCGGCGGCGTACACGTCCCTGGTACTGGTCCCGGGGCTCGCGGTGCTGGTGCCGCCGGGGCTGGTGGCGTCGGAGGGCGACGGCGCGGTTGACCCGGCAGGGCCCGGCGTGGGGCGGGCCGCGGGCCGGGCCCCAGCGGTGCTGCAGGAGCCCACGAGGGCCAGCGCGAGCAGGGCAGTCAGAGAGCGGGCGCGGGGGAGCACGGGACCTCGGGCATCGACGGGGAGAGGACGTGGCGGGGGAGTCCGCACGCCTTGAACGGCCAGGCACCAGGGTAGAAGGCCGCAGGTCAGTGCCGGGTCAAGGCCGAGCAGCGCGGCGGGTGGCAGACTAACCCGGCTGACCGTGTCGCAGATCCCCGAGGAGTCCCGATGGCCAACCCGTTCATCAAGGGCTGGAAGTACACCATGGCTGCCTTCGGCGCCAAGATCGACGAGAAGGCCGACCCAAAGATCCAGATCCAGCAGGCGATCGAGGACGCACAGCGCCAGCACCAGGCGCTGACCCAGCAGGCAGCGGCCGTCATCGGCAACCAGCGCCAGCTGGAGATGAAGCTGGCCCGCCAGATGAGTGAGGTCGAGAAGCTGCAGGGCTCGGCCCGGCAGGCCCTGGTGCTGTCCGACCAGGCGCGCGCTGCCGGGAACGCGCCCAAGGCGAGCGAGTACGAGCAGACCGCGCAGGCCTTCGCCAACCAGTTGGTCTCGGGCGAGAAGAACATGGAGGACCTCAAGGGCCTGCACGACCAGGCGTTGCAGGCCGCCCAGAAGGCCAAGCAGGCGGTCGAGACCAACTCGATGGTCGTGCAGCGCAAGCTGTCCGAGCGCACCCAGCTGATGAGCCAGCTGGAGCAGGCCAAGATGCAGGAGGCCGTCACCAAGAGCCTCACCTCGATGTCGGAGCTGTCCGCACCGGGCAACACTCCGTCCCTGGATGAGGTGCGGGACAAGATCGAGACGCGGTACGCCAAGGCGCTCGGCGGCGCCGAACTGGCCAGCAGCAGCGTCGAGGGGCGGATGCTCGAGGTCGAGAAGTCGACTCTGGACTTCACCGCGCAGTCCCGCCTGGACCAGATCCGCGCCAGCCTGTCGGGGCCCGCGACCGGACCGGCCATCACGAGCGGGACTCCTACGTCCCCGCCGACCTCGACCCCTTCGGGGACCCCTTCGCTGGACAAGCCGGCCGAAGGAGCCTGATGCCGCGGCCGCCGCTGCCGCCGTTTGACGAGGCCGCGGCGCGGACGAAGGTGCAGGCCGCCGAGGACGCGTGGAACACCCGGGACCCGGCGCGCGTCGCCGGGGCGTACACGGTCAATTCGGTGTGGCGTAACCGAGACGAGTTCGTCCAGGGGCGCACGGCCATCGAGGCCTTCCTGACCGGCAAGTGGGAGCGGGAGCTGGACTACGCGCTGCGCAAGGACCTGTGGACCTTCGGCGGCAACCGGATCGCGGTCCGCTTCCAGTACGAGTGGCACGACGCCTCGGGCACCTGGTGGCGCAGCTACGGCAACGAGAACTGGGAGTTCGCCCAGGACGGGCTGATGGCCCGCCGGGAGGCGAGCATCAATGACCTGCAGATCGCCCAGGTGGACCGCCGCATCCGCGGCCCCCGGCCGGAGTCCGAGCACGGCCAGCCGCTGCCGCTGCAGTAGGCGCGGTCCGGCGCCACGTACCCGCGAGCGTCCGTCGTCGTGTACGCGCGCAACCGATCGTCCCCTCGCCATGTACGCGACCGTCGTCGTCGCCGCCGACTGGGCGCCCTGTGGTCTGGCGTACCGGGTCTCCCTTGCGGCTGAGCCGCTGCACCTGTCTTCCCGCGTGACAACCACTCTGCTCTCATGACGCTCGACTTGTTGTCGTTGAGCGTGAGGTGACCCTGCCGTACGTCACGGGAGCAGACACGTGGCCATCGCGGAAGACAGGCGGATGGGCGACGGATATGGGAGCGCGGCTGTGCGGGCTCGATAGGCCCCAAGAGGCAAGGGGCGCCTCGACGGGCTGACGGAGCCAAAAGCGTCCGGGGGAGCCAAGGGGCCAGGGCTACAGCGGCTCGAGGGCCCTGAGCACGGCGGCGCCGGCGGACGAGCTGGGGTCAAGGTGCTCGAAGTGGCCGACTCCAGGGAGTACGACCAGCTCGGCGCACGAGGCCTCGGCATACCCCGTGCTCTGCGAGAGGGGCACGACCTCGTCGGCGTCGCCGTGCACGAGCACGATGCGCACGGCTGGCGGCGGGAGCAGCGCCTGGGGGGAGCCCATGGCGTACCGCTCGGGGTGCTGTGCGGGGCTGCCACCCATCAGCGCTGTCACCGCGCCACCGCCGAGGCCCTCGTGGGCGCCGGCGACCAGGTCCGCGACCGGCGCCTGAGCGATGACGAGTACGGGCCGTACGAACCGGCGCGCCCCGATTTCACCGCCGGGGTCGCGCGGGTCTACGGGGTCGCGCGGGTCTGCGGGGTCGCGCGGGTCTGCGGGGTCGGGATGACCCACGGACCGGAGCGAGCCGACGGCTCCGGGCGGCAGGCGGTCGCGGGAGGCGAGCCACAGGGCGAGCTGGCCGCCTGCGGAGTGCCCGACGACCGCGACGCGGGAGAGGTCGATGTCCGGCTGGGCCGCCACCGCGTCCAGCGCCAGTGCGGCGTCGGTGAACGTGGCCGGCCAGCGGGCCGTGCTGGGGCGGTAGTCGACGTTCCAGACGGCGTAGCCGCGGTCGACCAGCGTCACTGCCATCGCGTCCTGGAGGTGGTGGTCGAAGCCGCGCCGCCAGTACCCGCCGTGCAGCAGGACGACCACGGGCAGGGGGGTCGCGCTGTGCGGAACCCACCACACCCCCCGCTGGCGCCGACGGGGGCCGTACGACGTGCGCGTGCGGGTGAACGGCACGCTCGGGCGCTCGGGCCGGGGGCCGTAGCCGGCGCCGAGCAGCCGGAGCAGGCCGCCCATCACGAGTGCCGGCCGGTCACGAGTTGTCCGGTCACGAGCGGTACGTCGTACGGCCGGCGGGGCGCTCCCGGCGTACGGGCCGAGGGTCTGGGGAGGCGCCCGGCTGGCAGCGCGGGCACCAGTAGGTCAGTCGCTGCTGGGGTGCCGAGCCCTGCTCGGCGGCGGCGATCGGAGTGCCGCAGCGGCGGCACGGTCGGCCGGACCGCTCGAACACCCAGTGGTCCTCGCCGTGGCGAAGCGAGCCGGTCGTGGACTGCTCCCAGCGGTCGCGGTTGGCCAGCAGCAGGCGTTGCGAGCGCCGGACGAGCGCGGGCAGGTCGGGGACGTCGGCGACCAGCGTCCAGGGCGATAGGCCCTGCAGGAACAGCACCTCGCAGCGGTAGAGGTTGCCGAGGCCGGCAATCAAACGCTGGTCGAGCAGCGCCAGCCCGACCTCGCGTACGGGATCGGCGGCCAGCAGTGCGACGGCAGCGGCGGGGTCGAAGGCGTCGTCGAGCACGTCGGGGCCCAGATGTCCGACCGCGTCGCCCTCCCGGTCGGTGGCGAGCAGTTCCAGGACCGGCATCCGGTAGCCGACGGCGACGACCTCAGCGTTGGCCAGCACCACCCGGACCTGCCACGCGGCGCCGCCGGTCCAGCGGTTGCCCGGCCGGTAGAGGTGCCAGGTGCCGTCCATCCGAAAGTGCGTGTGCAGGGTCAGGCCGCCCTCGACCCGGGTGAGCATGTGCTTGCCACGCGGTACGACCTCGAGCACGCGGCGGCCGGTCAGGTCGGTGGTGGCCAGGGCCGGGACGCGGAAGTCGCTGGTCGTCAGCATCCGGCCGGCCAAGGCCTCGTCCATCCGCTTGGCGGCAAGCCAGACGGTGTCACCCTCGGGCACGGCCGCGGCCTCCCTGCAACTGCCGGGCGCGGGAGCCCAAGCCCTTCGCGTAAACGCTCCGCCATCCGGGCTGCGGGACGCGGACGTCGCTGACCGTGACGGTGCGAACCACGAGCTTGGCTGCGACGCGGTGCGCGGCTCTGCAGACGGTGTCCTGCTCCAGCATGCAGCCAGTGTCCCTCGGCGCTCTGACAGCCTGCACGTCGTGGATGAGATCGACGGGCTGGAGTTGGCCTCGGTAGCCGCGTGGCCGCCGCGGATCACCGAGCAGGTAGGCGGATGGTTGCTGCGCGCCACCCCGGGCGTCACCCGGCGCAGGTCGATCGCGGCGCTGCCTCCTCGCGCGGCGGACCCGGCGGACCTGAGGGCAGAGCTGAGCCGGGCGGCGGAGTTCGCCCGGCGGCACGGGCAGCCGCTGGTCGTGCAGGTCTCGCCGTACGACGAGCAGGGAACGCTGGACCGCGCACTCGCGCACCTCGGCTGGGCGCTGGAAGCGCCGACCGATGTGCTGCTACGCCCGCCTGCCGGCCGGACGCCCCCGTCGTACGACGTGCACGTGGGGGCGTTGGACCGAACGTGGCTCGAGGTGCATTCGACGGTCGAGCCGCGCGCGGACCTCGCCGCGACCGTCGGTCAGGTGTTCGCGCGGATGCCGGAGCCGGTGTTTCTCACCGCCCGCGTGCAGGGCAGGGCGGCCTCGGTCGCGCTGCTGTCGGTCACCACCGGGTACGTCGGACTGTTCTGCGTCGGGACGCTGGAGCCCGACCGTGGGCGCGGGCTCGCGAGCGCGCTGCTGTCCGCCGCTGCGGACCTCGCCGGGGAGCGGCCGCTGTGGCTACAGGTCGGGGCAGGCAACCCGGCGCAGCGGCTGTCCGCCCGGCTGGGTTTCGTACACAGGTACGGCTACGCCTACCGGGTGCCGCCGTTGACCAGCAGCCCGTCGAGCGCCCAGGTCTCGTAGTCGCTGATCACCAGCTGACCGTGCCAAGCCGGCAGTCAACTGGGCCGGAAGCCGGCCCTGAACAGGATCGTGAAGATCGTCGTGGCGCGGATCCGGTGGGGGCACGCTCAGCCGCAGGCTCGCCGGCACACGACGATCTTCACGATCGTCCGGACGGGCAGGCTAGCGGGCCCGCAGGCGGAGTCCGCGGGGAGTCGGCCGGAAGCCGGCGTTCTCCAGGGCAAGACCCAGCGTGGAGGTGAGAGCGGCTTCGCCATCGGCCTTCTCGACGGTCAGCTTACCGAGCGCACCGTCCCGTACGGCCAGCGCGAGCGCGTCGACGGCGGGCGTCAGTCGGCCCGGCTCCTCGGTGAACGACAGCAGCGTCTTGCCACCGCGCTCGACGTAGAGCACGCAGGCACCATCCACCAGCACCGCCAGCGCCCCGGCTTTGCGGGCCGGCTTGTGCCCGGTCGCGTCGTCGCGAACCGGCCACGGAAGCGCTGCGCCATAGGGGTTCGCGGGGTCGGTCGCGGCCACGACGACGGCGCGGGCGTCGTCCCGGCGCTTGCGCTGACCGCCGGTGTCCCAGCCGCCGGGCACCGGAGGCGTCCAGAGCGGGTCGTCCTCCACCGGACGTACGGCGGCCAGCGCGCGCATCCGATCGACGGCCCCCGGCGCGGCGAACTGCGCCGCGCCGAGCCCCTCCACGAAGTACCCGCGGCGCACGCGCCCCGCCTCCTCGAAGGCCTTCAGCACGCCGTAGACGGCCGAGAACCCGCCAGGGGCCCGCTCGGCCACGACGGCCCCTCGTGTCACGACCCCGTGCCGGTCGAGCAGGGCCTCGGCCAGCGCGTGCGTGTGCCGGGTCGGGTCGCGGTCGCGCGCCGGGAGCAGGGACCAGCGGCCTCCGGTCGTCGGCGGTCCGGTGCGCGTGGGCAGGACCGGGCGGCCGTACCGGCTGCGCTGGCGGGCCGGGGGGCGCTTGGCGGAGTGCGTCGTGCGTCCCGCTCCGAGCAGGGCGCGCAGCGGCGAGAGCGTGTCGTTCGTGAGGTGCCCGGACCACACGAGGTCCCACACGGCCTGCTGCAGAGCCACGTCGTCGAGAGAAGAGACCCGGTCCGACAACGAGCGGAAGAACAGCGCCTGACCGCCGGCCAAGGCCTCGAGCACGGCGACGTGCAGGGGCGTTCCGGGGTGCTCGAGCTGCTCGGGCAGCAGCAGGTCCGCGCTGTCAGCGAGCTGCAGCGACACCCAGCCGTCGTTGCCCGGCAGCGACCCGTGCCCGGCCCACAGCACCTCACCTGCAGCGGTCAGCTCGTCCAGCAGCATCGGGCCGTACCCGGCGACGCGAGACGGCAGCACCAGGGACTCCAGCGCCGACGCGGGGACGACAGCGCCCTGCAGCTGCTCCACCGCACGCAGCAGCCCGTCGGCCCCCCGGCCGCCGGCCACTCCCAGACCCTGCCACTGCGGCAGGAAGCGCGCGAGGGCCTCGGGCGGAACCGGTTCGACCTCCTTGCGCAGCTTGGCCAGGGACCGGCGGCGAAGGGAGCGCAGCACCTCGGCGTCGCACCACTCCAGGCCCGTCCCGCCGGGCCGGAACTCACCGTGCACGACCCGACCGCTCGCTGCCAGCCGCGCGAGAGCGGCCTCTACGACGGCGATCCCGAGACCGAACCGGGTCGATACAGCGGCCGGGTGGAACGGCCCGTGGGTGCGGGCATAGCGCGAGACGAGGTCGCCGAGCGGGTCGCGCACCGGCTCGGTGAACGCCTCCGGGACCCCGATCGGCAGGGCGGTCCCGAGCGCGTCCTGGAAGCGGCCCGAGTCCTCAATCGCGACCCAGCGCTCCTGCCCGGCAACCCGAATCCGGATCGCCCTGCGGACCTGCTCCAGCTCGGCCAGCCAGGCCGGCGAAGCACCACGCGACACGGCCTCGTCGGTCGTCAGGTCGCCGAGGCGCCGCAGCAGGTCCGCAGTCCCCTCGGCGTCGCGCGCCCGCCGCTGCTCGGTGAGCAGCTGCACCTCGGCCTCGACCTCCGCCAACGCGCCCGCGTCGATCAGCTCGCGCAGCTCGGCCTGCCCGAGAAGCTCTGCCAGCAGGGCGGAGTCGAGCGACAGGGCTTGCGCGCGCCGCTCGGCCAGGGGCGCGTCGCCCTCGTACATGAACGCGCCGATGTAGCCGATCAGCAGCGACCGGGCAAACGGCGACGGCTGGGTCGTCTCGACCTCGACGAGCCGCACCCGGCGGGCCTGCACGTCGCGCATCAGCCCGACCAGGCCCGGAACGTCGAACACGTCCTGCAGGACCTCCCGCATGGTCTCCAGGACGACCGGGAAGCTGCCGTACTGCGAGGCCACCGACAGCAGCTGCGCCGAACGCTGGCGCTGCTGCCACAGCGGCGTACGCCGGGTGGGGTTGCGCCGTGGGAGCAGCAAGGCGCGCGCGGCGCACTCGCGGAAGCGGCTGGCGAACAGGGCCGAGCCGCCCACCTCGCGCTGAACAGCCGGCTCGATGTCGTCCGGCTCGAACACCGCGACCGAGCCGTCCGGCGCGTCCTCGGTCTCGGGCAGGCGCAGCACGATGCCGTCGTCGGCGTGCATGGACTGCACGTCCACGCCGTAGCTCTCGCGCAGCCGGGCTGTCAGCGCGAGGGCCCACGGCTCGTTGACCTGCGCGCCGAACGGGGAGTGGATCGCCAGGCGCCAGTCACCAAGCTCGTCGCGGAAGCGCTCGACCAGGATCGTCCGGTCGTCCGGCAGGACGCCCGTGGCCTCCCGCTGCTCGGCGAGGTAGGCGAGCAGGTTCTGTGAGGCGCAGGCGTCGAGCCCGCCGACCCGCAGTCGCTCCTGTGCGTCTTCGGCTGACAGCGTTGAGATCTCACGCAGGAAGGCCCCGAGCGCCCGACCCAGCTCGATGGGCCGGCCTGGCGCATCGCCCTTCCAGTAAGGCATTCGGCCCGGCTGGCCCGGGGCCGGCGTCACCAGCACCTGGTCATGGGTGATGTCCTCGATCCGCCAGGCCGACGAGCCGAGCAGGAACACGTCACCGACCCGCGACTCGTAGACCATCTCCTCGTCGAGCTCGCCGACCCGGCTCTTGCGCTCGCCGACGAGGAACACCCCGAACATCCCCCGGTCCGGGATCGTGCCGCCGCTGGTGACCGCGAGCCGCTGCGCGCCCGGGCGGCCAGTCAGCACACCCGTGACGCGGTCCCAGGTGATGCGCGGCCGCAGCTCGGCGAAGTCGTCGCTGGGATAGCGCCCGGACAGCATGTCGAGGGTCGCCTCGTACGCGCTCTGCGGCAGCGACGAGAACGGCGCACTGCGGCGTACGACAGCGGCCAGATCCTCGACATCCCAGGACTCCAGCGCGCACATCGCCACGATCTGCTGGGCGAGCACGTCCAGCGGGTTGCGCGGGTAGGTGGTCTCCTCGATGGCGCCGTCGACCATGCGCTCGGCGACGACGGCGCACTGTACGAGGTCGCCGCGGTACTTCGGCAGGATGACGCCGCGGCTGACCGCACCCACCTGGTGGCCGGCCCGGCCGACCCGCTGCAGGCCGCTCGCAACCGACGGCGGCGACTCGACCTGCACGACGAGATCGACTGCCCCCATGTCGATCCCGAGCTCCAGCGAGCTGGTTGCCACGACTGCGGGCAGCCGGCCGGCCTTGAGTGCCTCCTCGATCTCGGATCGCTGCTCGCGGGACACCGATCCGTGGTGCGCACGGGCGACCTCGACGGTGCCCTCAGCGCCTGCGGGGGTGCCGTTGCCCCACGGAGCGCCGCCCTTGCCCTGGCCGCTGGCCGCGATCATCTGGGCCGGGAACACGCCGGCGGGCTTCACCCCGGACGACCCGTCGGGCCGGGACAGGTCCTGCGGCTCCGCCTCCGGGGTGCCGTAGGTCCGTTCGGTGGCGATCTCGTTGAGCCGGCTGGTCAGCCGCTCGGCCAGGCGTCGGCTGTTGCAGAACACGATGGTTGACCGGTGCCCCGCGATGAGGTCGACGATGCGCTCCTCCACTGCCGGCCAGATCGACGCAGTGGGCGCGGCGCCGGCCGCCGAACCACCGCGGACGGGCCCGGTCTGCTCACCCAGCAGCGACATGTCCTCGACGGGGACGACGACCTCGACCTCAATGGTCTTGGCGCTCCTGGGCGCGACAACCGTGACCTCCCGGCTGCCGCCGAGGAACCGCGCGACCTCCTGGATCGGCCGGACTGTTGCGGACAGCCCGATCCGCTGTGCGGGCCGCTCCAGCAGGGCGTCGAGTCGCTCCAGGGTCAGGGCCAGGTGGGCCCCGCGCTTGGTGCCGGACACCGCGTGGACCTCGTCGACGATGACCGTCTCCACGCCGAGCAGCGACTCGCGGGCGGCGCTGGTCAGGACCAGGAACAGCGACTCGGGGGTGGTGATGAAGATGTCCGGCGGCGTCTTGTTGAAGGCCCGCCGCTCGTCGGCCGGGGTGTCGCCAGAGCGGGTCCCTACGCGGATGTCGGGAACCGGCAGCTCGAGGCGCTGCGCGGCCTGTCGGATGCCGGTCAGCGGCGCCCGCAGGTTGCGCTCGATATCGACGGCGAGCGCCTTGAGCGGGCTGACGTAGAGGACGCGGCAGCGCCGCCGGGGCTCCTCCGGCACCGGGGTGCTCGCGAGCCGGTCCAGCGACCAGAGGAACGCCGACAGGGTCTTGCCCGAGCCGGTCGGGGCGACGACGAGGGTGTCGACGCCGGTGCTGATCGCCGACCACGCGCCCTCCTGGGCGGGTGTCGGCGCGGCGAAGGCCCCCGTGAACCACGCCCGGGTGGCCGGGGAGAACCTCTCGAGGGCGCTCACTTCGCAATCCTCTCCCGACGGCGGTCCGCCACGCCCGTCGGGCCGTAGCGTCGGGCGGGTGGACCAGCCCGTACGCACAGCCCTCGACGCGGTACTGCGTGCCAGCACCTTCCGCTCGAAGCTGGGGGTGGAGTTGGTGAGCTGGGGTGAGGGCGCCGCCGTCGTCGCCCTGGTGCCGGACGCCTCGCTGCTCAACCTCGGCGGCACCGTCCACGGCGGCGTGCTCGCCTGCCTGGCCGACCTCGCCTTCGAGGTCGCCTGCAACTCCTGGGGGCGGCAGGTCGTGGCGACGGGCCTGTCGCTGCACTACGCGGTGGCGTCGCCCCCCGGCGCCCCGCTGGTCGCCACCGCCCGCGAGCTCACCCGCAGTCGCCGCATCGCGTCGTACGAGGTGGTGGTGCGGGCCGAGGAGGCGACGGTGGCGTGGGCGCAGGCGACGGCCTACCGCACCGACGGCTGGCACTTCGGTGAGGCCGCGTGGACGCCGCAGTGGCGCCGCGAGCACTGCTGGCGGGCGATGATGCAGCAGTGAGCTCCCCAGGAACCGGCTACCCGGGTCACTGGGAGGCCGACGCGGTGCTGGCCGACGGCGGCACGGTGCACCTGCGGCCCATCACGCCGCAGGACGCCGACCGCCTCCGCGCCATGCATGCCCGGCTGTCCCCGGAAACGGTGTACATGCGCTTTTTCTCCATGGTGCGCACGTTGCCCGCCCGCGATGTCGAGCGCTTCACGACCGTGGACCACGACGACAGGGCGGCGGTCGTCGCCCTGCTACGGGACGAGATGGTCGGTGTGGCCCGCTACGACAAGCTGCCGGGTACGACCGACGCCGAGGTTGCCGTCGTCGTCGAGGACGCCCACCAGGGACGGGGTCTCGGACCGCTGCTGCTCGAGCACCTGGCGGCGGCGGCCAACGAGCGGCATGTGGACCGCTTCGTCGCCAACGTGCTGCCGAGCAACCGGCGCATGATCGAGGTCTTCCGCTCGGCCGGGTTCGCGATCGAGCGGCACATGGCCGACGGCTACGTCGAGCTCGGCTACCCGATCCGGCAGACGCCGGCGTCGCTGGAGGTCGCCCGCGCCCGGGAGCACCGGGCCGAGGCGCGCAGCGTCGCACGGCTGCTGTCGCCCAAGGCGGTCGCCGTCGTAGGGGCCTCCCGCGAGCGCGGCACGGCCGGGCACGAGGTGTTCCGTTCGCTGCTCGACCACGGCTTCCAGGGGCCGGTCTACCCGGTCAACCCACTGGCCCCGCACGTCGGCAGCGTCCGCGCGTACGCCGACGTGCGCGACGTCCCGGACGACATCGACCTCGCGGTCGTGGCCGTGCCCGCGCCGCTGGTGGCGGACGTGGTCGCGGCCTGCGCGGACAAGCGGGTACGGGGCCTGGTAGTGGTCAGCGGCGGGTTCGCCGATGCCGGAGCGCAGGGCCGCACCCGGCTGGCCGAGGTGGTGCGGCTGGCCCGCGACGGCGGGATGCGGCTCATCGGCCCCAACGCCATGGGCGTGCTGAACACCGACCCGGCGGTGTCTCTGCACGCGACCTTCGCCGCCGGGTCGCCGCTGCCCGGCCGGGTCGGCGTCTTCAGCCAGTCCGGCGCCCTGGCCGGCACAGTGCTGGCCGAGGTCGGCCGGCGTGCGCTCGGGCTGTCCACGTTCGTGTCGATCGGCGACCGGGCGGACGTGTCGGGCAACGACCTGCTGCAGTACTGGCAGCAGGACCCCCGCACCGACGTGGTCCTCATGCACCTGCAGGGGTTCGGCAACCCCCGCAAGTTCGCCCGCATCGCGCGCGGAGTGGGCCGTACGAAGCCGGTCGTCGCCCTCAAGAGCGGCCGTGGCACCGGCGACGCCGCCGTCGACGCATTGTTCGGCTCGGCGGGGGTCGTACGCGTCGACACCCTGGCCCAGCTGTTCGAGGTCGCCCAGCTGCTGGCCCTGCAACCCCTGCCCGCCGGTCGCCGCGTCGGCATCGTCGGCACCTCCTCGGCGCTGGCCTCGCTGGCCTACGACAGCTGCCGGGCCGCGGGCCTGTCGGTGCCCGAGCTGCCGGAGACCGTGCAGGACTCGCTGCGCGCCCTCGTCGGCACGACCGAGACCGCCAACCCTGTCGACCTGGGCCCGCTGGCCGATCCGGGGCACTTCTCGAGCGCGCTGCGGCTGGTCGGGGCTTCCGGGGCCGTCGACGCCGTGCTGGCCCTGGTCACCCCGCACCCGGCCGAAGGTGAGCTCGCAAAGGCTTTGCTCGACGTGGGCAGGACCTTCGAGCTGCCGGTGCTCGCGTGCTTCCTCGGTCACGACGGCGTGCCGCCCGGACTGGCCGACGGCACGGCCGGGCAGGCACCCGGACGGGGCTCGGTCCCGTCGTACGCCTCTCCGGAGTCCGCGGTGCTGGCGCTGGTACGGGCTGCGTCGTACGCGGCCTGGCGGGCCCGGCCGCAGGGGGAGGTGCCGCCGCTGCAGGGCGTCGACCTCCCGGCAGCGCAGGAGGTCGTGGACACACACCCCCACGACGGGCAGTGGCTACCGGCGGACGGCGCCGCCGGGCTGGTGGCGGCTTTCGGGCTGCAGGCGTGGCCGACGCGGCGGGTGTCGACCCTCGAGCAGGGCGTGGCCGCCGCCGGACGGCTGGGCTGGCCGGTCGCCTTGAAGAGCCCGGACGCGCGCTGGCGCAACCGGGTCGACGTCGGCGCCGTACGGCTGGGGCTCGACGACGCCGAGGAGCTCGCGCAGGCCTGGGCGTCGGTGCAGGCGCTCATCGGGCCGACGGACCTGCTCGTGCAGCCGATGTCGCCGCCAGGCGTCTCGACCGTCGTGCGCCTGGTGCAGGACCCGGCCGTCGGTCCGTTGCTGTCGCTGCGGCTCGGGGGCGTGGCCACCGACCTGCTCGTGGACCCCGTCACCCGGACCCTGCCGCTGACTGACCGCGACGCCGCCGAACTGATCTCGGCCGTCCGCGGATCGTCCCTGCTCGACGGCACCGACACGGCCGCACTCGCCGACCTGCTGCACCGCGTTGCCCGGCTGGCCGAGGACCTTCCCGAGGCCGCCGAGGTGCTGCTGGACCCCGTGCTGGTCGGCGTGCACGGCGTGACCGTCCTGCATGCCGGTGTACGTCTGCTGCCACCCGAGCTCGACCCCGAGCTGGGGCCTCGCCAGCTCCTCGGGCAGGGCGCAGCGCACCTTCGCTGACCCGGCGCCGGTCTGGCGCCGGTCTGGCGGTGGGCCTGGCGCGGGCCAGGCGCCGGGCTGGCGCCGCCTACGCTGGCCCGGTGCGCCTCACCGAGTTCTGGGCCCGCATGGACCGCCGCTTCGGCCCGGTCTACGCCCGGTCCTACGCCGCGGACCAGATCCTGTCCACGCTGTCCGGCCGCACCGTCCAGCAGGCACTCGACGACGGTGACGACGTCAAGCTCATCTGGCGCGCGGTCTACGACGCCGTGGGTGCGGCAGCCACCGACCGCTGAGGGTCCGGGTCGAGGGTCGGTCCGGGTGGAGAGTCGGGGTACGCCCCGCGGCCGGGCTGTCGGTGTGGCGTACCCCGACCCGCGCGGCTGTTTCCGCGGCCGGGTACCCCGGCTCCGGGTCGAGGGTCGGGATCCGCCCCGCGGCCGGGCTGTCGGTGGGGCGTACCCCGACCCTCAACTGCGTTGGACCGGGTGAGGAGTCCGGTACGGCGCACCCGGCGCGGCTCACCACTACCGACAGGCCCGGCTGGCAGAACCCCGCAACCCTGCCCCGGCGTGTCGCACACATCGAACAGGTGTTCGCCCTATTGTCCACAGGAGTCCGGGTGGTCCACAGGTCGCCGCTAAGGCAGGTTCTTGTCGTAGGCGGCTCCTAGCGTTCACCGCAGATCGGACAGCCGCTACGACCACCAGGAGACGACATGGCAGGACCCGACCGCGAGAAGGCCCTCGAGATGGCCCTCGCCCAGATCGACAAGAGCTTCGGCAAAGGCTCGGTCATGCGTCTCGGGGACGAGGTGCGCGCGCCGACGGCCGTCATCCCGACCGGATCCATCGCCCTAGACGTGGCGCTCGGCATCGGCGGGCTGCCGCGCGGGCGCGTCGTGGAGATCTACGGCCCGGAGTCCTCGGGCAAGACCACGGTCGCGCTGCACGCGGTGGCCAATGCGCAGGCCGGCGGTGGCATCGCGGCGTTCATCGACGCCGAGCACGCCCTGGACCCGGAGTATGCGAAGAAGCTCGGTGTCGACACCGACGGGCTGCTCGTGTCCCAGCCCGACACCGGAGAGCAGGCGCTGGAGATCGCCGACATGCTGGTGCGATCCGGCGCCCTGGACATCATCGTGATCGACTCGGTCGCCGCCCTCGTGCCGCGCGCCGAGATCGAGGGTGAGATGGGCGACAGCCACGTCGGACTGCAGGCCCGCCTGATGAGCCAGGCGCTGCGCAAGATGACCGGCGCGCTGTCCAACACCGGCACGACCGCGATCTTCATCAACCAGCTGCGCGAGAAGATCGGGGTGATGTTCGGCTCGCCGGAGACGACGACCGGCGGCAAGGCGTTGAAGTTCTACGCCTCGATCCGGATCGACGTGCGTCGGATCGAGACGCTCAAGGACGGCACCGAGGCGGTCGGCAACCGCACCCGGGCCAAGATTGTCAAGAACAAGATGGCCCCGCCCTTCAAGCAGGCCGAGTTCGACATCGTGTACGGCGTGGGTATCAGCCGCGAGGGTTCGCTCATCGACATGGGCGTCGAGCACGGCATCGTGCGTAAGTCCGGCGCTTGGTACACCTACGAGGGCGACCAGCTCGGGCAGGGCAAGGAGAACGCCCGCGCCTTCCTGCGAGACAATCCCGACCTCGCGGACGACATCGAGCGACGGATCAAGGACAAGCTCGGCCTGGGTGTGCTGGCTGACGGCGAGGCCGACGCGCTGAGCGACCGCCCGGCGCCGGTGCCGCTCCTGGTACCGGTACCGGTGCCGGTAGACGTCTAGCCCGTGGGGCGCCGACAAGGCTCGCGCCGTGAGTTGCCCTCGGGCACGGACTCGGACTCGGACTCCGACTCCGGCTCCGGCTCTGTCCACACCCGGGCAGACGCCGACGGAGGCGGTCGTCGGCAGCGGACGTCGCCCACGGATCGGGCCGCTGCATCGGCTCAGGCTCTTATCGCCGAGGTCGCGGCCGATCCGGTGGCAGTGGCCCGCAGGACCTGCCTGCGGCTGCTCGAGCGCGGGCCGCGGACCCGCGCCGAGCTGGCGGCGGCGCTGACGAAGGACGGCGTGCCGGACGAGGCCGCCGACCAGGTGCTGAGCCGATTCACCGAGGTCGGCCTGATCGACGACGCATTGTTCGCCGCGATGTGGGTGACCAGCCGACACCGCGCGCGTGGGCTCGCCTCAGCTGCGCTGCGTCGGGAGCTGCGCCGCAAGGGGATCGGGGATGAGGTCGCCCAGGAAGCCCTTGAGGAGCTAGATCCCGACCAGGAGCTGGCGACGGCCCGGGCCCTCGTCCAGCGCAAGCTGGCCAGCACCCGAAGCCTCACTCCCGATGCCCGGGTGCGGCGGCTGGCCGGGATGCTCGCGCGCAAGGGTTATCCGGCGGGGACAGCCTTCCGCGTCGTGCGCGAGGCCCTGGCCGAACAGGGGGCGGAGGCCGAGCTGGCCTTCGACACCCTGCAGTCCCTCGAGCAGTGAGCATCCGGCAGGCGGTCGCCGGACCGAGCTGGGTGGCAGGCTGAGGACATGACGGCTTTTGCTCAGGATTTGGCGTGACCGCTCCTACGCCGCACCGCCTGCGGCTCGGCGGATCGCAGTTGTCCGTCGTAGGCCGGGCGCGCATCTACGTCTGCGGGGTCACGCCGTACGACGTGACGCACCTGGGCCACGCGGCCACCTTTGTGTGGGTCGATGCTGCCGACCGTCTGCTGCGGCGCCTGGGCGTCCAGGTCGAGGTCTGCCGGAACGTGACCGATGTGGACGACGTGCTGTTCGACGCCGCGAGCCGGGTCGGCGCGCAGTACGACCGGTTCGCGGCCGTGCAGCAGTTCCACTTCGAGCGCGACATGGATGACCTGGCGGTGCGTCGCCCGACGCACGAGCCGCGGGCCCACGCCTATGTGCCGCAGGTCGTCGAGCTCGCGCAGGCGCTGCTGGACGCCGACGCGGCGTACGCCTCGGGGGGTGGCGTGTTCGTCCGCGGAGCCGCTGTCGTCGAGCGGGCCGGCCTGAACCGGCAGCAGGCGCTGACCGCACTGGCTGCCAACGGCGGGCGCCTGGAGGACCCCGACAAGGACGACCCCCTCGACCAGGCGGTGTGGCAGGCCAGCACCGACGACGAGCCGGCTTGGCCGAGCCCGTGGGGGCCCGGTCGTCCGGGGTGGCACGCCGAGTGCACGGCGATGGCCCTGTCGACGTACGGCTCGTCGCTGGACCTACACGCCGGGGGAGCTGACCTGCGCTTCCCGCACCATGCCTTCGAGGCTGCCCAGGCCGAGGCCGCCACTGGGGTCACGCCCTTCGCCCGGGCCTGGCTGCACGTGGGCACGGTGCAGCTCGACGGCGAGAAGATGGCCAAGTCGACCGGAAACCTGGTGTTCGTCGGTGAGCTCGTGGCCCGGACCAGCGGCGCTGTGGTCCGAACCCTGTTGCTGGACCGCCGCTACGACGCGGCATGGGACTACACGCCGACCGGCCTGGACACCGCCGGGGCCAGGTTGGACGACCTGCACCGTGCGGCCGGCCGCCCGCACACCGACCCCGTGGCCCAGCAGGCGGTGCTGGCGGCCTTGGCCGATGACCTCGACGTGCCACGCGCCCTGGACATCGCCGTTGAGCAGGGCGGGCAGGCCGCCCGGGATCTGGCAACCGTCCTGGCGCTGTAGCCGCCGTCCCACCGAGGACCGGCTCTAGACTTAATACGGTCATGACCGCCCCCGCCCGCACCTACGAGGTGCGCACCTACGGCTGCCAGATGAACGTGCACGACAGCGAGCGGATCAGTGGTCTGCTGGATGCCGCCGGATACCTCCCGGCTGCGCCGCACACCCCCGCGGACGTTGTGGTGTTCAACACCTGCGCGGTGCGCGAGAACGCCGACAACCGGCTGTACGGCAACCTCGGTCACCTCAAGCCCGTGAAGGACCGCACGCCGGGCATGCAGATCGCGGTCGGTGGCTGCCTGGCGCAGAAGGACCAGCACCTGATCGCCGAGAAGGCGCCGTACGTCGACGTCGTGTTCGGTACGCACAATGTCGGCTCCCTGCCGGTGCTGCTGGAGCGGGCTCGGGTCGAGCAGCAGGCGCAGGTCGAGCTGCGCGAGTCGCTCGAGGTGTTCCCCAGCACGTTGCCGGCCCGGCGGGACAGCGCCCACAGCGCCTGGGTGAGTATCAGCGTCGGGTGCGACAACACCTGCACCTTCTGCATCGTGCCGTCGCTGCGCGGCACCGAGCAGGACCGGTCCCCGGCCGACGTGCTCCGTGAGGTCGAGGTACTCGTCGAGCAGGGCGTGCTCGAGGTCACGCTGCTCGGGCAGAACGTCAACAGCTACGGCCGTTCCTTCGGCGACCGGTCGGCGTTCTCCGGCCTGCTGCGGGCCGTCGGGGCCACCGGCCTGGAGCGCGTGCGCTTCACCAGCCCGCACCCGCGCGACTTCACCGACGACGTCATCACGGCCATGGCGCAGACGCCGGCGGTGTGCCCGAGCCTGCACATGCCGCTGCAGTCCGGCTCGGACGCGGTGCTCAAGGCCATGCGCCGCTCCTACCGGTCCGAGCGCTTCCTCGCCATCCTGGACCGGGTCCGCGCGCAGCTGCCCGACGCCGCCGTCACGACCGACGTCATCGTCGGCTTCCCGGGCGAGACCGAGGCCGACTTCGCCGACACGCTCCGGGTGGTCGAGGCCAGCGGCTTCGCCGGCGCCTTCACCTTCCAGTACTCCCCCCGGCCCGGTACGCCTGCCGCGGACCTGCCGCCGCTGCCGAAAGCCGTCGTGCAGGAGCGGTACGAGCGGCTTGTCGCGGTCCAGGACCGCATCACCTACGACGGGATGCGCGCGCAGGTCGGCCGGGTCGTCGAGGTACTGGTCGGCGACGCAGGACGCAAGGACACGCCCGGACGGCTGACCGGCCGCGCGCGGGACAATCGCCTGGTGCACCTCGCGCCGGCTCACGGGGTCCGTCCCGGCGACGTCGTGACCACGACGGTGACGGCCGCCGGCCCGCACTACCTGCTGGCCGAGGCCCCGTTGCTGTCGTACCGGCAGACGCGGGCCGGCGACGCGTGGCAGGCCGGCCGCTCGCCGGTGACCCCGGGTGTGCCGCTGGGCATGCCCGGCATCGGCGTGCCGCTGCCGCAAGCGATGAGCGGGTTGCAGGGTCGGTGACGCAGGTCGTCGCGGTCGTGGGCCCGACTGCCGCCGGCAAGTCCGAACTGGGTGTCGCCCTGGCGCAGGCGCTCGGCGGGGAGGTCGTCAACGCCGACTCGATGCAGCTCTACCGCGGCATGGACATAGGCACGGCCAAGCTCACCGCGGCGGAACGGCAGAGCGTTCCGCACCATCTGCTCGACATCTGGGACGTCACGGTGACGGCCACGGTCGCTGCCTACCAGGGCCTGTGCCGCACTGTGATCGACCGCCTGCTGACATGTGGGATCACGCCGGTTCTGGTTGGTGGCTCCGGCCTTTACCTCCGGGCGGCGCTGGACGCGCTGGAGTTCCCGGGCACCGACCCGGACCTGCGCGCCGCCCTGGAGGGCGAACTCGCGCTCGAGGGTCCCGAGCAACTGCACGCCCGGCTCGCCGCTCTCCAGCCTGCCGCGGCCGCCCGGATGGAACCGACCAATGGACGCCGGGTCGTACGCGCCCTGGAGGTCTTCGCGCTCACCGGCTCGGTGCCCGGCCGGATGACGTCGTACGACGCGCAATACCCGACCTGCTGGCTCGGCCTGGACCGGCTTGACCTGGCCGGCCGGATCCAGGAGCGGGTCGACCGGATGTGGCAGGAAGGGCTCGTCCAGGAGGTCCGCCGGCTCGAGGTGGACGGCCTGCGTCAAGGGATCACGGCTAGCCGCGCGCTGGGGTACGGCCAGGTGCTGGCGCTGCTCGACGGCGAGCTCGACGAGCGCGCTGCCCGAGCCCAAACCGTCGCAGCCACCCGCCGGTTAGCCCGGCGGCAGCGAGCGTGGTTCCGGCGCGACCCACGGATCACCTGGCTGCCGTCGCCGGGCAGCCTCGAGCCTGCCCTCGCTCAGCTCCAGCACTTCGCCCGCGGTTAGGCTGATCAACGTGACTCCGGGCCTGCGCTACACCAAGGGCCACGGGACCGAGAACGACTTCGTCGTCGTGCCCGACCCGGACGGCACTTTGTCGCTGACCGCCCAGCTCGTCCGCCGGATCTGCGACCGCCGCGCCGGACTCGGCGCCGACGGCGTCCTGCGCGTCGTGCCGTGCGTAGTCGAGCCGGCCGGTGCGCCGTACGCCGAGCAGGCCCGCTTCTTCATGGACTACCGCAACGCCGACGGGTCGATCGCCGAGATGTGCGGCAATGGAGTCCGCGTCTACGCCCGCTACCTCGTCGAGCAGGGTCTGGTGCCCCCCGGACTGCTGCGGCTCGCGACCCGCGGCGGCATCAAGGAGGTCCAGGTGCCACCCTCCGGGGACGTTACCGTCGACATGGGACCGGCGGTGCTGGGGGAGCCGATCGACATGGACGGCGCCTCGGCGACGACGGTGGACATGGGCAACCCGCACGCTGTCGTGCACGTAACCAGTGTCGCCGGCCTCGGCGTCCTGGACCCGGCTCGGACCGACCTGAACGTCGAGTACGTCCAGGATCTCGGCCCCACCCACATCGCGATGCGCGTCCACGAGCGCGGCGTCGGTGAGACCCGTTCCTGCGGTACGGGCGCCTGCGCCGCCGTGGTCGCGACCGTCCTGCGCCACGCCCTGCCACGGGGAACGGCGTACGACGTGGACGTGCCCGGAGGGCGGCTCGTCGTGACGTGGGGCGAGAACGGGCACGTGCGACTGCGCGGGCCGGCGGTGCTGGTGGCGTCCGGCACGATCCGGCCACAGTGGTTGGAGGCCTGATGGCGGTCGACGGTGGTGTCGGGCCACTGCCGGGCGGCCTGACGGCGGCACAGTGCGTACGGGGGGTCGCCGGGCCGATCGGCCGGCTCGGCGGGGCGTGGATGTTCGACGAGCAGACCAATGCTCGCGGCGAGCAGCTCGGGCTGTCCCGCTGGAGCTGGTACCACTGCGGCCGCGGCGGCGTGCTCGGCGACGTGGACGCCTCGGTCGTCGTCGCAGCCTTCGGCTTCTTTCCGCCGGCCCTGCAGCGCAAGGCATGGGAGCGCGGTCGGGCCGTGCGCCCGGTCGCTGACACTGCCCGCGACTACGCCCGGGCATGCGCCGAGTGGGGTCGTCGGAGCTTCGGGTCTCCGGAGGATGCCGGCCGATTGGCCGATCTGCTGGGCACGGTGCTCGCAGCCGTCGACGTGGCCGGCCTGCCGCTGTTCGCGGCCTGGCGTGCAGTGGCTGCTGCCGGGCCGGACGACGGGCCGGCCCGGTTGGCCTTGGCCCTGCAGGTGGCCCGTGAACATCGCGGCAGCGCGCACCTACTGGCCGTTGTCGCCGCTGGGATCGAGCCGTTGCAGGCCGTGGTGTCGGGAAGGTACGGCCCGCGCAACGCCGAGTTCTTCGGCTGGCCGCAGCCGTGGCCGGATCCCGAGGTGGCCCGGGTGGCGATGGCCGAGGTCGAGGCGTCGACCGACCGGCTGGTCGAGCCGGCGTACGCCGTGCTGTCTTCGGCCGAACGCGTGGAACTGGTGGAGGGTCTGCGCGCCCTGGCCTAGCCCGTGGGGTCGCGGCTGGCACTGCTCGGCGGTCAAAGTCCGTGGGGACTGAGCTTGCAGGTTTCCTGCTCGAGCCGGTTCAGCAGCCGGTCGAAGTCCAGGCCCGGCAGCAGGATGGTCGTGGCGACGCCACCGTCGCTGCCGCGCAGCCTCAGCACCAGCGACCGGCCCTGCTGACCGAGTAGCGGTCGACGCGCAAGGGCGTCGCAACGGGCCACCCGCAGCACGAAGCGCAGCGGCTGTGCCGGCGGCGTGCCTGCGCCGGTGTCGGGGCGCAGCGGCAGCGGCAGCGCCGGCTCGACAGTGACGGACAGCCCCCTGTCGGGCGCGACCCCGACCAGGACGACGGGCAGGACACCGACGTTCTGCAGCGGTGCGTTCAGCTCGACGGTGTCGCGCACCCGTCGGACCTGCACCGCACGGGGCTCCAGCGACTCCTGCAGCGGTAGCAGGCCGCAGGCGCGGCGGGCCGCCAAGAGGATCTGCTCGTCCAGCATCTCCGGAGCGGTGGCCAGGGCCAGCTCACGCCGTCCCCCGCGGGTGTCCTGGGCCAACACCAGCAGGCGCCGTGGCCCGACCGACGCGACCGGGGTGCGGCAGCCCGGGCCGATCCTGATCACGACGGTGGTGTCCTGCGCCGGTTCCATCGCTGTGCCGACGGGCTGCACGGCGTACCCGGGTTGGTCCAGCCGGACCGAGACCACGGTGAGCCGGTGCGGGCCCTCGTTGCGCAGGACCACGGGTACATCGGTCTCCACCCCGTGCAGCTCGCCCTGGACGGCCGCGCTGAGGACGACCGCGACCTCTTCCCGCGCGACCCGGTCCAGCTCGGCCTGCGTGGCTGCGGCGCGACGGTGCTCCACGTCCAGGCCCGCGACAGCGACAAAGGCCAGGATCAGTGCTCCCAGGAGCCTGCCCCGCCGGGTCGGCCTGTCCCGCTGGGTCGGCCTGTCCCGCTGGGTCTGCCTGCCTAGGCGCCGCAGGTCCCGGTCCTGCTTCTCGAACAGATCCGGGCACGGCGCTGGTCGTGACGGGTCTCGGATCGTGATCGGCGGCGGCTCGAGCGGCTGCACGCGAGCCACGCTAACCTGCCTCCCGCGGACGGCCAGAAAGGCGGGTGCCCGTCTTGCCTGCCCGTGGGAGGATGACGGGGATGACCGAGCCCCTGCCGCAGTCCGCATCACGTACCGCCGACGCGTCGATCGAGCTCGACCCGGGTGCCTTTCAATCGGGTACTCGCGAGGCCGACGCCGCCGAGAGCTTCCACGAACTCGAGGGTGAGGGGTTCGACCTGGAGGCCCGGCAGGGGCTGCGGCGGGTGGCCGGCATCCGTACCGATCTCGAGGACGTCAGCGAGGTCGAGTACCGCCAGTTGCGGCTCGAGCGCGTCGTGCTGATGGGCGTCTACCCCTATGGCGACGCCGTGGGAGCGTTGAACTCCCTCACTGAGCTGCAGGCCTTAGCCGAGACCGCCGGCTGCGAGGTCCTGGAGGGACTGGCCCAGCGCCGGGAGAAGCCCGACCCGAAGACCTACGTCGGGAGCGGCAAGGCCGCCGAGCTACGGGACGCGGTGTTGTCCACCGGCGCAGACACGGTGATCTGCGACGGCGAGTTGACTCCCGGCCAGTTGCGCTCGCTGGAGGAGATCGTCAAGGTCAAAGTCATCGATCGCACGTGGCTGATCCTGGACATCTTCGCCCAGCACGCCACCTCACGGGAGGGAAAGGCCCAAGTCGAGCTCGCGCAGATGACGTACATGCTGCCGCGGCTGCGCGGTTGGGGTGAGTCGCTGTCGCGTCAGGGCGGCGGGAGTGGGGGTGGTGGTGCCGGCGGGACCGGCGGTGGCGTCGGTACCCGCGGCCCGGGCGAGACCAAGATCGAAACCGACCGCCGACGGATCCGCAGCCGCAAGGCCAAGCTGGCCGGCGAGATCAAGCTGATGAAGACCGCGCGTGACACCAAACGTCAGCAGCGCGATCGACACGCTGTACCCAGCGTTGCGATCGCCGGCTACACCAATGCCGGCAAGAGCTCGCTGCTGAACCGGCTCACGGGCGCCGGCGTGCTGGTGGAGGACGCGCTGTTCGCCACGCTGGACCCGACCGTGCGCAAGGCCACCACCTCGACGGGGCGAGAGTTCACGCTGACCGACACCGTGGGGTTCGTACGACTGCTTCCGCACCAGCTTGTCGAGGCGTTCCGCTCCACGTTGGAAGAGGTTTCCGGCGCCGACCTGGTCCTGCACGTCGTCGATGGCTCGCATCCCGACCCGGAAGGTCAGCTGGCCGCGGTCCGCGCGGTATTTGCCGACATCGACGCCGCGCATGTGCGCGAACTCGTCGTGATCAACAAGAGCGACGCGGCCGATCCGCTGGTGCTGTCCAGACTGCAGCGCCGGGAGAAGCACGCCGTGCTCGTCTCGGCCCGCACCGGCGACGGCCTGCCGCAGTTGCTGGACCTGCTCGAGCAGGAGGTACCGCATGCCGAGGCGCTCGTGCACGTCGTCCTGCCGTACGCCGAGGGCGCCCTCGTGTCCCGCATCCACTCCGAGGGGGAGGTGCTTTCGGAGGTCTACGAGGAGGACGGCACGCACCTGTCCGCCCGGGTGCGCCCTGCACTGGCCGCGGAGCTCGCCGGCCACCTCGTGCTCGCCCCCTAACCGGGGCTGCTGCCGGCTCGGTCAGTGGCCGTCCGGTCACAGCTTGCGCAGGACCGTCACTACGCGTCCGAGCACCGCTGCCTCGTCGCCCGGGATCGGGCTGTACGCGGTGTTGTGTGGCAGCAGCCACACATGCCCGTCCCGCTTGCGATAGGTCTTCACCGTCGCCTCACCGTCGATCATGGCCGCCACGATGTCGCCGTTGTCGGCGTTCGGCTGCTGCCGGACGACTACCCAGTCGCCGTCGGCGATGGCGGCATCGACCATCGAGTCGCCGACGACCCTCAACATGAACAGCGTCCCGGACCCGACCAGCTCGCGCGGCAGGGGGAACACGTCCTCGACCGCCTGCTCGGCCAGGATCGGTCCACCCGCAGCGATCCGCCCCAGCACCGGTACGTACGCCGGCTGCGGGTGTGCGGCGCGCTCGGCGGCCTCGTCGATCGAGCGCTCTAGCGCCGCCGCGACCTCACCTGGCACGCGCACGTCCACTGCCCGCGGCTTGCTCGGGTCTCGTCGCAGATACCCCTTCTTCTGCAGCGAGGACAGCTGGTAGGACACGCTGCTGGTGCTGGTCAGGCCAACGGCTTCACCGATCTCGCGCACGGTGGGCGGATAGCCGCGGCGTTCGACGGACTCCCTGATGACCTCGAGCACCCGGCGCTGGCGCTGAGTCAGACCCGACTCGTCCGGCGGGCCGTCCGGCAGGCCGCGCACGTTGTCCTGTTGTTCTTCCTCGCCCACCCCGCCGCCGATGCCGGTCCGCGCCGGATCCACCGCGGTGCGGGCTGCTGGCGGCGCCGTCCTCGGCGTCCTCGCCCGGCTCTTGGTCGTGTCCGTGCCTGCCACGTGGGCCTCCACCTCATCGCCTGTCCACGGGCCACCTGACGGCCCGTCGCTCAACACAGACGCTAGCCCGATGCAGCGACAGTTCCAAACACCCGTTCGAACGTGTCGCGACTTTGTCGGAGCCCTGGTGTAGACAGCAGACAGACGTCTGATCGAACGACCGTTCGATCGAAGGACCGCTGAGGAGCACCGACATGGCCGTAGTCCGCACCGCCCTCTCACTACCCGCGCCGACCCGCGCGACAAGGACGGTTCGGCTAACCCGGCGGGGTCGCGCCTTCGTCCTGCTGAGCTTGATTGCTTTACTGCTCGCGGCGTTCTCCCTTGGCCGGCAGGGCAGCTCGGCCGCGACTCACCTCACGGCACAGTCCGTTCTTCAACAGACAACCGTCGAAACGGGGGAGACGCTCTGGTCGCTGGCGCGACGAGTTGCGCCCGATAACGATCCTCGGGAGGTCGTTCAGCAGATCCGCCAGATCAACCACCTGCAGGGGAGCAGTCTGCGAGCCGGTCAGCAGCTGCTGCTTCCGCGCGCTACCTGAGCGCCACTGCCCGACCTGCGCTTCTCGGGTGTGGACAACTTTAGCGGCAAGCCCGCCGTTGTTCGTAGGTTGCGCGGGTGTCGGACGTCTCGCCCCCTGGCCTGGTCGATGTCGTGCCGCCCGAGTTGACTGCCGCCGCGGGCCCGTTGCAGCAGGCCGGTCAGTTGTTGCGCGGCCTTGCCGAGGATCGCCCGGGGCTGGAGCGACTGGCGGCGGGGAGCCCGAACCCGGCCGTGCGTCGGGCTCTGCAGGCCTACATCGAAACAGTCGAGCTCGTGGTGTGGGAGCTTGGCGGCGATGCCAACAACTTGGCCTATCTGCTCAGGCTCGCCGCCCAGGAGTACACCGCGAACGAGCGTGAGCAGCAGCGCCGATTCGCGGCCGTGACGGCGGCGCAGACGGGCCAGGGGTCCTCGTGAGTGCGTTGGGGGAGTGCCGGCCGCAGGAGGTGTTGCGGTGTGGGGCGGTGTTTGGGCAGGCGGCTGAGGTGCTGGTGTCGGCGCAGGTGGCTGCGGGCCGGTCGGCTCAGGTGCGGTGGCGGGGTCGGGCCGGGTGTGACTATCAGGCGTTGCTGACTTCGTTGAGTCGGGATCTGGGGGCGATGCGCGGCTCCTACGACGGGGCGGGCGAGGTGCTGCTGCGGTACGCCCGGGTTTTGGAGCAGGCGCGGGTGTTGGCGCATGAGGCGGATGTGTTGGGAGCGCGGGCGGACTCAGCGGGGTTCGGTGATCTGTTCGGGGCGCCGGGAATGGTCGGGCAGCTCGATCCGGGTCCGTTGCGGGTGAAGGCTGAGGCGTTGATGCGTCAGGCGCTGGAGTTGGAGGAGCAGGCCGGGTTGACCGCGGCGGCGGCGTTGGATGATCTGACCTATCGGGCACCGAAACCGCCGGCTAGGACGGGGGCGTCGAGGTTCATCGCCGATGCGGGGCAGTCTTTGACAGGTCAGGCGGCCGGGCTTGTGGTGTTGGGTGCGAACCTGGTGCGCAGCGTGCCGTTTGTAGGTGCTGATGATGAGCGGGCCAGGGCCCGGCACGACAGCATCCAGGCCGCGAAGGCAATGGCTCAGCCGTGGCTGGCAGTCGAGCAGATGCTGCACCAGATTGAAGCCGGACGGGGTGGGCTGGCCGCCGGAGCCGTCATCGGCGTCGTCGTCACCCACAAGCTCGACCTGTCGGTGCTGGCGAAGGACGCGCCGCTGTTCCAGGGTCACCAGCTGGCGAAAGGTTTTCTGCGCGGACTGCCGCAGGGTGCGCTCAGCATTGGCGACCGCGATGCCGCCTGGGTTCTGGCCCGGGAGGCCAAGGCGTTTCAGGACGAGACGGCGCGCCTGCGCCGCAGCGGGGAGCCGTTGCCCGATGACTGGCTGGACCGTCCGGTCAACCTCCAGCACCATGAGGCCCGCGGTGGTCACACGTTGCTCAAGCACGTCGGGGCCTCCACCGACCTGCTGCTCTGGCGCCTCCGTCTGGAAGGAGGCGCAGAACGCAGCACCTTTGCGGACATCAGCCAGGCGGAAACATTGGTATCAAGGACGCTTAAGACGAGGGGCGAGGCCGTCGAGAAGTTTCGTCATGCGAGTAAGGGTTCGCGCAAGAGTTTCAAAATTGCGACGGCCGAAACCAGTGCAATGGTGCTCGGCGCGAAGGGGGTGCCGCGGCCGATCAAGTCCGTCATCGTTGTACTTGCAAAGTTGGAGGACGAGCTGTTCGTGTTCTCGGCATATCTCAGTAGTAAGGACGCGAAGCCGTGATGGAAGTGCCCACCCTCGATCAAATCTGCTCTGCGTACCTAACGCAGGACTGGACCGATGAGTTCGCCTCCCCGTATGAGGCGTTCGAGGAACATCTCGTGAGCTGTGAGGACGGCGACCTGCACGGCCTGATCTCCGAGATCACCAGTCTCATGACCGAGTTGGGCAGTGAGCGGGAGCGCTTGGATCTGTTGCCGAAGGAGGGTCTGTGGCAGCGACCCGAGGGCTATGTCGATGCGTGGTTGCTTGCGGTGCGGCGGCGGGCGGAGCAGGCGCTGGCGGGTGACCATTCGCAGCCGTTGACTGATCCGAATGGTCCTGCCTACGACCAGCTCCCGCCGTTCATCGGGGGGTGGTTGCACGATGAGCAGGCCGAGCAGGTCGCCGGGCAGGTGCTGGCTGCTCATGCCGGGTATGTGCAGTTGTTGGAGCAAGCCGATGCGCCGCGCAGTGTGGTCATGCGCTCGCGCATTAGTGGCGAGCGCACGGTGCAGCTGCGCGATACCGGCGAGGTGGTGCCGGCGCCGTACGGCTGTGTAGTGCTGCACCGGCTGGTGCGGGCGCGGACGGTGTTCGTGGAGCCCGAGCGCGAGCCGGAGCCGGGGGGGTTCCCGGCGTTGGGGCTGTTCCTGGGTTCCTACCTGCGGCCGGGCTGGTGGGAGAAGTACAGCAATCCGCTAGAGGGCATCTTGGTGTTCCGGCGTGAGCAGGGGGTGGAGTTGACGGCGGCGGCGCTGATCGAGTTGCCGGTGCTGCAGGGGTATGGCCAGGAGGATGACCGCCGTGAGCTGCTGCAGCGGCTCGGGTCCTACTTCGTGCCGCGCCGGGAGGGCGAGGTCGATGCGTTCTTGTGGGCGATGCAGCAATGGCTGACCGTGGACAGCCACCACGCCCGCTGAGGCTCCTCAGCGCACGACGACGTGCAGCGTCCACAGGCGTTGCGGAATCAGGCAGCGTGGCTGCGAGTGCAGACAGGCTGCGTCCGTGGTCGTCTGGATCTCGGCTGAGCCGCTGGCCACGGCCTGGAAGTCGGCGTCCACCGGGTCAGAGCCCGGGTAACCGCCGGTGATGCGACGGCGTACGACGGTGCCCGGGTGCGAGCTGACCGGTGAGTCGTAGCTGCCGTCGGACAGGTGCACCCGCACGTGCTGACCGGTGGTAAGCCGCAGCGTCGTTCCGTGCGCGGCGTCACCCACCGCTACGCCGGGCGGCGCCGTGGCCGGCTGAGCGGCGTGCTGGGAACCACAGGCCGTACCAGCCACCGCTAATGGCACGGCGACGACGAGCAGGCAGAGGCCCGGAGCACGCGACCAGCCGGCCACGGCTCCGCTTCTGTCAGACCCCTCGGGCACGATGCCAACTATGGATCCCCGAGGGCGGCGACACGCCCGACAACGCCGCGTCCGCTGCTGGCACTTGCCACGACCGCTGGGTACCCCTACTGTCCGAGATACAACATCTGGTACTTACACGGCTGTAGTTCTCCACATCCTGTGGAGACGGGAGTCCATGGCTGTGGACAACGCCGGACGACGGAAGGACTGCCCGATCATGCGCTGCCCCTTCTGTCGGTACCCCGACTCCCGGGTCCTGGACAGCCGGGAGGTGGGGGAGGGCGACGCCATCCGTCGTCGCCGCAACTGTCCCGAGTGCGGGCGCCGGTTCACGACGATCGAGGGCACGAGCCTCGCAGTGGTCAAGCGCAGCGGCGTGATCGAGCCGTTCAGCCGCACCAAAATCGTCAGCGGTGTCCGAAAGGCGTGCCAGGGGCGACCGGTGGACGACGACGCGCTGGCACTGCTCGCCCAGCGGGTGGAGGAGGCGGTCCGCGAGGGAGGCGCCGCCGAGGTCCCCGCCCACGACGTGGGACTAGCGATCCTGGAACCCCTGCGCGAACTCGACGAGGTTGCCTACCTGCGCTTCGCGAGCGTTTACCGCGGCTTCGAGTCCCTGGCGGATTTCGAGGCCGAGATCACCGCTCTGCGCGCCTCGCGGCCGCCGGCGCACGACAGCGGGCCGCCCGGCCGGCTCGTGCCCAGCGGCTGAACCCAGCTCCCAGCACGGGTTCCCAGCCTGATTCAGGCGTCCAGACGAATGCCGCGCCACGCGCGGTTGTTGTACCTCACACAGCCCCGGAAGGAACCAGCACATGACGGAGACGGTCAGCGGAACGGCCCGGCGGGCCCGTGCGAATGCGCGGTTGAGCATCGAGCGGATCTACACCACCGCCGGCGTGCACCCCTACGACGAGACCCACTGGGAGCGCCGCGACGTCGTCATGACCAACTGGCGCGACGGCTCGATCAACTTCGAGCAGCGAGGCGTCGAGTTCCCCGAGTTCTGGTCGGTCAACGCGGCGAACATCGTCACCACCAAGTACTTCCGCGGCGCCGTCGGGGCCGACAACCGCGAGTGGTCGCTCAAGCAGCTGATCAACCGAGTCGTCGGCACCTACGTCGCCGCCGGCACCCAGCACGGCTACTTCGCCACCCCAGACGATGCCCAGCTCTTCGAGCACGAGCTGACCTGGATGCTGCTGCACCAGGTCTTCAGCTTCAACTCACCGGTCTGGTTCAACGTCGGAACGAGCGCCCCGCAGCAGGTCTCGGCGTGCTTCATCCTCGCCGTGGACGACACGATGGACGCGATCTTGAACTGGTACCGCGAGGAGGGCCTGATCTTCAAGGGCGGCTCCGGCGCGGGTCTGAACCTCTCCCGGATCCGCTCCTCCAAGGAGCTGCTCAGCTCGGGTGGCACGGCCAGCGGCCCGGTCAGCTTCATGCGCGGCGCCGACGCCTCCGCGGGAACCATCAAGAGCGGCGGCGCCACCCGGCGGGCGGCGAAGATGGTCGTGCTCGACGTCGACCACCCCGACATCGAGGAGTTCATCGAGACCAAGGCGCGCGAGGAGGACAAGATCCGCGCGCTGCGCGACGCCGGGTTCGACATGGACCTCGGCGGCAAGGACATCGTCAGCGTTCAGTACCAGAACGCAAACAACTCGGTACGGGTGAGCGATGAGTTCATGCGTGCGGTCGACCAGGCCAAGGAGTTCGCCCTGCGCGGCCGCCTTGACGGTCGCGTCATCGAAACGGTCGACGCCAAGACGCTGTGGCGCAAGCTCGCCCAGGCGGCCTGGGAGTGCGCCGACCCGGGCATCCAGTACGACGACACGATCAACGACTGGCACACCAACCCGGAAACCGGGCGGATCACCGCATCTAACCCATGTTCGGAATACCTCAGCCTGGACAACTCCTCCTGCAACCTCGCCTCGCTCAACCTCATGACCTTCCTGCGCGAGGACGGCACGTTCGAGGCCAAGAAGTTCGCCAAGTCCGTCGAGCTGATCATCACCGCGATGGACATTTCGATCTGCTTCGCCGACTTCCCGACCGAGCCGATCGCCGTCACGACCCGCGCCTACCGCCAGCTCGGCATCGGCTACGCCAACCTGGGTGCGCTGCTCATGGCTACCGGCCATGCGTACGACTCCGAAGGCGGCCGCGCCCTCGCCGGCGCGATCACCTCCCTCATGACCGGTACGGCGTACAAGCGGTCGGCCGAGCTCGCCGCGATTGTCGGGCCGTACGAGGGCTACGCCCGCAACGCCGACGCGCACAAGCGGGTCATGCGCAAGCACGCCGCGGCGAACGACGCGGTGCGGGCCGTCGGGGCAGATGACGCGCGGATCCTGCACGAGGCAACGAAGGCCTGGCAGGCCTGCCTGGCCGCTGGGGAGATCAACGGCTACCGCAACGCCCAGGCCAGTGTCATAGCACCTACAGGCACTATCGGCTTGATGATGGATTGCGACACCACGGGCCTGGAACCCGATCTCGCGCTGGTCAAGTTCAAGAAGCTGGTCGGCGGCGGCTCCATGCAGATCGTCAACCAGACCGTGCCGCGAGCGCTGCGGGCCCTGGGCTACCAGGAGGAGTCGGTCGAGGCAATCGTCGAGTTCATCGCCGAGCACGGCCACGTCGTCGACGCGCCCGGGCTCAAGCCCGAGCACTACCTCGTCTTCGACTGCGCCATGGGCGTGCGCTCGATCAGCCCGATGGGCCACGTCACGATGATGGCGGCGATCCAGCCGTTCGTGTCCGGCGCGCTGTCCAAGACGGTGAACCTGCCGGCCGAGGCGAGCGTCGAGGACGTCGAGCGGGTTTACTTCCAGGGCTGGAAGCTCGGGCTCAAGGCCCTGGCGGTCTACCGGAACAACTCCAAGGTCGGCCAGCCCCTGCAGGACAAGGAGGGCTCGACTGCGACCGAGGAGGTCGTCGTCGCCACTCGGCCGACCCGGAAGCGCTTGCCCAAGAGCCGTACGGGTCAGACGATCTCGTTCTCGATCTCCGGTGCCGAGGGCTACATGACGGCCAACGCCTACGCGGACGGCACCCTCGGCGAGGTCTTCATCAAGATGAGTAAGCAGGGGTCGACGCTGGCCGGCGTCATGGACGCGTTCTCGGTGTCCATCTCCATCGCCCTGCAGTACGGCGTACCGCTGGAGACCTACGTTGCGAAGTTCACCAACATGCGCTTCGAGCCGGCTGGTATGACCGACGACGCCGACATCCGCATCGCCCAGTCGATCATGGACTACCTGTTCCGGCGGCTGGCGCTGGACTACCTGGCGTACGACACCCGCGCGGAGCTCGGCATCTTCACCGCCGCAGAGCGGGCCGCCACTGTGGCGGGCTCGTACGGGTCGGCCGCAGCGACCCAGGAGGAGCTGGACGTCCAGGGGCTTGCCCAGTCGGTGCCGGTTGCTGCCGCCCCCGCCCCACCCCACGTCGGTTCGTCAACGGAACTGCTCGAGGCACAACAGGGATCGGTGGCCGACGCACCGCTGTGCATGGCATGCGGCGTCAAGATGCGGCCGGCCGGAAGCTGCTACGTATGCGAGAGCTGCGGCAGCACCAGTGGCTGTAGCTGATGACGAACGAAGCTGGGACGTCCCCGTGAACGACGCGGGGTATCACCGCGACGCAGGTCGGCCGCGTGCGCGACGGCTGGCTGACCCGCCTGGCGGGCGACGGGATCGGACGGCCGGTGCGCAGCGATGCCCTCGCCTGGCGGGTCCTTGACCTCGTGCCTAGGCACCTCGTCCTGAGCGTCCCCGATGTCGTCCGTCTGACCGGAAGTCAGCTCCGCTCGGCGCAGGCCGCGCTCGCCACCCTGGCCCGCGTGGGCGTGCTGGCCGGGTACACCCAGCACATGAGCCGGCCCGTCGGGCGCCCGACCCAGCTCTACGTCAGTCCCGACCTACTCGCCCTAGTGGGAAGCAGCCCGCTTCGATGACCCCTCGCTCGAGCAGGCCGTCCTCACGCGGCGAGCACGGCCTGGAGGACATCGGTCTTCATCGCGATGAAGGCCGGGTCGGTCAGGGTTGTCCGGCCTCGGTCGGCGCCGAACGGGATCGCGATGTCGCGCTCGATGCGGCAGGGCCGAGCGGTCAGCAAACCCAGCCGGTCGCCGAGCAGCAGAGCCTCATCGACATCGTGGGTGACCAGCACGGTGGTCGTGGGCCGTTCCCGTAGCAGCATCCGTACCCACTCCTGCATCCGCAGGCGGGTCTGGGCGTCCAGCGCGGCGAACGGCTCGTCGAGCAGCAGCAGCGGCGGACGGTTGATGAGGACCTGGGCGAAAGCGGCGCGCTGCCGCATCCCGCCGGACAACTGCCTGGGCAACGCGTCGGCGAACTCGCCCAGGCCGGTGACCTCGAGCATGTCGCGTACCAGAGCGTCGACGTCGTTCGCGCCGCGCTCGCGTGGCCCGAACCCGATATTGTCCGCGACGGTGAGCCACGGGAACAGCGAGGAGTTCTGCGCGACCATCCCGCGCTGCGGGGATGGCCCCATCACGGGCCGCCCGTCCACGGCCACCTGACCAACGTCGACGGTCTCGAAGCCGGCGAGGACCCGCAGCAGCGTGGACTTCCCGCAGCCGCTGGGCCCCAGCAGCGCGAGCGTCTGGCCGGCTCGGACCTGAAGGTCGAGCTCCTGCAGCACCAGAAGCGACCCGAACGACTTGCCGACCCCCCGGGCGGTCAGGACACCGCTGCCGGCGGCCTGTGCAGTCACGTCACGCTCCAGCGAAGGAAAGGACGGGTGGCCAGCCGCAGCAGGCGGTCACCGGCGAAGCCCACCACCGCGAAAATCAGAACTCCGACGATGACCTGGTCGGTGGCGCCGCTTTCCCGGGCGGCATTCATCATCGCGCCGACCCCGGTGCTGGTCCCGACCAGCTCCCCCACGATGACGCAGGTCCAGGCCAGCGTCAGGGACAGGCGCAGGCCGGTGACGATCTCCGGCAGGGCACTGGGCAGGTACACCCTTCGCCACAACCGTCCGCGAGGAGTGCCGAGCATCCGTGCGGTCTCGACCTGGGTCCTGGGCACCCGCGCGACGCTGTCCGTGGTGGCGACCACGACCGGCCACAGCGCGCCGATGAAGATCAAGATGCGGGCGGGGCGCTCGCCGATCCCGAACTCCACGATCGCCAGCGGCAGCCATGCGTACAGCGGAACGGCCCGCAAGGCGTTCGTCAACGGGTCCAGCAGCTGCGCGACGACCCTGGACAGCCCCAGGCCCAACCCGAGCAGCAGGCCTACCGCGACCGCGAGAACCCAGCTCGCCAGACACCGGGTGACGCTCGCGGCGACATGACCGGCCCCTGCGCCGGAGAAGGCGACGACCCCGGCGAGGGTGGTCGTGCTCGGACCGAAGAAGAAAGTCTCAAGGGCAGTGAAGACCTGCGCCGGGGACGGCAGGATCGACGGGGGCTGCAGCGCCAAGGTGCTCGACAGCTGCCAGCAGCCCAGCAGCACCAGGGGCGCCAACAACCCGAGCAGCCGCCGGCTGCGGCGGCCGTCCCTGCCGGCCGCCGATGCCGGTGCGGCCAGGGCAGGGGCTGCGCCCACCCCTACCAGGGCCTCGGTCGCCGTCACAGGCTCAGACTGTCCAGTACTGCTGGGCGTACAGGGCCGGGTAGTCCGGTTCCTTGGTCAGCGATCCGGTGGCGACCAGCGCCTTGCCGACCGCCTCGAACTGGGACTGTCGGTGCGCGTCAAAGCTCCACTGCGCCCCGACGTTGCTCAGGACGGCCTCGTACACCTTCTCGCTGAAGCCGTACTGGGTGACCAGCAGGTCGCGCCAGACCTTCCTGTCGTTCTGCCCGTTCGGTGTCAGGTACTCCGCGGCGCTGCGCTGCATCCGCGTCACCGCGTGACAGAGCTCGTTGTCCTTCAGGGCCGCGGGGGAGGCCCACAAGGCGGTGTTCAGATCGCCGAGCGCGGTGTCGAACACCCCGGGCAACCGCACCCCGACGCCGTCGACCACTGCCTTCGTACACGCCGGCTCACTGCCCATGAACGCCTGCACATCGCCGCGGGTCAACGCAGCGACGTGATCGGCGTACCCCAGTGGGATGCCGGTGACATCCCGTCCGAGGGTCAGGCCAGCCTTCGCCAGCAGCAATCCCAGCACCAGGACCTGCGCGCCGGGTGGCGGCACCGCGATCTTCTTTCCCTTCAGGTCCGCGATGCCTTCGACCAGACCCTTGTGGCCGATCAGGCCGAAGCCCTGTCGGGCCACCATCGCCACGACCTTGGAATGCACTCCGCCCTTGGCTTGCGACAGCATCGGGACGTACGGAGACATCAACCCGAAGTCCAACGAGCCGCCTTCCAGCCCCTGCAAGATCTCCGCGGTCGAGGTCACCGGCACCACCGAGACGGTGACGCCCGCCGGGGCGAACCGCTGCCAGTACAACATCGACGCGGCATGGTTCTTGGCGTACACGCAGGTGCGGATCGTGAGCTTGCGGCCCCCGGCCAGCCCTGGCACTGCGGACGCTGCCCCCCTAGCCGACGGGGTCGTCCTCGATCCGCCGCAAGCCGACAGTGTCAGGCCGGCGACGCCGCCGGCCGCCAGGCTCAGCAGCCGACGTCGCGACAAAGATACGTTTATGGAGTCCACGCGCGCAGACTAGATGATCGATTCCAAGCCCTCAGTGGTCGTAGGCGAGTAGCGAGCGCTTGACGGGCTGTCCAGTGTGGTCGTTGTGCCAGATCGCTGCGGTCAGGGCGAGCAGGCGTTGTACGACGCGGACG
>JAABUM010000331.1_pt1 | contig 89247 bp, 168 predicted proteins | sample 5559161 | NCBI WGS metagenome assembly JAABUM01 (sample SAMN10711868, study PRJNA513369) | rock metagenome | isolation source: Antarctica rocks | place: Antarctica: Victoria Land, Siegfried Peak nord
GAGTTCTTCAAGGTGGGCTCCCTCTCCAGATGGGTCGCATGCAAAACACCGGGTGCTGGTTGCGGCTGTGCACAGCTGCATGTTCTCATACAGTGAGGGTCTGAGGCCTGGAGAGCTGGCGGTGCGTCAATTGCATATGCACATGCGCACGGTGCACCGAATGCCTGCAGCTGCCAAGGATTCGCCATGAACAAGACCATTGCGCCCATGCAGCGATCGTGTGCTGAAGTCATGGGACAATTTAATGCAGGGGCTGAGTCTGCCGCTGGTGCGGGAGGCGCGGGGCGGGCTGTCGAGCTGGTTCTCCTCCCGCCCGCCGCCCTCCTCCATCACCGACTGCCTCGCCGCCTTCACCGCCGACGAGACGTTGCAGGCGCGTTCCTGGCTGCACTGAGTTGAACACTGCTTGAAGTCGCAAGACCGCATGAGCAACGGGCAATTTCAGCACTTGCTGCACGGAGAGCGCTCAAGATACATTCACCCCAAGCCTGTCAGATGCCGATCGAAGAGCATGCATGATTTCTGATGCTTGCTGCCGCTGGCGCAGGGCAACGAGAACGAGTACTACTCGTGCGACGAGTGCAAGGGCAAGACGGCGGCGACCATCAACATGCGCATCCACCGCTTCCCCCGCATCCTCATGCTCCACATCAAGCGCTTCAGATACGCCGGTGCGCTCTCTGACACACTCACCCCGAACAGCCTATAGTTGCGTCTTCATCAGCTGTCACCATCTGTTCAGCAGCCAGTAAATGGACGTTTCCTGTGCATGCGGCACAGTCCTAAGAAGGAGTTCCATGGAACGCTGCGCGGTGTAGACATCGACCACCGGCTCCTGCTCAGGCGCCGCCGGGCTCGCAATGTCTTGTCTCACAAACCTCAAAGTCCCACACTGCACTCCCATCGGCTGTTGTGCAGGCACGACGCGGGAGAAGCTGACGACCAATGTCGCGTTCCCGCTCAAGGGCCTGCGGCTGGGCGCCTTTGCGTCGGAGGAGGCGGGCATCGGCGGCGACAACCCCAAGGTTATTTTTCTCTTCTCTTAATTCCACCTCAATGCCCGCACGTATTTTCTGCTTGCTTGCTTGCTTGCTTGCTTTGGCTGTGCAGCGTTGATTGTTTACCGCATTGTTTGTCGCTCCCAGCCAAAGCCCCTCCACAGGCCAGCAGGCGTACTTGTGCGTCATGTGATTCCGTCCTGCCTTTTCCAGGACTCTAAGGACGCGGGACCCGAGTACGACCTGTACGCCGTCATCAACCACTCCGGCACCATGGCCGCCGGCCACTACGTCGCCACCTGCCGTGTGCCCGGTGCGCCAAAACCCTGATTGAACCTTCAGCATATTGATAAACTTGTTTAGTGATGTTCGGGGGCTCCTTTGCTGTCACTCACTCCGGCACATGGCCGCCAGCCACTACATCGTCGCCACCTGCCGCATGCCCGGTGCAGGCCCAATGCCCGGTGCAGGCCCAATGCCGTCTTTGTTGCACTTTAACCTTTTGTCTCAAGATCCCACTGGCTTCCTGCTACTGCTGAGCTCGTCCAGCTCTTGGCTTGGGCTGACATGAATGCGCCGCTGACTGTGCAGGCAGCAAGGACCAGTGGCACACCTTCAACGACGAGGCACGCATCGTATTCTGGCAACCATTTGCAAAACTCACCCTGCTAGACAGCTTCCTGCCATGCATTTGATGGTCACTGCACAGCCGCATCATGTTGCATCGTGTCGCATCATGTTGCATGGACGCTTCCCTTCGTCCTGTGGGCATAAGAGGCATTGCACTGCTGCATCCTGAAAGTTTCCTGTTTCTGACTTTGTGTAGGTGGTGGTCAAGACGCCCGCACCCGCCGTCGCGACTTCAAATGCCTACATCCTGTTCTACGTTCGGCGCGACATCTGAAACAGCAGGGCAGCAGCGGCAGCATCAGCAGCAGCGGCAGGGGAAGAGGTCGTGAATAGCAGGGCACCGCAGCTCCGATGCCAGCTGCAGCAGCAGTGACGCGCGGAGGGGTGGGCGGGCGAATTGGCCGGCCCGAATACAAACATCTGGCAGGCCCTCTTGACTGGGCAGATTCACTGAACTACAGCGGTGAAGTTTCGTTCACCTAGTTCGGCTATTTTGGGCGGGGGCTGTGTGGTCGTGCGTCCGCGGTGCTCGTCTCATCTGGCGAGCCTCCGTTCTAGGTAGCAATTTCGTTGAGCGGCTTTTGTCCATGCACGCACGGCAAGTCGGCGCCCTGCCAGGACTGACGTTCGAGAGGCTGTGCCACAGCACACCAGCGGCCTCGCTTTGGAAATTAGTGTGTACTGGCAGTTTGCATTTTTCGATTCATGTGCTCAGTTCTTGCTTATTAATCTTCCAGCGGCGGAGCATCGTCCGCAATTAGCCTGTCATCTGGCATGCCGCCGCATCCTCTGACTGATGTGTTCTGCAGCCGGAGCTGGTGGGTAAGAGAACGATTCCTGTGCTGCACGCCTAGGGAGCTGTTGTGTTGAACCTGCTTGAGCAAGCAAAAAGGGCGGCAATTGAAAAGCAGTGACGAAATAAATTCTTGGACGGTCCTCTTTCCGCACTGATCGGTTTCCGCATTCTTGCCTTGCGCACGTAGACATGGCCTAACGCTGGATTATGCGCGGTGAAGAATACCAGCTGTGATGCGAGCGCTTTTGGTTGCGCTCGGGCTGGCTTACATCTGTTTGCTCGGCACGAGTGGCGCAAGTTTCAGCACGAGCGATGCAACCGTTGCAAGCAACTTTGACGTCGGTGACCAAGTCGTTGAATCCGTCATTGAGGGCGCTTATCGCATCATTGATTCCTTAAGCGAAGCTGCGAAAGGACAACAGTCAAGGGCGGAGACGAATCTGCCGGCGCGCACAGAAGACGTTGACGGCACAGCGGCGGAGCACACGCAGGGCAAACTGGAGCCCGCCAGCGCCACAGCAGGCCTGGGAGAATCTGTGGAGTCTGAATTTCACCGTCAGCTGCTCAACTCAAGCGCCACGGCAGCCGATGCGCCACAGGAACTCGCCGAATTTGGCGGCTGCGGCACACAGGACGTGAAATGCCTCCAGGCGAACAAGCCGAGCTGCCCCGCTCGGGCTTACCAGGGTTACGCCGGCTACGTGTGCCCGTCTGGGCAAGTCTGCACCAAAGTACGCGCTCCTGTGTTGCTTGGCATTTCGCTGCTGTCGCGCATGCGCGTGGACATGCACCGGCACACACATTTTGTGTCTGTGATTATTGAGAGCGATAGCGTTTGAGTGTGACGCCGTGCCTGTGCTCGCAGCGCTCTTATTATTATTTTCAATGTTTGCCCGCCCCCTCACCGCCCCCGCCGTCTCCGCCTCCACCCCCGCCGCGCCCTCCGCCACCTCCGATGCCACCCCCACCCTCGCCTCCCCCACCCCGGCCTCCTCCCTCGCCGCCGCCGCCCAGGTGCCAGCTACTCGGGTCTTAACGCTGCCCCATGACCACCAAGGAGCAAAAGTCTACCTCAGTCACGACATGCATTTCAGCTACACAACATCTATGCCGATGGGCTGTTTACATGCGCTCATTCAGCATACCATGTCATTTCAAACGATCAGTTTTTCTTGCAGGCCGCCGCCAAGGCCGCCGCTGCCGCCGGCCCCGCCCCCGGCGCCGCCCTCGCCTCCCGCTCCTCCCTTCGGCAGCGTCGGATTCAGTTTCGACAATCAGAGAGCAGCGGCGGCATGCAGGCCCGCGTCACAGCTGCTGGTGGCGGCAGCCGCGGCGGCGACCTGCCTGCTGGTGCTGCTTCTGTAGCGGTGCCATGAGCCCAGGCATCGTCAATGGTACCAGCAGCACCATGCATGACGGTGAATATAGATGGCCGCATGGAGAAGGGAGTGATGCTGAAAACGACAGGGGGATCTGTGCGGCTGCCGAAGCATGCATCACGATGAGATAGCTATAGCTTCGGGGCTTATTTCGCTGGTGGGATTGGATTGACTGGCAATGAGTGTTGCAGGAGGGTTACAATGCCGTCGGACGCTAAGATTGCCAATTCCTCATGTTGCTGCATTTCGGCTTTGTTCCTTCGTTTTGAGCGTGCGAGCTGCGACGCTAATTCAGCCAAATATCAGTGACGGCGCTCGACGACAATGTCGTAATAATGATAAACACCAGTAACAGACGTCGAGTCGTGCTTACACTACTCCGGTGTTTCTGCGCCAGCATCCGTGCAAACGGCTGTGTCTGGGCGGCTGCTGACTGTCTCACCCCAGTGCAGCGGCTTGGATACCCACTTCTGCACAACTGCCCACTTCTGCACAGCTGCTCACACCTCTCTGTCTGCCGGCTTCGGGAGCTTTGTACGTCACTGCCTGCCAACACGACTGTGTCCTGCCATGGCATCACACTGTCCCAGTGTCCATGGCATCCGCACGCTTCCCAGTCTGCGGCACCTGCCCTGCCTGCTGTGCACCTGCCAGGGACACCAGCGCAAGCGGCAGTCAGCCCACACATAGAGGGGCAGTACTGGCGATATGGATGACCGGCAGTATCCTTGTTGGCAAGGTTCGTTCAAAGCTTCACTGCAGTAGTTGCCGATACCTGCATCGCCGCCGGCGGGCGCCGCTGCGCCGCCACCAGGCTGCTGCTGTTGGTGCTGCTGCTGCCGGGTGGCCGACTCGCCGCCGGGCGCCGCTCCATGAATATCCTCCCCGACATTGGCCAGGTCGCTCACTGGGCGCGGCTGTGGGACGCCCTCCACGTCCGGCGGCGCGTGCTTGAAGTGCGGGCCTGCCGCACAGCACACTCATCATCTGCATCAAGCTCCTTCCCTCCAAGTCATGTGCTTGCAGGTCTACCTGAAGTGGCGGCAGGGATAGGGTGTTGGGGCTATCACAGCATCTGGAGCTCATGACCGTGTTACAGGGCAGTCTGCGCTGCAGGGCTGGCCCGCGCACCGAAGTTGACGGAGAGGGAGGCGCCTGCCGCCTGCTCCGGCAGCGTGTACAGGGACACCGCCGGGTAGTGCGTCCCCTCCAGCAGCTCCCTGTCGAAAGTGCGCAAGCAATACTGGGTCACACGCTATCAGTAGTGTTTGCGCAAGACGCCTGGCTGCAAAACGTGTGTGGCATCGGGCGTGGTCCGGCGGCAGGCAGCGCACATGTTTCTAGGGGCTCCTTGCAAGGGATGGTCGGAAGTCCTCGATGCTGGGTAGTTCCAGGACGTTCTCAAGAAGTGCAGCAAGCGCCACATGGCAGGCACAGGCGCGGGCAGCACCTGTAGGCGACGTGTTGCGAGGCGCCATTGCGGGCAAAGGCGACGAGCGCGCCCGGCAGCGGCTGCGGCGGCGCCTCCGCCAGCTCGTCCACCACATACAGCCCGCCCTTGTACGTGCGCACGTCCTGCGGCGGATTTCGGCGAATTACGAGGTTTCTGCGCCTGTCTGGAATGTTTTCGTGCATATTGCCGCATCACCTGGCAGCACTTGGCATTTGCACAACTGTCGGTGTGATTCGCAAGTCGAGTCAGGCGGGCACTGCAGGACATTTGAAGCTGGCCACAGCGGCGAGGAGCGCTCGATCTGTCATGCAGGGTCTCGACAATGCTCAGCAGGGTCCAGCAGTGTGCTCCAAGCCCTGGAGGCGCACCGCACGGGTGCTCTGCAGCGGGCGGCCGCCGAGCGGCAGGTGCAGCAGGCAGCCAATGACGTCGCCCTCCCTGTAGGGCTCCCCAAACTCCTCCCGCAGCCCCTTGTGCACCTGCGCCGCATTTAGCCAGACAAGGTCAACATGCTGACTCCGAGTACATTCGACAAAACGGGACGCTATGTGGTTCAAGCGGCTTGAGCGCAATGGCGTTTCGTGACTGAGGCCGTGCAGGATGTATGGGTATGCAAGATGCAATATTCAGGTGGATTTCCTGGGGAAGTACCTTTGAGCCCTGGAGGTCCCTGTAGCCGTAGCCGTGCTGATCGTAGCCCACCTGCAGCACAGAATGAATGACATCTGGCCGTGATCCTAGGAAGCGTTGGATTTGCAGATCGAGCGTCTGCTCGGGGCTTCGGGTGACGCTGCTTGGTGTCGTGCAGGTTGCGCTCTGCGGCGAGCAGCCTCTGCAGAACAGTGCGACAACACATGTGTATTTCCTCGACAGAAGCGTCTGCCCCAGCAGCGACTTGCCGCGTGCCTGCAGCTCCGCCTTTGGCGCAGCGGCTGCTGCCTGATTCGGTGTCGAGGTAGATCCACAATCAGCAGAAGCTTCCCAGGCACAACAAAACTGTGAAATAAGGCAGCTCGCACCGGCGCCTGGAGCTCAGCCTTGCGGGTTGCCCAGCCGATGCGCGCGTGGCCCGTCGCGCCGAGATGCGTCACCCGCACCTCGTAGTACCAGGTCCCCTGGTGCGCGCCGTGCGTCGCCCTCACCTGCATCAGACAACAAAGCAGGGTCTGTGCGTACCAATGGCCAGCTTGATAGTTGCTGCTGGCGAGAGCAGAGGCAGGTACTGGTGATGCCGCCGCCGCCGGCCGATGGCATTGCAGCGCTGTGCAATGCGTGCACCAGGAACGACACCCCTTGGAGGAGGTGCAGCGCTGTGCTTATATTCAGTTCGAATGATTTCAAATCGCTTACAACGAATCAAATTATGAATCAGCAGAATTCAGGCGCGCAACATGCGGTAGCCCTTATGAGGAGGCGACGCTGAGGCGGTCCTCGCCCAGCGTCATCTGATCGCGTATATAGGCAGCATCAGTCCACTTGTGGACAGGACATCTGAGGTGCGCACCATGCGGTAGCCCTTGGAGGAGGTGACGCTGAGGCGGTCCTCGCCCAGCGTCATCTGCGGCGCTTTGTCCACCTTGCTCAGCATCACCGGCCGCCAGCCCTCCTGCGGGTCCAGGACACCGTGTTGCATTGACGAATGACCAGCTGACAGGCTCAGCGACAGGCCCTGGGGTTGTCGTCCCGCTCTTGACACAAGCAGTCACTGCGAGCCCCTGCCGATCGAACGCCTCGCTGCTGGCTGAATCTGCCGTTGCAGTCGAGACTGAGTCTGCCAGGGCAACCATCGGCTCGGAACCAATGACAATGCATATAAACCTGGAATCTGATCAGTCACCCGCAGGACTGCAGAGTTGGGCACCAGCGGTGGACCGCAACGAGGTCCTGCTGCTGCGCCTCGGCCGCGTTGTTGCAGTCAAACCTGGCTGTCAGAGATATTATTGGATTCCGGTTGATGGATACAGACGTCTTCCTGAATCCAGTCACCTGCAGGATCTCGGAGTTGGGTGCCAGGGGTGAGACCGCTACGAGGTCCTGCGGCGCCGGCTCCGCCGCGACGCTGCCGCTGGCGCTGCTGTTGCCGCCGCGCCGCCCCTTCTTCCCCTTCTTCGTCCTCCGCGGCGGCCCGCCGTCCACGGCGGCGTCCGCCGGCGCCTTTCGCTTCTGCGAGTCCGTTACCTCTGTCGCATCTGCGGCATGATTCGCCTTCATGCGCGGTCGCTCGCATAAAATGTCGGCCCTGCGCGTCACACTCTATGCATGGGCAAATCCGCCATGCCGAGCATGAGAAGCTCGCCTGATGCTGGTGCCGACGGCGTCTCTGATCCCTGCCCGAGGCCTGCCATGCTGCGCCTGAGTGTCGTTCAGCTAAGGATCCTTGTTGCCGGGGGCTTGATGCTTCCGAATCAGAGTGCGAAAGCGCTGCCGCGGCGACAGTGGCCTTTTCAATATTCGACGGGCAGCAGGTGCTTTTCAAGGATGGCAGCTCGAGTTCAGCTTACAGATGACAAATACAAGAAGGACACAGCTTCGGCTGCAGCAGGTGCAGTTGAAAGCGTGCACTCGAGTTTGAGCACAATCTCCGCGTCTAGATCGACTATGCGGTGCGGGAATGTGCAGATGATCGAAAGACTCTTCGGATCACTTAGGTGCAAAACTGTGCTGCGTTGAGAATGCAATCTGGTGCCGGAGTTCACACTTGATGAGCATGCACAGCGATCAGTCTCGAAAATGACCCATAGGCATCACAATCATCTTTGGCAAAGCTCGACTGCGTTCCAAGATCACAAAGGCATAGATCATCCGCCTTCCATCTGCAGAATCTGGACGACTTGCGCATAACAATTCCAATTTCCGATCACCAGCTGCGCGGCATCTGAAATAGCCTGGTGCCAAAGCTGGAAAGCATTATAATACTCTGGTGCTGGAGATGCAGCTGAAGCTTCAGCAGACGACAGCCTCTCGCAAGCTGCTGCAGGACGTCAACACATCATGTGACCTTGACAAGGCATGTAAAGGCAACAACCCAATTGCGGCATGCGGCGAGTGACATGCTGTCAAGATGGTTCCACCAGGACACGCTAACCGTTGTGAATTTGGAACGTATATTTGTCTGCTGTGCTTGCTGCAGGATCTCAGGGCAGAAGCCGTGGGATGGGCCGGCAAAGACGCTGTCCCTTGGCAGCTTTTGGAGCAGTTGTGTCGCACAGTCAGGTCAGTCCGGATACTGCTGGCTGATGTTACATCCTTGAAGGCATGCTGCTGTCCCACACAGCCGCCGACCAGCATCGCGCATTCATAAACTCTGCACCGCGCAGCCATCCCTGTGCACAGCTGTGCTGCCCAGCGGCAATCCCCTACCCAGCACGGCAAACCAGTTGCCTCAACCCTGCGGGCGCAGGAGCAGCCGGCCACAAGAAGACGGCGGACCCTGGCTGCACAAGGTGGCGGCGGGCGGAGGCCTGGCGCTCGCGCCGCCGCCGCCGCGGAAACGGACCCCGGAGACGGAGGCCCGGCTGGCGCAGCTGCAGCGGCGCTTTGATGAGAAGCAGTACGCTGACATGGTGGCCGATATCACTGTGGAGGTGGGCTGGCCCGCTGTGATGCCTTGCAAGGTCCACGCCGTCATGCCTGCCAGCCTCCGTAGACTTGTGCGTCTCACGTACATCTCTGGGAAATTGGCTGGCGGGAGGGAGCCAGCAGTCCCCTCATCACCTTGGTCGGGCCTGGCCATTGTGGCCATGGGGTGCCACTCAGTCACGTAACAGCTTGACGCAAGGTTCCCAGATGTGAGAAAAGGCGACGCTGAAAGCTCTTCACTCGCTGTGTCTCAGGAGCGGCAGGCGCGGGAGCAGGCGGAGGGCGGCTTCGGCACCTTCCGGCAGCAAATGTCCTTTGGCGTGCACGTGGTCGTCATGATGGGCGCATTCTACGCCATGGGACACGTCGCCGGCGGCGCGCTGGGCTCCAAACCCGCCTTTGTGAGGATCCTACTAAACCTGTTTCAATGTGCAGTTTGCTCCTGCGCCTGGGCCATGTCGCCGGCGGCGCGCTGGGCTCCAAGCCTGCCTTCGCGAGAACCCAAAACCCTCTCATCACCCGATGTGCTTCCACATGCATCATGATGGGCCGCATCACTGGCAGAGGGCGGGGCCACCCCAACCCCTTCCCGCCGTGCTGTGCATCTTAGCAATTTTCTCTCAACTTTCTGACAGCTTCGGGCTGATGTAAGCAACGAGGCTGAAGCATGCAGAAGCGCAGCAGAACACCTTTTGAAACCCGTTATGACAGGATCCTGCATTCGACTGGCTTGAGAGATGCTCATGTCTGTGCAGAAAATGGTGGGTGGGCTGGTGGGGCTCAGCATCGCCATGCTGCTGGAGACGCTGCTGCTCATCCTGCGCACCAGCTTCCCGCCAGAGCTGGCAATCGAGAAACGCCATCGGCAGCAGTATCAGGCGCAGCGGCGAGGACAGCCGCAGCAGCAGCAGCAGCCGGGGCGCATCGCCATCGAGCGCAGCTCGCCGGTTGCAGCAGCAGCAGCTGAAAAGAAACAGCAATAAGCATGTGCCAAAGTTGCTGGCGTGTCGCCCAAGCTCATTGTTTGTTTGTTTGTTTGTATATGCTTGGTTCGTGTCTTAGAACGCGCCTTTGCAAGACCTCGTGCAGTGCCACAATCATCTTTCGGTCTTTCCAACCATGCTGCGCTGACCTAGCACCTAAATACGTTCGTCTGGCTTTGCACTGCCACAGAGCCGTCTTTCCGCTGACAACCAACCGACAAGGTATCCTGAAAGTCGTATCATAGCAACATGAAACCCATGCAACATCGCTACCTCACCAAAAGGATTGTCCGTGGCTGACCGCACGGCAACATCACGATGATCACCTGCAAATGCGGGTGTAGGTGACCTAAAAACGTCCACTCTCTCAACAAGACCTGACCCGTGCCAAACCAGAGCTGCTTCCTGTTTGTCTTCCCGCAGCAGTGGCGGTAGCATCTGGCGGCTCTCAGCGCGGGCGGTGGCGCGCCCACGCTGGCACTTCATCCTGCCATGCGCCTGCGCCGCCGCCACCGCCGCCGTCGCCGCTGCCGCTGCTGTCCGTCTCCCAGTCGGTGTCGCTGCCCGCCATGCCCTGGCGAACAACACCAAATGACGTGTCGCTCTTGCCCGGAATCCATGGCGGACTGAGGACGAATGTTGCCGCATGCCGCACGCAGCACGCGCCAGTAGATATGTTTCAGGGACCAGACCCTAACAGACTGCAACATGTGCAGGAAAGCAGCGTAGAAGGCTCACCTGCTCCTCGTAGTAGCGTGGCATGCCGTCGGAGCCCTCCTCATCGGACAGACCACCTTCGGAGGCGCCGCCATCTGATGCTGCGCAACACCAGTGGGTAGGTCAAGACTGAGGTGACTCATATCAGCGTTGGCTGCATGACGCTCGCAGAACAAAAGCATCCAGCGCATCCCATGCACAAGCAATCCTCCTCGAGGTCGGCCACCAGGAGCGGGCAGAGAGCGGGCGCCAGGCGCATCGCCAGAAAGCACCTCTCTACAGCAGGTGTCCAGTCCGGAAGTTGTCTCAGGAGCATTGTGGCGGCAGCGCACCTGCGTAGTCCGGCGGCGCGTCCGCAAACAGCACCTCAGCGGCGTCCTCCAGCGACGCTGCATCGCTCTCGTCGCCCATCGATTCGTCGCCACCCGCCGCCGAGTCGGAATCCGAGTCGTCGGAGGCGGCTACGATGGAGTCATCTTCGTCCTCGTCAGCGTCATCCCCCTCAGAGTCCTCCTCATCGTCTACCGCGGCGTCATCCCCATCAGAATCGTCGTCCTGCCAAGCAGCAGAATATCCGTGGATACATCATGGATAAATTTGTTCTAAACGAGGATTGCATTTCCCGCCAGAGTCTTCCTCGTCGTCCACCGCGGCGTCGACGCCGTCTGAGTCGTCGTCCTGCCGCAAGTAAAGCAGTAACGAGCGTCATCATATCAAACTCTCGACTTTGGCAGCGATTGCAAGAGCCCACTGCGGTGGACTGTTCAGAAGACATCAGTTTGAGAAAAGGACGAGACGGGGTGGTCGCCTGCGCAGAGGGGCAAATCGCAAGACGAGCTGCAGTACAGGCAGACAGCTGTTTCATAGGGGCAGACGGCGGACCAGGGCGGGGTGCCGGCCGATCTCGTACACGCGCACGGCGGAGGTGGCGCCCTCGCCGCCCTCTGCCGTCACTGCCGCCAGGTAGCTGTCGCCGCCATCGACGGCGATGCTGCGGGGCAGCACATGAGCGCTCGTAGTGGGTTTGACTCAAAAAGTTGCAATGCCACAAACGGGCATGCACCACAGCAGAAGCCACAGCAGATCACTGCGCCCGTAATCGTGATGTGCGGCTGACCTTGCATCCAGCAGCAGAGGACCTTGACAGTGCAGCACAGGACCAAGTATGCATGCAACAAAGTAAACAGTATACATCAAGCGACAAACCTGAGCACGGCGCGGCCGTCGGCTTCGGTGGTGGCGATCTCCGAGTAGTCGCGCGCGTCGACGGCCCGGAACGCGATGTGCAGCGGGTGCCGCGCCCGCCGCGCACTCAGCTCGACGTCTGCACGTCCGAGAGAACTGGGCGACATCAGTGCCGCCGTCACCTTTGCAGATATCATACAACCATCATCAGAAAACATGTATCTACACTTACAGCAGCGCAGCCGCCTGCCTTCCATATGGTATGGCACCGTATTGGAGGCCTGTCGTCATGGCTGTCCATGGCTGTTCATGCAGAGCAGAACCAAGCCACAGTTGAGGCTCATTTACATGACCCATCGAGATCCGCGAAAGCCAGAATGCAGGAGGAACCGCACCCAAGTCGTCGAACAAGCGGCGCTGCGCGGCGTAGATGACGTCGGAGGCGGCGCGCGCAAAGACGGGCGTCGCGCCGTCCAGCGCCGGCGCCGAGCGCGCCAGCCGCCGCGTCCGCAGGTCCCACACCTCGCTGTTGATCAGCACCTCCAGCCCTGTGGCGATATAAAACTCATGTCAAATCCACTGCTATACTTCACAAGCATGCAGGCGGGGCCGATCGACGTGTGCCAGGGGCGCAGCCCAGCCTGCGGTGTGCTGCCGCTTACAAACTAACTTCGTCAACACAGACGACAAGGGGAATCGCAGGGCAAAAGCGGGGTGTAGTGAATCAACGGGAAAATGCGGCGCACCGGCGGGGTGGAAGAAGCCGGTGGCGAAGCCGGTGAAGGAGTCGAAGCGATGCACGGCGCGCGGAGCGCGCACATCCCACAGCTGGTCGCCCCACATCAGCGTCCAGTCCTCCACTGGCGAGAACACCGCATAGTCGCGGCAGCACCTGCGGCGGCGGAGGAGAAGGGATGGCCATCAGCAAATGAGTGAGACCAGTCGTCGTGGCTGTGCCCCCAGGGCAAGCAGCAGCTTGGAGGAATGCTGAGGAATGCTGACAGAGTGGAATGCTAACAGGAGTGTTGTGAGCGAGCGGTAGGCTGGGGAGCCAATCCCATAAAACAGTGCTAAGCCTGGCAGCCCACAGATACAGCCTGCAAGCTGCTGCCAGGCATGCGGCGGACGACGACAGGTTGGACAAGGGGGGAGGAAGAGGGCAGGAGCACAACACACCGCTGGGCACGCTCGCCGCCGCCACCAATGGTCTCTGACATGTCCTCCAGCTGCGTCACCACCGACCCCGTGACCGCATCGAAGATGGATGCCCGCCTGCGGTGGGGTTTGGCTAGAGTTTAACAGCATGCAGGTGAGACTGAGCGGTGGCGGAGGTCCAGGTGATGGGTGCTGACATCGCCCTACTCAGCTCTCTGTTGTGGTGTACAGCATCGTCAAGTGAGCTTTACATGGGAGATGTCAGTCAGCGGTCGGGTTAAGGGGCCGGGACTTTGGTTCTCGCAGACCTGCTGTAGGAGGCCACGGCGGCGATCTGGGTGCCCAGGCGGTTGAAGTGGCCGGCGCGGAATCCGGTGAGCTGGAATGTCGGCGGCTTTGACAGGTCCAGCCCATCCCACAGCTTCACGTCCTGCCGCAACAGGGAAAATCATTTGAACAAGTGTTGAATAAGCGTTTAGATAGAGCAGCCTTTGCCCAGCTGCGATTTGCCCTGCTGTGGGCAGCCAAACTCGTGAAGGATGAAGATGCACTCGGCAGACATTTCAGTTGTGCTTGCCAGCCCGAGGCAGCACCTGCCGCGAGGAGGACAGCAGCACGGTGGCGGCGCCGCCGGCGCCGGCGCGCGTCTGCAGCAGGTTGACGGGCGAGGCGTGGGGCTCAGTGCCGCACCCCGCCAGCTCCCCGCTCGCCAGGTCGTACAGCCGCACCTAGAAACGCAATTTCAGCAGTTGTTTTGGATGTGTATGTGGGACTCACGCAGGCAAATTGGTGCATGGTGTTGGTGGAAAGACTCGACGTGTTGACACAGCAATTCACGCACAATCCATCAGCAAGGGCGCGCAGCCGCACCTCGCCCGAGTGCATGCCCACCGCCAGCAGCTCGCCGCGGTCTACAAACGCCGCGCACTTGAACACCGACAGGTGCTCATTGCGCAGGCTCCGCACCATCCTGCGAGAAAGGAGAAAAGCAAACACTTGCTGGCACGAGTGCAGGATAGAAGCACAGCAGCCTTGCCATAGGTCTTGTCCAGGCCTGCAGATGTGCTAGTCTGGTATAATGTACGGCACTGCAGTAGTCACAGAGGGTGGGTACCTGTAGCGGGAGTGGATGAGGTGCCGCTGCAGGCGGCGGCCGCCGGCGCCGCCGTGCGGCCCCGCCGTCTGCCGGCGCAGCAGCCGCAGCGCCGCATTTGCCGGTGCCTGCTCACTCCTGCTGGCCTGCAGCAGTAGATGAGACTCATGTGAACTTGGCTCCTTTGAATGTGATGAACGAGTTCGGCATCACCATCTCGGCAAAAACACATCCAGGTGCAGGGCGGCGGCAGTTGGGCATCACTTGAGCAGCATAAGTTGCTTCAGCATTGGAGCCAAAAGTGTTACCTCAGGCAGCACATGCGGCTCCAGCAGCGAGATAGGCGCGAGCGTCGATATGGGGTTCGCCGCTGCCGCGCATGCCGCCTCGTGTTGCGCCCGCAGATGCGCCATGACCATGCCGTGCAGGCGGCTGGCCGCTGCACCTTCCGCCTGCCCTGCGCTGCCGCCGCCGCCAGCAAAAGGCGTGGCTGATGACTCCATCATGCTGCTGGCGGCCGGGCCGTTGGTGGGACTGCCTGCGCGGTGCTGCCGTGCTGGCCTGCTGGGCAGCTTCGCCAGGAGGCTGCTCATGAAAACGGGCCGCGCGGCAGGCGCCTCCGTCGCAGGCGTGGGCGATAGGCGGTTGAGCCACGCTGCGTCTCCAGAGGCCACCCTTGCAGCGGTCTGGGGCATTGCGGCTGTCTGCACTGTGCTGCGAGGTGGCGGCAGCGGCAACTGTCGAGGTGGCCGAGGGGCACCCGCCGCCGAGCCAGGCGACTGTGGGCTGATGGAGCGCTGTGGCGCCACCTGCAATCCGCCGCCGCTGCCGCCGCCAACCTCCAGTGAGGAAGCCGAGGCGCCTGACGCTGCCAGCGCGGCCTGCAGGCCCCTTGCCACGCTCAGGCGCCGCCGCTTGGCGGGCGGCGAACCATCGCCGCCTGCCACGCCGCTGCCATCCCTTCCCGCTGCCTGCGGCGGGTCGCCCGCCTCGTCCGCCGCATGCACCGCCGCTGCCACGCCCGCAGCAGGAGCCTTGGCTGGAAGAGCCTCCGCCACCGCCGCATCCGCCAGCTGCTCCGCCGGGCGCCGGCGGCTGGTGCCGGTAGATGCCGGCGATGGCGTAAGTCGCGCCTCGCCTGTCAGCGTGTCGGCGCTGGCGTCCAGGCCACTGGCCCGCAGGTGCTCCGCGATGAGCTGTAATAATTCAGCGGGCTGGTAGGCCAGAGGCGTAGCGGCGGCGGCGGCGGCGCGCTCCAGCGCCTGCAGCGCATTTGCCGGGGCGCCGCCGCTGGGCATAACCGCGAGGGTCGCCGAGCCCACACTGGTACCTATGCGTGCAACCGTCGGAGCGTCAGGCGCCCTGCACAGCGACGATGCGCCAACAGCAAAAATGACGGCAGGTGAGCAGCAGCTCAAACATGCCGTATTCTGGCCACCAGCACTGTCAGGCCTTGACAGAAAACAAGAATGATGGCTCATATACGACACATAGGAGCTGGGCTCAACAGCCATGCCTGCTGCTGTGGTGGCCGCAATGAGCTGCAGCGCGAGCTCGTTGTAGTAGGAGTGCCAGTTGGTGTGCGGCGGCGGCGGCGCGGCAGACGCGTCTGCCGCCGACACTGCCATGCGGTGCAGGCTGCCGCCGCCCGCGCCCTGGTGCAGCGACTCCGCCAGCGTCCTGCCAACCTGCCATGGGAAATGCAGAGCGGACACTGAGAGTTGTTCACAAGCAGTATTGAGGCGCATTTCACAAGAAACGCCAAACTACAACACCTAAGAACTCCTGCCCCTGGTGACAGACGACCTGGCTGCATAGCTCCAACTAGATCACCATCACGGGCTCTGTTGCATTCTCGTGTGCTTGCAACTTCGGCTAAGAGGATACCTGCAAGGTGCCCAGGATGCTTCGCATGGCAGGATCGCATGCGAGGCCCTGCAGGCATCGGCACGCCAGCGCCCGTACGCGGAAGGGGTGGAACCCCGAAGACGCACCGCCGCCCGACCGTCCACACAGCAGCGTCAGCAGCACCTGACCAGGAGGCATGTGCACATTCACAGACGTCTCACAGCCACCACTGCTCTCAAGAGGAGTGATGAATTGCAGGCTACAGGCGTCACGGCAAAGCATGCAGCTGCCTGTGGCTGTGAGCTACCTTGATGCCGTTGGCCGCTCGCATGGCCTTGCGTCCGAACGCCAGGGTCGCCTCCAGATACGCTGGCAGTGTGTCATGGCGCTCCTGGACGCAAAAAGGAACGTTTTGGGCATAAGTGCCTGGACGCGCAACAGTATATATTGCAAGAGCCATTTTCTGCCCAGCTCCCACCCCTCGCGCAGAGGTAACCTGCTAGCTAGATTGCAGAATAGGATCTACATCCGAATTGACAGGCCGGCAGACAACACCAGGGCAAGGTTGAGCACGGGCAGTACCGCCACAGGATGCCGCGGCATTGTCGAAAGCCAGACGCCAGGGCTGACGGGTCGCGAGGGCGCTGGCAAGTTGCCCGCGGCCGGCAGCAATGGCTCCAGCGCCGCCGGCGGCAGCAGGCAGTTGCCCAGGACGACAAGCCCCGCTGCCATGACCTGCACATGACACACAAAATCCGTCAACACGAGATAGCACACTGCTTGGCACTTGCTTTCCCCTTTGTGCGGCTAGGATTTCGAGCGTGAGGGTGCGGTTCTGCAATGGAACGGAGAGACTGAAAGCGGCAGAGCGCATGCACCTCGGGATTGCCCATGAAGGTGTGCCCGGCGGCGGCGCCCAGCAGGATGGAGATGCCCATGCGCGAGCGGCGCATGCGGGCGCCCAGGATGGGGCGTCGCGTTGCCGGCACCAGCGTCACCACCGCCAGCACATCCAACGCATACATTGCCATCTCTGTGAAAAACCTGTGATGACGAACGCAAATCAGATCGATAGACACTGAGCTGGAATTGCAGGTGGCATCCTGCAGCATTGCCTGTTTCCAGGATATCAAGCGGAGTTTGGCACTGTGACAATCAGTCAGAGCCAGGGAGAGACTCTGCACACGGTTACGCATGCTTCAACCCAGGTGACACGGACTTCAAACCCACCGCTCGCCGGGCGAGGCCTGGATGAGGTCCAGCATGAGCGCCGGGCCCTCGCACACCATGAAGTCGTCCAGCACCGGCCAGCGTGCACCCGCAAACGCCTCTGCCAGCCGCCGCTCGGCGCCCAGGGCGTACACCACACGGTCGAAGGCGCCCTGCCCCACCTCCACGGGCCGGTGCGCGGCTGCCGACTGTGCCTTGTGATGATTGATTATAAGCCCAAGGCTGCTGTGGGCCCGCGAGTGGTCACCAAGCAGAGGTGGAGGATCTGAACAGCGCAGGAACTTGGTTGGTTGCACGATTTATAACAGCCAACTCAATCGGACCCCACCTGCTTGGGGGCGCAGGCGCCGGCGACGCGGCGCTGCAGCGACGCCACGTGCAGGACGAGGTGCATGCGGAAGTAGTGGCTCAGCGTGTCGGCGATGTGGTAGCCCAGCTGCCGCTCCGCGCGCACGTCCCCGGCCCCCTCCGTCCGCCGCAGCGCGTGCAGTGTCGTGTGCAGCAGGCTCATCAGCTTCCGCAGGCCGCCCTGCATTAGCAGCGACGATCAATTGTCAATTCTTCTTCGACGGAGCAAAAAATTGCATAGGTACACTGCATATATACACCAAGTGCAGCAGTGTCGAATGTCTAGAGAGCCTCGAGCGACCAGAGCATAAGATTTTGAAGCTTTGAAGCACAAGGTCGAAATCACAACCGAAAGGCTCAGCCTGGCTTTGTACTTGACACAGCAGCCTGCCACATCAGGCCACTGACCTGGGCGTCAAAGGCTGTCAGCAGGGCTGGAAAGTGCAGGGCGTTGCTGAAGAACAGCGAAGCGTTCTTGCGCGCGTTGTTGCTGCCGGTCTCCAGGATCTTTAGGCCCGCAGCCGCCAGCTGGGAGGCACAGCCAGCCGCCAGACGCTCGAAGGGGAGCGGCGCCGCCGATAGCGCAAACATGATCTGCGAGAGGCCATCTGCACGGGCAGAGTATGTAGCAGCGTCCATTGAGCAACCTGTTGAGCAATTGCTGTGCCGAACAGCCAGCAACGTGATAAGCGCGCATGGTCGAGACCGGGACCATGCCGCTGCGCTGCCAGGGTGCTTTGCACAAGCAGCCTCGCACCGTGCTGTGTGGCTCGCCGGCCAGTCTCTTCCAAAAGAGACGGAGGATGCCCACATTGTGTGAGGTCTACACAACGTCTGTGCTTGCCTGCGGTGTGCAAAGTGATGGGCACAGCCAGCACACGCTGCAGGCGCGGGTCCGCCTCAGCGAGCACCTCCGCCACGCGGCGGTGCGCCAGCAGCGCGCCCATGCAGCACAGCACCTCCGCACTGCGTATTGGCCCCATGTCCCGCCCCAGCAGCTGCAGGCACGCCTGTACAGTGTGCTCCTGCACATGTGCAAGGCGCCTGTCACGCAGGCGTTGTCACTGGCCTCAGGCGCTGCCACAGGGTTGCTATTTGAAGAGTTGCAGGCTCACGATGGGGTCTGATGTTTCACTTTGATGCGATCATATGCAGCCTGCAGCTGCTACGAAAGAGAGAAAAACAGGAGACAAACCTGAACCTCCATATTCGGCACATACGGACTGCCTGCTGCACACTTGTGTCGTACAAGCAAAGACCCGGCTGCCGAGAGCAGCAAATGAAAGCAGTCTAGCAGAATGTGACGTGTGAGCCGGTCCAACAAAGCCCAGAGCAGCAAATGGTCCCGACCGGAATTGCACCCTCTCCCAGATGTCGGAAAGCTCGAGGAGTGGTCGCATCATTTTGCAAAGCAGAAGCTCGGCCCAGACTCACTTGGAGGAGCGGTCCGAGGCACTCCAGGTAGTCGCCGAGGTGCGTCAGCGCTGCAACGACGTTCTGCCGCCGCAGCTCCCGCATCTGCTCCGCTGCCGCCGCCAGGCTGCCGCTGCCGCCAGCCGCGGTGGCGTCGAAGGCCTGGGCAGCCACGACCAATGGACTGCCGCTGACGCAGCGGCGCAGGTAGCGCATGAGGCTGGACGGCACGTCAGATCGCACAAAGACCTGCAATGCCGTGAAGACATGAGGATAACGCCAGTCTTGCTACTTCCCATGACAGGTATTCACATGCCTGCGCCATCAAGCAGGGGTCAGACTGCAAAGCTTGCACTAATTAAACATGTCGCTGGTGGACAGCGGAGACGTCTGAAGAAAGTGAGCAACGTGAGTTCGTGTAGAGCTTATGCTTCAGTGCCATTCACAATTGCCGCATGCAGGAAGCGGCTGACCTGCGAAGTCTGGGGGTCCTCGATCATGGCAGCCAGCACGCCAGTGGCGTAGGTCGCCTGTGCTTCCAGCAGGAAAGCCCTCACAGTGGCCGGCGGGGCGTCGCACCTGCGGCATGATCAGAAGACAGGCTGTCAGAAGCAGGCATTGAAGGCAGATGCTCCTTGCTGCTTCGCATGGCCAGTGCGGCACAGGACAAATCTGGCATGGGAACATCTGGAGAAATTGCTTTCCCAAAATTTTCAAGGCGGCAGCGTCATTAACAGGTAGATTGCACAAGCACCATTCCAGAAGTTGGGGCGCCAGCAAGAAGCTCACTGGACGGCAGGCGGCTTGTTGTCGTCGACCAGCACCCAGGCCTTGACGGCGTCCTCCAGGGTGGTACCCCGCAGCGGCACGCTCGTCACCTCCGGGCCCGCGGCCGCCGCCGCCAGCATCAGGCGCAGGCCCGCGACGCAGCCCGCCAGCTGCGCGTCGCCTTCCACACCCTCCGGCGGCGGCCGCGTCACCAGCAGCGCCTGAAGATAGAGTGCCTATCGCTGTCAGAAAAAGCCCCCGTCCCGATGCACTCTGGCCCGATGTTGGACAGCCTCATCACCTGCATAGCGGACGCACCCAGTGATCATGCAGGGTACATGAAACCCTACAAAGGTAGTGTCAGGGGCCGACCTGCATGGCGGCGCCAAAGGCCTCGGACTGGTTCCGGATGACGAGCAGCAGCTTGCCAATGGGGTGGTGCGGCCGCTGCGCCGGGCGCGACGGCGCGTCGCCCACCGCCATCTTGAAGCGCTCTTCTGTCTCCTCCAGCAGCGCCGCCAGCTGGTTTGCGGCGACAACCCGCGCCTTGGCGTCGGCGCCATGCCGCAGTGTGCCCAGCAGGTCGGTTGCGCACTGCACATTGCGATTGCCCATTGAGGCTTCGTTGTGCATTTGCAGATGCTGGAGTGATGCTATTGATTCGTTGAAAGATGCATTGATTTGCTGCTGAGCGTCTCGCGCAACTGGCGGCAACATGGCAGGTGCCCGGGTGAGTGCTGCATGGGCGCGCCCCCCACCGCCGCTGCTGGCACAGCTGACACAGCAGGCAAAGCCAGGCCAAGCCTCAGTGGCGATGCGTCTGTTCTCCCGTAGCATTGACGCCTGCACACTTTCTGCAGAGCTTGGCCGCCGAGCAGGCGCTGCCACAGCAGGCTTTGAGATGAATGGGGAGTGGCATCCTGGGACCCCGATCATCGGACGGTTCCACGATCGGGTGTCGCGCCCGATCGCTTCGCAGGCTCGACGGTGAGCCCAGCGCCTCAAAATCTTGCGATATACTGCAAAGGGTTGCTACGGTCGCTTTCGCGCCGATTGTTTTCGCAAAGCAGGCCACACAATCGCCTGTGCCGTGAAAGTTTCGACACCAGCTGTCGGTCTCTCGACTGCTGAGAGCTAGGCAACGTTGCGGGCCACGAGTGGGCGCCGCTGGCGCACTGAAAGCCTTTCTGTTAATCTGTATGATGTTTTGATTGCGGTCGTCGCGCCCATGGCGCTAAGATCGCTCGTGCTGGGTCTGTTTTCCTCTTGGGACTTCGTTTACGGAAGCCAGCAACAGGTGCAGCACACCGGCACGGTCGCGGGTCCCGCGGCGTCGTGGCACAGGGGCAGCAGCTCCATATTCATGCCGCCTCGGGGCAAAAGAGTCCCGCAGGCTGCTCCGAGCGGGCGCAGCCCCGTGCTCCAAAGGCCTGCAACAGGGGTCAAGTGGCGAGTACATCGAGTAGTTGACGCAATGCAGCACCAGAAGGATGCTACAGATCAGTTTGCGCTCGACCTGCGGCAAAGTGCACGCTGGTTCGCCCAGGCTGCCTCTCTTCTCGTGCAGCAGAGGTGCAAGTGGGACTCTGTATGAGGACAAGGGGACAACCGTGGCTGAATGGAGCCCACCTGTGCGTGATGCTTCCCAAGGCCCCCAAGATTGTCACAAGGTGGCAGCAGACCCTTGACAACGGGCAGCTGCTGGCAGGGATGCGGCCACGAGTTCGGGCTTGGTGAAGCGCCAACTCCGCCCCGCCGCGCGCTCGGAATCAGCAGCTGTGACGCGGACTCAATGCCATGCCCGCCGCTTGCTGCAACTAAGTACTGGACTGCAAGCAAGAAGGGCTGCCCCACACTGCAAGGGTGCGATCTAAGGTCAATTAAACGGGGTAGGGTTGGCAGGTAACCGGTAACTTAGGTTACCCTAACCGAAGTAACCGCGGTTACCCAACCGAGGGTTTTCAGCTTAACATGACGTCACGAGCGACACGCCTGCTGTGTAGCAGCGGCATTTTGGCGAAGCCAGCTGATCTTGATTGCTGAGGTTTGAAAGCATTGTTGTGAGAGTCGTACTGGCAGCCGGGCTGTAGCGCCACTCTTGCGACATTCATATCTTAGTAATTTCCATCAAATTGACCAAAGCACGCTCATCGAATTTGAGCCATTCATACTGTTTTGGGGGTTATAATCATCTGGTCTGTGATTTCTGGCGCGTTCTCCGTCAGCTGGCTGTCTCGGTCGGGCTGACGCTTCCTGTGTGTGTCAGCGGCGAGGCCGTGGACCGCAATTTCCCTGGTGCAGCGCCAGCGTCCTGCAGCAGCGAGGCAGTCATCTGGCAGAATGGTGAAGGAGACGGTGAAGCTCATCAGTGCCGACGGCTTCGAGTTCCTCATCGACTACAAAGCCGCCTGCGTCTCGGCCACCGTGAAAAACATGCTCAGCTCGCAGGGTGCGGCAAGAGTTTGTGGCAACTCGCATGTGCCTGTCTCTGCACGTTGCGGCTCCCTTGCACCCCGCTTCACCCCATCGTTCCTGTGCTGCACCGTTGTGGCGCATGCCGGTTGTGGCATGCCAACAGTGTGCGTGTCTGTAGAAAGTTTGCTTTTTTGGCAATTCAGGCAGCTTCACGGAGACAGAGCTGGGCGAAGTGAGGTTCCCGGAGATCTCTACGCCCATACTAGAGAAAGTGTGCCAGTACTGCTACTACAAGCTGCGATGGGCCAACGCGTGAGCATCTTCTGCCATTGCCATGGCCGCTGGCGTGCTTTTAATCGATTCTTGTGATGACCTCAATTTTGAATATGTTGCGCATGAAGCACACACTGCATCAGGTGTCAGCTCCAAGTTTGTTTGTCTCTGTGTGCAGGCCCAGCAAGGACATTCCGGAGTTCAAGGTGGCGCCGGAGATTGCGCTGGAGCTGCTGATGGCCGCCAACTACCTGGACATGTAGACAACAGGTTCCCCACAGCGAGGCTGCAGCGAGTCCTGCAGCGTTGCAGCGGCCCATGAGTGCTGGACCGGCCCTGATTGGGCCTGTTTCTTCAGTTGAGCCATGTCAGGGTATGTAAGATTGCTGTGGGTGCTATGAGATGTGAGTTGGAAGTGGGTGGTCGGTGACGGTTCTATCTCTTGCGTTCAATGCGCGAAGCAGAGCCGCTGCGGTCTGGCGTAGTCGGCGTGGATTTGCCCACAATGTCCGCCCACGTCCTCCCTCTGGGACGTGTGTGTCTTGGTTTGGCGGGATAGCTAGATGATCGCAGTAATATGACAACTATTCAGTCCGGTGCAAGGCCGCCGCATTGCTGGCTGAGCAGCAGGATACAGTCTCGCTGCTGCGCGGGCAGACCGCGAGGCACATTAGCTGGGGGCACATTCTGCAGCAGCCACCCAAGCGTCGCACACTTCGACTGCAGCAGCGCGCATGCCGAGTGCCTATTGGGCCGCAGACCGAGCGCCGTGTCGAAGGCTTGCGCCGCCTGGCTGGCTCGTTCCTCGACAGTCAGCGGGCGGCTGAGCCCCAGATTCAGCTTTGCGTCGGGCCGTGCCTCGCCTGCGTGTTGTCCGCTGAAGAGGACACCGGCCACCTACAATCAGCATTGGGCTGAGTCAGAGGCGGCGCTCGTCCCAAGCAGGTTCGACTTGAGGCATCTCGCAGCAAGTGAGCCTGTATCGGCAAGCGGAATGCTGATGCCGGAATGGACACACACCATGATGCTGGGGGGTCCAGGCCCCAGGGCATCAGGCAGCCTGCTGTGGGAACAGGCATGGGAGCGCGTTGCCACAGGTGCTTGCCTGGAAGTGCTGCATGGCCTCCGCGAGGCGCCCGTCCGCCGCCAGGATGGCAGCCCACTCCGCCTGCAGGTGCGGGTCGGCCGCGTGTCGGCTCTGCACAAGGCAGACACATGCCCTCAGGTCGAAGTTTTCATTCGTCATGAAAGCGATGTCAAATCGAGTGGAAAAACACCACAGAACAGACAGCATAGTGCACGCAGCGCAAGCCCCTTCTGGTGTCACCTGCACAAGGTGGACCAGCGCCGTGTGCGGCGCCCGGCCTTGCGCCCCTTCCGCGCCGGCCGCCCCCCTGCAGCGCCGCCGCGTGGCCGCCAGGTAGGCGTGCACCGCCTGCAGGGCCTCGTGCGAGCCCGGCCCATGGCGCTGCACCACGGCGCGCGCGGCGGCGCGGCCTCGCACACAGTCCGCCAGCTGCGCCAGTGACACGTCCTGGCTGCCTGCAGAGATGACAACATGACGCACATTGAGCACCAGACTTGCATTTTGGTATGGAACGTACTCAGCGCGGCTGACTGCAGGAATCTTGCGGCACTCTGACCGGTGTTGGACAAGCGGCCTTGGGCTAGCACTAATATGTTTTTTGAAAAGCATAAATCCCGGACAGGTTCCTGTGTTGGCTGGAACGCATACCTGTCGCCTGGATGGCCAGCAGACACATCTGCGCCGCGCGAGCCGCATGCGACGCGCCTTGCCCGCCGCCGCCTGGGCTGTTCATCGCCACGCCGGCGAGCCGCTCGTACACCTCGCACGCCTCGGAGGTGCGGTTGGCCTTGGCCAGGATCCGCGCCCAGTCCTGCAGCACAATTCGCTCCAGTCTCTCCACCATGCTGGCCATGCCGCAGCAACGGAACATTACTGGCAGTGATCCCCCATTCAGCTGTGCAACAAGGCTGCATGACCCAGGGACTGATTCAGGGACTAATTAGAAGTCAATCGAGACTGTAGTGTGCCCCAGCCCAGCAGGCTGCGCACCTGCAGGAACACGGGGCTCTGGCGGCTGTTACTGTGCATGGCAACGTACGCCTGGTTCAGCGCCTGCAGCGCATTTGCCGCCACGTACTTGCAGCCCAGGGCCGCCTCCAGCTGACGCAGTCCCTCCGCTGTCCTGCAGCACCGCAGGCAAACCCTGAGCCGCAGGCAAACCCTGAGCCGCAGCAAATGGCGTGAGCTGCCTGTTCATCCTCTCCCCACATGTTTCCCTTCGGGGTGCTGGATGCTGTCCCAGATTCTGATGACATGCCTGTGACAATTGCGGCCCGGCTGGCTGGCGCTGCAGGTTGATGGGTCTGCCATAGCACCATAGCAGCGACGGCGTCCGCCCATGGGGAACTGCATACGTCAGCCGAGGCGCGCCTGTTGCTGTTGATGAGCGTCAGGCCCCGCCAGAAATCGGGCTCGCAGTAGCCGGGCTCGATGGCCTGCGCGCGGTCAAAGTGCGCCGTCGCGCCCGTCCAGTTGCTGTGCCGCCGCTGCAGGATGCCGTTGTTCAGCTGCACCTTCGCGCTGTCCGGGCACACCTAGACAGCAGAAAGCAGTTCTGGGGTGTGACCATGCAGTCGGAAGGGTGGACAGCATGCTGCAGGCTTGATGTGAATGCAAGTGGATGCTGTGCCACGGCATATTGCGAGCACAATCCACATGGTGAGTGACCACTTTTTGGCAGATAACCGCACCTCATGGGCAGCCAGGAAGAGCGTAGCCTCGTTCGCCCAGTCGAAGTTCCTGACGAATGTCCTGGCGCCGTACGCCGCCAGCAGCGCGCCGCACACAGCGGCTGCAGCATGGCGCCGCACGGCACTGGGCAGCCTGCCACTCCCCCAGGACCCCGCTGCCAGGCCACCTGCGGCCAAAGCTGCAGCTCGTCAAGGCCTGTTGTTTTCTGTCCCGCTCAATCATGTCACGTTCTACGTTCGTGCATCGTGAATCATATTGTAACACGAAGGTCGGACTGTGTGCAACAGCGATGGAGGTTCTGGCAACAAAAACATTGACAGACTGAACCTGCGCGCCTTCGAGCGCCACGAGGAGGCGTGCCAGCAGGAGGCAGAAGCCGATGGACGGGATGTACTGCAGCCGCTCGCCGATGTAGGTGCCCACGTAGAACAGCAGGTTGGAGGACGGCAGGAACGGCGCAGCCAGCAGGCCGCAGAACACGAAGCACGCCCACCTGGCCTCTGCGCCGCTGCCCGGCAGCTGGCCGGCGCTTGCGCTGTGATTGGCAGCGGTGCTTTCCTGGGCGAGCCGCTTGGCGCCGGCACTGGTGCTGGTCTCAACTGCCACCACAGCTTCGCTGCTGCTGCCGCGGCCGCCGCCGCCGCTGCCGCCACCATACATTACTGCGGAGACCCTGGCAGCTACAAGCCGGCTGGTAGTCCACGCCACTCAGGCGGCCAGACAGTACAGGGCGGCCGTCGCCGGATTGCGCGAATCGCCGAGCGACTGCACCAGCGGCACGCAGGCGAAGGACCAATCGGCGCTCAGGCGCGCCGGCACCAGCAGCAGTCCGAAGTAGCGTGCGTGCAGGTGCCCAGTGGAGAGCGCGCGCGCCAGGAAGGAGTCCGCAAATGGGATAGGATTCTCCACCTGCAGCAGCAGGAGCAGCAGCTGGCTGTTCAATGCCTGCAGTGTGATCATGACTGCAGGCATTATTGCATGCTGGATAACAGGAAAGAAGGGGGCATGACATGGCGCTGGAAGGTCAGCAGTCATGACCTTGATCGTGCAATTGTGCGATTATGCAAGCGTGCAATTGTACTCTGGGGCAACATGCCTTTCTGTAGATGGACACCAGCTGCGCACCGCCAGTGACCGCCTGCCGAACGCCGACATACACCGCCGCGACTGCCGTCAGCGCCGCGGCGCGGCAGCCCAGCTGCAGGCCTGCTTCGCCGCGCTTTACAGGCTGGCCGCCGAGTGCGGTGCTGGCGGGCGCCAGCAACAGGTCGAACAGCAGCATCGGCGCGAGCTGCATGCAACGAGTGTGAACGATGTGCACCGGTGCTATTTCCAGTGATGTAGGAGAGAAAACGACTCTCAAAGGTGATGCAAACCATTTTGAGTCGCCGGCAAGGGCCGGCCTGGCGAGACACGCTGCATTGCAAGGGTAGTGCAACAACTTCCAAGCACCCGCTCAACTCATTACGCAGCTGCAGTAATGCTCACCGCGGTGATGCCGATCTCTTTGGCAAAGGCGGCCGCCAGCGTGAGCGCCAGGGCCGCTGCAACCAATGGCCACTGCCTCCAGTCTTGCCTCGGCAAGCCACTGCGGGCTTCTGCAATAGTGTAAATGCCGCAGTCCTCGCCTGCTTGCATGTACACCAGCAGCGCAGCGGCAAAGAATGCTGCAGACAGCAGCTCGGCATGGCCGACGAGGCCCGCCACTGCCTCCGTGTGCACCGGGTGTGCCGCGAACAGCAGCGCCGCCAGCAGCGCCTCCCTCTTGCAGGCCCGCTGCTCCGCCGGCGGCAGCTCCGCTGGGGTGAGCCGCTGTTGCCGCTGATGCGCCACGCCGCCGGGCTGCCGCGACTTGCCGCCTCGCCGCCGCCGCGCGGGCACGGGTGCCTGCTGCCGAGTCTGTAGCTGCTCCGCCGTCGGCTGGTTGTGGAGCAGTCGCTTGCTGGCCTGCCGGAGTTGACAGAGCTGCAGCGACAAGCTGCGTTGAAAACATTAACCAGTGTCACGTCAAAGAAGGCAGAGACACGACGGACAGTGCGCCAATATCAAGTGCATCTAGGCCGCAGCAGACAAACCTGTAGATGAGGATGGTGACAAAACAGTGCAGCGCAATGTTGGCCAGGTGGAAGGGCGCGGTCCCGAATGGCGCCTGGCGGTCCTGCGCCTCAGATGGGTCTGGCCGCGCCGCCGTTGACTCTGGCACGGCTGTGAGGCGCTTTGCGGCACGAGCCAGCAGCCGGAACGACAGTACTGTCACCGGCCGGTAGGACTTGTGGCTCTGTTCAGAGCTTATGTTCTGGCCCCTGCAGGGACACGTTGCAATATCACCGTCACTACACCGCCGCACTTCACCGCCGCCACCAATTCATGGCGTTCCACGATGCAGATGCAGGTGCAAGGTACTCTCTCACCAGAAATCATGGTTCAGGAGACTCCGTAGAGGAGTGCTACCGAGCACGTCCTTATTCTCGACCTGCGCATTCAATCGATCATCAGCATGCGGCCAGTTTTTGGCCGCACGGCCATGCATGATGGATCCAGTGCTTGCATGCAGAGATCCGAAAACGCACGATCGCAAAGGTGTCGTCGAATACGAACTCCGAGAAAAGCGTGTTGCAGTACAGCAGCGCGCAGACGAGCGACAGCAGTGCCACGATCTGACGCTGGTGCATCGGGAAGCACGACACTGGATATCAGCGCAAACGCGTATTTGACGCCATCAGAACTGACCTGATAACCATTGCTATTATTAATGGAGTGTTGATCAGGGGACGAGCGACGGTCGTGAGTTTTTGCATGATCGTCTCAGATCTGCAAGAGGTGGCAGCACCTCATTGGCCGAGCCACTCGTAATTTTTGTGGCGGGAGGACAACCCCCGGAGGCTTCCAAGGGGGGCTGACGAGCGTGTTTCCCCATGCGCTTGCACGGCTGCGGTGTTTGACAAGGGCATCTTTCGAACATTGCTTTTGTGTCAGTGGCAACTGGCAGTGACCATGGCGCGGCGACATGCGGTCGTGCTGGCCTGCGCGCTGGCGGCCATCGCGTTGGTGTCGAGTGCAAATGCTGCCTCATTCACTGAGAGCTTTGACTCCAGCTTCACGGAGCGCTGGACGCACTCCTCTGCGGAGAAGTACACTGGGCTATTCGCTGCCGAGGCACCAAAGGGCCTCAGCGACGTTGCACTCAAGGTGCGCCCTCTCTGATTGCCACCTTGATCTGACTGCGTTGCGCCTCGATTGTCGCTGCAGGGCGTGGCGATTGTGTCTCCACATCACGCATGACGGGCGGAACATGATGGACATGTGCATGCTCACCACCAACGGCCAGACATTACACTGACATATGCCTCGTTGAGTGCATCCAATCAAGTGCCTGGTGCGCGCTGCTGCAGGTGACGGAGAAGGCTCGGCACTACGGCATCGCCACGGCGCTGCCGGAAGTGACGGACCCAGCAGAGGGCCTGGTCCTCCAGTACGACCTGAAGCTCGCCGACGGCCTGACGTGCGGCGGTGCCTACATGAAGTTCCTGACGGCCGACGCGGACGTCAAGTTCGAGGAGCTGAAGGACGACTCGGCGTACACCGTCATGTTCGGGCCCGACAAGTGCGGCGCCACCAACAAGGTGGGGATCGCAATTGATGCAGGATTTTAACGCTGGGGGCATGCTTGCCGCAGCAGCGTCTCGAAAGCGCTGGGCAAAGTCTTGCCACATGCCACAGAGACGATCTGGTTGTGTTAATGCAGTCATGCATTCATGTGATTAAACGAGACATGTGAATGTCTTCAGCTTTTGTGCATCGGCATAGGTGCACCTGATCCTGCGGCACAAGAGCCCAACGACGGGCGAGGTCGAGGAGAAGCACCTCAAATTCCCGCCCAGCGTGCTGCTGGACGACAAGACGCACGTGTACACCGCCGTCCTGCACCCCAACAACACGTGAGTTGCATTGCGAATAAATGCATGCATCCTCATGTGTCTTGTGCTAGACAGCTAGATCTCCGCATGCAGACGACATCAGGACGCTTGAATGCTCAAGCATAAGCAGGTCTGCTTGAGGACATCTAGCTGCGCTGCTGCTGTTACTATGGCTGTCAAAGTGTGTCACCCATTGCTGATCAAGCATTGCCTGTGCTCACAACAGGTACGACGTGCTCATTGACGGCGTGAGCAAGAAGAGCGGCAGCCTGTTCGAGGACTTTGAGCCCGCCTTCAACCCGCCGGAGCAGATCGACGACCCCGAGGACAAGAAGCCGGTGGACTGGGTCGACATTGCCAAGTGAGCGTCGAAACGCTTGATGTGTGGCACCCTGTGCCCTTGACTGCAATGTTTGCTGCTTCCAGCTGCACTTCTTGGACAGCGCGGCTGTGACTCGCAGATGCAACTGGTCGTCCGCACAGCGTCTGCATGCAACATGCAAACCGAAGCTAGAGGAGGCAGCCATCAAACAGGATGCGGCACATGGCAGCTGAAACACAGCGCTGTTGTGCCGCAGGATCCCCGACCCTAAGGCGACCAAGCCGGAGGACTGGGACGAGGATGCGCCCCGCGAGATCGCCGACGAGGACGCTCAGAAGCCGGAGGGCTGGCTGGATGACGAGCCGGACGAGATCGACGACCCTGGTCAGCCACCCTGAAGGGTTTCCTGTGCACCTGCTCTGCACATGGCCTCCGGCACGTCAACACCGCCTGCGGATCCTGGATCATGCTGCATGCGGCCTCAACGCTGGAGGATCACCGTCAGCTGCAGGCGTACGCCATGCATTTCACCGTGTGTCGGATCTGCTGCAGTCTCTGCTGCAAATCCTCTGCAAGGAAGCCTTCCATCACCTGAGTCACTACTGACGCCTGTGATCTGTCACGCTACCGCAGACGCAAAGCAGCCAGAGGACTGGGACGAGGAGGAGGACGGTGTGTGGGAGCCGCCGCGCATCTCCAACCCCGCGTGCAAGGACGCGCCCGGCTGCGGCGAGTGGAAGCGGCCCACCAAGCCCAACCCCGCCTACAAGGGCAAGTGGGTGCCGGCCATGATCGACAACCCCGAGTACAAGGTGAGGACGGCTGCGCATTATCTCTGGACAGTGCCAGAGGCTTTAGTTCCCGCCAGGGATGCTACCTGCTGCGTTCCCGCCAGGGATGTTACCTGCTGCGCTCTTCCAAAGTAGTCATGCCAGCACAGCCAGCAATAGCATCCATGGCTGGCACAGATCACAAGAGTTCTGTGCAGCAGTCGAAATGGGTTTGCAGCGCGGCGCTGCCACTGCAGCCTGTGCATTTTGAGCCACATCACACATGCACCGAAGCAGCATTCAGTTCGTACTGTTATACATCAGGCAGGCAAGTCAACCGCTCATCTGTTCCTGGCTGCGCTGCAGGGCATCTGGAAGCCGGCCAAGATCGCCAACCCGGCGTACTACGATGACAAGACGCCGCTCGCCAACCTGGGCAAGATCAACGCGGCCGCCATCGAGATCTGGACCATGGACAACAACTACTACTTCGACGACATCGTGGTGGCCAACGACCCGGCCGTCGCCGACGCCTTCCGCGTGCAGACCTGGACGCCCAAGCACGATGCCGAGGTGTGTGCGCGCCCTGAGGTCGCAGGTTCCTCTGGCATTCTGGAGCTCTCTAGCTGGTGAAGTTGGCATGCTCGCTGCAAAACAACGATGCCGCCGCGCGACAAAACTTCAGCGATAGCACGAGCTGCTTTTCCTGGGCAAAGATGCCATGTTCGACCGGCACAACAGTTCCTGCAGGGAGGCGGCGGCGCTCGGTGGAAGCATTCAGAAGCACCTACGATGTGCTCATCAATGACTAGCCCCCTGACCCTGGATCCTGGCTGCCGCGCAGGAGGCGGAGGCGAAGAAGAAGGAGGCGGAGGAGGAGGCCGCCCGCAAGAAGGAGGAGGAGGCGTCCAAGACGGCCTCCGGCATCTTCGAGAAGGTCAGCGACGCGCTGTCGGCGGTCGTCGACAAGGCGCCCTTCCTGGCGCCGGCGCAGCCGTACGCCCAGGCCGCCATTGACTTTGTGGAGGAGCGGCCGTACGTGCTGTACGCCGCGGCAGCGCTGCCCGCCCTCGCCCTGCTCATCAGCGTCTTCGGCGCCCTGTTCGGCGGCAAGAAGGTGCGCGCCTGCTTTGTCTCCCTCTTGTGCTAAGGATTGCACTCTGAATATGCTGTCTGCTATGTGCTAAATATTGCAAATCGGGTGGCAGCACTGGGCAAGACCATAGGTCATGGCTGTCAAGCTGGTCAATCTGTGCCTGATGCAGACACAAAAAAGCCCTGTACCTACTGCAACGCCAGCTGGTGGATGTTTCTTCTTCAGAGGGTTGCTTTGGCTCACCATCGCGTAAGTCAATGTGCACAGGTGGCAGACAAGCTGGCACAGGCGAAGAAGGAGGACACAGTTACAGCCGACGATGCGGCAGAGGAGGACGTTGTGGAGGAGGAGGAAGAGGAGGAGGCAGACGCAGTCGCTGCGGCCGCCGGCGCCCGGAAGCGCGCCCCGCGGGTCCGCCGCGAGTAGGGTGCCGGCTTTTGCAGCCACGCCGCTCGGGGGCTCGCCGGCGCAGCACGGTCTGGCCAACGGCCTGCATGGAGGCCACCGCTGCTTTGGCGGCGGTAGGGAACTGGACAACTGACAGCCATGGCAGCACAGGCGCAGCAGGGGCAAGGCGAAGCGTCACTGCAATCCGCGCGATGCGGCTTGGCGCCCCAGCTTTTTGCTCGCAGCTCTTGACAGAGTTGATTGTCCTTTCATATGGCTCGTGTGCCTGCAATGGCTGCGTGTGCTTGTTAGGGCATGAACATTGCCGCTCAAGCGCACACAGGGCTGCCAGCCGCTGAAGCCTGCTTTCGGTCTCTGTCATTCACAGCTTCTTTAGGACAGGTGGGAGAGTAATGTGATGTAATGCACGTGTCGAACGGAGAAGCTCTCGGCTTCTGGGGGCTGCGTGAGATGGCCCCTCTGGATTCACCTCCAGATTGACCAGGGCTCCATCTTGTGACTGTATCGGAGGATTGGAGGGCGCGGCCATTTTCCGACACCGAAATTTCAACCCAAAGCCCAACGCGGAATATTTGCGCGAACGAACTCACCGCACTGCAGCTTTGGAAGCCATGGCTGCTCGAGGCGTTCTTCGCAACAGCTGCGTTGCGAGCCGCTCCTCGGCTGGTCTGGCGCGCTGCGGTCCGAGGTTTGCCCCTTCGAAGGTTCCAATTATCCGGCGCCCCACGCCGCAGCGGCGACCCGTGCAGACGGTCTGCGAGTCTGGAGGCGGCTCCCAAATGTCGAACATGTTACTCAGCCCGGTGCACAGCATTCAGCGGCGCCTGGCTGGCGTTAAAGCCGATACCCCATTCGGAATGGCGTATCAATTGCTGCTGCCCGGCTATCTGGTGCGTATTGCTGGCCTTTTGATGACCAATACGGCAATGAATTCGACATGCACTGTCGGGGATGGCCTGGGAGACATGTTCAACAAAGATGCTGATGTCGACACGTGCATGCGTGTATGCAGGCGTTCACCCCTGCGCTGATGATGCCAACAAGCGTGCTTGTGGCCGCCTACGGCAGCGTCTACGGCCCTCACTGGGTGGAACAGCTGCTCGGCTTCATCATGAGCTTCGAGGTGGGCGCCACTGCGGATGATGCCACGCGCGCTGTGCGTGCCATGCTCGCAATGCCGCATGCTGGTGCACATGATGCACAGCGAGGAAGCCATCATAGTTTGGCTGAATACACAAGGCCATCATGCAATCTGTGCCTGCTGTACGCATCATGCATGCGATGCCATCCCCTGCTGCGCATGGTGCACTGCGCCGGGGTCACTCTGTTTCGTTAGCATACACAAAGCAATCGTGCACTGCGCAGGGCGGCGCGGTGGGGGCGCTCATCAAGCAGCACCTGCCGGGCTCCGGGCTGCTGCACCTGACGGTGTCGGTGGCCTTTGCGTCGCTGGGCGCGCTGTGCGACTTCATTGCCGTCCCCGTGCTCGACGTGGTGCTCGGCCGCGACCTGGGCGCCGATGAGGAGGCGCGTCACTGCTTGTCGGCAGTCCAGGAGAAGCTCGCCGACACCGCAAGTCTGTGCTCGTCCACCCTCACCATTAGATTCCGTTACATGCATGCAGACGTCATGCTCTAGTCTGTAGCTGACCAGTCTCTGTCGCTGGCTGCCAGGAGCGCTCCAAGATGCTGGCGACCGACCCGGCGTACCGCGGCGTGTTGCACGCGTTTGCGTTCCTGCACTTCATGGTGCTCGCGGTGTCCTGCCACATCGTGGGCACCCACGAGCTGCACCCGCTGGCGCTCACTGGTGTGCAAGATCAGTAAAAACGAAATGTGTGCTGATGGCGCCGCTGCTGGCCTGCATTGGCGAGGCTGCCAGCTGCTGCAGGTTGTGCCGCAAAAGCTGGATTTGCCTGTGTCTTCGGCGTTCCCAACCTGAAAACAAGGCATCCTGTCGCCACCGCGCAGGCCTGATCACCAGCCAGGCGGCGGCGGGCGGCGTCATGCTGACCGTGGTCCACGAGCTGGTGTGTCCCGCTGCTGCCTCGAGATTCTCATGCTCAATACGCCCTTTGTGATTTCGGTCATGTTCTCTGGCGCACCAGACGAAGCTGGATAGCCAGGTAGCGAGATTGTGGTTTCGGGGGTCAGACGGCTGTGGACCAACATCCCTGATTGCAATTGCCACGAGCGGCGCCCACCTCTGCAGGTGTCCAAAAAGCTCTGTCCAGCAGGGCGATCACTCGAAGCCCTCCACCGCGCAGGTGCACAGCCGGCACAAGGGCGACAACCACCTGGCCTCGGCGCTGCTGGCGACTGTGGGCTACATGCATTGGAGTCTGGCGCACCTGGCGCACCACGTCAATGTGCGATCTGCCGCGCTTGGCACTGCTGATTTGACGGCAGTTGATGCCCCTCTCATCTGCGCTTGGCACTGCAGTCGTCGGTTTGCTCATGCGGTCAACTGTCCTTTATGCTGCCCTGCTTTGTGATGGCATTTTGCTCCAGCACTCAGTTCTGCGAGCACGCGCTGTGCTTGCCGCTGCTTCGGGTCGGTACTCTGCTGCAGCGTGCACTTGTGGCAGTTCTGGTGCTGTTTGATAGCATTGCCCTGTTATCGTGCTTGATACTCCTGCATGGCAGCACTCGGGTCCTGCGTCTACACGCGAGCTTTGGCCTGGTGGAACTGAATGAACAGCATGTGGCTGTCAAAGAGAGGTTTATGCAATGTCAGAATATTTTGCTTGGCGTTATGTACAGCTGTTTCCCCTTGGCAGTCTGAACCACAGTCAGAACCACTACACACGCTCAGCATAGGCATTCCTCGCTGTTACTACTCATCTTACATCTCGGGAATGCTCTTACCGTTCTTTTCAAGTTGTGGCGCAGGTGGGCAAGCACTCGGACCCGGCGACGGCGCGGCGCGGGGAGACGCTGTACGAGTTCGTGCCGCGCAGCGTGGTGGGGCACCTGCAGGACGGCGCCGCCGCGGAGCTGCAGCGCCTGCGCGCTAAGGACATCCTCCTGTGGAGCCCCCGCAACAGGTGCTGGCCCCTGGCGCTGGATGAATTGTGTGGGTATCAATGGTTTGTACTGGAGTTGGCAGAGGTGCACAAGGCTATGAGGATGGAGCGCTTGTCACTTGTCACAAGCAAACAACTCTGTGATGCCGCACTGCCACCATACGTGAACCTGATTGCCAAAGCGGCAGCATCTTGCAAATCCATGTGCATGTTGTCGGCGCAGGATGATATGGTGGGCGGTATGCCCCATGGCGCTGGCCGCGGCGGCGTACGAGACATGCGGGCCAACGGGGCTGACCATGTTTGTCGGCCAGGCCATCGGCTCGGTGCTACTGCTGGAAGTGGTGACCTTCCTGCCAGCACTCTCTCACGCTACATGACTGTACGCACAATCCAGCTGCATCCTGCCTCTGAATGTGTTTCCCGGCTGCCAGCCCACCTTCTGAAAGTGAGCCACAGTTGTCTCATGCGTTGCTTGCTTGCCAACCATTTCGTGCTCGTTACTCCCACGCCACTCTGCATCGCTTCCACGCATTCCGGCGCATGAGTAGCCTCAGCTCATACTGGCGCAGGTGAACTACCTGGAGCACTGGGGCCTGGAGCGCAAGCAGCTGCCCAACGGCAGGTCTGGCAGTGCCTTTGGACGCCCCTGTCTGTCACCTCCTTCTTCCATTGATGAGTTGAGGCCTGCCCTTTCCGAATCAAGCAGTCATCTGGTACTGCTCTTAAAGAATTCACATTGGTTAGCAGAAGCTAATGACGGTTGCATTTGGTGCCAGGTACGAGAAGGTGGCGGCGCAGCACAGCTGGTACGCTTCATTAATCCTTCGCAGCATTTTCAGGAGGAATACTTACTTACTTACAATCTAGCTTGTCAATGTTGCAAGGCATCCTAGAGGTGCTGTGGGTTGCGCTAAATCCTCACTCAAGAAAAATTGATAATTGAGTTCTGAATGAACTTCTTCCTGAATGAACTTCTTCCTGATCAAAGGAATGCTAACTGGATAGCCACGAGCGCCGTGACCTTCCGGCTGCAGCGCCACGCGGATCACCACCTCGCCTCCAGCCGCCCTTACCAGGTCCGCACCTGCACCTCCATTGCAATGCTATCTTGGGGGAACGTAAAGGCTTGGCGCTGCTCTGGCGGTGCTTGCCGGTTTTTTGAAATGGACAAGATGCACTGCTGTAGTGAGCGACATTTGCTGCAGCGAGGCCCTGGGCGAGCGCCGGCAGCGGCGCATCCTCACCTGAGGTCTAGAGCGGGTGTGGTGCGCTGCGCAGGTGCTCAAGGATGTCGACGAGGCGCCGCAGCTGCCGGCAAGCTACCCGGCCATGGCCATCCTGGTGAGCGCGCGTCATCCGGGGCAGTGTGGGAGAACTGAACTGCTTGACAGGACACACTGCATCGGCCGTGTGGTGACAGTGGAATATGCAAGAGTGCGTAGTGCAAGAGCTCGGAAGCAAAATTTGGTCGCAGCTCTGGTCCTGATAGGCGGGAATTCGAGAGGAGGCGTCAGGCGATATCCTGTCCATGTCCTGACACTGACGGGTGCCTCAGCCCAGGGTTTTGGATTGCCGAGGATACATGCACGACCATGATCAGGTTGATTTGTCCTAAAAGCCTTCTGCCTTCTCTGCCACCAGGCGCTGTTCCCAGGCCTCTTCATGGACGTCATGAACCCGCGGCTGGACGAGTACTTGGCGGTACAAGAGGCTGGCGGCGACGACAGCGTCACGGCCGCCGGCCCTGACGCCAAGTGAGCGATCGGATGTGTCGGAAACACAAACGTGGGCGGGCAGGCAATGGTGCCAAGTCGGCTGCTGCTGAGCGGCGGTATGGAGTTGGAAGCGGAGCATCAAAACCGCGGACACGGGTGGGTATTAATTTGGCCACTGTGGAGCATTGGAGTGGAGCGAGGGTTGGGCGAGGCCACACAGCTTGGCGGCTGACAAGCTTGCACGGTTATACAGGAATGTATGCTGGGGAGGGTGAGACCAATTGACAGACTATGTGCGCCCAGCTTGTCAATTGTGCAGGGGCGCACATGGTTGTCTGTACACTTCTTTTCAGGTTCTCTCGGGGCACATCGAGTCGACGGTGCTCAGTAGCACGTTCGTGGCTTCTGACGCTATGACCAAACTGTACTGGAAACACATCTGTACCCATCGCTGCTCGTTGTTCCTGTCTGTGCATCAAGCGGGGGTTCAAGTGCTGTTCATCAAGGTACTATGTGACATCAGGTGTTAGGTTTGCTGCCGAGTGATGGTGCTCGCTCTGTTTGAAATTGGCGGTTGGACGCACTGCGGGGTGCGGCAGCCGCCGCTTCTGCGATTACCTCCGCCCTCGCCAAGGACCTTGACCTGCAATTCAGGAGTGTCGCGACTTCAGCAAGTCCCTCACAGCTGCACAGCTGCACATTTGTCACATCCAACTTTTCAATATACGCATCAAGCAGGCATTGAGCACCGCATGATGAATGTCAGTCAGGGGGTGCGCGCCTGTGCCGCAGCTGCTACTGAGCGTGAAGAGCCGCAGTCAGTCCCCTGGACTGGCTCTTTGCCGGCTTTCCCTCCCTCCAGTTTACCCTCTCTTCAAATGCTGCAGCGCGGACTCGGCCACATGCTGCCCTCGTTGCAGGATTCTGCACAGCAGAAAGCGTCTTCATTTGGCAACTGCTTGGCTGCGGCAGCAGATTGTAAGGACACAAGTCTCGCAATCTCGGATCCCCAGACAGCAGTCGCTTCCTGCCGAGCGACGAGATGGTCACACTCACCTTTTGTAGCTGATGCGCCAGGTGATCGCCAACATTATGCGCAGCTGCTCTGCTGACACCGCCGTAAGCGCTGCGGCGTCCTCGCTGGCCGATGTCGGGAGCGCCTGCAACGCCTCGGCGCACAGGCGGCGCAGCAGCTCGAAAGCCCTGCGGGGTAAACATCGACGCAGGAGTCAAGTGCCCATTCTGTAATCGTGTAGTTTTGGGATTCGGCTGCTGGTGTGGGTCTGCGCTGTGCAGAGATCCTGACCAGGATCACTGGCGATGCAGCAATGACAACCTGGCAGGTCAAACTTGCCTGGCTTCCGCCGCGGGGCCGATGGGCATGCCGGCGGCGGCCAGATGCCCGCCGTTGCGCAGCTCCTTGGCGGATGCGGCCGCCAGCCGCAGCGCCTGCAAGCCACACAGCTGTCGGCCGTGCCGAAACTGCTCGTCAGGAACAGTTAGTGGAATCCGAAACCGACAGCACACCTGCAGGAGGTGCCACGTCGGCACGCCGCAGCAGTGGAGCGCCGCCTGCGCCGGCGGCAGCGCCGCGGCGGCGTCGCCGCCCAGGTGGCGCGCCAGCGCCGCCGGCGGCAGCAGCGCGGTGTCGTGCGGGTTGTCCGGCAGCTGGAAGCCGTAGTGCTCTGCGCAGGGGGAGAGAAGGGTGTCTGCCGCCGGAATCTTGGATGAAGCTTGAGATGCATGTGCTGCACAGCAGTCCCGAGAGCGAAAATATCTGATGAGCACTGATTGTACAGACCACAATGCATCCAGCCGGCAGGTGTGAGCCACATGCAGAGTTGATTGAAGACGGTGACGTGGTTCATCTGTGTATCTGCGCACCAAGCAGCTCCATGTTGGTGTAGGTGCCGTACAGCAGGTACACCTGGTCGCCCCGCCGCAGCGGCACACGCGTATGCAGGCGGTACTCGCGTGACGCTTCGACGTAAGCGCCATCGCCTGATGCGCGGCCAGAGCCCATGGGCAGCTGTGGCATGCCTGCATGGAGGGGATGCTCGATAGATATCGACCAACACCGTGCACCATATGTATGGGAATATACAGCAGCAAAGGCCTCGGCGTACACATGATGAGCCAGGGTTAATGCTGGCTGCCATCTGCAGGAGTGCAGCAGCTGCATGCAGTGCTTTCAGCGTGCACGACGGGCGTCTGCACCTGCAATGTCTGGAATGAACGGCGGCGCAGGCGCCATATAGTTGTGCAAGTCGCCAAAGGGTGTGAGGGCGCCTGCAGGAGGAATGTCGGTTATCTGAGCATTGCCAGTTTGCGGTCGTCACTTGATGCAGCAGGTGACAGCCGTTCGGCACAGCAATGTTCATGCAGCTTGAATATTGTCGGCGTCTGGCAAAATGGTGCAGGCTGCCGCAAGGAAGCAAGGAGTGCAGCTCACCTGCCGAATCAAAGGGCACGTGCATGGTGCGTGAGGCCAGTGTGGACGCCGCCCACTGCCAGGCGCTGATGCCCGTCCAGCGATCCTCGAGACCTGCTCATTTTGAGCCGCCGCAGGTGTGTGACCCGCTGCTCAGCAGGCATGTGCAGCAATGCTGAAGCTGCACGTGGAGGTAAGGCAGAAACTGCCTTGGAATCTATGCGTGCGTGCACTCACCGAGCGACTTGAGGAGCGGCTTTGTGGCCTGCCACTCCTCATGTAGCGCGCGGCAGCTCTCTGCCGCCTCACAGATTGCATGTTCGACCTGCGAATTGCAGACGGCATTTCGGTTGCAGACTGGCGCATATATTGAAAGGAAATTCGGGCATTGCAATAAGGTATTGGTCAGCGCATGGAAATGCCGTGATTGCGGCAGCAGGATGTGGAGCCATGTGACTGGCAAAACACCTGCAGGGCACTGATGTCCTTTGCTGTCCAGGTGAAGAAGGTACAGTAATCGGTCGGTAGCTGCTCCAGGTACGGGCCCCAGCGTGACCGAGAGCCCTTGGACATCTCGAGCAGTAGGTACGCCGCTAGCGTCTGCAGTCGACACGGCGGTTGCTTGTGCCAGTTCATGCCAGCCGACGTCCCAACACCGAGCCACGATGCGCGTCCTGGAGCAGTCAACGAAATGAAGAAAGACGGATCACACCTGGAACGGCGTCAGCCGGACTCCAACCGCGGCGAGTGCGGCGGCAAAGCGGGCATCGGCGTGGGCAGCACGGTTGGTTATGAGCGCGTCCTCTGGGACCTGGAGCAGGAGATCGCCTGCAAGATGGATTTGCAGATCATCTATTACATTCGGAAACTTGCCCTCCGCACAGCAACAACGGTTGCAGCTGACGCATCGACATGCGGAAACCGCAGGGCCGCACATGAACCGCGCAAGCTGACCTTCGCAGATGTCCCGATCAGCGATCACGCCTCTGTCCCCATCTGACACAGCAGACGATCTGATGCCGTGCAGCACCACACCGCTGGACGCAAGCCAGTCAGCGAATGCATCATCAGCCATCATGCGGCCGCGGCGAGATCGGCACTGGCACACACGAAGTTATGGTCCACGCAGTCCATGCCGCGACTTTGCAAGCGCATGTGGATTTACGGTTTCAGTTTTGCAGGTGTCGATCGTGCATCTGCGGCGACAGTGCTTGTGCTATCGCAGTGTGTGCAATCTGCAGTGCCACTTGCCATAACGCGGCGAAACATTGAAGTGCTCACAAACCCTGACAATCAGGAGGGACTATCGTGTTGAACTTGTGCAGCAAAACATGTGCAAATTCTGTTGCTTGCGCGAGCCCTTTTGCAGAGGAAGGCCGGTGGAGGGCCAGGCTGTTTCGCCCAGGTCAGCAAGTTGTGTGAGCGGCCTGCCGCGCAGCAGGCGCTTGGAGCTATAAGCTCAAAGCTCCAGGCGGCTCTCTTCACGAGTCGCCACCTCCCAGTGCGCCGGTGCGTCTCAGATCGGGCAGCAAAAGAGCGGCGTCCACTGCAGTCCAGCTGCAGCTCGATTTTGATTCGGGACTGGGCGCGATGCCGGCCGGCCGCACTGAGTCCAGCATCAGAAAGTAGCAGCGATTGGATCGTGTGCCAGCTGGGCTGTCGCAGTCCTGCCCTCGCGGCACGATCGTGCAACGCATCTGGTTTATTACATGTACAGACTGCGACGCCCAAGCATCCCTCTGCGCTGCTGCAGCATCTCATAGTCACCTTCGAGTAACTCTTGGTACAGGCTTTGTTGCTGGGGCGCTGGGCGACGGTCACTAGCATGGCGACGTCCTACCCTGGCCACGGAATGGCCGAACAGCAAGACTCCGCGTCCACCACGCCGCTGCCACAGGCGGTGAGGCTCTCAGCAATCCCACGAGGAGTGATGTTTCGTCTGCAGGCTAGACGCTCGTACCCGGGCCGCATCGCGACATGGAACATCCTAGGCATTCACGGCACAGGGCCTGGAGATGGCCCCGACCAGCTGCGATCGCCACACGCATGTGTTTGCCAACACAGACACTCAGTGGCTGCTGCCAGACTGGCAGCGCCTGCTGGTGGCCAGCCCTCTGGTCGGGCAAACATGCTGTGAAGCCGCGCACCGCTCCTGCAGGTGGGCAACCAGTTCGTCACGCAGTACTACACGGTGCTGCACAAGCAGCCGCACTTCCTGCACCGCTTCTACACGGACCACTCGACCATGACGTACTCTGAGCCCGGCTCCACCGAGGCCCTGCTCTTCAACACCCAGAAGGTCAGTGAACACGCCTCGCCGCATGCATGCTGCATGCACGCGGCTTGCGCATCTGTCACCTGCTTCCTACATCCTATGAGGAGTCTGACCGCCCCTCTGCATGGCTGAACCATCATGACTCTGGCGCTAACTCTGGCTGTGGGCCTATTGTGTGTTGCCGCAGAAGATCCACGACAAGGTCATGTCGCTGGGATACCAGGACGCGGTGACGGAGATCTACTCGGTGGACTCGCAGTACTCGCTGAACGATGGCGTCATCGTGCAGGTCACCGGCTCCCTGCGGTGCACGGTGAGTTTGGAGGGATCACTCATGTCACCGAAGTACCACAGTGATGCAGGGCTCGTTGTGGGTTGTGTGATTTCCCTCGAGTAGGTGCAGAGTCAAGTTCACAGTATCACAGGGTCAACATCAAACGCATGCCCCCGACGCTGTCCCTTCCCTCTGGCTCCCGCAGAACCGCCCCAAGCGCAGCTTCACGCAGACCTTCTTCCTGGCGGTGCAAGAGAAGGGCTACTTCGTGCTGAACGACCTGTTCCGGCTGCTGCCGGACCCGGCCGGCAACGCGCCGCAGGGCTACAGCCAGGAGGCCCCCGCTGCCTCGGCGCCCCAAGAGAACGGCTACGCCGCTCCGCCCGCCGGCCAGCACCAGCAGGCCATCGAGCACCCCCCGCAGATCAACGGCGCGCTGATGCCGCCGGCGGTCTCGATGCCGCCGGCGCCTGCCGCGCCCATCCCGGCGCCGCCGCCGCAGCAGCCCCCGCAGCAGGAGCAGGCACCGCCGCAGCAGCAGCAGCAGGCGCCGCAGCCGCCGCCGACGCCGCCGCCGGACGAGGAGGCAGCCGAGGCGCCCAAGGCAGAGCCCGAGGCCGCTGAGCCGCAGCCGGAGGTCACCCAAGACGAGGCAGCCGCGGCGCCGGCGGAGGAGCCCGAGGCCGCCGCTGAGGTGGAGCCGGAGGCTCAGCCGGAGCCCGAGACGCCCGCCGTGCCGCTGACGTGAGTCAAGAAATTTTTTTCGTGCCTGGGCGATTCGCAGCAGGCTGGCACAACACCTGCATTGTCACTGCGTCCGATTTTTCTAAAACCTTACATCAGGTCGTGCATGCTGGCTGAAGCGAGCGCTGGTGATTGACCTTGGGAACTGTGATCTTGAACAGGTATGCCGAGCGGCTCAAGCAGGGTGCCAAGGCCGCGCCCAAGCCCGCGCCGCCGCGCGCAGCCCCCAAGCCCACGCCCGCCCCTGAGGCCGCAGCCGCCGCCGCTCCCGCCGATGGCAATGGTGCGGAGGGTGCGAGCATGTCTGCTCATAGCAGACCCCTTGCCCGACCTGATCAAATGCATCTGGAATGCACCTGGCTTGTCAGTCGTGCTGCAGCTATGGTGTTGCTAGCCCATGGAACCATGCCTGATTCGAATCGCTTGCGTGATGCTGCAGTGCCGGCGCCTGCCCCGGGCTACGGCCATGAGGACGCGCCTGGGTGCGCCATTTTCGTCAAGGACCTGCCACTGGACGTCACCGCCGAGAAGCTGGCTGAGGTGTGTTCTCCAGCTTGATCCCTTCTGGCCATTTGCTACATCGCAATTCAAGTTCTGCAGAAATCAACATGCTCTGTACTCGTGAAGGAATGCGTTTTCACTTGGCCTGTTTATCTTACCCACCTACATCACTGCACCACTGATGTCGCATTGTCCTGTTTGTGTGTCGCACTGACTGCCCGTCATCTGCCCCCGCTGCACAGGTGTTTGCGCAGTTCGGTTCCCTGGCGCCCAACAACCGCGCCGTCAACCTCAAGTCGCAGAAGGACAAGCCCTCCTTCGCGTTCATCGAGTTCGAGCAGCCCGCGTCGGCCTCCGCTGCCATCACCGGCCCAGTGCGCTGTTGCAGCTGCCACTTCCTGCAGCCTTTCGGACACACTGCCTCGAGTGTCGAGTATCCTTTGTCACTGCCAGACTCCAGGACAAAAAAGCAGTCACAGCTTCCACCTGGAGCAGGCCACACATCGCCTTGGACGGAGCTGCTGAGCAGAACTGCTTCCGCTGTGCAGGTGGTGATCGATGGGCAGACTGTGCGCGTGGACGAGAAGAAGCCGCTGTACCTGCTGCGCGGCCGCGGCGGCCGCGGCTACGACGGTGGACGCGGCGCCGGTCGCTTCGATGGCGGCCGCGGTGGCTACTTTGGACGCGGCCCCGGCGGACGCGGCAGCCTTCTCATGGCTGGTCGTGGCCCTGGCCGTGGTACGCAACTGCTGTTTTCAGGCGGCCTGGCTTTATCACATTAATTTGCGGGTCAGGGTGACTTATCTCATGTGAAGAACCTGCGTTCCCACATGTAACGCGGCTTGCTTAGTCAGGTGCAATCAGCTGGTGTTGATCGTTGTTCTGCCCGCCCGATGCTCTGCAGGCGACTTTGCTGGCGGCCGCGGCTACGCGCCGGAGGGCGGACGCGGCCGGGGGCCGAGGCCCGAGGGCCGCGGGAGGGGCCCACCCGGCAGCGGCCGCGGCCCCCCTGGCGGCCGCGGCGGCGGTCGCGGCCCCCAGCCTGGCGCGCCGGCGCCCACGCCAACCCCGGAGCAGCCTGCTGCTGCCGGCAGCGTCTAGGGCATCGGAGATCCGTTGCTTTGGGGGCGGCGCGCGCCGCGGCAGCGCTCGTCGAGTCTGCGCGGCCGTGCGGTAACTTCGAGGCCTGGGTACTGTCCAGACTTCGTCTGGGCGGCGCCGCGCTGCGCAAGAGGGGAAGGGAGGGACCAGGCGTCCACGCCTGGAGGAAGCAGCAAGAAAGAGGGAGGAGGCAGTAATTTGACGAGTGGCACCACAGCACGAACACGCTGCCATTTTACCAGTGTTTGAACCCACACGCCGGCCGGGCCTTGGCGCAGTCGGAACGTTCTGGTGTGGGGGAGCTGGGGGGCGGGGGACGTGAGCAGGGGGGAGAAGGAGGGCCTTGAGCCAGCATTGTCGACTGCGGACCTGTGGAGGGAATCGCAGAGGGTGTGAGCGGGGCGGTCGCCTAGTCGGATGGCGGCGGCTCCAGTTGGGCGAGACCTTGGTCCTTGGTCTCAGACCTTGGTCCTTGATCTCATTTCTGGGGGGGTGTGAGCCTCGCCAGCGTTGCATCTCGCAGGTTTGAGGCTGCATGCAGTCGCCGGCGCTGCGGGGTGGAACGTTGGTGATTTGCCTTTTCCAGGAAGATTGCCATCCCCATTTTGTTAAGAAGCCGCCAGCGGATGGTGGCTGAATTGTCTGTCAGCCGCAGCTTGTCGGGGCCGAGCATGCTATACAAGCGTGAACAATGCCACTTGCTTTGGTTGGTCCGACGCGCCTGCTGAAGTCAATTTTCACGCGGGTAAACTCATCGTAATGCTGAGCGCCAAAGGAAAATCAGCCCTCTCCAAATTTGCCGTCGCCTTTATAATGCCACTTCCGGTCAGTCCAGCGTAATCACGCCGGCTTCCTCTTCTGCCTCTCGCAGCATCTGCATCAGGTCGGCCACTACCTGCATCACAGCCACATGCCATCCTATCTAAGAGGTGCCCAGTTCGACTTCCTATGCGGCCTGCCATCGCAGGCACACAGCACACGCATGCATGTCCTGCATATATGTCCTGCAGTATCCCTCATTAGCAACAAACAGTGCTTCACAAGAAGCACCACCTGCTCTGCCGAGGCGAGCTCCTCCCGCAGCGCCGCCAATCTGACGCCGGCGACATTTGCTGGCGCCGGCCGCACCCTTGCGCCCCGCCCTGCCGGTCTCCCAGCCGGCGCGGGGGCTGTGCCTTGCTGCTGCCGCTGCTGGTGGTGTTGGCTGGAGTGCCGCTGCCCGCTGCTCGCCTCGCTGCCTGGCTGCATGCCCGTTTCGCCGCCAGCGCCACGACTCCCCGCCCGCTGCTGCACCCTGGCTTCTGCTTGACGCCGCAGCTGCGCTTCGGCTGCAGCTGCCTGCGCTTTGGCGGCAGCCGCGGCTGCCAGGTGCTGCTGCAGCCGCTGCTCGATGGATTGCATGCCTGCGACGGCGGTGCAGCCGCCGGCGTGCGCCCACAGGCTGTCCTCGTAGCTGACACGCTTCGCGCCGCATCGCCGCCAGCCTGCAAGCCGATGCCAGACTGTATGTTCATGTGGGGACTCACAGCTGGCCAGCACAGGAACCCGCATCTCCCTCTCCCAGTATAGCCGCAGGCTTTGCAGCAGCGCAGCTGCGTTTGATCGCTAAAGAGGCCCGCAGCATGCCATAGAGCGTCTCCAAGGCAGCTCCTTAAAAGCCCTGGTACCTGGACCGCTGGCGGGATGCAGGCTGGCAAGAGGTGCCGCCGAGTCCTGGCTGTCATCACAGCCGCTGGGCGCAGCAGCTGCAGGGTGCAACCTGTCCAGCAGCCGCTGCTCAGTCGCGCGGCAGCAGTCCAAGGCAGCAGCCGAGTCCTCGCCGCACTGGCTGTGTGCGGCCGCTCGGCTGGCCGCCACCAGCGACTTCAGGGTGGAAGTACCCACATTCCCTGCAGGAGATTTAGGAGCTGTCCTGAGGTGCATACAATGAAGAGCCCGTGTGGGCGTCCCTCCAGCAGATTGCTCTTTCCAGAACACAGCTATCGCAAACCCCTCGAGGGGAAGCCTGAAACTGCGCACCTGGCTGGGCTGGCTTGGGCGGCGCCAGGCCGACAGGTGCAACGGCAGCGCCCGAGGCCAGCAGCGACAGCGTGAGCTGCTGCGACGACGGCCTGTGGCTTGCCGCTGGCTTGTCTCGCGCCACAGCGGCTGCTGGTCGGCCGCAGGGCCTGCTGCCACCGTCCAGCAGCCTCTTCTGCCTGCCAACAGAAGTGATCGAAAGCATCAATACATGGCGTGTTACGATAACGGTGAACAGAGCGAGGCGCAGAAGGGGGCGGGTTTGATAGAGCGCTTTGCCTGTGTGCAGTGCACAAACCTGCGAGGCTGATTCTCCACTGACTGCAGCGGCAGAGCGCCCTTAATAGGGCTGCGGCGCCGCTGCAACGCTGCCAGCTGCGCCGCCGCCACTGTGATCGCCTGCCTAGACGCTGCGGATTGCAGCAGGTCAATCTCAGTACAGTTTTCAGAACCTGCGGGTGGTGCATCTGCTAGGGCCGTCCCTAACACACTGTGACACACTGCACAGGGCAGTGTGTCCGTGGGCAAACCACTATGTCACCAGCAGTAGCAGCAGCACCTGCGTCGTGCACGCCCAGTGCCAGCAAGTCAGCGTCGCTGAGGGTGCTAACCACGTCCAGCTCAACCTCCTCCTGCTCAAAAGCGTCTGCATGTCGCTCAAGCCCCAGGCTCTGCAACGATCACGCAGTGAAGCTATGAGCTCGTTCGTCGTGCCTAGAGTGTTCAGCGTGTAGCACGCGTTATTGCTGATGGCGACTGAGCAGCAGCACAGGTGCTAGGTGGCCGTCGCGGTGTCATGCCGTCAGCGCGTGCGCGGCCGGCATGCAGCGAGGAGCAGTGGCAGCGCACCCGCAGCCACCACCTGGCATCGCCTCCGTGTTCTCCTAGTGCTGCATCCTGGACTGCTGAGCCAGCTTTTGTGCCTGCATGCCGCAACTGTTGTGAGACAGCTGGCTCGCACCTGCGTATCAATCCCTGCACGATGATGGCATGCCGCAGCCCGAGCCCACCTGCTGTGCATCGTTTGATGTGGTTTACTCTGGCCGTCAGGCTCTGCAGCGATAGATCGCGATCGCAGACGCTGCATTGGTAGGAATCGCTCAGCATTTTGCTCATGCCACGGGAGTCTCAGGAGGTTTGGGGGGCCCATCGATGTCGCTGAGGGGCGAGACGCAGTTACGGGCTCAGCATTGGCCGGGTAGCGCAATCCCTCATGCACTGTCTTCGCAGGCTTTCAAATAAAACTGCAAAAGCAACACAGCCACCAGCACGGCTGTGCACGACGGTGTCTGCAGTGCTTTCAGATGCGAGGCAAGTGCGAGCTAGGCTGCACAGCACCGAGATCCGAGAGACTGTGTATGGTAATGTGGCAAAATGTTGCATGCTGCGCGTGCTGCGGCTGCCATCGAAAATACATGACACGTCACCGATGGCCTCCAAAGATGCAACATGCCGCAGCCGATCATCCATATGATAATTTTCAGCGACTGGACGTTCGAGGCAACATCCTGTGCAACATGACGGCCAAGCTTGCGCGCCTGCAGTAAGTCTGACGGGGTGCTGTCGTCTCTCATGCTCCCTCTGCAATGCACCATCAGGCCGACAGGGCGCCAAACGACAGTCTTGAAAGACTCCAGCCTCTCTTGCCTCCGTACTGTGACGACCAGGGCTGCAAGGCAAGCTGGCAGTACACAAATAGCATGCATGCCTTACAGACCAGGAACATGGGCTGCTGCCATGCCTTCGTGATTCAGATCATGCCCCTCTTTACTGTTGTGATGTAAGATGGCTCGGTGCAGGGCTGGCCAGGCGCAACGGCTGTCTGTGACCACAGCCGCTGCCAAACCGCCGCCGACGGTCCTTGTGGAAGGTGAGCTGCTTGAGTACACGCTTCACTGCAAGCACATGAGTTTGGATTGCAAGCTACAACCTGTTTCTGATCTCGCAGAACTGCCGGACGGGTCGCTGCTCTTCCGATTTGGACGGTCTGACGAATGGAGCGCCGGCACGGCAGCCGGCAGCATCGACGCGGCTACGCAGCGGCAGCAGTGGCAGCTTCTCCGGGAGGCAGCCAGCAGCGGAGACCTTGCTCTGAACCGGCGGCTCTGGCAGGTGGCAGTGCCAGCCGGCCTCAGCAAACGGCAGCTGCGCAGGACATGGCGGCGCGAGCGCGCTGAGAACGAGAAGCAGGGACACAAGGTGGCCGCCGCAGAGGCGGAGGACACTGCAGAAGCAGCCTCGGAAGCAACCTCAGGAGCAGCCCCAGAACCAGCCCCAGAGGCGGCTGGCAGCAAAAACCAGGCGGCAGCGGAGGCGCGGCGGGCGAGGCGGCGCCGGAGGGCCGCCGCCAGGGCCGCGGCAGCGCAGAATGGCGCTCTGCCCGCAGAAGCGGAGCTGGCATTGAGTGGCGACGAGAGCGACGTCAGCGATACCGACGAGCCAGATGCAGTGCGACCACAGCAGCAGCGGCGGCAGCGGCAGGAGCATCGCACTGAGGCGGACACTTCGTCAGTCGCTGCTCAGCCCGGTGAGGAGCGGTCGCAGAACGGCGCATACGAGGCGCAGCTGCCAGAGGCAGGTGCAACAGCATCGGAGAGCGCCGCCAGCAACGGCTGGTTTCGGCGCCTGGCCGCAGCTTTCAGCCTGCTGACAGTCGCAAGGTACGACCACTGGAAGGTCCTGTGTGCATGCAGTAGTTTCAATACACCGGCAACCCATCGATCCCACATCACCCAGCACCACTCAATCGAGTGCCAGCAGCACACCACATACCATTCTGCTTCTGCAGGCTGCTGCAGATGGTTGGGCATCTTGCCCTGCTGCCGCTGAAGCGGATATGGTGGATGCTGCCGTTCCACTGGCGCCGCCGCCTGCGCATGGGCAGGCTGCCGCCGCCGCCGAAGGTGCATGCGTCGCCCGCACTGGCGACGATGCTGGCCAGCTCTGAGGGCAAGGTCAACGGCAGCCGGCGGGCGGCGATGATCACCGCAGGCTTTGACGCCAAAGGTGGGTTGCATGCGCAGCGCAGCAGTCGCATCGCCTTCTCGGATTCGATCTACGGCCGGATGGTGTGCAAGTGAAAGACATCGAACATATTTGATCACGACGTGCAAGCCCCGCGCACTTCCTGTGGACATTGGACCTGTGAAGGACCTCAGAAATGGTCGGGAAGGCTGACGCATCTAGTCCATGCCCATTCGCTTGAACTTTCGCTGCAGGCCGTTTCCAGGGGCTGCCGCTGCAGGATGTGCCGCGCTGGCGGCTGGAGGCGCTGCTGGGCATTCCGGTGAAGAACCCGCAGCTATACCGCAGCGCGCTCACGGCGCCGTCCGCGCTGTCGCTCGGCCTGGTGGGGCTCCTGTGCTCTCCACCCCGGGACCCTGTCTGTGAGTTGCCCGACTGGATGGCATGGGTGAAGAACAGTGCATGGACCCGATGCATGGACGAAAGACACGAATAGTCCCTGAGGCCGCAGGCAGCAGGTGATGGAAAGCCTGGACCCTGCCAAATACTCCCTGCCTTCATCGATTGCAGGCCGTGACGCAGTCGTACGAGCGTCTGGAGTTTCTGGGGGACGCGGTGCTGGGCCTGTCGGTGCGCACGCTGCTCATGGAGCGGTACCCCGACTCCACAGAGGTGAGGCACACCCCTCCAATGATTGATCGCCTTGGTCGTCTTTAGGTCTTGGTGTCGAAGACTGGTTGAAGCGGCAGCTTGGTTGTAGTTGAGGCGGGACTGGGAGGTCGGCTTTCCAGATCTGGGCAAGACTGGCAGGGTTGCCGCGGTGAGGGCTCCTGCGCTGTCGTTGTGGCAGAGCATGCACCTCTGAGGTGTGACGGGCCATTGCGGACGTCGAGCGTCTGTCGCGCTCGCCGCACAGGGGTCGCTGACGATGGTGCAGCATGCGCTCATTGATGCGCGGGCGCTGCTGCGCATGGCAGAACATCTGCAGCTGGAGCGCTACATCGCCGCCAACGGCTTCACCATGCTCGGCGGAGGCGAGTCGCTGACTCAGTGACGCATGCCGGCGGGTTGCACTGCATGTGTTGATTCCTGATGCAGCTGCCGTCAGCTGCTGTCAGGGCCAGGCGAATGCGCCGGAGGGCAAGAGCCCCACAGATGTCAGCAGCAAGGCTGGGACTTTGTCGAGTCACCACATCAGTTCATCGCACTGGATGGCAACATTGAAGGCGCGTGCCGTGAATGGCACGAAGTCTTTCAACACTTGAATACGGATGTTTCACCCTGCTTTTACACTGCAGGGCACATGGGGAGCTCAATGCGCGGCGACGTGTCAGAGGCGCTCATTGGCGCGGTGTTCCTGGACCAGGGCTGGCAGGCCGCCTACGACTTCACGTGCAACCTCATCGAGAACGTGCTGGGCGTGCGCTCTGCAACGTTCAACGACAACTACAAGGTGTCCGAATCGCCTGAGAGTGCCCTCCGCAGTGAAGGCTTCCCAAAGTGGCAGGACAGCAGCTGGCACATGGCTGTCGATCCCGGTCCGCGTCTGCTGGAAGGCCCGGATGCTCGGGCGCTGCCTGCAGCCGGCATGTAGACACAGCGCAGACTTTTTGCCAGCCTGCCTGGCGATGCAGGCAGATACTTGGCACAAGCACCTTATCAAGCCGCGGCATATGCTGTTGTATCTGCTGTGGCTCTCAGGACGGGGATGCGGCTGCGCGGGTAGCATGTTGACCGTTGGCTTCGTTTAGTATTTTAGAGCATGTGTCGTTACTGCAGGGCATCCTGTTCGAGCAGTGCCAGATCCAGGACCTGAAGCGCCCCAAGTTTCACGCCAGCCGCTCCTTCAGGGTGGGCAGCGCATGCCGCTTAAATCCAGATGCCTATCTCCCAGCCGTCTCGCTTTCTCATCTCCCCAGAGCAGATGTCACTCGCTTGCATGGTACGAAAGCTGCACATTGCTCCTCACCTGCAGTTGCTATCTTGTGGCGGCGACCTCGCCATCATGTGCATGCAGGAGGGATTTCCGTGGTGGCAGACGACAGTCAAGATGGACGGCCAGGTGCTCGGCGAAGGGGGTGGCGCCTCGAAGCGGGATGCAGACCGGCAGGCCGCGCAAGCCGCGCTCATGCAGGCGGGTTTCGAACACTCGTCCCTCACTCTGTGTGGCATTTCATGATCGTTTGGCGATATCTAGAGTACTCCCGTTATCACTTGACGGGCATCAACAGTGCAAGTAAGCATTGCAGTGTGCGTCTCTCTTCGCGCATGGACACACATCTTTCGCGCATGGAAGGACATAGATGAGCAGTGTGCTGCTGCCCTTCCCACAGGTGGCGCCGGACGCGCTCGGGCAGCGGATCACGTCCAGCCTCTGAGGAGAGTCGCAATGCATGGCGCGACTACGGCAGTAAGGCCCCAACTAGGCATATGTTGACTATTCAGCCTCCTCAGCATAGAGAGCATCAGGCCTTCCTTTCACATTAGACCTCGCGGTGAGTGCGCAGCGGGATCAGGGCTGGGCAGCCGTGCACGGATGTGAGCATGCAATGTGTGGGGCGCAAAGCGCCTACCTGATTGCCGCTGCCGGAACAGTGTCTGTACGCTTACTTGTCCTCGGTAGTTGTTGAACACTCGCCGGGCAAGTGGCATTTGCAGCAAAACGGCGTTCCGTACGCCGCTGCAGTCAGCCTAGGCTCCCTGGAGTTGTGGCGTCTGCAACGCAATGTTGTTCTAGGCGATGTAAAGCCAGCGGACCTCATGCACTATGAAGCCAAACTCGGCCCAAAACCGAGCACCGTGCCGCCGATGCTGCCGCCGTCTGTCGTGCAGCTTCTCGGAAAATGAGCAGCAGTCGCATATTCGGCTTTGCAGAGCTCTGGACCCAAGGCGAGCACTGCCAGAGGGTGAGTTCCAAATTGGTTGTTGAGTTGGAAGCGCCGCTAGATCTTGCAGTTCCGCCCGCTTTGCATTGGAGGATTAGCCACATATTAGACGCTTTGAGTCTTCCGATCGCCTGCTTGATGGCAGATCCAGCAGTACTGGCGACATCAGAGCGTCGACCCGCGCCCGTGACAGACGCCGCGGAGCCGCGCAGCCACGCGATCGGCGAGGAGCCACGTGATGGGCCCTCAGGAGCAGGGTCGATCCTGGACCATGCTCCCGCCACTATGCCGCACCTGCCCCAGCAGCAGTTTGAGGGCGGCCTGCTGCCGGCACAGCCGGTGCCGGAGCTGCTGCAAGGCTCGTCGCCGCGCCTGACGCCGCGCTCGCCCGTAAGGTCTGGCAGCAGCAGCCGCGCCGGCAGCAGTTGCAACCTGGCAAAAGCCGGAAGCAGCGGCGTCTTCGCCGCCGGCAGCCCAGCCCGCGCCGCGCCGTGGGTCAAAGGCAACGGCGGCGCGGGCGGCAACGGGAACGGCGCCGGCCACGCCGCGGGCGGCAATGGCAACGGCAACGGCCGCACGGGCTCGGCGCCGCTGCCGCAGAGCCCAATGCGGTCGCCGCGGCCGCAGGAAGCGGTGGTTCAGAACGCAGAGGAGCAGCCGGTGCTGCCGACGCAGGCGCTGCCGGTCCGGGGCCCCGTCAACATCACGCACAACTACACAGCGGCGCAGGCGGTCATGGAGGCTGGCGCGCAGTCTCCAGAGGTGCGCCGCAGGCTGCCCAGCAGGCACATCAGCTTTGGATCCGCAAGCCCTGTCAGCACATGCACATGCTGGAAAGATCTTCCCACGGGGCTCATTGGTATTTCGCTGGGAGACGTCATCCTGAGATACGCCGTGCTGCGGCGCAACTTGCTGACACAGTCGACGCTGGCAACATCACGGCGGATGGTAGGCAGCCACGAGACGGACAGTCTGAGCTCCACTACGTGGTCCTGCGTCTGTGTTGTCCTAATCCGATGACGGTTCTACACCGCAGGAGTTCAAAGAGCAGGTGGCGGGGGTGCTGCAGGCATACCGCGACCGGCTGCAGGAGCGTACCAAGCATCACATGGGGTGCGCTTTGGCTCCCGCGATGCTGTGCGCCAGGCTTCTGCAAACACTCTGTGTGCAGCCTCGTGCGACACGAGCTTCGCTTGCATGCACGATAGCATCTCTTGTGAGCTGCTCCTGTGGCTAATGCACAACTGTCCTGGACGGCAGGCACATGCGCATGATATCGCTGGACATCCAATTGAGGGAATGTCTTGAGGGTTTATCAATCTGCAGGTACCCGTACAACCTGGACTTTGACTACGGCGCGCTGGAGGGGCTAGAAAAGTTCAGCATCAACAACCTGGGCGACCCCTTCATCGAGTCCAACTACGGCGTGCACTCCCGCGAGTTCGAGGTCCGCCGCCCAACGCCTCCTTGCCGCTGAAGTCCCCGGCTCTGCTTCTCCTGTGTCCAACCGGCCAGGGACTTCTGCACCCCGAGAACGCTTTGTACAGCTCGTATGCACAGCTGCGATGTGGGGTTGGCGGTGCTCAGTGTGTTCCCTTCTCAGCTTTTTGCTTGCTTGCCGGCGCACAAGCATGCTCAGGCTCCCTCGTTCGCCCGCGCAGATCGGCGTACTCAACTGGTTCGCAAAGTTGTGGGAGATCGACACGGAGGACTACTGGGGCTACGTGACCAACTGCGGCACGGAAGGCAACCTGCACGGCATCCTCGTTGGCCGTGAGAACCTGCCCGACGGTGCGCCCCCCTGCTCGCCGCCGGCTGTCCCTGGGACTTGGGACACCGGAATGCAGCACCTTCGATATATTGACCTCGTCTGACGCATGATGCTGTGGGTCTAGGCTATGGTGCCTTACCTGCGCGGTCACGCGCACCGGAACCATGCTGATGGTGGGCGCTATGAGGTGTTCCGCATCTGCTGGCCTGGCGCAGGCTTGCCGTGGAGTCTCCTCTGCTGCGACCTGGGAAGCACGAAGCAAACTCCGATTGTCTTGCATCTTCTCTTTGCAGGCATCCTGTACACGTCCAAGGAGACGCACTACTCGGTCATGAAGGCGGCGCGCATGTACCGCATGGACGCCATCGAGGTACGGGAAAACCCTAAAAACTGAAACATGATTGACATGCGCTTGAATGTTTGACTGGCTGAACCAAACCTCTGCGGCTGTGCAGATCGCCACGCTGCCGTCGGGGGAGATAAACTACGACGAGCTGGAGGGGCGGTTGCGGGCCAATGTGGCGCGGCCCGCTATCATCAACGTCAACATCGGCACCACCGTGCGTGCTTGCATTGAAAACACCGTGAGGGGGGCCATCATTCGCACTTATGCCTGCCAGGCTTACAGCCCAGTGTGCAGTGCAGCGGCACAGCGGGGCTCTGTGCAATGCCGCATTTGCCGCAGCGGCGCAACAGGGCTCTGTGCATTGAAGCATCTGCCGCACGCGCCCTGCAAACCACACCCATATGTGCGACCCCCCAGGCCGCTTCAGGTGCAGGCGCTGAGGACGCTGCCCAAGAGCAAACTTGAATGCAACGAAATACAAAAATGAGCAGATCTTGCCTGCCACAGGTGCGGGGCGCGGTGGACGACCTGGACAGGGTGCTGGCCATTCTGGCGGACACGGGCTACAGCGAGGACCGCTTCTTCATCCACTGCGACGGCGCCCTCTTCGGCCTCATGGTGCGTCCGCCAATTTGAAACCTTGGCCTTAATTTCAGATAGCGGCGTCCGCCGCCTCCATGCTGCGTCCGCTGCTCTGGCGCACTGCTGGCAGCCCTGCATCCTGTGTGACCTGGGCTGGCCCTCAGCCCGAGCTGCTGCACACACTATCTTGCAGTGTGCTCCTGTTGAATGCGAGCTCAGCAGCGTGCTGCCATGCACTGTAGATCCCCTTCGTGAAGGCGGCGCCGATGGTGACGTTCAAGAAGCCCATCGGCTCAGTCAGCGTCAGCGGCCACAAGTTCGTGGGCGCGCCCGTTCCCTGCGGCGTCGTCATCACCCGCATGCGCTACGTCATGGCGCTCTCCAGGTGGGCCATTCTGACGCTTGTCCTTGCTATGGATGTCTGGGGTCTCCATGTATACCCCTCCCTTTGCTCCTGTGGCAAAGCCCGCCTTGCGGTGGCGCCCAGTGTGCATTGCTGGCCTCGATCATGCTTATTGTGCCCCTTCAGCATGCAGCTTGAAGCTCACAGACAACGCATCTGCATTAGCAGAACAAATGGACGAGGAGCATTCCACTCTCTCAGCTCTTCTTCTTTGTTGTTATTCCACCAAGGATCATCCACTTGATCCCACCATCTGACACAGAAAGTCTTGCCCCCTGCAGCGAGGTGGAGTACCTGAACTCGAGGGACGCGACCATCATGGGCAGCCGCAACGGGCACGCACCCATCTACATGTGGTACACCCTCACCCTTAAGGGCTACGAGGGCATGCGCCGCGACGTGGAAAAGTGCCTCCGCAACGCGCACCTGCTCAAGGCGCCTCCTCACCTTCAACAGACCCGCCTGCTGCTGTGGGAGGCAGCGTCGCAGCAACAATTATTCCTGAGCATGGGCTTGCCAGACGATGCACAGGAGCAATGCATTTGCTGCTGTGATTCCGCCCAGAACTACTGCAACATCAAAGGCCGTGCGCCTCGAACCGTCGTCGAAGCAGCTGAGGTGCGTGTGCCGTGTGCCGTGTGCGCGCAGGCGATGCTGGAGCACGCCGGCATCAAGTGCATGCTGAACGAGCTGAGCAGCACCGTCGTCTTCGAGCGCCCCAAGGACGAGACCTTCGTCCGCAAGTGGCAGCTCGCCTGCGAGGTGCACGTTTTGCATATGTGTAGTGGCCGCTGCCCTTGTTGACAGACTTCCAGCTGCGCAGCGTGATGGGGATATCAAGACAAGATAGCAAACTTTATTGGACTGACAATCGATGACCTGTGGAAATCCCAACCACAGGGCGACATCGCGCACGTGGTGGTGATGCCCAACATCACCATCGCGCTGCTGGAGGAGTTCATGGGCAACCTCATTGCCTCGCGCTCCCGCGTCGCCGTTGCCGCCACCGCGCAGCTGGCCGCCGACGCCCGCGCGCTGCAGCCCAGCGACTGATTGGAAATGTTGAAGCGTTCTTATTGGTGTCCCCCGAGGGAGGGGTCCAGCGGCTGCCGCTCGGACCGGCCTGTCGCCAATGCACATGCCGTCAGCCTCGCTGCGGCGAGAGGGGCGGGGTTGCGGCATTGCGGCTACGGCCTATGCTTGATGGCCGTTAGTGGCAGGGCTGCAGGTCCGCGTGGGTCGCCAGGAGATGATACCTGGGTAGTCAGCGCATCGCTGCCATAGGAGACGCAGCAGACGCCGTGCACAAGAAACAGCGACGCATTTGAGTGATGACTGATGAGCGTGAGTGAGCGCACTGCTGGGGAGCTTTGATTGGTGGTCCTTGTCTCAGAAAGCCTTGTAATTGTTTCATCCGCCATGCCGTTCTCGCAAGGACTGTTGAAAGTTGCAGCACAGCAATGTAGCGGCGGTGAGGAGGTGTGCTGAGTGAGGAAGGGGGGATTGGACCAGTGTTGGGTTTCAGCATTCTTGTCAACATGCACGTGAAAGATTGATGGCGGAGGCGCAGGCGTCCATTACACCGCCCTATGGCCCTTTTGACACATCATAATCCGACGGGCTCCAAAATTTTCCACAGGAATGGCGGGTGCAGGAAAATCCACGCATCAAATGATGCGAGGTAAACCACAAGCGGTGTCAGTCTTCGCATGCGGCAGGACAGGAAAAATCAGGTGCATTGCTCAGAAAACATGTGTTCGAGAGTTCTAACACAGGTGCGCGGGCCTCGCCCTTGGCGTTTCTCCAGATATAGGCATGTTGTATGCTGCAAAGATGTGGCGCGCCGCACCGCCACGGACTCCCCCGGGGCGTGCGGCTGCGCTCACATGCTGATTCGGAATAGGGCGTCCACGTCGAAATTGCTCTGCACGCTGCTCAGCGAGGCGTTCTCCGGCACGCGGCCGGGTGTCAGCGGGCTGGCGGGCGGTGGCGAGCCGTCATCCTCCATCGACTCGTACACCTGCGGTTGAACGAGGCCTGGCTCACAGCCGCTAGCAAATGCAAAGCAGTCCTGGGGGCGCTCGGCCCACTGGTTGCTAACCAATCTTTTTCTTTCCTGATGTCATAGCCCTGCAAAAGGCCGACGGCATTGATTGGAAGCCGGGGGCAAACAGGATGTCAAGCATTTGTACCCTGTCGAGAGCGCGCACCTCACGCTGGTACAGCTGCTCCGGGGTGAGCGCAAATTGCTGCAGGCGGGCATGCTTGCCGGCGATGAAGTGCCCGGGCGGCACCTCCGCCCAGTCCTCAACGCGCTCGCCCCCCGGCACGTCAAAGGGCTTGTTCGTGAAGCTGCATGGTCACAGAAGCATTCGTCAGGTGACATGCGTGTGATTCGAGCTGGCATTCAGAAACCCGGCAGCTGTGAAGTTTCCAATGCACATGCTTCCAATGAACATGCATTGTGCCCAGCAGCTGGACACTTATACTTATGTATGGGGTGTTCAGCAAGGGATGCGGCGCATGCGGGCGTGAAGGGTTTAGCATTATAGGATTATAACAGACACGGAGCCTGGGGCCCACCTGATGGCCTCGTCCTCGTCCACCGCGTAGAACAGGGGTTCTCGCCCGCTTGGATCCCGCGCCGCAAATACGGCTCTCTTGTGAGAGTCGTAGATGCAGAAGCTGTACACCCCCTGCGGCAACGACATATGGTGTCAGGTTCGAATGCGAAAGCGCCATAACAGTTGTCACCAGCGAGAAATCTGTGCATCTGGGCCTCAGAAGCTGCAACAGCGTTTGTTTTCAAGCAGATGACAGGCCTTCGAGTAGAAGGAACTTCATGGCTGAGTATTCAAACACATTCGGAGAGAAGGCAGCTCAGAGGTCGCACCTGCAGTTCGGACAGCATGATGAGGAGGTCGGAGGAGCGGGTGGAGTGGTACATGTGCAGCAGCAGCTCCGCGGCGAGGGCGCCATCCTGCGCCGCCCCCACCGCCGGGCCGCCAAAGCCGCGGGTGCGACCGCTCTTGACCAGCAGGTCGATCAGGTCCTCCAGGTTGCTCAGGTAGCTGCGCCAGCGGCGATCTCTAAGTCTCAGGTGCTGCTGCAGGGTTATTTTTTGCGCAGTACAATCAGTAATCAAACCAACATGCGCGGAAATGAGGAGCTGTGCTTCGAGGTGTGAAGCCGCCATCGAGGCAGCAAGAAGCCCACCCATGGAAGATGCAGATCTCGTTGCGCGTCTGGAACACCTGCGACAGGAAACAGCTGCAGAACTCAATTTTCGGTTTGGCATGAAAGGTGTGGCTCGAGCTCGATACGTGTCACGGCGCTCGTGTAAGCTGCAGGTCGGACACTGATGCAGCAGCCAGCAGGCGGCCCTGACTCGCAGGCTCCAAGTTGGAAGTGCCCACCGCTGGCTTGACACGGTAGAGCTCCCCGGCGATCTCCTTGGCCTCGAAGACGACCTTGACGCCAGCGCCGTCGCAGCGGAAGGTCTGCGTCTGCTGGCCGGCACAGCCCTCCTCGGCGCTCAGCCCCGGCGCATCGAAGGTGATGCTCCTGCATGGTCCAGAGAGGATTAAAAGGTTGAGATTGCAGCCTTGCACGGTCTGGTCCTTGACGTTTAGTCATCTGTGCTGAGGCTGCTGAGGTGCCAACGTCATGCAGGACGGCCCCACGGCTGCCGTGCCACTGCGCTTTGCATGCGTTACAGCGTGCTGTGGGGCCTCAACCCGCGCGGGACTGCCCAAAGCAGGAGGGAAGCCGATTATGCTCTGCCGTGATCTGCACGTGAGGCAGGCCAGCTGGCCTGACAGCGCCAGGGAGGGCGCGGAGCAGGCTGCAGGACAATGCATGCGGGTGCATAGTGCGCTTTGGGAAATGCATACAGAGGAACAGCGCCAATTATGGCGCTGCTGGCGTACTGGAGGTTTCGGCAAACCTGGTCAAAACGCAGGGGCACTCACCGGCTCAGCAGGCCATCAAGGCGCTGCCCGATAGCCCGCTCGAGGCTCTTCCCCCCGAAGCTGAAAGGCAGCCAGCTTGGCGAGGATGTCGACCTGCAGCATAGTGGCAAGTTTCAGGAGCCAAAACTCCCGAAAGCATAATCAATGCCTGGCCGCCGAGACCCGGTGTTATGGCCAGACAAGCATGTCGAGCCACAATGCTACACCTTCGGATACAGCGCGACTCAGAGCTCACCTTGGTATATACAAAATATAAGAGTCGTGCTGCATAAAAGGCCAGACGAGCGCGGATGCAGGTTTGCCAAGCGGCGGCTGAGGGTGTAGATTGGGGAGAGCGGCAAACTTGTGCAAGAGGGCTGGTTGCAAAGCAGCAAGAGAGCGGAGTAGCAGCGTGCTTCGGTCCCACGAAGCACGGGGACTACACGTCAGCTAACATGTGGGATTCCGGTCGCAGGGTGGGTGCGCAAGCCTGTGCACATGCACAACGAGGAAGCGGCAAATTTTGAATCGGGTGCTCCAAGCAATCAATTGGACTTTGCACGGGGACGTCATCTGCAAATACTCTGCCGAACATTGCGCAAAGCGTCTGCAGCTGGGGGCCTCGGTTACACGATCGGTCACAGTCAATTCAGACGAACCTGCATCTCAGTGCAGCTTCTGACAACTTTCTCACAGAAGCCTTCCTAACAGTTGCAACTAGCATCGGCAATACATAACGTCCGAAACACTGCGCCAAACGCAAGGGCACCCTCGCGCGCACAGAGCGTAGGCGCTGCCCCTGCGGCGCCATGGCCGCGGTGGAGCGCGCACCTGGTTGCTACAAATGTGGAAAGACGGGACACTGGGCCAGTCAGTGCACGGTGCCCCCGGACCAGTGGATCCCGCAAAGCAGCCGCCCCCAGCCTGCGGGCGCCGCCGGCACCCAGGGCGGCACACAGCAGCGTAGTACGCAACAGGTGTGCAAGAGAACGACACAGCCGCCCGCATGTCACACTATTTGTAACGACTGACGTGCCTGCATTCAACCTGTCTCAATTGCTACGTTGGTCCCCCTTCTGAGGGCATGAACAGCTGAGACTCTCCTTGAAATTTTGAACCTGCCTGCCGGCGCAGGGCGGGGGTTCTCAGACGCAGCAGGAGCGCCGCGCGACGCAGCAGCCGCAGGGCTGCTTCAAATGCGGCAAGACAGGACACTGGTCCCGCGACTGCACCGCGCCGCAGGACCAGTGGGTGCCACGCGACGGGCCGCGCAACGGCGGCGCCGCGGGCGGCACAGACGAAAACGATGTGCCGCTGCTGGGGTGAGCCTGCCGTCACTCCACCCTCACGCATCTGGCAGTTCTTTCAGGCAATGCTGGTTTCAGAGGCTTAGTGTCTCAGTGGGTAATCTCGCCAGCGAGTCCTTTCATGCAGCTCGCAGGCAGATGCGCCGCATGGGCGGCGACGTGCCACCTGACTCAGGCCTCGAGAACTGCGCCCCCCGCTGCAGACAGCCTCCGCTGCCAGATAGCCCCCTGCACGAAGAATCATGCTCCCTTCAGGTGTGCTCGTGGCATCGTACAAATGCAGGGCCGCCCCGGCGGCGGGCGTGAAGCGCAAGGCCGCGCGCAAGAAGCGGCCCAAGGTCACGGTAGAGGACCTGCAGAAGGACTCAGGGTTTAAGCAGCTGGTTGAAGTGTTCCCTACGCAGTTCCGCGCCATATTTAAGGGCCCCGGCCACGAGGTGCGTTTTGAATCGCGAACTGGCAAGGGTGTCATAGCACAGATCGGCAGCTGGGAACGAGATGCATTTTGACTTGCAACTTGGCAATTGGTGTGCAGCGGCCCAGCAACGGGAACTCAAAGCGCCGCACTGCTGCCTGTGCTTTTGCGCCGTGCTGGCCGTACACGGGCAGACCACCTGCGGTATCTCAAGTCTCGTTATGCTCGCAAGGTCAGTGAGCACGCTCTTATGTTTCATGAGAGGCACAGGGTTCAAACTGCGCAGGCGGGGGACCTGCGGCGGCTGCTGGACATGTACGAACGGTGGCACCGGGCGGTGGCGCCGGCGCTGCCGTACGACACCTTCCTGGAGGACTTGGAGAAGATGGGCCAGACGCACGCGCTCAAGGTGCGCCGCGCCTCCATGCTTTGTAACTCTGGAGGCCGCGTGAAGCTCCGTGGCGCTGTGAGGCTGGCTATGGGCAGCTTCACGCGGCTGTGTTTGGAGGTGGAAACTGCTCAGTTCACTTTTAGAAGCCCTGTCAGCAGATCGCCTGATGGCTGGCTGTGGTTGCCGAATTGTCTTGATTGCAGCAGTCTTTGAGCACCCTCTCCTGTCCTGCGCAGCTGTACAAACAAGACGTGGACATCATGAAACAATACCATTTGCACAGGTCGAGCTGCGGGGGCTGCGGGACGGCGTCATGAAGGAGGCGGAGCCTGAACCGGAGGCGCCGCTGGCGGCCGCCGCACCAGACCGGGAGGACGCGGCGGCGGGCACGACTATTACAGCAGATGGAGACGCGGACGACGACTGGGGCGGCGGTGACGACATGGACGACGACGAGCTGGTGGCGCTGCAGGCGGAGGAGTGGGTGCGCACCCTCCGTCGCAACCTCAGAACGTACTTTATTTCTCTGATGTGTTCAAGCTTTGTTGGGCTCCAATCTGCTGCAGCGGCTCAGTGGAGGCGCCCGCTTCATCTTGCATGGCGTTGCCGGGCGCGTATCTGCGGGTCGCACTTGCAGTCTCTTACCTCGCTCGAAGCAGGGAGGAGATGTTTGACGACCTGGTCGGCGGGGCGCCACCAGTTCAATTATGCCTAGCACGGCGCCTCAATCTGTAATCTGGTCCTTCTGGCGGCGCTGCAGGAACAGGCTGCGCCGGAGGAGATGTTTGAGGACCTGGTCAGCGGGGCGCCGGCGGACGACGTCATGGACGTGGACGGCCGCGGGGCGGCGCCGGCCACCACCCCCTCCCAGGTGCCGAGCAACCCCCTCTGCTGCATTGCCTGACCTCCACGAAGCCCAGACGAAGCCCGCCATGGGTGCTGATGCACCCTCCCGCCAGCGGTGAATCATGCCACCAGCTCTGGCAGGTGGAGCGGTATGCCCACCAGAGAGCTTTCTGCTTTCTGTGGCGGGGCTTGCACGGATTGCTCCAGGCCTTCCTCATGCGCGGTCATGTTGCATACACTAGATATACGATTGGGACATGTAATGATGTCTACATGTGATGATGTACATTTCCAAATCCACACCACAGATAGCTGCAAACCTATCATGTGTTTGCCACAGGATGCGCTGGACGACGAGCTGCTGTCGCTGGCAGAAATGGAAGAGGAGGACGATGCGGCGCCCGCCGCCGCGCCACAGTCCGCCACACAGGTGCGCGGACCTGCCCTTTCCTACAGGGGCCAGGAGACTCGGCACACCTTCAAGGGCGCCAAGATTGATTCCCATTGCTGCATGGCTGTCTCATGACAATGCGCATGTGACATGTGTCACTGCTGCTGCTTCAGGCAACGTGCGTGTACTCTACCCTGCAAAGATCCTGTAATGTCTGCGCCTGAAACAATGTACGTTGATGTCGCAGGAGGCTCTGGACGACGAACTGCTGGCGCTCGCGGAACTGGAAGACGATGAGGATCCGGGCACAGCTGCTGGCGACGCGGGCGCAGCAGCGCCTCAGACGGCGTCGCAGGTGCCCAACTCTGCCGTGCATGCTTTCCTGGTCAGAGCTTGGATGTGTTGCACAGACACTGGAGGCCCTGGCGGCGGCGAGATTCGCGGCGCAACGATGGCAGACTTCCCTGCCGGCGCCCAATCTTGGTGCCTGTCAAAATGGTGAAACGGTCATGGCGCGGCCGGTTGCATCTGGCGCCTTCAGCAGTTCGGTCAGATATTGGGCGCCTCTCCGAATTGAAGGGTGTCTGTGTCGCAGGAGGCGCTGGACGATGAACTGCTGGCGCTTGCGGAAATGGAGGACGATGACGGTGCGGCGCCGACGGACAGTGCGACCGCAGCAGCAGCGCCACAGTCCGCCACACAGGTGTCGAGCGCTGCCCACACCTTGCCTGCGCCGTGACTGCAACACTGCCGCCGCTCTGGGGCGCCCGTACATCAGCTGCTCCTGCCATATTTTGGCAGGAATGAGGAGCACTGTTGTGTTGTCATGGCACAGCTATCAACAATCTCGGTAAGTGGCCCTGTCAAGGATTGCAAAAAGGAAGGCGCAGCTGGGAAAGCGATTGCGCCATGCCGCCTGCACCGCTCTGCTTTCTTCCACAGCTTGACGGCTGTGTTTGGCCGCGCGCCAGGAGGCGATAAACGACGAGCTGCTGTCGCTGGCGGCCCTGGAGGACAATGGCGGTCGGGACGCAGCTGTGTTGCAGATGTGGGATCTAGGACTTGCACCCGACACTTGATTACATCAATGCCGCAGGAGGCGCTGGAGGACGAGCTGCTGGCGCTGGCGGCCCTGGAGAGCGATGACGATGCGGCGCCAGCAGACGCTGCCGGCGCGGCGGCGGCCAGCGCTGTGCCCCCGTCTGAGGAAGCAGCGGCGCCGTCCACGGCTGAAGGCGGCACAGAGGTGGGATCTCCACTGTTTAGCGAGAGTCTGGTCACTGCTCTCGACAGGGCAAAAGCAGCTGCCGGTAATCGAATGCTGGCGCCGTTTGAAGTGGCCTCATCGTCCTTGGTCAGCCCTACCTTTCAATAGCTTGTGCCCGCCAAATGCCCAGATGCATGAACTTTTGTGTCTTTGCAGGCTCAGACCGCAGCGCCGCTCGCGCCGCAGGCGGACACGCAGCTGGACACGCCGGACATGGACATGCCGCCCGCGCCGGCAGGGGCAGACGCGGCACATGGCTCGGCGCCCGTTCCCTCCAGCAGCGGCGGCGCAGCAACAATCGGCGGCACGGCGGCGACCGGCGGTGCGGCCGCGGCGGCGCAGGGTGATGACGAGGACGATCTACTGTTGGAGGCGGCGCTGGCGCTTGAAGCGACAAAGCGGGCCGGTGGCCAAAGCAGCCGGCCGACTGCAGCGGCAGGCAGGTCTGATGCAGCAGGTCGGGATGGTGGGGGCGGCAGGAGCGGCGGCTCCGGCGGCGGCCAAGGGGCCGCTGGCGGCACGCAGCTGCCAGAGGGCGTCGACGTGGCAGACATGGACGATGACCAGCTGCTTGAGCTGGCGATGATGTCTTGAACCGGGTATGTGATTCGATCGTGCGATGGACAGATATTGACAGCAGTGGAATAGTGTGTGTGCGGCGTGAGCTGCCGACCGGCCATTGTGCCCGCTGGTTTGGCTGTGCATGGTTTGGATGACCCCTTTGGCAGTATGATTGCGTTCCATTTCATGACATGTGCAATCCAATCGTAGACTATTGAGGCTCTGATGCCGCTGTGCAGCTCGGGGTCTGATGCATGCTCTGCAGCTCAAGGAATTTGTCGTCAACGGTGGTGACAAAATCTTGGGAATGCCGATACTATGATGAGAACAACTCTGACACATGGTCCCGTCTACCAGCGTGATTCGCATTTGATTGATTTGGATAGATATTGTGATGGCGTCTACGGTTCCACACGATTGGAGACCCGCTGGCGCGGGAGCAGGTGAGCCCATCGATCCGTGAAAGAACGTGTCGGATGAAAGTTGTCACCTTCCACGTCCGGCGTACGAGTTGCTCATTGCGCGCGTATTTTTTCTCAGATACTGCAGGTCAGAGGCACGTCCAGTCCACTGGACTGCCATACACGTTTGGTCATCTGACCAACACCACCGCTCGCCAGGCAAGTGCTTGTGTCACTGTCCGCGATAGCACTCATGGTCCACACCGTCAATTCCTATGCCGCTACGCTTACGACCTTCGGTATCAAGCAGCGGCTGCCCAATGCCGCCACGTGCGCCGCAGAACAACATGCGCCACCCTGCTGCGCAGGACAAAGCGGAGGCCGCCGCCCAGGAGAAGACGGATGCAAGGTGGTGGCTCGGCGGCGCCGGCGGCGCGGCGACCATGAACGGAGCCCGCAACCGCGACATCACGGCCTTTTGGCAGCACGCCGAGGAGTCGCATGCCGACGTCCGCAGCAACCTCAACGAGGTCCGCCACATTGTTGATAGCACAGATCGAGGATGAAAACTTCGTAGCTGCTTGAATGCAGAATGATGCAGTCAATGAACCTGCTTGGCCGACGAGATATCTGTATGGAACTCCAAACAATGAGGCGCTTTCATTCGATGCAGGCGGCGCGCGCCAACAGGCTGAAGGGGCTGTCGTCTGCCGGCAGCAAGGCGGCGCTCGCTGGGGACCCCAACCGGCCGCCGGAGACGTGTTCGTTGTATAAAACAGAGTTTGGTACTTTGAAGCCCAAAAGCGCCGAGATGGCGGCGCGCATGGCGGTGCTGCAGGAAGCGGTATGTTCCTGAACCTTTGAGCACTCGCTGCTTGTTGCCATTTCGTTCCGTCTGTAAAACCATATGGCAACGCTCATCTGTTGTTCATCAGACTGTCGCTGAAGGAACTTATTGAGGTGGCTGGAAGCGCAGGCGCGGGAGAGCCACACGGCGGCGGTGGAGAACAAGCGGCAGAGTTCAGGGTCCAACCTGACGCTGGCAACTGACTTTTAAGACCCAGAAACTCGCTGCTGCAGCAGTGGCATGGGTGCCTTGCCATGAAACGCTGGGGAAGTGAAACAGGCTGTGCTGACTGTTATTCTCCTGTTACATAGCAAAGCAACTGCATAGCTAGGCAAGCGCATAGGCAGGCGTTGTAATATAGATATGTATTGGCGAGACCCAAACCCCTGTGCACAAGTCGGTTGCGCGGCGGCTCGACAAACCCTGAACTCCCAGCAGAGCAAGTAAACCAAAACAAAGGAGAACCGATGCCAGGGCGCGCGGCCCTGGACACCAGACACTGCGGTTCCATTCCATTGCCGTGACCCTTAGTCACCTCAACGGTCACAAGGGCCTCGCCAGCCCGGCGATTTTCCCCCAGGTAGACACATTCGTGGTTCAACCATACAGACTGCTGCGGACAGAGAAACGCCACACGCAGCCAGCACGCACGGAGCACAGCGCTCACCCCAGTGGCAGCAGGAGCACCAATCTGGTGCATTAGTGGGAATGCGTCCAGAAAGGTGTTCCTGCTGCGACCATGGCCCCCGCCGCACCCCGCTGCACCAGCAGCAGTGGAGCAACGCCGAGCGCCCCCCCTGCGGACCCCCTCGACATTCTAAAGCCTCCTAGTGGCACATGAGGCCGTCGCACCCAGCCGGGGCGTCACCCAGCCAGGAAATTTAGGCAGCCCGCGCCTTCGCACGGCCGGGAGCCCGGTCTCGCATCCCTGTCATCCAGGGTCTTCTCGTGGAAAACCCCAATCCCGGTGCGCTCACGCGGAGGCTGCCCGCATGGGGCGCTCGTTCCCCCTCCGCACGCATTTTGTTCGCCGATTGCGCCCTCACGTTGCAGCCGTGGCAGGCGGCTGCCTCGATGAGCGGCTGGCGCGCAGCCACAGCTGCGAGTCTTGCACGCCCCACAGCTGGTGCCCTTGCCTGCAGTCGCAGGACGTCTTGCGTTTGTCGGGGCCGCTGAGCCCGCCGCCAAGACGCGGCAGGGCTGCCGGCGGCATTTCCGGCTCAGGAGTGTGCCCCGCTGAGCTGCCCCGCCGCAACGGCAGGCCGCGCCTTGGCTGTATGCCTCAGCTGCCCCTCTTCGGTTGCGCCTCAGCCGCCCCTCGGCTGCGCTTGAGCCCCGCCGGCTCAGCTGCTCAGCTGCTCCACTTCCAGTTGGCCAGCGAGTCGATGAGCTCGCGGCCGTCGTCCTGCAGCGTCGGCGCCGCCGTCGGCTTGGGCGCCGGCCTAGGCTTGGGCTTGGGGGCGCCGCCCGCCGTGCCGCCCAGCTGCGCGCGCACCCTATCATACATCGCCCTGCGCAGATGTGAAAAGCACGCCATCAGCCCCCGGTGCATCTGAGGTCATTTGTGCAGTCTGGCAGCGCGCACACCAGATGCACCATTGCAACTGTGTGGATCTTTTCAGCGTCTTCCTTCCAGCAGCTGCGGGTCCATACACAGAGCTTTCGTGTATGTGCATTGCCCTTGCGGCGTGATTCCAACTCTGGTGCACACCAAACACACGGCAGGCGCCGGCAGCCAGCAGCGAGCAAGCAGGCGCCAACTGCTCCCACGGTAAGACCAGCACTCTGGTCGAGAATGCCACAATCTGCGCTGACATGGACAGGCGCTCGCCGTCGGCAGTGTGCACCAGGAAGCGGATACAGCTCGCATGTGAAGCTGCCAGTTTCAAACGCCTTGGTTCGCGCGTCAACACACTCACCGCTTCTGCGCGGACGTGGCCAGGCGGTGGCCGTCGGCGGTGTGCAGCAGGAAGCGGTGCAGCTCCTGGGGCCGGCGCCCGGCCGCGGCCACCTCGTCCACCGGCTCCACGTAGATGTCCGCCATGAAGACGCACAGGTGCGCCGCGTTTAGCGCCGCCGTCACGTCGTACGTCACCCGCGGCCGCCCCCGCCCGCCTGCGATGCCAGGTGTAGTCTTCACATATGGTCATCATCTCTCCCGAACTCACGGCAGCTCTCAGACAAGACCTCCACCTCAGGTTGGGCACCCCTGCAGCACTGTCAGGGACACCGCATCGTGCACAAGCATCGTCTGCTCCCCGCTCAGAAACACAGAGCGCACGAAGAAAAGGCACACAGCGCGCTCACCAGAGTCGAGCTGCGCGGTGATGAGCAGCTCGGTGCAGGTATCGTCGTACACGTCCTTGATGGAGATGCGCACCGGCAGCGCCACCGCATACTTAATTCTCTCCACCAGCTCCGCCTGCGCCTCTCTGCGCAGGTCACAGCAGGATAGTTCGTCGACTTACTGCGCAGGGCTGGGGTCATCTGCCAGCAGTGGGCACAGTAACAGAAAGGAGCAGAGCATAGCGTCAACGAGGCGGCTAGGGGGTGCACCAAAGCCAGTGGCAGAGGCAGGTCAAAGAGAGGGATGGGAGCTCACTCGTCGCGGACGCGGCCGCCGTCCACCTCCTGCACGAATAGGTCCGCCTCGCACATGCCGTCGTCCCGCACACCCACCTGCGCGCAGCAATGCGAAGAAGTGTCATCGGAGCATCCCAAGGTCGATGTGAAGGGCGAGCCTTTGACAGCGCCACCTTGGAACACTATCATGTCGCCGGGCTGGCTGCAGGTAGCGGGTAGGTGGCGCAGTAGTACTTCTTGATGCAGTGCAGCAAATTCTGTGCGCCGCCCCGGCAAAGAGTGAGATCAGGCTGCCAAACAATGCAGGCGACTGTAAGTCTCGCTTGCAGCACACTAGGAAACACAACTTCTTGCAAGACAGAGCATCTGGCGCCCCCCACCTTGGCGTAGGCGACCCGTAGGTGGATGTCCTTGAGCGTGCGCATGAGGTCGTACACCAGGCCCTTGCGGTCGGCTGCCACCACCGTCACCAGCGAGTACGCGCTCGTTGTTGCGTTGTCCAGCGTCACTGACACCTGCTCCAGGCCGCTGCCCCACTCGTTGGCGGCGGCCTCGGCCTGCGCCAGCGGTGGGCTAACCAGGGTTTAAACAGTCCATTGTTGACGGATGAGTCTGTCCACAGGTGACGAATCGAGCTGCTGTGCATGCACTGAACTGCCCGTCATCCTCACTTGCCCTCTTGCTTCAGCATGGAGGACACGTCCAGGCAGAGGCTCGGCGCATGGCAAGTGGCCCATTCTTCGGCCCAGCGGCCTGCGCATGAACCACTGCTCTGTGACCCATCATCAGAAGCCAAGGCTGCGTGCCGTGCCTCACCTGCAGGTTGCCGAAGGAGGAGGAGGAGGAAGCGGCGGTGCTGCCGCCGCCGGTGCGCTTCTCCACAAGCCGCGCCAGCGGCGACACGGGGATTGCGTCCTTGCAGGCGCAGCGCGCCGCAATGGACGTCGCCGAGTCGCCCTGCTCCGAGTCGGCGGGCGCGGGCGTGATGGAGCACTCCGCCGCGGACTGCTCCAGCACCGTGCGCACCTGGTCCGATATCTCCAGCACCCTGCGGTGGAGTTGGCGCATTCAGGGCTGACTGATCATGAACTTGGCCTTGCCCCTGGCATTGTTTCGCAGTGTGTAGAGAAGATGGCTAGGCGCGGATGAACTGCAGAGTGCCTAACTATGCTCCAAGACTGACAATACGACGCTTGCATGTAGGATCTGCCGGCCAGCCTCCTCGCAGTGCATCCTGCAGACCAGCAGTCAGAGGAACGGCAGCAGCCAGCAAATTGGCTGCAGGGACGCACACGCATGCAGCACCGGGCAGCAGAATCAAACATATTTGCGCACCGGTGGTGGTCCGGCAGCTGCTGGCGGTTGTCGTACAGCCAGAACATGTCGAGCACCTCGCCGGCGGGGCTGGTGGTGATGTGCGCCTTGAACACCGCCACATCCGCCTCCCACAGCGTGTGCATCAGGTCTGCATGGATAGCGCAGTCAGGCTTCAGACATGCACCATGCCTGGGCTGTGAGCAATGGGTTGATGCACCACAAGGGCATCAGGGTCCCACATCCCGTGTGCTGTGTGCAGCAGTTGTGCTGCAAATGAGCACACTCACAGCAAGCAGCGTCATCTTCGGGATACGACATGTTGACCTCTGGCCTGCAACACAACACCACGACCTGCAGCACAGCATTTCAACTTTGGTCGACAGGAGGACGCACCGTGCAGGACGCCGACGCGGTCGTAGGAGGAGACCTGCAGCAGGAAGGGGTTGGCGAAGTCGATGGCGGCGTCGCGCCAGCGGCGCAGCCACATGTTGCCGGTGGATGTGGGGCACAGCCCCTCCAGCCGCGCCTTGAGCAGCCGCCAGTGTGCCGGCATGCCCGCCGTCAGCCCCACCTGCACGCGGGCAAAGACAATTTTTCACCAAAATATCATGCAAGATGATGACAAGAGGACAACGTGTTCATGGATACTGGCGGGATGCTCGTGGCGACGGCGTCTTACAAGTCGCAGCTGCTCTTGCTCTTGTTCCCAGGCGCAGGCCAGTGTGCGGGAGTTCCTGGGAGCTCATGCATCTGCTGAGGGAAACAAGTTTCGGAGGCCTGGACATGGTGAGTGGACAGCAGCAGCTGCACGGCAGTTGCCACACACGGGAGCCGACGAAAATCACCTTGATGATGAGGAAACACCACTTTCCGTCTGTAGACACATCGCCTGCGCCACAGACACATGCTGTATCAGCCGCCGCTGCAGTCGAATTATGCACACTTTCTTGCGGACAATGCCCCTGGCTGCTCAAAGCACTCGCGCAGGATGCAGCTGGTACTCTGGCCCAACCTGAGAGGATTTTGAGCCCGAAGTCCAGCAGCATCCTCGCGATGTCACAGCCGAGCCCAGTCGCATCCGGGCAGCTGATGCGGATCTCACGCACGCTGTCATCTCCGTCCGTCACCCGCCTGAAGTCCATTTGTGATATGTTGAAAACGTCTACTGAAAATTGCGCCAATTGAGAATGTCGGTGCACAGAAAGGTGCTTGCCCACAAGCTGATCTCCCCAGGCTGCGCCACCCAGATGACATCTGCCTGCAGCAGAACAGTTGAATGGACCACTTGCTAATCCGCCCTAATTTGCCCAGCTCGCTGCTGCGCCTCACCTGAAGGTCACAACCTCCTCCTCGGGATCCATGAGGGAGTACTCCTTGCGGTCTCCGGTGCCCTTCTGCTTCGCCGCCCGCCCGTTTGCGTTCGCGCTTTCCGCGTACGCACTAGCGGCGACCATGCCGCCCGCCGTGGCAGCAATGGTGGCAGGCTCCGAGGAGTGCCGCGACGAAACTTATGCTGCCGCGCCGCAGCAGCGACAGCGGCAGCAGCGGCGGCTATTGATGCTGCTGCAGCGGCAGGTGCTTCCGCCGCGCAGCCACCAGCTTTGCTGGTGCTCACCGGACTTATCGTGCATGCAGCGGGTTGCTCCTTGCAGTGGACCTGTACGGTGCAATCCATCGTTGGAGAACCGCGAAAGACAGTTTGTTTCTGGTGAACCACCTCAAACAACTTTTTGACTCGAGGCGTCCTCCTGGTCAGCTGGTGAGGACAAACGATGATGTTGCGCAACACGCGCCGCGTGTCACTGGCCTCAGCTGAATGCAATCCCCCTCGCTGTGTTACCATGCTCGCAGGGCTGACATTGGCGTTGGTCTTCGGCAACTTCCAGCTGGGTGAAGGATGTTACAACCCGAACCTTTGGGGCGAATGATGCTCGGCCGGCAACGCCCGCAGCGCCTTGCGTTTCAGCAGCTAAGCTGCGAAGCTGATCCAACAGCGCAGCTGCTGATGAGAAGGCCTGCGCGATCGTGGGGCGAGTGGCTGTCAGTGGGCGAAGCCACCACACACGGTCGAGACGGGTGGAAATCGAACGCCAATCTGGCGGCGCAGGGCCGCTCTGCTACCGTACGACTGTTCCAAACCGTCTGGCGCGTCCACGCATGAGCTTTGGTGGAGCGGCACCGCCGTGCAAGGTGCGAGATTTTGGTGCTCACGCCAATGACCAATGACATTGTGGGGAACCTATTTACTACATATCGAGAAGCTTGCTGTCAAAACTTTTGCGCTCTCGTTTTAAATCTAAAGTTACTTGTCTCTGCCTATAGATCACTCCGCAACCATGGCGACGACGATGATGCACACCTCGAGCACCTGCCTTCTGCAGCCACACACGCAGCAAGTCCGAGCTGCAGCCTTCAGCAGCAGGCCTGCAGTGGCCCAGCTGGTGCACAGGTCACGGATCAGCAGACTGCGAGCGGAGCGCATGTCAGTGCGGCCCTGCAGAGCGCAGGAGACGGACGCTCCTGAAGGTGAGCGTGCGCTGCCGCTTGCTCATCGGCGCATGGCCTGATGCAACACGTCCACAACTGCTATCAGAGCAAGACAGAAACAGAAATACGACAACGGTGTGACATTGCTCGGCCTGCAGTGGAGACAGCCCGCAACACCGAGACAGCCAGCACGCGGCCGAAGGGCGACTGGGTGCCAGTCATTGCGCCAGAGGACTTCCCAAAGGGTACGTGTGCTGACGGCCGTGTTTCACATGATGATGGATACGCTATCTTGCTCAATTTCTCAAGGCATTCACATCACACATTCGCTGAGTTCGCCATACAGAATCATCAGCGCCATTGGCGCGATCATGCAAATTACAAACTTGTGCAGGCGTGCGAAAGGAGGTGCGTGTGGACGGCGTCGACGTGCTGCTGTTCTGGTACCGCAGTGAGATTTTCGCGATCGAGGCAAGGTGCGTGTCCTGCATGGCGCACATCGGCGGGCGACGCCGCTCTGCATCAACCCTTACACAGCATCTCAGTGGCGCCTTCTAGAGTTCAAGGTTCAGACAGCCATGATATTCAACAGCGGGCATGTCGCGCCGGCTTGCGACGATGCCATCAGCACGATTCTGGCCGGTAAGGCAAACAGTGCGCGGCCTTCTGGCGCGCGAGCCAGTGGCGGTATCAGAAGCACCCGAACCTTGCTGCTGCGACGGCGGCGGCAGCAACAGCGGCAGCAGCAGCGGCGGCAGCAGTGGCAACAAAAGCAGCAGCAGCATACCAATCGCACTGTCACCGGCGCAGGTCGCCAGCGGAGGGCGCCTACAGTGAGGGCTTCATCAGCAGCAAGCTGAACCAGGAGTACTGCATCGAGTGCCCCGGCACGGGCTCCACCTTTGACTTTCGCTCCGGCGAGATCGTGGACTGGTACCCCACCAACATGGTACTGCGCCTGCTCACGCCGAAGGGCACCTGCCGCAACCTGGAGACCTACCCCGTCCGTCTGGAGCAGGTGAGTCGATGGGAGTTTCACCGTCTGGATGATGGTAAAGTTTCAGGATCCCAGCTTACACTTCCCATGCTGCCTTGTGGCCGAGGCGCTCTGCTGCAAATTCCCAGAGTGACGCCTGATGCCGTAGAGTGGCTCGATCCTGGATGTGACATGTGATCATTCCATGTCGAACTACAGTACCATGCTGGTTATTGCCCGCAACATATTCATCTGCTCCTAATGCCCCGTGTGCAGGACGCGATTCTGATCGACGTCAGCAAAAGCGCGGTGTTTGGGCGCAAGGACGAGCAGACGCGCGGCGGCGCTGACACCTCCCTGGAGAACAACAACGTGTACAGCGTGGAGCCCAAGGTCTACGTGGAAGCCGAGTGTGCGTCTTTGCTTTGGCAACATACATGATATGTGTTACGTTGGCAAAATCAGCTTGGCCTGCAAGCGCACAAGGCCTGACTGTGGTATGTGCATGCCTTCGAGCAGAGCGCAGCTTTGCAGCAGGGCCCAGAAGCGGGAACGTGGACAGTCTTGCATGCCAGGATCTGACGTCATGCAGCAAGACTGTTTCGCTGCAGCTGCAATGCTTTGCATGTATAGCTTGCTTTGCAGTTGCCTCTGGATGATCTCAGAGCTACACCACTGAACCTCAGTGCCGCAATTGGATTGGTGTCCTCTTGTCCGCGCAGCTGAGCGGGCAGACAAGGGCCCAGTGGATGCCGGCGTGATCTTCACAAATATCGTGGCGGTCACCGGCTTTGTTGGCCTGGCAGTCGCCGGCACAGCCACCGCCAAGTACTGGCAGGTGTGTTGCCTATTTCACACGACTTGCTTCATTCGACTTTACTGGATCACACGTCACTGCTGGCGCCGTCAGGCCTTCCAGCAGAGGCACACGTGCATGAGCATGGTTGACCCACGATTTGGTAAGTCGTTCCCTGGTCTGCTCTGACACTGTGTGAGCCACGTGTGCAGACGGACATTGGCCTGTACGCCTTCTGGGTTGTCTACATTCTGGGCAGTGGCGCATTCATTGCAAACAAGCTCCGGAACTGATGCGGTGGGTATTCAGTCGGCATTTTGATTCAGTAATTGGACAAATACCATACGGTAATTCGGAGAGCAGACGGCAGATCCCACAGGCGAAGGGATGGCAGTGCAGTTTCAGGCGACGTGTTGATTGATGCCTCTGGCTGGAGTCACGATTTTGACATTGAGGTGCAAATGTTGGTTTATTTTCAACTGTTGAGTCAGTTGCACAACACATTGACGCTTATGTATTGCATCGACACAATTCAAACTGTACATGTCAAGAATGTCATTCCACCAGAATTGCATCATGCACATGAATCAAGGGTCTCGAATGTCTTTCCACGCATCGCTGGCGGCACACTTGACTGCGAACCTCTTCCAGCCGCTGGCAGGTGCCTTGATGACATTGGGAAAGTTGATCTGCAAATCGTATCAGACAGCTTCAGGAGGACAGGCGCAAATGCGCAAATCCGCTTGCGGCCTCAGACCCGTATAACGACTCCTCAAACACGTACGCATCTTCACAGACGAGCGCGGCCGTACCTGGGGTGAGAAGCGTGCCATGAAGGCCACCGCCAGCGCAAGGCGCCTCAGCTCCACCGCCCATGCATAGGTGGCAAAACCCTGCGCCTGGAGCAGCATCCACCACTGCAGACCTGCGGCGGCAGAGGGGCATTTGGCGTGTGAGTCTTCTGGCCATGGCGGCACGCTCATTCCTTCGCTGTGTCGCAGAGATTTCGACCGCCACGCTTACAAGTCGAGCTAGCTGTGTGATACACGGCTGACATGCGCAGGGAGCCGGCCCTGCGACCGGCCAGGTGCACTTTCATGGGCCAGGACAGTTTCAGCAGTGCCAGCCCTGCAGGAATAGAAGGTTTAGATGCGCACTTTTGCCGTTGTGCACGGTCTTCAGGCTGGACTGGAAGGCCCAGGGGCCGGCGATGAAGGCGCAGGCCATAAAGGCGCAGGTCAGGCTCCAGCGCGGCATCAGGTTGAAGCAGCGCTGCCAGGTGGCACAGCCGATGCAGCAGCTGCCCATGGCGCCAAAAAACATATTGCCGTTGAAGTCCAGTGCCTCGTCCAGCTGCGATTGGAATAGGAAAGGCAAGTCCGATCAGAAAACGGTGGCAGGAAGCTGGCTGGTGCAGCACCACAGAGTGGCATCTGATGTGCACCAGGTTTGAGCGCGCCATGATGCTTCACACATGAAGCATTGGCGGCTGCACAGTGAGCTGCGACCCAACGCCAGGCGCAAGGAATGCTGCTCCGCCTCACTTCACACTCATAGGTGCCTGCATTCCAAGCTGGGTCGCGCACCTCAACACGCGCCGTCGCGGGGGTGTGCTGCTTATCGAGCGCGGCGGTGGCGACGCCCCAGCGCAGGATCGACTCGCCCACCACGAAGGTCGTCTTCTTCTCGATGCGGTTGAACGCGCTCTCGTGCACCGCCGCCTTGCAGCAGGGGCACCGCATCGTGGGCTGCATGCCTGCGGCGTCATTGAGCAAACACTTTGTGTCAATACAGAGCCAGCCCGTGCTATGCGGCATCTGCGGCTTGTCCTGCCGCCTCAATGTGCCTAGTCTATCTGGGGCTCCGGCTTGGTAGCACCTCAGCTCGGGTGCGCTCTGCAGGATATGCATGACTGCGATAGCTGCCATGCGAGAGGTACTGTGATCAATGGCTACCAGTCGAACACACCTGTGAAGGGGCACGGCTGGCCGGTGAAGGGCGCCGAGCGGCGGCCCGGCTCCAACGGCGAAATGGGCGTCGAGTCGCTCCAGGGCATCCCCCAGAAGCGCGCCTCCCACACGTCGAACACCGTCGTCTTGAGGAACAGCGCGAAGAAGCACAGGATCATGGCGCCACACACGCCGGCGGTGGCATACTCAGGCGCGCCGATCCTGCGCACGCGTGCCATTCATTTATTGATGGGTTGTGCTGCCGGTTCATGCGTGACATGTGCATGACATTTTGATGCATCCCCAGTTCTATCCCTGCACTTGTGGAGCTCTGTTGAGACAGGAAGTCGTTCATCACGGGAGCGACCCACCTCCCAGGTGGCGAAACACCGGGCCCCAAGATGGCGCCGCCGAGGGTGCCGACCACCACGCATATTACAATGCCCAGCTGCCACCCCACCTGGGTGGAGGTATTAGGCAGAAAACTCTGCTGGTATGAATGTGGGTTCACAGCCTCGGATCATAGAGCAGCCTCGGATGAAAATGCCAAGCCGATGCAGTGTGCAGCGCCGCAGCGGAGGAGTGGCACGGTGCTAGTTCTGCCGGCAGGAACGAGCACCGCGTAGTGCTGCAGGCTTCTGTTTTCATGTCGTGGTGCGTCGAGGTTGACGGTTGGGGCCCGATGCCACATGCTTGCATGCCTGCTGCAGAAAACGGCACCTGATGGCTGGTGCTCCAGGGACCGATGAGCAGTTGCGCGATCATGCCTCAGCTGCTGGCTTAATCGCTCAAAAAGTTTGTTGAATCATACTGTGCAACTCGAATTGTTCCGCGGCTTGCAACACGTCCCCGAAGCAGGCTGGATTATGGACGAGTGCCGGCTTTAGACCCACCCAAGAAAGTCTGCCGCGCTAGCTCAGTCGATTTAAGAATCTTCAATCGGCTTTCGCACTGCTCCTGGGGATGCTCCAGGGCTACACAATATCGCAGCCACGATGCAGGATTTTAGGCGCGCCTTCGAGGGTGCGAATTCGTGTGGCGGGGTCGGTTCCAGCGATTAGGCCGGCCGAGCTGGCGCAGGATGCGCACCACCGAGGCGGCTTTGAGTGTGTTCAAAATTCTAGTTTCGATTCCGCTGAGGATCCGGCTGGCAGCTGTCAGCTCTGTCGGCATAACCTCGAGTTTATTTCTCGCACAAGCAGATTGTGCTGTCGAGCCAGGTGAAATGTTGACCCGTGAGAAGAGGCGCATTCAGCGAGGATCCTAGAGGCAATTATCACTTTTTATCACCATGGAGGTCAGCACGCGGATCAGATGCGGCGGCCGGTCCGGAGCGATGCTGCTGCTGCTAGGCATCAGCCTGCTCACGCTCCAGTGTTGCCAGGTGGGACATTCGCTTCGAAGCCTGCATGGATTGTGTTTAAGGTCGTCTTGCGGGATTGTGTGACTGCTGCGCCACCCGTTGCTGCTCTGATCTATATCACCGAGCTTTATTTGCTGACATGGCGGCGGCGGCCTGCGGTCCCGCCGCGCCTGGGTCTGCCGCGCATGCTAATCATCGCATGAAAAGTGCAACTCCCTTTGATGTGCAACACATGTGCAGAACAAAGACGCCCGTTTTACTTCTGATTTCACCAGGTGTCGGCCACAGCGCGGTTCAGCGGGCTCACGTTCAGCAGCGGCCTTCAAGGGCGGCAGCTGCTGCAGGGAGATACGGAGGATCCCTCGAGTCCCTACTACTGCCCGCGATCCTCCGGTAGGTCATCCGCAACCTGCTGCATGGTCTGCACACTAGCTCCACAGCATCCTCCCTGTAGCCTGCATGTCGTCCGGGTGCGATGACAAGTGGCATGACACGATGACGTCTCCTCACACAGTTGTGCCGGTGTCGAGCAGGGTGCAGGCGGCTTGGCACTCCCAACCCGGCGGGTGGCACTCCAATACTCATGTGCGTGTGCCCCTCGCCGCCGCCACCCATCATGCCGCCGCCGCCCAGCCCGCCGCCGTCGCCGCCGTCGCCGCCCTCGCCGCCGCCGCCGCCGCCGGCTCCTCCCCCTGCGCCCCCGCCGCCGCCGCCACCGCCATCGCCGCCGCCGCCGCCCATGCCGCCGTCACCGCCGCCGCCACCGCCGGCGTCGCCGCCGCCCCCTGCTGGGCCGTCGTTGCTGCACCTGGTCTCCTTCAACGGCACATTCACGCAGTACCAGGCAAGCGAAGCGAGGCGCGGCAGCCCGCCACATGTCTGCGTCGCGATCTGCCCGCCACATGTGTGCGTTGCGATCTGAGGACTTGTGGATTCACTAGAGCAGCGCTTTGTCAAGCAATGCCAGTACCTGCCTGCTGCACAGTGCATGGCTGTTTCACGTGTGCCCTGCTCAGACGCCCCTGCTGCCACGTCACGCACACAGGCCTCGGCGCACTCCCCAGAGGAGGTCCAGGGAATCATGGACGAGGTGCAGCGCGCTGTGATCCTGTACCTGGACCAGCCGGGCCAGGTGTCGGACGTAGCTGTGAATGTGCGTCGCATCGCGGCGCAGGACGCGAACGGCAACATCAGCATCTACCTGTCCGTGACTGTGACGGTGCGGTGCCTGCTAGTTTGCTGGGGCCGGCAGTCTCGCTACTGATGGATTCACCAGGGATAATGGGGATGATTTGTGACATGGTGGGTCGACAACGAATCGTTATGAAATGTCTGCCGTGCGGCGCGGCACATTGTGGGGCACGCTGCCGCCGCGGCAAGCCTTTGGGCCATGCTGAAACGCCCTTGTCTGCGCCCAGCCGCCTGGACTGGCACGCTCTCTCGTCTTCACAACTGTCACAGCCGGCGCTGACGTGCTGCACACGCACTGGTAGGTGACCTTCACTGGGACGCAGACTGAGGAGGTGCAGACGGCCGCCGCCGCCTTTGCCACCAGCGTCGCCACCAACCCCACCACCGTGTTCGCGGCATCGCCGCAGCTGGTGGGCAGACAGATTTGCAGCCTCACATCGTGACAATGTTGTACATGTGCTGCCTAGTGTCTCATTGTCTCTCTGCCCCGTCATCATCTGCCCCACTCTGTGCGCACCGAAAGTGAAGCACGTCGGACCTTCAGAATACCTTGGATGCATTTTATGGGATTATACTGACAGGTGCAGGTCAATGGCTTAAAGCTGACCGGAGTGAAGCTGGACGCAAGCACTGTGCCGGGCACCTATCTGGTGCGTGCATTTGGCTTGCAGGTTCTCCTGACTGGTTTGGTCTTGATTAACATGTGCTGTTGGAATGCACTCACGACAGAGTTGAGCAATGCCATTGCCTGTCTCTCGGATGATGCAGCAGCTTCGCCACATGTGCGGTGCGTGTGCTGACGCCAGCTGTTGTTCCTGGCAGCCGCCGCCGCCGCCGCCCGCAAAGAAGAAGGCGAAAAGCCTCACGTGGCTGTACGCTGTGATCGGCGTCCTGGTGGGCCTCATCGCACTTGTCGGTGCGCCTTGTCTCTTCACTGCACTTGATGAACGATGAGGAAAGGCTGCAATCCTGGTCCGCATCACCTGATTTACGGAGTTGCTACTGCAGCTGATTCAAATGCACGAAAGCACCAGACCGACACTAAATCAATGAGTAAATGCGTGTGCGCAGTCATCGGCTTCGTGGTCTACCAGATCCGCGCCCGCAAGCGGGAGCAGGAGGAGGATCTGGCGGCGCTGGCGGAGGCGCACGCCGCCGGCAACATGCAGGGCACGCGCGGCAACATGGACCTCGGCTTCCTGCGGGAGGTGCGTCATACTGCCTTCTCCTCAGTTTTGCTTGCACGCTAGCATGCCGCGGGCAACACGCAGGGCACGCGTGGCAACATGAACCTGGGCTCCTCGGGAGGTGTTTGTTTTCGACCCTCTGTTTCTGAAGAAGCCCTGGCGGCCCTGTGGCGGCGCCTCCTGCGAGCCGGGATTAGGGTTTTGTTGCGGGATGTGGGCTGGTGCTGTCGTCATGCACTTGGCTGGAAGGAATGCAGCTTCTGGGGCGGTAATGGAGGACAGGTCGGACAGAGAAGAAGGGCAGTGGCACCGCAACGGATCAACGCGGTTTAGCAGGGCGTCCGAAACGAATGCTGAAGGCCGGCTGCTCTTCTCTCAAGATTTTATTGGTGGGCACTGATCCTGTCGGCAGAAATGCGCCCCGCACAACCTGCATGCTGCAATGTGCTGACTGCTGAGGTGCCACCCGCCGGCAGGTTGACTTCACGCTCAATCAGGACCCGGCGGGCATGCTGGAAGATACTACCGCCAACCCGGCTGCCGGCCTGGTGATGCCGCACCCTGCGGGCGGCTCCACTGGCGGCTACGGGATACCCTCCGCCGGCCGCGCGCCGCTGCCGAGCGCAAGTGAGTGCCCATTCGGAACTGCCACCGCAGCATGTCGTGGGTGGCCAAGCTGGTTTAGCTTGGAGGCCGCTGCTGATGAACTCCGCAGCGTCGAGACCCCATCAGAGTTTCTACGCGTGTGTTGGCATAATTGTGGCTCATCTGTCTCGCAGGCGAAGGCGTGTCGGCGTGGCGGTGGGGCTACAAGCTGAAGCGCATCTCCGACACCATCCGCTCTGGCAGCATGCAGCGCCGCCCCTCTGCCATGGCGCACAGTGAGTGTCAAGGCCTTGATAACGTGAAGGTATTCAGTTGTAATGCACGCAACGATGGTCAAGCCCTCGTCTGGGAAGAAATGCAATGCTGCGGCTAAACGTTGGCAGCCTGCGCTGACGCACTGTGCAGCTGCCGGGCAGCCGCGTGCACCCAGCAGGAGTGCCTTAGTAGACAAACACACAAACTCTTGACTGTCGCGCTGCAGGCGAGGTGCCGATGGACCCGCCGGAGATGCATGAGCCGAATCCGCTGTATGGCGGCAGCAAGCGCCACCCCGGCGGCGTCATTGCCATGGACGCGCGCCCGGGTTCTGCCAAGTGGCAGGTGACCATTGAGCTCGCATCCGAACCTGACGAGGAGTTGACGTTGTTTTCACACGTGTGATCACCTATGACAACACCTCCGTCTTTGCATGCCATCGGCGGCAGCTCAAGGCACTCGAACATGCGCACAGGCCTTTACATGTCTGTGAAGATTGGGAAAGAATCCCTCTGGGGCCGCACTCGACGTCACGCCACAGAGGCCCGCATCCCTTGCGCCGCAGGATGCGCCGTACGAAGACGCAGCGGACGGTGGCGCAGCAGACCCGCGCAGCCAGTTTGAGCCGGTCACGGGAGAGGACGACCCTTCATCTCAGGAACAGCAGGGAGGGGCCTACGGCGATGACGCCGGCGGCTACGATGACGCAGCAGCGGTGCCATCACAAGAGGAGGAGATCACTGCAGCAAGCGCGCTGCGAGGAGACGAGTATTATGATGACGCTGCGGCCGCGCAGCAGCAGGAAAGCGCGCCGCCGGCGCCGCGGCCGCACTACATGGCGCCGACACAGCGCTTCAGCAAGACGCAGGTGCGCGCACGGCTGGCCTTGTGCCCAGAAGCTGCCTGTTCTCCTGCTGGCATGGCTGGCGTGCATGTCGCAAAGCATTCTTGAAACACGGCTGCAATACTGTGCTGCGCAGGAGCCGCGGCCAGGTTCCTCTTCAGGCCGCCCAGCTCGGTAGACGGATGGACCGCGCGGTAGAGTTGGCATGCACGGCAGTTGACCTTGATCGATCTGTGGCCGTCCTACTCTCTGTGTGAACTGACTGGCACCTGAGCGCGACGATTGCATCGTTCCTGAACTGCAATCTGTTTTCTAGCATAGTCAGCAACGTCAAGACACAGACACTGCAAATGGCTTGCACTTCGGATGTTAGAATGAGTCAATGGCATTTCTTCGGAGATAGATAGGTGCGCAACTTAATACAGCTCAATTTATATAGCTGCGCACAGCAGACGTCCGTCATCATAGTGCTGGTTTGCAAATAAAGGCGCAAGCTGCTGGCTCAAGGCTACAGCACAACTGCTCAAAATGCCCAGTGCACTCGCGAACAACCCAGTCTGTCGGCACAATACACAGTTACAGGAACGACCTGCTGCCGGGCCCGCCGCCGCCGCCGCCGAAGCGCGACGACAGGGAGCCCGCTTTCTTCAGGACCTGTGCCGGCGTCGCCGCCGTCGGCGCATGCCCCAGGTCCCGCTCCCTGTCGAAAGGCCGCCAGGCGTGCTTGTCCTGGTCCCAGGTCTCGCCGCCGGCCTCTGCGTCGACGCCGGCGCCGCCGGCGCCGTCGGCCGCCTTCCGCTTTTTCGCCTTCTTCTCCTCCTGCAGTTCACAGTTTCGGTTTCTGAATTTGCTCGTCAGAAGATGGCCATCCACAGGAGCGGATCGCCGTCTGCTAGCTGGAAGCAGCCTGTGTGCTGGAGGCTGCAGAGGTTGCCGCCTCAGCGTCTGGTGCCGGGCGAAAGCCAGAACCACAGGACTGCCAAATGCGAGTTCTTGCTCGACTTGGGACTCCTTGAGCGCCAAACAAATGCACCTGCTTCTCGGCCGCCAGCTTCTCTGCGTGCTGCTCCACGAGCGTCTTGCGCCGGTTGCCTGAGTTGTACGCGTCCAGCGCCTGTTGATCCAAAATGCATATATCGTCGTCAGTAAGGGGTGGCGATTCTGACACAAATCATACGCAAATTTAAAAAGCTGTGCTGTTTGTTTGCTCCTCTTTGCTGCGCACAATTTCTTTTGCCCCCAACTGCTTTGCGGAGCAATAGATCTTGATGGCTCTGTAATGCGAATGGTGCATCAAAGCTGACATACGATTCGAAATCTTGAAAAGTCAATTCATGTTGGTGCCTGCACCGTCGCCGCCGAGGCGGCGCTGCACAGCGTCGGCCGCAGGGGGTTGGGATCCAAGTTCTGTCGGTTTACTATTCCAAGATTCAGTTTTGGGTTTGTTCCACCTCGTTTTCGTCACCTGCGCCGTCGCCGCCGAGCGGCGCTGCGCCGCGTCGATCGCGGGGCCCGGCAGCGCCGCCGGCACCGTTGCGGTTGCCGCCGTCAGCTATCCAAAACCTCAACATATGTTATGCGCAAAGGGTATGATATCACCTGTGCCGTGGCCGCCGAGCGGCGCTACGCCGCGTCGGCCGCGGGGCTGGGCAGCGCAGCCGGCCCGCGGCGGCCGCATTTGTGCTTCTTTGACAGCATGTCACGTGCAGATGTGCGCGTTTACCTGCGCCGTGGCGGCGGATCGGCGCTGCGCCGCATCAGCCGCGGGGCCGGGCAGCGCCGCCGGACCCGCGGCGGCCGCCGCCGTCAGCCGCGCCAGCTTCTGGTTGGGCGTCTCCGTCCATTCTGTGGAGCCCGGCGTGTTGGCCGGCCCCACGCCTCGCGTGCTGAAGGCCGTGACGTTGACCTGCGCACGAAATAACAGACATAGAATGTGTAATCAGTTGAATTTGATTCATAGCACACATGAGATGATCTCAGCTAGAATGTTGAAGCAGCTAAAGCGGCCTCAATCGCAGTGGCCCAGCCGACACCGCTGCTGGCAGCATTTTGCAGCGAAGGAGTGTGTCATTGCCCCTGAATGCCGCGGCAGCCGCTTGGGCACAGGGCGAACATCATGATGAAGGATATTATTTACGTCATCACGAGCGCGTCAGAGCCCTGGGGCCACCATGACGACAAGAGCTTTGCTACCCGATCGTCTCAGCATCCCAGCAGCGCAGCAGCCAGCTGCGCAACAAAACAAATAGCGCACAGGTCGAGGACCGTTGATGGGTGATCCCGCCTGGTGCTGCACCCGACTGCTGGGCCGCGGGGCAGCTATGACGCATGGCCTCACACACACACCTGCTGCGACTTCACCCCCTCCCCCGGCAATGTTCCCCAAACGGATAAATCAGTGTCAGACATGGGGATTGACGTGCTGCGGCGCCGTCGGCCACCATGACAGGAGCGGCTGCGTCAGCAAAGCAACGCCATGCACTGATGTTGGTTTCCCAGCGTGGTTCTTTGTCTCATGGCCCGGCGCACCTGCTGCGGCGCGGTCGGCCGGCGCGACACCGGCAGCTGCGTCATCCAGTTGCCGCGGCCCTCGGGCTGCGCCGAGATGGGGCCCTGCCGGTCCTCCTCTGTCGCGGTGCCGCGCGCGAGGCGCCACTGCCGCGCGCGCTCCAGGTCTTCTGCTTGCGCGATCGCCGCTTTCCGCAGCCCCGCGTCCTCACGCGCCGCGTCCAGCGCCGCCCGCCGGTCCTTGTCCTGTTTCGGCGTCAGGGTGCGAGATTTCGAGCAAATTCGATTCGATACTAGACAGGAGCGCCGGGTCAGGTTTTGTGTCTCTTGCAGAAGCGTTGCAGGCAGGGTCTCGAGTTCACAAGCGTGTTCTGGCACAGCAGCAAACCCAGGTTTTCGGTACAGCAGCGCCTGGGCTTTGCATGTGCTGCCCAGTGCGGCATGACATGCGCCCACCCTCTTCAGGCGCGCACTCCCAAATGCAAGTTCGGTTCCGATATTTGAATGAATGCTGTGACAGAGCCCAGGCAGCTCTGTGCGCGCCTTGATCATCTTGTAGGCCACGTCAGCGGCGTGGAAGGCGTCCGACGCCTTGGCGTGCGCGTTTTTGTCCGGGTGCACCCACAGGCTGAGCTTCATGAACTGGCGCCGCGCGAGTGATGCCTCCGCCGTCGCCTCCACGCCCAGCACCTCGTACGCGTCCGGCACCGGGTCCTCCTTGCCGACAGTCAGAAACCTCTCCGGCGCCGCCAGCACCCTGCAGGAAAATGGTTAGGGATATCAATTTTTCTGAGCTGTCGCCTCCACGCCCAGCACCTCGTACGCGTCCGGCACTGGGTCCTCCTTGCCGGTGGTGAGAGAATTCTGCGGCGCCGCCAGCACCCTGCAGGAATCAGCCGCATAATCAGGTGCATGTGGGATGCATCTCAAGGTTCAGAAGATACAATCTTCTGCTGTCGGGCACCGGGTCTAGCTGACGGTCAGTAACCTCTGACGCCGTCAGCACCCTGCGATTACATTTCTACAAGGTTTGTTCTATTCCTTCTTGTACGCTTGCAACTTTACACAAATCTCAATGTAGGTGCCGGGCGTGAAATCGTCCTTGCCAGTGAAGGAATTTTTCCAGGCGCAGCCAGCACCCTACAAAGCAGCTACGTGTCTGGTGGGGATGGGCAAGAGCACTGTTCAACTCAGCACTGCAACAATACAGCACGAGGACCAGCATGCTGCAATGTGTGCAAATTGGAACCGATACCAACTCATACGACCTCAAGTCGGACTTGCCGACCTCCTCGTTTCCCTCAGGAAAGTGTCGGTTTGCTGAAGGGAGAGCAGAACGCATTTGAATACTGCAGCAAGTGTGTAGTAGGAATCGCACTTGCAGATGCGCAGGACCTCTGCGGTGGGCTTGTCGGCGCCGGCCTCCTCCGCCTCCGCAATGACGTCCGGCGGCAGCGGCCCCAGGAACGTCTCCGCCTCCTCCTCAGCCTTTTGCGCCGCCTCCTCCTCCGCCATCTGTAGCGGATCCGCAAGGGTGAATACTCGGTCCGGCAACCAATCAACTCCGCATGGCTGCAGCGGCCCCAGGAACGTCTCCGCCTCCTCCTCCGCCATCTGTAGCGGGTCGCAGGGGTGAACAATCGTGTCCGGCAACTCATCAACTGCGTCCGGCGGCAGCGGTCCCAGAAGCGTCTCCGCCTCCTCCTCCGCCTTCCACACTGCCTCCTCCTCCGCCGTCTGCAGCGGATCCGCAGAGACTAATCCATTACGATTGACTTCTGGCGGAAGCGGCACCAGAACCGTGTCGGTTTCCTCTTCCGCCTGTTGCGCCGCCTCCTCCTCTGCCATCTGCGGCAGTTTCACGGCTTTTAAGACCCCGAAAATTCAGGAACCTGCAGGTGCCGGCGGCGACAACTGGCGGGACGCGGCGCTCATTTGCAGTAGAGACTTGCATGCAGCGCAGCTGCCGTCTCACACTGCAGGTACAGTTGCGGTCGTTGGCCATCAGACCGCTGCCGACAGCATCCCTGCTGCCATCGTCCTTCCCAACAACTGCTTGATGTGTCACATGTGTCAGGTGATCAGCCACGATTGGAACATCGTCTTTCTCAACGGAAAGCTCTACCGCCTGTGCGGCCTCCTGCGCCGCTTGCAGCAGCTCCGCCGGCGGCCGAGCTGGCCCGTGCATGTGCGGCGGCACCCCCTTTGGCGATGCCGCTTCAGCCCCGTCGTCGCCTGCAGCTGCTGCCTCCTGCACGTCTGATGGCGCATCCGACACGGACGGCCCCGCCGCCTGCAGGACAACGAGGGTCAAGCACCTTGATTAAGGAGCCCCTTGCATCACGTTTGCCGAGGTCAGGCAAAATCTTCCAGATGCGCTGCCTGGTGCTGCCACTCTGGCGGCAATAGCTGCAGCTACAATATGTGATGGGCCACAAACACATGTACACAGCGCTGATGCATGCACGCTTTTGCATGCACGCCCTGGGACTGCGCATTCCACAAAAAAGCAGGGCTGCCGAGTTACCGGGCCGATAGATGGGCCAAACGGCGCTGCGATGGCCGGCCCGCAGTCTGGTCCGATGTCCGGCCGCACGCAGGCGCCTTCCTCCACGCTCGTCGCCATGGGCTCTGGACCTGCTGCCGCCGCCGCCGCCGCCGCTGCCGCCGCCGCCGCCGCATCGGCGTCGTTGTCGCTGCCATAGTCCAGCTCCACGCTGCCTTCCCTGACGCGGTTGAGCTCGGGCGCGCCCGCCGCCGGCGCTGCGGCGGAGGCTGCCCTGGCGGCCGCCGCCGGGCCTGCCGCCGCCGCTGCTTCTGCTGCCGCGTCGCTGCCTGTGGGGCCTGCCGACGCACCTTCACCGGAAGAGGCGCTCGCGTCCCCTGCTGCGGCGCCTGGTGCCGCTGTCCCGTTTGCAGCGCCGGCCTCCGCTGGCCGGCCGTTGGCCGCGCGCTCGCAGGCGCTGCGCAGCTGCGCCGGCGTCTCGTCAAACACATGGCCCAGCTGCGTCAGCACCGAGGCGCCGCCGCGCTTCCGCATGAACACGCCCTGCACAAGATGGCAGCAGTGCTCCTGTGATGCCTGGCAGTGGCACTGTGCAGGATCCTGAGACCTGAAGGTTCTCGAAGATGTGCAGGGTCTTGGCATGCCAGTGCATGCAGCCTTGACACGCTTTTGCGGCAGCAAGTTACCCCTGGCGCGTCACACACTGCATCAGGATTCTCGTCCCCCTGAGAGACCATAACACAGACGGAACAGCCCTCTCAAGCACGGGTCTGAGCACCTGCTTGGTGCGCTCCAGCGGCAGGTTGCTGAACAGCTCCACGAGGCGCTCCCGCATGGCGGTGTCCGCCACGCCCGACACGTCCAGCGCATTGCCCTGGTCCACCTTCCACAGCAGCTGCAACAGGAACATTTGCATGGTCAGGGTGGATAATCTTGCCAAAGGCTGCATGACCACTGGTGCGACGGCCACAGGAGCTGCGGCCACCCGTGCTTGCACTCATCGAGGACATGTTGCAGCAATGGCAAGAACCATCCTCCCACCCTGTTGATTGCTACTGGGTGCACATGACACAGAGTAGGGGCGGCTGCAAGTCAAGTTGGGTATGCACTGCTCAGCGCCAACAGACCTGGCGCAGGTCCTTGCGCTGGTCTGGATACCGCAGCAGCAGCTCCCGTGCGCACCGCGCCGCATGGCGCCCCCGCGCCAGCTCTGCCTGCAGCCCGCCGCCGGCACTGGCTTTGGCGCCGCGCGCATTTCCGCCGCTGTCGGAATCGCTGCCGCTGCCGCCGCTGCTGCTGCCGGACACGGAGGGCGACACGGCGCGGCCCTTGCCGTGCTTCTTGGACTTGGACCGCTTGCCTTGCTTCGAGCTCTTGCTGCTCTTCTCCTTGTCCTGCGCGGCAGCTGTCAGAGTTTCATGAGGTCAGCAGTGAGATCGCCAGGCATGCTGCGGGGCATGGGTTTCAAACACAACGCTTCCTTGCCAAAGGACCTGCTTGATCGATACAAGTTGCATGGAGGAACGCAGCTGGCTGTCCAAAGCATGCGAGCGCAACACCACACTTACCTTCTTCTTGCCGCTGTAGTGCTCCTTTTTGTGCGACCCCTTTTTGAACGCCTTCTTGTCGTCCTTAGAGCCACGCTTCCTGTCCTTTCTGGCGATTGACCACTCGTTGCTGGCGTCCGCCGCTGCGAAGGACTGCACGTTTGCCAGAGCGTCCTCCAGCGTTCCGTGAGCGCCCATCTTGAAGGGGGATGCAGTCACTCTACTTGGACCTCGTGCATCCGGTGCAGTCCCACACTGCTACGTTGTGCGCAAGCAACGGCTTGCTGTTCGCAACATGCAAGTAGAGCAATGGACACGACTTGTTCATGAGCTCACAGAGAGTTGCAAATGTGTCGGAGTTTTGTGGACTTGGTCGATTTGCGAGTCGAGAGCCGCTCTCACAACTCACAAGTGCAATCACGCGTCGTGTCCACACAGATCAAGGCGCTTGTGTCTGCCTGGTACATTCGCAAATCTGCGTTAATGGGCAAGAAGGCGAAGGCCGCTGCTGACGCTGTTGACGCCGAGCCTTCCGCCATCGAGGTGGGCGATTCACGCCGCAAGCAGCGGCGCTGTGCTCTGACGCATGCGGGCAATCGTGCAGCACTCATGTGTGCTGCATGATTGCTTATCATCACATTAAACCATGAGCCGATGGTGCTTGAAGCGACCGCCAACCATGCAAACGCCGTTCCGGACAAGCAGGCGGCTGCTCGACGGCGAGCAGACGCCATCGTAGCACTGCCAGTCATCGCACTCGCTGCAAACCAAACCGTTAACGTGCTTACAGGTGACGAAGAAGGCGAAAAAGGCCAAGAAGGCAGAAAAGGCTGACCTGGTGCGCACGCCAACTGGCGCTATGTTACTCGCGTGCGTGTCAACATCGGGCTTGGGGTGTATGCGATGAAGCGCCCGGACAGAATGTTGAAGATTTGGTGGGAATGTTCTGCAGGATGCAATGACGGCAGAGCAGCCGAAGAAGCGGAAGCGCGCTGCCGTGGCGGAGGCGGCGGAGGTGGGTGCCGGCATATGTTCAATGCGCCGTAATGCGTTGATGCACCCGCGACCTTTGGAACTGTCTCCAAGCATATTCTCAGTGGATACTCCTGTCCAGCGGCTTTTGCAACGCACTATACACTACACATTGCAGGATGAGCCGGCGGCCGCCGCTGAGCCCAAGAAGGCAAAGAAAGACAAGAAGAAAAGGAAGGGGCTCGCGTCTGAGGGTGAGCTGCACGGTGTGCTGGGCAAGCTTGTCTGTGGCCTGATGCAATGTTGACCAACGCCAAGTGTCTAGGCAGCACCATTATCGAAGAAACTGACGTGTCGCTGGCTACCGCAGACGCGGGCGATGCGGCAGCCAGCTCAGAAGATGCTGTGGCAGTGGTGACCGCCACGGAGGAGGTAGCGGTCGTCGCGCAGCCGAGAAAGCTCACCAAAAAGAGCAAGCCAGCACTCGACATTGGCGGGCCGGCGGCGGCGGCCGGGCCGGATGCAGGCGCCGCGGCGGATGCAGCTGAGCAGCCGGCGGCTTCGACAAAGAAGGCGAAGAAGGGCAAGCGGAAGGCAGTCGAGGCGGACGCAGCAGCAGAGATGGAGGCAGCGGTGGCAGCGGCAGGGACAGCAGCGGCGGCCGAGGAGGCGATCAGCCCGACGGCAGACACGCCTGCCTCGGAGAAGAAGAGCAAAAAGAAGAAGAGAAGGGCGGCAGACGCAGCAGCAGCAGACACAGTGGCGGCAGCGGCCGTCGAGGCGGCGGCAGCCGCAGTAGCAGAGGCGGTCGCCAGCCCGGCGGCGGACGATGTCGCGCCAGAGAAGAAGAAGGAGAAAAAGAAGAAGTCAGTGGGCGGCGCCGGCAAGCCCGCCACACCCGCGGCGGCGCAGCCTGCCGAGGAAGCAGAACTGGCAAACGGTGCCGTCGCGGCGATAGACGCGTCTAATGCGGATGCCGCGGAGGGCGCCACGGTGACGACCACTGTGACGACCACTGTCACGACAATGGAGACGACGCAGGCGGGGTCGGAAGAGGAGGTCGAGGATGAAGGGCACAACGGCCGCACGCCGGGCAGCGGCCGTGCCTTCCAGCGCGTCAAGTCCGAGGAGTGGATCCAGCACAAGGCGTGCGACCTTTTACACCGGCAATAGTTCCGCCATGAAGGGGC